>Ga0208565_1000065_pt1 | contig 89018 bp, 88 predicted proteins | sample Sb_taG_7_FD_187706 | JGI IMG/M metagenome (GOLD analysis project Ga0208565, IMG submission 187706) | Peat soil microbial communities from Weissenstadt, Germany - Sb_50d_2_FS metaG (SPAdes) (version 2) | ecosystem: Environmental > Terrestrial > Soil > Wetlands > Peat | place: Germany... | reverse complement strand
GACCACCCAGATCTACACGCACGTGTCGATCGCGCGGCTGGTGTCGGCTTACCGGCAGGCACACCCTAGAGCCTGAACGGGCCGTCCCCCAGGCTGTCGCAGGTCCGGCTGGTGCCGGATCCGAGCAGGCGCCGGAGGGCTGGCTGGATGTAGACTGATCTGCGGCCCCGGTTAGTTTTGCGCGCCTGCGCGGTCCGGAGGCCAAATTCGCGCGTCCGCTTGCCGCCAGGAAGACGGTCCCATTTCCCGGCGGAACGCACCTCACCGGTCCGCGGGGGTACCCGCGGCGAGGGCGTACGGACGCCAGGAGCAACCGATCGCGCCAAGCCGGCAGGCGGGCGCACGACAGGAAAGGGGACACCGGCATGGCTCCGGTCGTCACCATGCGGCAGCTGCTGGAAAGCGGCGTCCATTTCGGGCACCAGACCCGACGCTGGAACCCGAAGATGAAGCGGTTTATCTTCACTGAGCGCAACGGCATCTACATCATCGACCTGCAGCAGTCGCTGCAGTTCATCGACCGCGCGTATGAGTTCATCAAGGAGACCGTCGCGCACGGCGGCTCGGTACTCTACGTCGGCACCAAGAAGCAGGCGCAGGAGGCGATCGCGGAGCAGGCGCGGCGGGTAGGCATGCCGTTTGTCAACCAGCGCTGGCTCGGCGGCATGCTGACGAACTTCTCCACGGTCTACAAGCGGCTGCAGCGGCTCAAGGAGCTCGAAGAGATCGACTTCGACGACGTCGCGGCATCCAACCTGACCAAGAAGGAACTGCTTCAGCTGCGGCGCGAGCGGGACAAGCTGGAGCGCTCCCTTGGCGGCATCAGGGACATGTCCAGGGTGCCGAGCGCGATCTGGGTGGTGGACACCAAGAAGGAGCACATCGCGATCAGCGAGGCTCGCAAGCTTGGCATCCCGGTCATCGCCATCCTCGACACCAACTGCGACCCCGACGAGGTCAACTATCCGATCCCCGGCAACGACGACGCGATCCGCAGCGTCGCGCTGCTGACCAGAGTGATTGCCGACGCTGTCGCTGACGGTCTGATCGCCCGCGCCGGCCGGGCAGCTGGCGAGGAGAAGCCGCAGGCCGCAGACGGTCAGCTGGGCGCGGCAGAGCCGCTGGCCGAGTGGGAGCGGGAACTGCTCGAGGGCAAGTCGATCGACGAGGCCATGGCTGCTGGTGGCGCTACTGAGCCTGCCGCCAGCGCACCGGCCGCTGCCGAGCCGGCCGCCGCTGAGCCGGCCGCTGCCGAGCCGGCCGCTGCCGAGCCGGCCGCTACTGAGCCTGCCGCCAGCGCACCGGCCGCTGCTGAGCCGGCCGCCGCTGAGCCGGCATCCGGCGAGGAGACTGCCGCCGTGGGGACCGCTGCCGAGTCGGCGGGTGCCGCCGCGACCGAGACGGCCGCGACCGAGCCGGCCGTCGCGCACGATGCGACCGTGCAGGACGCTGTCACAGCAGCGGACACCGAGGCGGCAGGCGAGCCGGCCTGACCTGCCTGGCGACGAACCAGCAATCATCCGGTCGGCGACGAGGGCCGGCGCCCGGCCGACGGGCCCATCGCGGGCCACCATGACGAGACGCGAGAGATGAGGACATGGCGAACTACAGCGCCGCAGACGTAAAGCGGCTCCGCGACCTGACCGGAGCCGGCATGCTCGACTGCAAGAACGCCCTGGTGGATTCCGATGGTGACTTCGAGGCCGCAGTTGAGGCCCTGCGCATCAAGGGAGCCAAGGACGTGGGCAAGCGTGCCGGGCGGACAGCAGCCAACGGCCTGGTGACCGCCGCTCTGGACGGGACCAGCTCCGGTGTCCTGGTTGAACTCAACTGCGAGACCGACTTCGTGGCGAAGACCGACATGTTCCAGCAGGTCGCCGCGGACATCGCCAAGGCGGCTCTGGCCGCTGGCGCTACCGACCGGCTTGCTGTGCTTGCCCTGCTGGTTAGGGACGGGAAGAGCGCTACCAGTCTGATCGAGGAGGCCAGCGCTTCGCTCAAGGAGAAGCTCGAGCTTGGCCGGTTCGCCGCGCTGCGCGGTGGCTATATCGCTAGCTACCTGCACAAGTCCGACCCGGGACTGCCGCCTACGCTCGGTGTGCTTGTCGAGCTTGACGAGTCCGGGGCCAGTGTCGCCCTCGACGTAGCGCACCAGGTAGCCGCGATGCGGCCGCAATACGTCACCAGAGACGAGGTCCCGCAGGATGTCGTGGCCAACGAGCGTCGGATAGCCGAGCAGGTCACCCGCGACGAAGGGAAGCCCGAGCAGGCGATCGCAAAGATCGTCGAGGGTCGCCTGAACGCCTTCTTCAAGGACGTCGTGCTCGTCGAGCAGGCCTCGGTTCGCGACCCGAAGAAGACGGTCAGGCAACTGCTGGCCGAGTCAGGAACTGTCGTTCACGGATTCGCGCGGTTCCAGATCGGGCAGGCCAGTTGAGTTCATGCCCGGCGGCCGCAATGGCGAGGGGAGCCCGCGTTGTCGGATAGCACCAGTCGAAGAGTGCGATGACGAGCGCGGCCGGCCCGGTCGCCGGGCAGACGTTCAGCGATCTGGATGACGGGCGCCTGTACTGGCACCGCGTGGTTCTGAAGCTTTCCGGTGAGGCTTTCGCCGGAGGCGAGGGGGTAGGAATCTCCCCCGATGTGGTGTTGCACATCGCCCGCGAGATCAGGGACGCGACCCGGCTCGGGGTCCAGGTCGCGGTCGTGGTCGGCGGCGGAAACATGTTCCGTGGTGCATCGCTGTCCGAACGCGGCATCGACCGGGCGCGCGCCGACTATATGGGCATGCTCGGCACCGTGATCAACTGCCTGGCGCTGCAGGACGTGCTGGAGAAGCTGGGCGTCGAGACCCGGGTGCAGACGGCAATCACCATGGGTCAGGTGGCCGAGCCGTACATCCCCCGGCGGGCGATCAGGCATCTGGAGAAAGGCCGCGTCGTGATCTTCGGCGCTGGCCTCGGTGCGCCGTTCTTCTCGACCGACACCTGCGCGGCTCAGCGCGCGTTGGAGATCGGCGCTGAGGCAGTACTGAAGGGGACGCAGGTGGACGGCGTTTACGACGCTGATCCACGCCAAACGCCCGATGCGATCCTGATCCACCATCTTGACTACAGTGAAGTTCTGCGTCGTGGGCTGAAGTTCATGGACGCCACAGCCGTCAGTCTGTGCATGGACAATGACCTGCCGATCGTTGTCTTCGACCTGATGGGGAAGGGCAACGTAGTGCGGGCCGTGCGCGGCGAGCGGATCGGAACGCTAGTAGGCAGGAACGGGCGCTGAGGAGCCGCAATGATGGATGACACGCTGTTCGAGGCTGAGGAAAAGATGGAGAAGGCCGTCGCAGTTGCCAAGGAGGACTTCGCCACCATCCGCACGGGCCGCGCGCATCCCTCGATGTTCAGCAAGATCACGGCCGATTACTACGGGACGCAGACCCCGGTGAACCAGCTAGCCTCATTTCATATGCCCGAGCCAAGGATGGTCATCATCCAGCCATTCGACAAGGGATCGCTGGCGGCAATCGAAAAGGCGATCCGCAATAGCGATCTCGGCGTGAACCCCACGAATGACGGCTCGATCATCCGGGTGGTCTTTCCTGAGCTGTCCGAGGAACGGCGCAAGGAGTACATCAAGGTGGCCCGTCACAAGGCCGAGGACAGCAGGGTTTCCATCCGTAATATCCGCCGCCACGCCAAGGACGCGATCGACAAGCTGGTCAAGAGTGGGGAGGCTGGCGAGGATGACGGGCGTCGCGCCGAGGGCGAGCTCGACAAGCTCACGCATACCTACGTGGCTCAGGTCGATGAGCTGCTGAAGCACAAGGAAGCTGAGCTGCTCGAGGTATAGCTTCGCCGCCTGGCGAGGTATAGCTTTGCGTCTCACACGGGTATATTTGGCGCCCCGGCGTCAGCAGGTCCGGAACGAGTCGGCTTGGCTGTTGCTGGCTGGCCTGTGTTGATCGTGGCGTCCAAGATCGTCCCGGCAGACTGCCAGCGCAGGGGAAGGCGGGCCGGGTGAGCGAGCGCAAGACGATCAGTACGGGCCGTAATCTGCCGGTCGCGATCGCGGTCGGGCTGGTCCTCGGCGCTCTGGTGCTGGTTACCCTGCTGACCGTTAAGGTCAGCTTCCTCGCCCTGGTCGCACTGCTGGTCGGAGTGGCGCTATGGGAGCTGAGCCACGCGGTCAGTACCAAACAGATCCGGATTCCGGTCGTTCCGATCGCCGTCGGCGGCGCCGTGATGCTCGCCCTGGCATACTGGCGCGGCCCGCAGGCCGCGGTTGCCGCGCTGGCCGTGACCTTCATCGCCATCTTGGCCTGGCGGCTGCCCGGCGGCGCCGACGGCTACCTGCGCGATGTCATGGCTGGCGCATTCGCCCTGATCTACCTGCCGACGATGGCGATCTTCGTCGCGTTCATGCTGACCCAGCCAGACGGTCCGCATCGCGCGCTGCTCTTCGTGATCCTGGCCGTGTGCAGTGACGTCGGCGGTTACTTCTCCGGAATCATGGTCGGGCGCCATCCGATGGCACCGACCATTAGCCCGAAGAAGACTTGGGAGGGGCTGGCCGGATCGGCGGTGGCCTGTCTGGCGGGTGGCGCCATCGGCCTGACGTTGCTGCTGCATGGCAGGATCTGGCAGGGCCTGATTCTCGGAGCGGGCGCCGTCACGGCGGCGACGCTCGGTGACTTGGTTGAGTCGATGATCAAGCGAGATCTGGAGACCAAAGATATGTCCACGATCCTGCCAGGGCATGGCGGGGTTCTGGACCGCCTGGACTCGCTGCTGATCGTCGCGCCCGTCTCGTGGCTGCTGATGACGATCTTCCTCGCAGGTGGGCACTGAGACGACCCGTCGCCCTAGGTCGGGCCGCGTGGGGTGCTGCCGCGTGCGCTCGGCCGGCGCAGCTGACCCTGCTAGCCGACGATCCCGCAGCTGGCCTGCTAGCTGACGATCCAGCTGCGGCTCTGCGACGCCATCTGGTTCACCAGATGGACGGCACCGCGGCCGTCGGCAAGCAGGCGCTCGCGGTTGGTGATCGGGATGAGCCAAAGCCACGTGACAGGCTCGCCAGCCACGGCAAAGCTAGACAAGTCGGGTACTTCCGGACCAAGCAATTTCGATGGGTCGTCGAGGAAGAGCACGGCCTCATTGCCGCCGTCCAACGGGAAGGTTGACGGCTCGTGATACCAGCGGATCGTCTGCCCTGAGCCAAGCCAGGAGACCTCGCGCCACGGGTACTGAGCCAGCCAGAGGAAGATGCGGGCGGCGGTGTTGCTGGGCAGATCCGTCGCGACGGCTAGCTCGATCCTGGCCCGGCGGCCCGCATCCGGGCCGGTCTGCTCGATCACCGGCATCCGCTGGCAGCTCATGCCGACCGTGGTCAGCACCGTATAAGTCCGGCGACCGGTCGGCGGACGCTCCGAGACGCCGACGACAGGCTGCTTGGCACCCGATACGTCCCAGTAACGGGCACCCGGGCCCAGCCGTGCCAGCAGGTGTCCGAGCAGGCCCTGCTGGAACTGCGCCCACGCGTCCGGGTCAAGCCGCCATCGCCAGAAGTCAGCCGCCTCCTCGGCCCGCGCGCCGAGGCCCTCCATGGCGTCCTCAAGCGACCAGCCGAACGGCGTCTGTCCGAGAACGTCCCTGCTGTAGCCGGGCATGCCCTTGGACATGTCGGACCAGCCAGGGATCACTGCGAGAAGCTCGCCAGCCTCAAGGATGGCGACTCCGTCGCCTTCCTCGAACCACACGGCACGCAGCGACTTGGGGTCCAGCGGTGGTCGACCCTCCGGATTCTTGGTGTGGGACTCCGGCATCTCGGGAGCTTGGCCGGACTCCAGCAGGGTCAGGTCGACGTCCGGTGGCGCCTTGCGGTGGTTGGCGAGCCAGGTGGCGGCGACCGGCGCATTCCGGTCGTGCAGGTAGGCAGCGGTGGTCCAGCCGTCGTATTCCACCACGACGCGCCTGCTGCCATAGGGACTGTCGCTGTCCAGCAGGGTGACTGGCCGCCCTGGCTTGGCGGATATCCTGGGCAGGCCAGTCTTGGCTCGCGTCTGCATGGTAAGAAAATCTACTTACTTTACGCAGATCACGTAGCAACAGCGCAGATATCGCGAGGAGTTTTGCTTGGAGGACCTCCAGGTCAGGGTACGCCGCCCGGGCCGCGATCGCCCGCCGCGTCATCTGGCCGATCTCGATGCCGCCGAGCGCCGCGCCGCGGTGCTTGACCTTGGTCAGCCGGCGTACCGAGCGGATCAGCTGTCCAGGCACTACTTCGGCCGGCTGACCGAGTCGCCGGCTGAGATGACCGACCTGCCCAGCGCCGTCAGACAGACGCTAGTCCAGGCACTGCTGCCACAGCTGCTGACCGCGGAGCGCGAGCTCACCTGTGACCAGGGCCTGACCCGCAAAACCGCGTGGCGGGCGGCGGACGGCTCCTATCTGGAGTCGGTCCTGATGCGATATCCGGGCCGCGTCACGATATGCGTGTCGTCGCAGGCAGGCTGCGGGATGGCATGCCCGTTTTGCGCCACTGGCCAGGCCGGCCTGACCCGCAGTCTCTCGACGGCGGAAATCGTGACGCAGGTGGTGGCCGGCGCCCGGGCATTGGCACAGGGTGCGGTGGTCGGCGGCCCAGGCCGGGTCTCCAACGTGGTGTTCATGGGCATGGGCGAGCCGCTGGCGAACTACGCGAGCGTGGTCGGCGCCGTGCGGCGGCTGACCGATCCGGTTCCCGACGGGCTGGGTATCTCCCAGCGTGCGTTGACAGTTTCTACGGTCGGGCTCGTTCCGGCGATCAAGAAGCTCGCTCGGGAGAAGCTGTCGGTGCGACTGGCAGTCTCACTGCACGCACCCGACGATGAGTTGCGCGATGAGCTGGTGCCGGTCAACCGGAGGTGGAAGGTCGCCGAGGTCCTAGACGCGGCCTGGGGCTATGCAGCGGCGACCGGTCGCCGAGTGTCGATCGAGTACGCCATGATCCGCGACGTGAACGACCAGTCCTGGCGGGCCGACGCGCTGGCCAGGCTGCTGGCAGGCCGGCTCGCCCACGTCAACTTGATCCCGCTGAACCCAACGCCCGGCTCGCGGTGGACGGCGTCGGAGCCGCAGGTCGCGGCCGAGTTCGAGGCGCGGCTGGCCGGTCGCGGGATCCCCGTGTCGGTCCGCGATACCCGCGGGAGCGAGATCGACGGAGCTTGCGGTCAGCTGGCGGCGGCTAGCCGAGCCGATAGCCGGCGACGCCGCGGTTCAGAACTCGACGGTAGCTCTCCGCGGGCGGCCAAGGTCGGCCTGCTGGGCGGCTGATACCAGCCGTCGGAGGCGCAGGCAGGGCATGGCCCGCCGTTCAGGCCGGGTCACCCGAGCAGTACCGCAGCAGCGCCGCTACGGTGGTCGGCGATGCCGGGAACGCAATCTCTATCCCGTTGGCGACGCGCGGCCGTCGCCAACGTGATTCATGCTGCCTGGCGTCGCGCACAGCAGGCCGGGATGATCACTGCCGAGACCACTGCAGGCCGGAGGTTCGGCGCGTTCGGCCCCGGCTCGCTGATGGCCTTCCCCGCCGGGACAGTCTTCGGTGAGCGCTGGATCGGCATCGGCGACGGGACCATGATCGCCGAGCAAGTCACCCTGAGCGCGGGCATGATGCCAGGTCACGATCTGGGTCCCGACCTGGTCCTGCGGGTCGGCGACCGATGCGTGATCGGGCGGGGGAGCCACATCGTGGCGCACTACTCGATCGATATCGGCGACGACGTTTACACCGGCCCGTATGTGTACATCACCGACCAGAACCACAGCTATGCCGACCCCGATTTGCCGATCGGGCGGCAATGGCCGGTCAACCTGCCGGTGTCGATCGGGGCCGGTACCTGGCTGGGAACCGGAGTGATCATCCTGCCTGGAGCAGTGATCGGCCGGAACGTCGTCGTGGCGGCCGGCTCGGTGGTACGCGGCAGCTTCCCTGACCACTGCGTGATCGCAGGTGCGCCAGCCCGCGTAGTCCGCGGCTACCGCCCGGAGTCCGGCTGGTCCCGGCTTCCGGTGGAGTTACCCGCCAGCCCGGGTTCCCCGGCGAGTTAGCCGGCTGGCCCCGGCTTTTCCCGCGAGTTAGCCGGCTGATCCCGGCTTCCGCGCGAGTTACCCGACCGGGCACCGCTGAGCGCAGGCACGAATACCTCGCCGCGCATCGCGCGCTCTACCAGGTCAGCCGACCGCGCGGCGGCGGCAAGTCGTTTGCCCTCGCTGCGGTAGGCCGTCAGCACCGCCTCGACTGCACCCGGCGGCAGGCTGGGGCCGAGTTCCGATCGCGCGGTTCGGTAGCCGCTCCTCGCTCCTTCGACGCAGGCGGTCAGGTGATGCCTGGCCAGCGCGGCGAGCGCGACCGGATGGCGCCTGAGTACACCGTGCAGCAGGTAGTCCGGCGGGACCACGTCGAGCAGCCAGGTCACCGCGGACTGCTCGAACTCGGGGCTTGCCGGCGGGTGAACGCCAGGTGGCCAGCCGGGTGGTACATATGGCGTCACGAGGCACAGTATAACTCGAAATCGAATATGTGTTCTAGTTGTTTCGATAGCTATCGTGGTCGTAGTCGGCGAGTGCTGCCCATTCGGAGAGCTCGGCGGTGATCTGGGCATCCAGCGCCACCTTGCCGGACCGGAGCGGCCGCCTGGCGCGGACATGCCGCCGCGGCCTGACGGCTCGGCTGGCCGCGGGACCAAGCCCGATCGTCACCGCACCTCCGCCGTGCGGCGAGCGGCCAAGGGTGAGCGATCCGCCTGAGCTCTCGGCGATCCGGCGTGCGATGTCCAGGCCAAGCCCGGTCGATCCGCCGCTGGACTCGCCTCGCCTGGCAGGGTCGGGGTGCGAGAAGCCCGGACCGCTGTCCGAGACGACGAGCCAAGCACCGCCGCCGGCCCGCTGGGAGACCCGGACGGAGAACGCGGTGCCTTCTGGCGTGTGCGCGAAGACGTTCTCCAGGAGGATGTCCACGCAGGCGGCCAGGTCCTGGGCGGGTACCAGGACCGGCAGGCTGTGCGCCGGGATCTCGACCGTCATCCAACGCTCCTGGTCCTGCGCCAGCGCTCGCCAGAACGCCGCGCGGTCCCGCACCACGGCGGCGGCGTCACAGGACCCGCCAGCGCTGTCCGCGGTCGGCCGCCTGGCCTCGGAAATGATCTCGTTCACGGTCCGGGTCAGCGCGTCCACGTCACCGATGACCCGGATCATGGTTTCCTCGTCGCCGCGCAGCGACTCGGCGTCGATCCGCAGCGCGGTCAGCGGGGTGCGCAGCCGGTGCGACAGGTCGGCGAGCGTTTCTCGCTCATGCGTCAGCAGCTCGCCGATCCGCGCGGCGAGCCGGTTCAGGCCGTTGCTCACCTGCCGGATCTCCGGCGGGCCGTCGACCGGTGCACGGGCGGACAGGTCGCCCTGGGCGAGCTGTTCGGCGACCATCGCGACATTCCCGAGCGGTCGGACCAAGCTCTTGGTGAGCTGGACCGTCACGATGATCGCGAGCGCGAGCAGGCCGAGGGCGACGGCGCCGAGGATCAGCCAGGACTGCGTCACGCCATGGGTGAGCTGCGAGTCGGGAACGAAGGTCCTGATCACGATCGGACCCTGCGGCAGGCCAAGGACAGCGGCGAAGATGGCTACCCCGCCCGGTACCCGCTCGGTGAAGCTGCCGCCGCTGCGGGCGGCGAGCTCGACGCCGGATGACCGGGCCGCAGGGACGCCCAGCCGCTGGCCGTCGTTCAGGAAGATCGTGATGGACTGGCCCGGATTCTGCGCGTTCACCTGTTCCACGGTGGAACCTAGCGCCGCCGGGTTGGAGGTGGCGACCAGCGTCGCCATGTCCTGTGCCCGGATCTGCGCGGTGGACACCGCGTTATCGGCGGCGAAGCTGCGCAGCAGCAGCGCGAGCGGCAGCATGAACGAGACCAGGATCAGCGAACTGACCGCCAGCACGAGCAGGATCACCCGGATCTTCATGAGGATGCGGCCGGCCCAGTCATGATGGCGCGGTCAGCTTGATCCCGACGCCGCGGATAGTGTGCAGGTACCTGGGCTGCTGTGCGTTCTCACCGAGCTTGCGGCGCAGCCACGAGACATGCACGTCCACCGTCTTGTCGGCGCCGCCGTACGGCAGCCGCCACACGTGCGTCAGCAGTTCCCGCTTGGTGACTACATGGCCGGATCGCACGGCCAGGTAGTGCAGCAGATCGAACTCGCGCCTGGACAGGTCGAGCTGCACTCCGTCGAGCGTGGCCTCGTATCCCTCACCGTCCAGACGGAGTCCGCCGACCACGATCGGCCCGGCCCGCCGGTCCCCCTCGGCGCTCGCGCGCCTGAGCACCGCGCGGACCCGCGCCTCAATCTGGCCGACGCCGAACGGCTTGACCAGGTAGTCGTCGGCTCCGGCGTTCAGCACCCTGACGATGTCCGCCTCGTCGTCACGGGCCGTCGCCACGACCACGGGAACCTTGCTGATCGCGCGGAGCATGCGCAGTGCCTCGTAGCCGTCGAGGTCAGGCAGACCGAGGTCGAGGATGACCAGATCCGGCGGTGAGTCCAGGACTTGCTGCAGCGCCGCCATCGCGGTTGGCGTGCTTGAGACCGCGTGCCCGCGTTCGGTGAGCGCGCGGATCAGGGCGCCGCGGATGGCGGCATCATCTTCCACTAGCAGCAACTGCGCCACATATCGACGGTATAGGGTACGGCCCACTAGGTGCGGCATGATCAGCTAGCCGGATAGCAGATAAACCGGCAATTCGGCTCCGGCACCGCATTCCACGCCGAGGATTGAGGAATCCTTTGCGTTCTCTTAACCTCGTCAGGGCCAGCCTCGATGGCGTGCGATCCAGGGTGCTGATCGGTGCGGGTGCCTGGCTGCTCGGTGCTGTCGCCGCCACCGCAGGCAGTCTGTTCGCCGTTGAGCAGCTGGGCCAGGGCATCCTGGCGCAGCCGAGCACGCAGCTGACCGTCAGCAAGGTCAACGCCGAGCTCGCGATAGAGAACGCCGAGCGCCCCGCGCCGTCACCGTCAGCCTCGGCATCGCCGGGCCGGGCAGCCAAACCGGCCGCGCACCGGCAGCGGCCGGCGCCCAGCGCAGGTGCCGCTCAGCTGCTCGTCTCCCCGGACGGCACCGCCGTGGCCGTGTGCCAGGCCAGGGGTGCCTACCTAGTCAACTGGAGCCCCTATAACGGTTACGAGGCCGACCATGTCGTCCGCGGTCCGCAGTCGGTGGCGAGCGTCACGTTCCGCGGCTCGAACGGCGGCATCGTGATGCGGGTGTCGTGCCAGGCGGGGAGCCCCGTCGCGCATCTGTCGCCGTTCCAGTCCGGCGACGACGGGGGCGGTCACGACAATTGACCACGCCCGGGCTTGACTCGGGTCAGTCTTGCCGTTAGCTGAGCGGGCGCGCCCGTCGCCGATCGGCAAGAGAGTCTGCCGTTGGCCAGGGCAGCTCGGTGCCGGCAAATCACTCTCGGCCGGTCGCGCCTGCCGGTCGCATCGGCCGGCCACTCCCGGCAGCTGACCCGCGGCGGCTCACCCTGCGCAGGTCCCACCGGGCAGTCGCGCGGCCAGGTCAATCCCGCCGCCGGTCGATCAGCAGGGCGAGCGTCGGGCACGCGGCAGCAGCTCGCCTGGCCAGGCCCTTCAGCTCATCAGGGACGGGTTCATCCGGCACGATCGGGTAACCCCACGGATCCAGGGTGATGAATTCGGGCAGCAGCTCGGCGCACATGCCATGGCCAGTGCACATGATCGGGTTGACCCGCAGATGCTGACTCACCAGTACTCAGCGTCCCCTGGAACCGGCAGCATCGGCGGGAAGCGCACGCCGTAGCACGGGCCCCGCTCGTCATGCCACTGCGCGTCCCGGCCGAACGCCGACAGCGCGCTGGCCGCCAGCTGAGTCGCCCCGTCTGGGTGACGGCAGGCGCCCCGGCCCTCGATCAGCGGGATCAGGCCGCCGATCCGGTCAGCCGCGTCACCGCGACAACCGTGATAGGCCAGGTCAGCCAGCGCGTCGGCGAGAGCAGGGAGGCCGAAGACGCACGGTCCGCATTGCCCGGCGGTCTCTCCGGCAAGGTATCTGATCACCCGCGCGGTCTCGGCCAGCCCGCACGACGACTCAGGCAGCACGAACAGGATTCCCGCGCCCATCGCGCCGCCGACCGAGCGGAGACCGGCATGTGACATCGGCACCGGCCAGGCGACCTCGGCGGGCAGCCAGGTGCCGAAGTATCCGCCGGTCAGGACGGCCTGCGGGCGCTCGACCGGTCCGCCGGCCAGCATCATGACCTCGCCGATGGTGGTGCCGAGCTCGATCTCGAAGACACCTGGTCTGGCAATGGCGCCGCTGACCGTGACCAGCGTGGTGCCCGGCGAAGATGGCTGGCCGACCTCGCGGAACCAGTTGTCTCCGTAGCGGGCGATCAAGGCCAGGTGGGCCAGCGTCTCGACGTTGTTGACCGCAGTCGGGCGGTTCGCCACCCCGCGCTCATGGGTGCGCCGCGGGGTGAAGGTCGGCAGGCCAGGTCCGCCGTTGATGTACTGCACGATGGCGGTCTGCTCACTGGCGACATACCGGCTGTCGGTCCCGACGATCTGGATCGGCACCTGGTCGATACCTGCGACGATCCTGGATTGCGCCGCTGCCTCCAGGCTGGCAAGCAGCCGATCATCCTCGTCATGCACGGCCAGGTACGCCTCGGTCGCACCGACCGCGAAGGCGGCGAGGGCGATGCCGTCCATCACCAGGTGCGGCATCCGGCTGAGCAGCAGGTGATCCTTTCGGCTGGCCGGCTCGCCCTCGGCTCCGTTGGCGACGACAACCGCGGGTCCGGGGCCGGCCGCGACCGAGCGGAGCTTGCGGCCGGTGGGGAAGCCGGCGCCGCCCCGGCCGGTCAGGCCAGACCGCTCCACGACGTCGATCAGCCGGGACGCCTTGGCTCGGACCGAGCGCGAGCGGCCTTCGCCGGCGGCCAGCGGCAGCTGGCCAAAGGCGCGCTCATGGGCGTTCAGCCCGACCGGCTGGCCGACCGTCAGACCGGCCAGCAGCCGAGGCAGCCGCTCGGCGTGACGGGCCAGGTAATCCGGCCGAATCCGGGTCGCGACGACCGTCATCGAACCAGCCTGCGGGCCGGAATCAGCTGAACCACCCGGTAGCTGGCGGCTACCACCACGGCGCCGATGCAGCTGAAGGTCAGAGCTTGTACCCAGGTCGTGGCGTGATCGGTGCCGATGCCCAGTCCGTGCGCGATCGCCACCGGCCAGCAGAGGTAGCCGGCCCAGTGGATGGCTCGCCACAGCCGGTGGCCCAGGCGCTGCCTGATCAGGCTGGAGAAGATCAGGGCGATCATCAGGTCGGAGGCGATAGCACCAAGTCCGAGCCACCACCGCTTGTAGGGCGACAGGAACGGCACGACCGCGTCCTGCAGGCCGATCGAGGTGTACGTGTCGATCACCGTGGTGCCCACGTGCAAGGCGAGGAAGACCAGCGCGAGCAGCGACAGGTTCCGGTGCATGCCCTGTACCAGAAAGCGGGGCCAGCGGTAGCTGGTGAACCGGCTGGCGTTCAGGATGCCAAGCACCAGGCTGAGTGTCAGCAGGACCAGAGTGATCAGGCCCGCCGCTCTGGTGGCATACCAGAGCCCTGGGCCGTTCAGGCTCAGGCTCATCGTGGCCAGCCCGCGGTGCTGAGTACCGTTCCGTCTGGCCTGGCGAGCCTGGCCGGCAGGCACAGTTCTTCGAGCCAGGCAGGAGCGGCTCGGCCGCGGATGATCGACGCGGTACTCGCGGTATTGGCGTCAACGCAACTCGCAGCCGCAACTGTGACCGCCGCCCAGTAGATCTCGGCCGGCTCTCCGGTACCTGGTACCAGGATGTGGTGCAGCGCGCGCGAGCCGCGCCGCCAGCCCCGAACCGACGGACTCGACGTGGCCAGGCCACCCGACTCGATCGCCACTACCGGGGCCTGCCCTGGCCTGCGGCCGGCCCCATCCCGGCCCCGGCGGCGGTCACCGGCGCCTGCACCGGCACCGGCACCGGCACCGGCACCGGCAGGATGGTCGACACCGGTACTGGCACCGGGATCGGCAGGACGGCCGGCGCCGGGACTGGTGCTGGCCCCGGCGCCGGCCACGCCGTCGTCGACGCCGACCCGCCAGCCCCCGTTTGGCGGCGGCCCGGCGACGGCGACGTCCCCGCCCAGATTCACCAGGACGCCGCAGCGGATCTGCCTGGCGATCCCGGCGGCGGCCCGATCGGCGGCCAGCGCCTTGGCGGTCGCGCCGAAGTCGAGCAGCACCCCGTCGGGCACCAGGACGGTGCCGCGATCGGCGTCGAATTCCACGCACTGCCAGCCGGCCGCCGGGGCGGGCGGCAGCGTCAGGTCCGACGTATCAGCGGCGAGTTCGGCGTAGTCCCGGTCGTAGCCAAGCCGGACCAGCGAGTGCCCGCAGGTGGGGTCTACGTCGCCGTCAGTGATCTCGGCGGCCCGCAGCGCGACGGCGAGTGCCTCGGCGAACAGCGGGCTGACGCCGAGGAGGCGGCCGCTGGCCCGGTTCACCGCGGCGAGCTCTGAGTCGGGCCGGAACCGCGAGCAAGCCAAATCGATCGCCGATAGCTCGGCGGACAGCAGGTCAGCGGCCGCGTCGAGCGCGTCCGGACGGGTCACCAGGATGGAGCAGAACGTGCCAAGTGCGGTGGAGGTCCGGCCGGCCACCGCGGGCACGGCCGGACGGCCGAGGGTGATGGAGCTGGTCCGACGTCGGGCGGTGTCGGCAGCGGAAGCGGAGGCCATCAGAGACATCAGCCCCCGGACTTTGAGCCGCTGGTTGTGGTCTGAGACGGTGACGGGGCTGGCGCCGGCGGAGTGGTGGGGGGCGCGAGCGTGGGCTTGGGCTTGGGGCTTTGCGACGAGGGCTGCGGCGCCGGAGCCGACGAGGATGCCGATGACGCTCCGGACGTCGGAGCGGGCCTGGCGGCCTTGGCCGAACGGTGCTTGGCCTTCGGCTCCGCGCTCGTGCTCGGGCTGGGGGTTCCCTTCGCGCTGGCGCTCGGACTGACGGACGGCGTCGTCTGGTGAGCCGATGTGGTGGTCGCCGTCGCGCTCCTGGAGAACAAGGTGGCGATACCGACTGCGGCCACCGCGCTCAGCTGCGCGGTCCGCCAGGTCAGCTTGGAGAGCCTGCGTAGGCCCGCGTCACGCTGAGCACGAAGGCGATGTAGGTGTCTCATAGACGATAAAGCAACTCCAGATTGCGTTAAGAGACCACCAAGAACGGCTCAAGGAAGCCTTTTCATTTCCGGCTCGGGCTGGGGCTCGGCCTGGGGTTGCCACAGTTACCCGCGACCGGCCGCTGACCGGCTGGCACCCGGGGCCAGCCCGAGTACCAGGCGGCCCAGGTGCCGGTCATCGGATCTGGCACGGTCGCCGATCAGCCGCTGTGCGGCATTGCGCCGATGGGTTTTCGTTATGAAACAAGCTGCGAGTACACTGAACAGGCCGTCACTCTGGCGCTTCCCCACGTAAACCCTGGAGCCTTCCCGCATGCCCGCCCGCGCCGCCGATGTCGTCTCCGACGTCGCCACCCGCGACGATCTTCGCAACGTGGCGATCGTCGCGCATGTCGACCACGGCAAGACGACGCTGGTCGACGCCATGCTCTGGCAGTCCGGCGCGTTCCGGGCCAACGCGCATATCGCTGACCGGGTCATGGACTCCGGCGACCTGGAGCGGGAGAAGGGCATCACGATCCTGGCCAAGAACACCGCGGTGAGCCACGGCGGGCTGACCATCAACATCATCGACACCCCAGGTCATGCGGACTTCGGCGGGGAGGTGGAGCGCGGCCTGTCGATGGTCGACGGCGTGCTGCTGCTCGTCGACGCGAGCGAGGGACCGCTGCCGCAGACCAGGTTCGTGCTGCGCAAGGCGCTTGAGGGGAAGCTGCCGGTGATCCTGGTGATCAACAAGGTGGACCGGCCGGATGCCAGGATCGCCGAGGTGGTCGACGCCTGCTACGAACTGTTCCTCGACCTGGACGCGACCGAGGACCAGATCGAGTTCCCGATCGTGTACGCGTCGGCGCGGGCGGGCCGGGCTTCGCTCACCCGCCCCGCAGACGGCTCAATGCCGGCCGACGCTGACCTTGAGCCGCTGTTCACCGCGATCCGCGAGTTCGTGCCGGCGCCGTCGTTTGACCCGCGGGCGCCGCTGCGGGCGCACGTGACCAATCTCGATGCCTCGTCCTATCTGGGCAGGATCGCGCTCTGCCGGGTGATCTCAGGCGAGATCAGGCGGGGTCAGCAGGCGGCCTGGTGCCGCCGCGACGGGTCCATCGAGCGGGTAAAGATCTCTGAACTATTCAGAACGCAAGCCCTGGAGCGAGTGCCTGCGGCCAGCGCATGGGCTGGGGACATCATCGCCGTCGCCGGAATCAGCGAGATCATGATCGGCGAGACGCTGGCCGACCCGGAGGATCCGAGGCCGCTGCCGCTGATCACCGTCGACGAGCCGGCCATCTCGATGACGATCGGCGTGAACACCTCGCCGCTGGTCGGCAAGGGCGGTTTCACGGTCGGCGGGGGCGGCTCCGGTTCGGCGAAGCCGACCGGCAGGGGCACGACCAAGGTCACCGCCCGGATGGTGCGCGACCGGCTCGACTCCGAACTGGTCGGTAACGTGTCGATCAGGGTGCTGCCGACCGAGCGGCCTGACACCTGGGAGGTGCAGGGTCGCGGCGAGCTGGCGCTGGCCGTGCTGGTCGAGACGATGCGGCGGGAAGGGTTCGAGCTGACCGTCGGCCGGCCGACGGTGGTCACCCGCGAGGTAGAAGGCACGCTGCACGAGCCGGTGGAGCGGCTGACCATCGACGTGCCCGAGGAACACCTAGGCGCGGTCACCACGCTGCTCGCGGTCCGCAAGGGACGGCTCGAGCAGATGACCAACCACGGAACCGGCTGGATCAGGCTGGACTTCATCGTCCCGGCCCGGGGCCTGATCGGCTTCCGCACCCAGTTTCTCACCGAGACCCGTGGCACCGGGATCGCGCATCACGTGTTCGAACGGTATGAGCCGTGGGCCGGGCCGATGCGGATGCGGGCCTCGGGGTCGCTCGTGGCCGACCGGTCCGGGGTGGCGACCCCGTACGCGATGTTCTCCCTGCAGGAGCGCGGCACGCTCTTCGTCGAGCCGGGCACCGAGGTCTACGAAGGCATGATCGTCGGCGAGAACGCGCGCTCGGATGACATGGACGTCAACATCGCCAGGGAGCGCAAGCTCACCAACGTGCGCCAGTCCACCGGTGAAGAACTGGAACGGCTGGTTCCGCCCCGGCTGCTGAGCCTGGAGCAGGCGCTTGAGTTCTGCGCCGGCGATGAGTGCGTGGAGGTGACGCCGACCGTGGTCCGGCTGCGCAAGACCGTGCTCGACGCTAAGGAGCGTGGCCGGATGCGGGCACGGAGCGGCCGGGAGGGCGGACAGCCCTGATCGGCACCGGCTGGTTCCAGTCGGCCATGGGCTGGTTCCGGTCGGCGTGGCCCGATCCCGGGCGGCCTCCGGCTGGTTCGGTCGGCCTGGCCTGATCCGATCCCCCGGGCATAGTTCAGTGACCAGCGGGAATGAAGGGTCCGCAGTGACAGAGCGCTCGGCGGTTGCTGTCTTACGGGGATGTGCCGGGTAAAGGGGGAGTCCATGCCGCATGCTCTTGCGGCGATCAACGTTAACTTCGGCCAGAGCATTCAGAATCTGCTGAACACGATCGCCCGCTCGATCCCGAAGATCCTGGTCTTCCTGCTGATCCTGGTGGTCGGCTGGATCATCGCCCGGGTTATCGGGAAGCTCATCGCCAAGGGCCTGGAAAAGATTGGCTTCAACCGGTTCGCCGAACGTGGCGCTGTTGGCCATGCGCTGTCCCGCGGCCCGTATCATGCCAGCGCTCTGATCGGCAAGATCGTCTACTACATGCTGCTGCTGTTCGTGCTGCAGATGGCATTCGGCGTGTTCGGGCCCAACCCGATCTCTACGCTGCTCGACGCGGTTGTCGCCTGGCTGCCGAAGGCGATCGTGGCGATCGCGATCATCATCGTCGCCTCGGCCATCGCCAAGGTGGTCAAGGACCTGATCGACGGCGCGATCGGCGGGCTGTCCTATGGCCCGTTCGTGGCCGGCGTCGCCTCGGTCCTGATCCTGGTCATCGGCGTGATCGCGGCACTGAACCAGGTTGGCATCGCTGCCTCGGTCACCGAGCCCGTGCTGGTCGCCGGCCTGGCCACCGTGGCGGCAATCCTCGCTATTGGCGTCGGCGGCGGAATGATCAAGCCGATGCAGGCGCGGTGGGAGCGAATGCTCGACGCGGCAGAACGGGAGACCAGCCATCACGTCGCGGCCTATCAGCAGGGCAGGAAGGACGCAGCGGCCGCTGGCGCCCGGACCGCGCCGGAGAGCGAACGGCTCGCGCCGTCCGCCGTCGGCTCTGGTTCCGGCCGCTCGGCAGCCGTTGGCACCCCTGGCCCGGGCGGCCCCGGTCCTGGCGGCTTCGGCCCAGGTAGCTCGGGTGCGGCTGGCTCCGGTCCGGCTAGCTCCGGTTCGCCAACGATCCCAGATCCTGGATATGGACCTGGACATTCAACCGGCCCGACTGACCCGGATCCGCGCGGGTCGTAGGCCAGCCGAAGTTGGAGTCGTATTTGTGAGGGCCGGGTGCTCGGCACCCGGCCCACACCTGCGTCGCTTCGGCGATCGCTCGTCTACTGGATCATGAACTCGTCGACTGGCTCGGTCGCCTCGCTGACCATCAGGCAGACCGCGGCAAGCCGCATCGACTCCCAGTCCAGCGCCTGATCGGCAGCCGACGAGGGCCACCAGCCGCGTCCTGTGGCCGCGTCCACGAAACCGCTCGCATACCTGACCAGGGCGGAGATCCATTGGTCCCGCTCGTTGCGGCGGGGTCCGAGAGCCGTCTCGACAGCTTCCCTGACCGCGGCAACGTGCTGATCGAGCTCGGGGTGCGCGTTGGCGGCGAGCCGGTCCAGACTCGCCTGGCCGATCTGGCCGGCCAGCCGAGACGACAGCTCGCTGGAATCTAGCGAACCGGCCGTCTCCGGAAGATCAATGTCAGGAATACCGTGCAGGTATCGATAGTCAGGAGAGTCGTGAGAGTCGGGGCTCTCGGGATGTTCGGGACGGTCGGGCTGCATCCGACAAGATTACTCAAGTCGGGCAAGTTGCCTGACCGAACCCTGCTACTTAACGGCCAGGTAGATGTAGCTGCCGAGGCCGAAGACCAGGCAATAGATGGCGAACGGTGTCAGCGTCCTGGTCTGGAAGTACTTCATCAGATAGCGGACAGACAGATATGCCGCCACTCCGGCCACCACACTGCCAGCCAGGATCTGCGGCTGGATGCCCCGCGCCAGCGTTGGGTTGAGCAAGTCTGGGACCTTGAGCACCCCGGCGGCCAGGATGACCGGCGTGGCCAGCAGGAAGGCGAACCTAGCCGCGTCCTCGCGGGACAGCCCGCGGAACATGCCGGCGACCATCGTCACGCCGTCCCGGCTGATGCCGGCCAGCAGCGCCAGGATCTGGGCCGAGCCGATGATCAGCGCCTCCCAGAAGCCGAACGTGGTAATCCGCTGGTCTGCCTGGACGGCGGCGGAGATCTGCTGCTGGCGCAGCGCGCGCTGGCCGGACGAGTGAGCCCCGGCAGCCCGGTCTGCCCCGGCAGCCCGGCCTGCCCCGACGAGCGCCAGTTCCCGTTCTTGCGCTGCCTGCTCGTCGGCCGCTCGCGACCGGCGGGTACGGAACCGCTCGCCCGCGAACAGGATGATCCCGTTGATGGTCAGGAAGATCGCCGCTCGGCTCGGCACACCAAAGATCACCCGGAATGTGTGCTCAAAGATCAGTCCGGTCAGGCCGACCGGGATGGTGGCGATGATGATCATCCAGGCCAGCTTCTGATCAGCGGTCTTGACATCCTGCTGCCTGATCGAGCTGAAGAAGCCGCCGATAATCCGCACCCAGTCACGCCAGAAGTACGTGGTGATCCCGATCGCCGTCGCCACATGCAGGCCCACCACGAACGCCAGATAGGGCGACTCCGACTTCGAGACGTTCAGGTCCTGCGCCCAGCTTCCCCCGACGATCGCCGGGATCAGCACATTGTGACCAAGGCTAGAGACCGGGAACAGCTCCGTGACGCCCTGCACCAGGCCGACCACGATGGCTTCGGCATAGGTCAAATGCGGTTGCGCCCCTGGAGGTGCCGCGGCGGCGAGGTGTGCCACGGCTGCAAGGTGTGACATGACAGCCTTTCGTTTGCGCGGCCTCTTCCGCGCTCGCGACAGTAAGAATATTCATGCCAAACGAGCAGCGCAGGCCAACTGAAACCACCGGGGGCCTAACAGGCGGCGCGCTAAGAGTACCGGCCGCTCCGGCCAAGCGGTGCCCCGCAAGGCTAGAGCGTCGTGGCGGAATGGCCGGGGAGTGAGCCACCCGCGGCACGCGCACAGTCCTTTGGACCGGGACCGCCTGATGGGGCAACCGCTCCAATGGTACTGTTGCTGACTCTTCAGGACTTATGATCCGAGGTCTGCTATGCGTGCACGATGGCTCAGGTCCACCCTGCTCGTAGTCCCGGCCGCTGCGCTAGCACTGGCGTCCGGGGTCGTCCCCGCCCAGGCTGCGAATCCGACCCGCTGGCGGATCGTGGCCACCGTCCCTGCCTCGGATGGTGGGTCCGAACTGACCGGTGTCGCGGTAGCCGACCAGCGTCATGCCTGGGCGGTTGGCTTCGCCGTGAACACCAAGACCACGACCTTCGCGCCGGTGGTGATGAACTGGAATGGTTCGGCGTGGACGCAGGTCAGCCTGCCCGCCGGTGTCGTGAAGGAACTCGGCGGCGCGATCGGTCCGCTGCTTGTTACCGTGGGCGCATCCAGTCCAAGCAATATGTGGGCATTCACCCCGAGCGGCGGCTGGCTGCGCTGGAACGGGACATGGACCGCTGGACAGATCACGAAGGCCCTGGTCTTTATCGACGCTACCGCGGTCCTCGGCCCCGGCGACGTCTGGGCGTTCGGCGGGGCGATGTCCGGCGCGAAATCGTCGGCGCCATACGCGGCTCACTACAACGGTACGGGCTGGAAGCGGTATCCGGTGCCCGGCTCGAACGGGATCTCCGCAGCGAGCGCGGTGAGCAGTCGTGACATCTGGGCCACGCTCGGTCAGGCCGAACTCAGCCTCGGGAGCGGCGGCAAGGGTGGCGGACTCGTGCACTGGTACCGCGGCCGCTGGCACCCGGTGACCAACCTTCCCGCCGCGCTCCGCAATACCTTCCTCGGCAGCGTCCTGGCTCGCAGCGACAAGAACGTGTGGGTTGGCGGTGCGGTGAAGAACGGCAAGCACGGCACCACCGAGGCGATCGGTCACTGGAACGGACGTAAGTGGACGGTCACCATGCTCCCGGCGAGGGCGACAGCGAAGGACTACTCGGTGGCCAGCATGGCTACCGATGGCGCCGGCGGGATCTGGGCGCTCGGGATCTGCCTGACGTCGGCCTGCTCGGCCGGCAGTCCGTGGCGGCTCTGGCATGAGGCCGCCGGCCGCTGGTCCGGCCCGACCCAGCCGCGGCTGTCCAGGCGGGCCACACTCCTGGACAGTCTGGCGGTCGCGGGGCACTCCGTCTGGGCGGTCGGAGCGATCAAGGTGGGTTCAAGCGCGAACGGCATCATCGCCCTGTGGGGGAGAGTGCCCAGCTAGGCGATGAGCCCGTCGGGACGATGAGACCCGTCGGGGCGACGAGGAACCGGGCGCGAGCCTCAAGCAACACCCCGGCGTCGCGAGGCGTGACCAGCGCCCGGCGTCCCGTTATGCCTGAAGGTCTTTGGTCTTCGTGCCGGGGACCGCTGGGGTGTCGGTGCCGTGCTGGCGGCGGCTGATCTTGTTGCCGAGCCAGACCAGCGGGTCGTACTTGCGGCCGACCACGCGCTCCTTCAACGGGATCAGCGCGTTGTCGGTGATCTTGATGTGCTCGGGGCAGACCTCGGTGCAGCATTTGGTGATGTTGCAGTAGCCGAGGCCGAAGTCTTCCTGGGCGATCTCGCGGCGGTCGGCGGTGTCGGCGGGGTGCATCTCAAGCTCAGCGATCCGCATCAGGAACCGCGGTCCGGCGAAGACCTGCTCGTTCTCCGGGTGGTCTCTGATCACGTGGCAGGTGTTCTGGCACAGGTAGCACTCGATGCACTTGCGGAATTCCTGCGACCGTTCCACGTCGATCTGCTGCATCCGGAATTCACCGAGCCCGACCGAGGGGTCCGGGGTGAATGACGGGATCTGCCTGGCCTTGACGTAGTTGAACGAGACGTCGGTGACCAGGTCCCTGATCACCGGGAAGGTGCGCATCGGGGTGATCGTCAGGACCTCGTCCTGGGGGAAGATCGACATCCGGGTCATGCAGGCCAGCCGGGGCCGCCCGTTGATCTCCATCGAGCAGGAGCCGCACTTGCCGGCCTTGCAATTCCAGCGGATCGCCAGGTCGCCGGCCTGGGTGTGCTGCAGCCGGTGCAGCACGTCGAGCACGACCTCGCCTTCGTTCACCTCGACCGTGTAGTCGGTCAGCTCGCCCTGCCCGTAGTCGCCACGCCAGACCCGCAGCGCTGCCTGGTAGCTCATCAGTGCTCTTCCTCCTGCTCGGCGCCGGTGTCAGCCGGGGTGCCGGCTTGGGGCTCGGCCGGGGGGTCAGCCGGGGTGCCGGCTTGGGGGTCAACCGGGGGACCGACCGGGGGGTCGGCCGGCAGGCTGGCCAGTTCCGGTTCGGTCAGATACTTCTTCAGCTCCGAGCGGTCGAACAGAGCGAGCAGGTCCTCGCGCATCGGGATCAGCGGCTGGTGGGTCAGCTTGACCTGGTCGCCGTCGAGCGAGCAGATCAGGTTGACCTGGCGCCACTGCGGCGACATCTCCGGGTGGTCCTCGCGGGTGTGGCCGCCACGGGACTCCTCGCGCTCAAGCGCCGCCTTCGCGACGGCCTCGGCGACGATCAGCATGTTGCGCAGATCCAGGGCCAGATGCCAGCCCGGGTTGTAGGCCCGCCCGCCGGAGACGCTGACCTTGGCGGCCCTGGCGCGCAGCGTCTGGAGTTCCTCAAGCGCGGCGATGACTTCTGACTTCCGCCGGATGATGCCGACCAGGTCGTTCATGGTCTGCTGCAGCTCGGCGTGCACGTCGTAGGGGTTCTCACCGCCGCTGCGCTCCAGCGGAGCCAGCGCCTCGGCGACCGCGTCGCTGAGTTCGGCCTCGCTGGGGGTCGGCCGGGCCGTGGCCGCCATTCCGTCGACGTAGGCCGCAGCGTGCAGTCCGGCCCGGTGGCCGAACACCAGCAGGTCGGAGAGCGAGTTACCACCCAGCCGGTTCGATCCGTGCATGCCGCCGGATGCCTCGCCGACCGCGAACAGGCCGGGCACGACCGCTGCCTGGGTATCCGGGTCGACCTCGACGCCGCCCATCATGTAGTGGCAGGTCGGCCCGACCTCCATCGGTTCCTTCGTGATGTCCACGTCGGCAAGCTCGATGAACTGGTGGTGCATCGAAGGGAGCTTGCGCAGGATCTCGTCAGCGGGCCGCCGGGAGGCGATGTCCAGGAACACCCCGCCGTGCGGTGAGCCGCGACCGGCCTTGACCTCGGAGTTGATCGACCTGGCGACTTCGTCTCTGGGCAGCAGCTCAGGCGGCCTGCGGTTGTTCGCCTGGTCGTCGTACCAGCGATCGGCCTCCTCCTCGGTATCCGCGTACTGGGCGCGGAACACCTCGGGCACGTAGTCGAACATGAACCGCTTGCCTTCGGAGTTGCGCAGCACCCCGCCGTCGCCGCGGACCGACTCGGTGACCAGCAGGCCCTTCACCGACGGGGGCCAGACCATCCCGGTCGGGTGGAACTGGACGAACTCCATGTTCAGCGTGGTACCTCCGGCCAGCATCGCGAGCGCGTGACCGTCGCCGGTGTACTCCCAGGAGTTCGAGGTGACCTTGAACGTCTTGCCGATCCCGCCGGTGGCCAGGATCACCGCCGGGGCCTCGAACAGGATGAAGTTGCCGGTCTCCCGCACATAGCCGAACGCCCCGGCGATGTTGGCAGCGCCAGCCCGGCCCGAACCCGCAGAGCCACGGCCGTCGGTGATCAGCCGGGTGATCGTGGTCTCGGCGAAGACCCTGATCCGGGACTGCGGATCGCCGGAGCTGATCGCGTCCTCCTGCTGCAGCGCCACCACCTTCTGCTGCAGCGTGCGGATCATCTCCAGGCCGGTCCGGTCGCCCACATGGGCGAGCCTGGGATACTCGTGACCGCCGAAGTTGCGCTGGCTGATCTTGCCGTCCTTGGTGCGGTCGAAGACCGCGCCCCAGGCCTCAAGTTCCCAGATCCGCTCCGGCGCCTCGTGCGCGTGCAGTTCGGCCATCCGCCAGCTGTTCAGAAACTTGCCGCCGCGCATGGTGTCGCGGAAATGCACCTGCCAGCTGTCGGCCGGGTTGACGTTGCCCATCGCCGCCGCGGCGCCGCCCTCGGCCATCACGGTGTGCGCCTTGCCGAACAGCGACTTGGAGATGATCGCCGTGCGCTTGCCGGCCAGCCGGGCCTCGATCGCGGCGCGCAGCCCGGAGCCGCCGGCGCCGATCACCACGACGTCGTAGGAATGCCGCTCAATCTCTGTCATGTGTCATTGCACCTTCGTGCCGGGATCGGGTCGCCGGGGATGATCAGAAGAATCTGGGGTCGGTGATCGCGCCGCTGGCCACCAGCCGGATGTACAGGTCGGTGAAAAGCACCCAGAAGAGCGAGACCCAGGCGTACTGCATGTGCCTGGTGTTCAGCTTCGACACCAGCGTCCAGGCCCGGTACCTGACCGGATGCTTGGAGAAATGCTTCAGCCGCCCGCCGGTGATGTGCCGGCAGGCGTGGCAGGACAGCGAGTAGATCCACAGCAGCGCCGCGTTGACGATCAGCACCAGGGTGCCCAGGCCCATGTGACCCCACTGACCCCGGTGGTTCTGGAACGCGAGCACGGCGTCGGCGGTCAGGATCACGTTGAAGGCCAGCGCGATGAAGAAGAAGTAGCGATGCACGTTCTGCAAGATCAGCGGCGCCCTGGTCTCGCCGGTGTACCTGGCGTGCGGCTCCCGCACCGCGCACGCCTCGGGGGCCCGCCAGAACGAGCGGTAGTAGGCCTTGCGGTAGTAGTAGCAGGTGAACCTGAAGCCCATCGGGCCGCCGATGATGATGATCGCCGGGGTCAGCCAGGCGACCCACGGAATCCAGTGCAGCCCGGCGCCCGGCGTGCAGGTGGTCGCCAGGCACGGGGAGTACAGCGGCGAGATGTACGGCTTCCAGAAGTAGTCGGCGTTCACCAGGGACGCCCAGGTCAGGTAGACAACGACGACGCCGAGGCCGATGGCGTTGATGGCGGGCTGCCGGCGCCAGTTATCCCGGCGCAGCGTCTTGGATTCGATCTGCGCCCTGGTCTTGGCCGGTGCCTGGGTAACCTGCGTCATGGACGTCTCCGCACTGGATCCGCACTGGAACTGAAGTGTTGGCTCCGGGCCGCCGCACGCGCCTGGCTGTGCTGAGGCTGCCGCGAGCCCGCGTTGCCCCCAGAACCCTATTCCTAGGGTTATCACGACGCAGCCCCTGGGTGGAGCCTTCCGCGCGAGAGCGCGGGAGAGTGCTCGCTACCCCAGGCCGAACGCGGTCCGCAGGAAATGGACTTGGAGCAGCAGCAGGTTCTCGGCGACCTCTTCCTGCGAGGCGAGGTGCGTGACTCCAGAGAGCGGCAGCACGTAATGCGGGCGGCCGGCGGCGAGTAGCGCCGAGGACAGCCGCAGCGTGTGGGCGACCACAACGTTGTCGTCGGCCAGGCCGTGGATGATCAGCAGCGGCCTGGTCAGCCGGTGCGCGTCGGCGAGCAGCGAGGTCGCCTCGTAGGCCGCCTGGTTCTCGTCCGGCTGGCCCAGGTACCGCTCGGTGTAGTGGGTGTCATACAGCCGCCAGTCGGTGACCGGCGCGCCGGCGATCGCGGCGTGGAACACGTCAGGCCGGCGCAGCACAGCGAGCGCGGACAGGTATCCGCCGAACGACCAGCCCCTGATCGCCACCTTGGTCAGGTCCAGGTCCGCGCACTGCCCAGCCACGGCGGCCAGCGCGTCCACCTGGTCGTCGAGAACCGGTCCGGCCAGGTCGCCGGCCACCGCGCGCTCCCACTGCGGCCCGCGGCCGGGAGTTCCCCGGCCGTCCGGCACGACCACGGCGAAGCCCTGGTCGGCGAACCACTGCGAGGTCAGGAACGAGTCGGCGGCGGCCAGCACCCGCTGGGAGTGCGGCCCGCCGTACGGATCCATCAGGACCGGCAGCTTCGCCGAGCCTGGTTCGTGCCAGGACGGCAGCAGCAGCGCGGTCCTGATTGCCCGCTGCCCGGCCCGCAGCAGGCTGACCCGCAGGCCGGGCAGCGCGGGCTGCTCGGCCAGCGAGGCGATCGTGGCGACGACCTCGGGCGTGGCGTCGTCTGGCCGGTCGCGCAGGACCTGGACCTGGAGCCCGTGCCTGGCCATCGACCGGGTGGCGAGCACGGTCGTGGCGGCCGCCCTGTCCGCCCAGTGCACACCGCTGGCCTCCGACGCAGCCCCGGCGCAGACCCGGTGCAGCCCGGCCGGGCCGTAGGTCCAGACGGTGATCTCCGTGGGCTCACCGTCCGAGCCGGAGAACAGCACGGTGTCGCCGTCGACCGACAAGATGCCGCGCACCTGCAGGGTCGGCGGCGTGACCGGCGCGGCGCTGCCGTCGGCCAGCGCGCCCGGATCAGCCACCAGCAGCCGCCGCGCGCCGTCGGCGTCCGTAGTCCAGACGATCCTGCCGTCCGCGGTCCTGGCCGGCACGCCAGGGACGATGTCCAGCCAGCGGGAGCCCGAGTCCTCCCGCAGCACCGATGTGGTGCCGGTGGCCGGGTCGATTGCCAGCAGCCGGATCAGGCGCTGGTCCCTGGACTGCACGACGATCAGCGGCTCGCCCGCCTCCCAGTCGGCCGTGACCAGGTACGGGCAGGTCGCCGCGTCCCAGTGCACCGGTACCGAGGTACCGTCCAGACCGACAATAAGCAGCGAAACGGATGCGTTCGGGGTTCCTGCCGCTGGGTACCGAACCTCGGCGGGCCGCCGGTCGGGGTTCGCCGGATCGGCGATATGCCAGCGGTTGACTTCGGTCTCATCCACCCGGGCGACCAGCAGTGCGGAACTGTCCGGCGCCCACCAGTACCCGCGCATCCGGCCCATCTCCTCGGCCGCGACGAACTCGGCCAGGCCGAAGGTGATGCCATCGGCGCCGTCCGGGCCGATCTGTTCGGTGTCCTCGCCGGAGTGCAGGTCGGTGATCCGCAGCGCGCCGTCGCAGACGTAGCCGATCCGCAGGCCAGCCGGATCGGGCCTGGGGTCGATCGCCGGGGACCTGGCGCCTACCCGAGCGCACCCGTGCCCGTCCGGCGTCAGGTCCGCGAGGTAGACCTGGCCGGTCACGGCGAAGGCCGCCATCGTGCAGGCCGCGTCGGTGGCGAACGCGACCACGCCGCCAGCCCGCTCCCTGGACCGCTCCCGGCGGGCCCGCTCCTGCTCGGGCTCGCCGGACCTGGCGCCGTCCATCGCGGCGGGATCCGCCACCAGACGCTCGGCCCCGCCGGGCAGGTCGAGCGCCCACAGGCAGGTCACCGGGTCGCTGCCACCCTGGCTGCGCAGGAACACGATCCTGCTGCCATCAGGAGAGATCTGGAAGGAGCGCGGGGCGCCGAGGCTGAAATTCCTGGTACGGGCCTGCTGGCGCGGGAAGCTGTCGGTCATGGAATGAGATCCTGCCAGTCCGCGCCGATACCGGCCCGCCGGGCGGCCGCTAGTTATCCTCACCGCATGGACAAGAGCATCGACGACCGGCGGCTGCTGTTCGTGCACGCCCACCCCGACGACGAGTCGATTGAGACCGGCGCCACGATGGCGAAGTACGCCGCGCATGGAGCACAGGTGACGCTGGTTACCTGCACGCTCGGCGAGCTCGGCGAGATCATCCCGACCGACCTGACCCATCTGGCCTGGAACCAGGAGAACCGGCTCGGCCAGCACCGGATCGGTGAGCTGGCCGCGGCCTGCGCCGCCCTCGGGGTCAACGATCACCGGTTTCTCGGCGGAGCGGGACGCTGGCACGACTCGGGGATGATGGGAACCCCGTCCAATGAATGGGACGGCTGCTTCTGGCTGGCCGATGTCGACGAGGCGGCCAGCGCGCTGCTTGAGATCATCCGCGAGGTCCGTCCCGCCGTGCTGGTCAGCTACGACGCCAACGGCTTCTACGGCCATCCCGATCACATCCAGGCGCACCGGGTGGCGTGGCGGGCCTTCGAGCTGGCCGACGGGCTGGTACGCAAGTTCTACGCGACCGCGGTGCCGAAGTCGGTGCTTGCCCACGCGATCAAGATCATGGGCGGTGCCGGGTCTGGTTTCATGGCCGTGGAATCGGTGGACGACCTGCCGTTCGGCGTGCCCGACGAGCAGGTGACGACCGAGATCGACGCCGCGGACTATCTGGACGCCAAGCTCGCCGCGATGCGGGCGCATGCCAGTCAGATCGCGGTGGACAGCCCGTTCTTCGCGCTGTCCGACATGGTCGGACGGCGCGCGCTCGGCCACGAGTTCTACACCTTGCTGGCCGGTCCGCGTGGTCCGGGCACCGGGCCGGTCGGCTGGGAGAGCGACCTATTGGCCGGCATTGACTAGCCTGCAACGGTGAGCAGCGAAACGCCGCGGGGTCGTGGCGATGACGGGTCGGCCGGCCGGGCTGGGCCGGCTTGCATCGGTTCCGGCACTGGCCTGGGCGGTCCGGCATGAGCGATCCTCGCCTTGGCGGTCCGGCCCGGAGTGGTATCGACCTAGCCGTGACGATCTGCGGCTACCTGATGTTGTTCCTGTTCGGCGCGTCGCAGGCGCTGCTCGGCGCTTTCTTCTACAGCTCAGGACCTGTCCCGCTGGCCGCAATCGCGTTCGACCTGGCCATTTTCGGCACCTGCGTGCTTGGCGGCTGGGGGATGCGCAGGCCGGCCGGCGGCCTGGCGCCGGCTGCTGGCTGGTTCCTCGCCGCGTTCGTGCTGGCCAGCGGTACTCCCGGTGGCAGCATCCTGATCACAGCGACGGCCGCTGGCAGCTGGTTCCTGTTCGGCGGCGCGGCCACCGCGGCCGCTGGCCTGGTCGTCGCGTTCACCGTCTGGTCAAGGGCCGGGCTGGGCCGCAGGAAGCCGGTTGGACGGGCAGATCACCAGCGTGCGGTCGGCCCGGGTCATCCGCCCTACGGCGTGGGCCGAGATCGGGAGACGCGGCGCCGGATCCATCCGTAAGCCCCGGCGAACCCGGGTAGCCATTGCCTGACGCGCAAGGTCACTGAATGATCGAGTTCGGCGCGCAATTGGACTGCTAGCCATACCTTTCTGGCAATTCCGCCGGGCAGGATCGCGTCCGAATGACCTGTTCATCCCGGGACGTTGGTCCTCGTCCTAACCCTCGCATTTTGACTACGATCTTCCCGTGCCCGATCACCTCAGATCCTTCGCCAGGCTGGTCCTCGTGACTGGCGCCGCCACTACTGCCTCAGTCGCCCTGGTCCTCGGGCCGGTCGGCGCTGGCTGGTCGGCCGGCGCGGCGGTGCGCACCGGTCACCTTCCGGCCCGACCGGACACTGGGCGGGCGGCAGCAGGCCAGGCGTGGTCTGTCGAGCAAACCCCGAACTACTCGCTGCCGCAGGGCAATCTCGCTGCTGTTTCCTGCGCGAGCCGTACCTCGTGTGTCGCCGTGGGGTACGCCATCGACAGCTCCGGCGCTGAGGTGACCCTCGCTGAGCATTGGAACGGCAGCACGTGGCGGGTCCAGGCCACGGCCAGCCCGCGCCGGGCTACCTCAAGCAGCCTGGACGGGGTGTCCTGCCGATCGGCCACGGCCTGCACCGCCGTCGGTTCTTATGTCAGTAGCTCAGGCAGTCAGCGGACGCTCGCCGAGGCGTGGAACGGCAGCACATGGCACATCCAGACCACGCCCAACCCGGCCGGTCCCACGTCCGGTGGCCTCAGCGGCGTGTCCTGCCCGTCGGCCACCGCGTGCATCGCCGTCGGGTTCTACTACGACTCCACCGCGCACGCCGATTTCACCCTGGCTGAGGCCTGGAACGGCAGCAAATGGAAGATCCAGACCACCGCACTCCCGGCCGGAGCCATCTCCAGCGGGCTGGACGGGGTGTCCTGCCGGTCGGCCACGGACTGCACCGCCGTGGGTTTCTACCAGACCAACCCGGCTACCCAGTCGACGCTGGCTGAGGCGTGGGACGGCACCAGCTGGCAGGTCCAGGTCACCCCTAACCCGGCCAGCGCCGATATCAGCGGCCTGAGCGGCGTGTCCTGCCGGTCCGCCACTGCCTGCACCGCCGTCGGGTCATCCCACGACACCGTCGCGCACGCCGACGTCACGCTGGCTGAGGCCTGGAACGGGACTACCTGGCAGATCCGCGCCACCCCCGAACCCGCCGGGGCCACCTCCGGGTCGCTGGCAGGCGTGTCCTGCGGCTCGGCTACCGCCTGCACCGCCGTCGGGACCTACGGCACCACATCGGGTATAGGGCTGACGCTGGCCGAGGCGTGGAACGGTACCAGCTGGCACGTCGAGGCCACGCCCAGCCCGGCGAGCGCCAGCGTCAGCAGCCTGGTCGGCGTGTCGTGCCGATCGGCGACCGCGTGCACCTCGGTCGGGTCCGATCAGAACAGCTTGGATATCTCGCTGACTCTGGCGCAGGCGTGGAACGGAAGCAGCTGGAAGACCCAGCGCACTCCCAGCCCGGTCGGCGCGACCGAAAGCTACCTGGACAGCGTGTCGTGCCGATCCAGCACCGCATGCATCGCAGTCGGGGCCGGAAATGTCAGCATCGACGGGGTGAGCCTGGCCGCGGAGTGGATCGGCACCAGCTGGAAGCTCCAGCACACCCCCGGCCCGGCCGGCGCCACGTTCAGCTACCTCAGCAGCGTGTCGTGCCGCTCGGTCACCGGCTGTGTCGCGGTCGGCGACTACGGTCGCTCGGGCCAGGTGTTCTCGTTCGCCGAGGTGCGGAACGGCACCGGATGGAAGCTCAGGCACACACCGCTTCCGGCCGGCGCCGCCTCCAGCGGGCTGGACGGGGTGTCCTGCAGCTCGGCCACCGCCTGCACCGCGGTCGGCGACTATCACACCCGATCGGACGCCGATTACCCGCTGGCGCAGAGGTGGAACGGCAGCAGCTGGAAGATCCAGCACACCCCGCACCCGGCCGGTACCATCTCCGGTCTGGGCGGGGTGTCCTGCAGCTCGGCCACGGCCTGCATCGCCGTCGGGTCCTACCTCGACCCGGTCACACACGACGACCTGACCCTGGCTGAGGTGTGGAACGGCAGCAGCTGGAAGATCCAGCATCCCGCCAACCCGGCCGGAGCCACCGAAAGCGTACTGAGCGCGGTGTCCTGCCACTCGGCCACGGCCTGCATCGCCGTCGGGTCCTACCTCGACCCGGTCACACACGACGACCTGACCCTGGCTGAGGCGTGGAACGGCAGCACCTGGAAGATCCAGACCATGCCCGCGCTCAGCGCTGGCCTCAGCGCTACCCTGCGCGCCGTGTCGTGCCAGTCAGCCGTGGCCTGCACTGCCGTCGGGTCCTACTACGACCCAGCGCTGGACAACATCGTCATGCTGGCCGAGGCATGGAACGGGACCAGCTGGCAGATCACGACTCCGCGCCACCCCGGCCGGACCACCCCGAGCGAACTAAGCGGGGTGTCCTGCCCCGCTGCCGGCACCTGCACCGCTGTCGGCAACTACCAGAACAGTTCTGGCAATGAGGTCACCCTGGCCGAGGGCGAACACGGCTGAACCAGCCCGCCACTGGTCGCGAGTCGCCGTCGGCCCGCGCGAGTCGCCGCACCGGTCCGCCCGCGCGAGCCGCCGTCGGCCCGCGCGAACCGCCGTCGGCCCGCGCGAGCCGCCGCACCGGTAGGTCAGGCCCGCGGCAACAGCTCTTCGGGGATTTCGGCGACCGCGGCACGTAGTTCCTCGCCGAGCGCCTTGGCCTGCGGGTCGAGCCTGGTGCTCGCCGCGACGCCACGGCCGAGCAGTCCGATGACCACGAAGTTGAGCGCGAACAGGTTGGGCAGCCGGTACCGCTCGATCGGCAGGCCGGCGACCGACGGCACCAGGTCGGCCAGCCGCTCGGTGGTCAGGTAGTCATCGAGCCAGTCGAATTCCGCTGCGGTGCGGACCCAGACGCCGAGATTGGCGTTGCCGCCCTTGTCACCGGAGCGGGCGCCGGCGATCGCCCCGAGCGGCGCCCGCCGGGTCGGTCCGGCCGGGCCTGGGCCGCCGCTGCCGGGGCTGGCGTCGTCGGGGCCGGTCGTGCCAGTAGTGTCGATGGCCCATTGCTGTCGCTGTTGCAGCAGCGTTGCGCCATCGACACTAATCCGGGCCGGCCCGGTCCACACCGGCTCGCCGTCGATCAGCACCCGGGTGCTCACCAGCACGGCGGGAACCGTCGTCGGCCAGTACACGCCATAAGCCGAGCCGTCCCCAGGCGGGGTCAATGCATAAAAGCCCGGATAGCTGGCCAGGGCCGTTTCGACCACGGCGGCGGAGAAGGCGCGGCCCACCTTCGCCTGGTCCGGATCGAGCACGGTGATCCGGAGCAGTGCTGGATCCGAGCCGACCAGGTCCACGTCGACGGCGTCGAACGAGTCCCGGCCACCGCTGATCCGGCCCCAGATCGTCTGGGTGGCAAGCTCGGCCTTGGCTGCCGGATCTAGTCCTTCGATGGCCAGGATCATCGAGTTCCTGAACCCGCCGGCGTAATTGAGCGCGACCTTCAGGTCGGCGGGCGGCGGCTCGCCCCGCACCCCGCTGACCCGCACCCGGTGCTCGCCGACCTGCTCTAGGACGATCGTGTCGAAGCGCGCGGTGACATCAGGGTTGAGATAGCGCGGACCGCCGATCTCGTACAGCAGCTGCGCGGTCACCGTGCCGACCGAGACCAGCCCGCCGGTGCCCGGGTGCTTGGTGATCACGGCCGATCCGTCGGCGGCCAGCTCGGCCAGCGGGAACCCGGCATGGGCCAGGTCAGGTACTTCGCCGAAGAACGCGTAGTTGCCGCCGGTCGCCTGGCAGCCGCACTCGATCACGTGGCCGGCCACCACCGCGCCGGCCAACGCGTCCAGGTCGTCGCCGGTCCAGCCGAATCGCCACATGCCAGGCCCGACGACCAGCGCGGCGTCGGTCACCCGGCCGGTGACGACCACGTCGGCCCCGGCCGCCAGCGCCTGGGCGATCGGCAGGCCGCCGAGGTAGGCATGCGCGGTCAGCGGCGTGACGCCGGCCTCCGCCAGCGGCTCGCCGGTGTCGGTGTTGGCCAGCGGATGACCGGCCTCAAGCAGGCCGGGCAGCCTGGCGAGCAGGTCGTCGCCTTCGACGTGCGCGACCACCGGCGCCAGTCCGGCCCGGCGGGCAAGCTCGGTGACCGCGGCCGCGCAACCCGCCGGGTCCAGGCCGCCAGCGTTAGCGACGATCTTGATGCCGCGGTCCAGGCAGGTCGGCAGCACCTGCTCAAGCTGGGTCAGGAAGGTCCTGGCGTATCCGGGCCTGCCGCGCATCATCGCCTTGCCGAGCAGCAGCATGGTCAGCTCGGCCAGCCAGTCACCGGTGAGCACGTCGATCGGCCCGCCGTCGACCATCTCCCGTGCCGCGGACAGCCGGTCGCCGTAGAACCCGCTGCAATTGGCGATCCGCAGCACCGGCGGCGTGGCCGATGCAGCCGAACCAGCGGGGGGGATCGACGCAGTGCGCCCGGCGGGCTGGGCGGGACCGGATGGCTCGGCGGGGCCAGCAGCGCCGGACGGCGTGGCGAGACCGCCGCTCGGGCGGGGCATGTCAGCCGTCCTGCCCGGGTGCCCAGGACGGCTCGCGCTTGGCGGCGAAGGCGGCCATCCCCTCCCGAGCCTCTGCCGCACCGAAGAATGTCCCGGACAGCTCCGCCATCCGGGTCAGCCCATCGGCCACGGGGGCTGACGGGATATCGCGGAGCACGGCCTTGGCCGCCGCGAGCGCTCCCGGCGCCCCGCGCAGCAGCATCGCGGCGTACCGGTCAGTTTCGGCGTCCAGGTCGGCGGCAGGCACGGCGCGGGTCAGCAGTCCGATCTCGGTGGCGCGGACGGCGTCGAAGACCTCGCCGGTCAGGAAGTACTCGGCGGCCGGCCGCGACGGCATCCGGCGCAGGCAGGGAACGGAGATCACGGCAGGAACGACACCGATCCGCACCTCGGAGAAGGCGAAGGTCGCCTGCGCCGGCGCGATGGCGATGTCGCAGGCGGCGACCAGGCCGATCCCGCCGGCTCGGGTGCTGCCGTTCACCCGGCAGATCACCGGCTTGGAGCTGTCCCAGAGCAGCCGCAGCACACCAGCCATCAGGCCGGTGGCACCGGCCGGATCGGTCAGCGCCTCCTTCAGGTCCGCACCGGCGCAGAACACCCGCCCGGCGCCGGTCAGCACGATCACCCGGACGCCGGGGTCGGCGAGCGCGCCCTCAAGCGCGGCCCGGAGCTGGGTCAGCAGTCCGGTGGACAGCGCGTTGGCATTGCTCGGCGAATCCAGGGTGATCGTCGTGATCGCACGGGTGGTCTCGGTACGGACGAGACTGGCCGAGCCGGCGCTATTCTGCACTGCCTGGTCGGCCGGCGTCCCGCCGACTCCGGTGGCGTCGGTCATTGCTCCCTCTCGGTCCGGTCGGATTCGTCTGGAGCGACGACGGCGAGCACGTCGCCAGCGTTCACCTGGGTACCCTGACCGACCCGCAGCTCCGCGATCAGCCCGGCTACCGGAGCGGTGATCTGGTGCTCCATCTTCATCGCCTCGAGTACCAGCACCAGCTGGCCGGCGGCGAGCCGGTCACCAGGTGCCGCCGCCAGCCGGATCACGTTGCCCGGCATCGGGGCGATCAGCGAGCCAGCGTCCGCGGCCAGGACCGGCGCGGGCAGCCGTTCGACCAGACTGAGCCGGACCGATCCGAACAGCGAGTCCACCCAGGCCTGGTGGCCAGCCCGGAGGACCTCGAACCGGTAGCGCACACCAGCCACCTCCAGCATCACCTGATCTGGCGCGAAGGTGACCACTTCGGGAGCCTGGTCCGCCTCGGCAATGGCGATTCCGGTCCTGGTCCACTGGTAGGCCACGTCGATCCGGCCGCGCGGGCCGTCGAAGGAGGTGCGCTGCGGCTGGGACACCACGTTGCGCCAGCCGCCGGGGATCGACCCGGCCACGGGTGCCGCCTGCCGGTTCGCCGCGGCGACGGCGGCCGCGGCTGCCAGGGCGGACAGCTGGCAGGCCTGCTCGGTCGGTCCGAGACCGGCTAGATCGTATCCGTCGAGCAGCGAAGTGTCGGCGTCGCCGGCCAGGAAGATCGGGTTGCGGAGCACGCTGACCAGCAGGTCGCGGTTGGTTACCGGGCCGCAGATCCTGGCTCCGGCCAAACCGGCTGCCAGCCGGCGCGCGGCCGCGTCGCGGCTGGGCGCCCACGCGATCAGCTTGGCCAGCATCGCGTCGTAGTGCGTGGTGATGTGGTGGCCGGTTTCAATCCCTGAGTCGAGCCGCAGGATCGGCCGGGGCTGGCCGGCCTCGCGATCGCGCCCCGGCGAGGCGGAGTGATCGGCGGGCAGATCGAACTCGGCATCCGCGCCGGGCACAGCGAACAGGTGCACCGGTCCGTGGGACGGCCGGAAGCCATCGACCGGGTCCTCGGCGTACAGCCGTGCCTCGATCGCGTGGCCGAAGGCGGGCGGCGGCCGGTCAGGCAGCGTCATCCCCTGGGCGACATCGAGCTGCAGTGCCACCAGGTCGATGCCGTGCACGCACTCGGTAACCGGGTGCTCGACCTGGAGCCTGGTATTGAACTCAAGGAAGTAGAACTCATCGTGACCGGCCACCAGGAACTCCACCGTGCCGGCGCCCTGGTAGCCGACCGCACGGGCCAGCGCGGCCGCCGCGGCCGCCAGTCGCTCGCGCAGTGCCGGGCCAACCGCGGGGGATGGCGACTCCTCGATCACCTTGGCGTACCGGCGCTGGACGGAGCAGTCGCGTTCGGTCAGCGCCCAGACCGTGCCCGCCTGATCGGCTAGCACCTGCACTTCGACATGTCTGGCCCCGGTCAGCAGCGGCTCGCAGAAGACCGTCCCGTCGCCGAACGCCGCCTGTGCCTCGCGCTGCGCCGACTCGACAGCGGCGGCCACCTCAGCTGGCCCGAATACCGCGCGCATGCCCCGCCCGCCGCCGCCCGCCGAGGCCTTGACCAGCACGGGGAACTCGGTTACCGCCGCCGGATCCAGCTCGGGCAGGACGGGGACACCGACGCCGGACGCCTGGTTACGCGCCTGGATCTTGAATGCCATCGCCTCCATCGCGTCCGGCGGCGGACCGACCCAGGTCAGGCCGGCCGCAATCACCTGGCGGGCGAAGCCTGGATCCTCGGCGAGGAACCCGTAGCCGGGGTGTACCGCGTCGGCTGCTGCCGCCAGCGCCGCAGCGACGATCGCCTGGCCGTTCAGGTAGGTCTGCGCCGAGCTGGCGCCAGGCAGCCGGACAGCCAGATCCGCCTCGGCCACGTGCGGCGCCCCGGCGTCCGGATCGGAGAATACGGCCACCGTACCGATGCCGGATCTGCGGCAGGTCGCGAAGACCCGCCGGGCGATCTCGCCCCGGTTGGCGACGAGCAGCCTGCTGATCAATCCCGCGCCCCTTACATCCGAAAGACGCCATAACGGCTCGCACCGGGCAGTGCCGTCCCTGCGCCCGGTCCGGCCGCCGGCCAGCCTGGTCCGCCCGATCCGCTGGTCCAGCCGCCTGGTGCAGTGTGGATGGCGGACAGGCAGATGCCGAGCACCGTCCTGGTGTCGCGCGGATCGATCACGCCGTCGTCGTAGATCCGCCCGGACAGGAAGAACGCCTGCGACTCCGCTTCGATCTGCTCCTCGACGAGCTTGCGCATCGCCGCGTCGGCGTCCTCGTCGTATGACTCGCCGCGCGCCGCTGCCGCCTGGCGGCCGACGATCGAGAGCACGCCGGCTAGCTGGGCCGGGCCCATCACCGCCGACTTGGCGCTCGGCCAGCTGAACAGGAACCTCGGGTCATAGGCCCGGCCACACATGCCGTAGTTCCCCGCGCCGTATGAGGCGCCGAGCACGACGGTGAGGTGCGGCACCCGGCTGTTGGAGACCGCGTTGATCATCATGGCGCCGTGCTTGATCATGCCGGCCTGCTCGTAGCTGGCGCCGACCATGTAGCCGGTGGTGTTCTGCAGGAACAGCAGCGGCACCCCGATCTGGTTGGCCAGCTGAATGAACTGGGCGGCCTTCTGCGACTCCTCGCTGAACAGGATCCCGCGCGCGTTGGCCAGGATGCCGATCGGGTAGCCGTGCAGCGCTGCCCAGCCGGTGACCAGGCTGGCGCCGTAGAGCGGCTTGAACTCATCGAAGTCTGAGCCGTCGACGATCCTGGCGATCACCTCGCGCGGGTCGAACGGGATCTTGAGATCCTCGGGCACGACGCCGAGCAGTTCGTCGGGGTCATGCAGCGGATCAGCCGGCTGCGGCCCAGTCAGGTTCGGCCCGCGGCCAGCGTTGCGCCAGTTCAGCCTGGCCACGATCGACCGGCCGATCCGGAGCGCGTCGTGCTCGTCGGCGGCGAGGAAGTCGGCCAGGCCGGACTGGCGGGCATGCATGCCGGCCCCGCCGAGCGACTCGTCGTCGGACTCTTCGCCGGTGGCCATCTTGACCAGCGGCGGGCCGGCCAGGAACACCTTGGACCGGCCGTCGATCATGACCACGTAGTCGCTCATCCCTGGCACATACGCGCCGCCAGCGGTCGAGCTGCCGAACACCAGGGCGATGGTGGGGATCCCGGCCGCCGACATCGCCGTGAGGTCGCGGAAGATCTGGCCGCCCGGAATGAAGATCTCCTTCTGGGTCGGCAGATCGGCCCCGCCCGACTCGACCAGGTTGACCAGCGGCAGCCGGTTCTCGATCGCGATCCGCATCGACCGCATCGACTTGCGCAGCGACCAGGGATTGGTCGAGCCGCCGCGGACGGTGGGATCGCTCGCGCTGATCATGCACTGGGTGCCGGAGATGATGCCGATGCCGTTCACGCCGCTGCCGCCGACCGGGAAGCCGGTGCCGTAGCCGGCCAGCGGAGACAATTCGAGGAACGGGGAGTCCGGGTCGACCAGCAGCTCGACCCGCTCCCTGGCGAGCAGTTTGCCGCGAGCCCGGTGCCGGTCGGTGTACTTCGGCCCGCCGCCGGCCAGCGCCGTAGCGTGCTCCGCCGCCAGGTCGGCCAGCTTGGCCAGCATCGCCTCGCGCCGCGCCGCGTACTGGGCGCCGCCGGTGTCCAGCGAGCTGGCGAGAACAGTCACATGCCGAACGATATGCTCCCCGCCGGTCCCGCCCCCAGCCGCGGTACTGCCGCCGCGTGAGCGGCTATAGCCCGCGCCCGGCGGTCAGCCGCCGAGCCCGGAGCTGTCCCGACGGCCTGAACGGCTCGTCGGGCACCTCTAGGCCCAGCGGCGGATTAGGTCAGATTCGCTGGTGATCGAAGGCCGCTGCCGCTGCAATGGCTCAGATGCGGATAACCGCGATCCGCTCACGCTGGGAACGTTCCGGCTCCTCGGTGAGCCGGGCCATGTCCCCTATGTCGCTGGTCAGCAGGACCACAGGCCGTGGCTGGGCAAGCGCAACTGTTGCGACCAGCGCATCGAGGGCACATCGGTGCCCGGATAGCCCCGTCCGGCCGAGCAACTCGCCCGCCATGCGAGCCCGTTCCGCGTCGATCGTGATGACGGTTACCTTGCGGAGTATTCGAAAAATCGGCGCATCCGTCGGACCGCCGCGCAACACCTCGGTCAGAGTCGAGGCAGCAGTGACAACATGGCCACGCCGCCTGCGGATAGCTTCGAACGGGAGTGTGGCCGTCGGATCGCCAGTAGCCAGCTTGACAAGGCCTTCAGCGTCCAGGACCAGCGAGCCGTTTACGCTTCCTCCTCGTAATCAGGCCAAAGCTTCATTGCCTGCTTGACCTGATCCTCGTCAAATGGCCCGAACTCGGCCTGGAGTTCTGCCGACAGGTCATCGAGAAGGTCCAGCCTGACCTGTTCCTGAACCGCGTCGGTCACGTAGCGGCTGAAGCCGCCCGTGCCGGTGCGTGCGCGAACTGCTTCGGCCAGTTCCGCTGGCATGGACACGCTCACCTTCCTCACCTTTCCGGCATGCAGCTTGGCGCTCTCGTCGATGAAGACCGCGGCCGGCAGCACCGTGGCGATGCACTTCACCACCTGGTCGCGAGGGGCCGACTCCAGTGCCTGCCTGAGCGCCTCTTCCAGCGCGCTGAGCGCCACCGCCGGGTCAGAGGTCTGCCCGGCCGGGGTCGGCCCGGCTGAGGCGCGCTCGGGGTTGCCCGGCTGGTCCTGATTGCCTGGCATAGCAGTCATAGCACTATGCTACCACCGGTAGCAACTTATGACCGAGGATAGCTACGGCCGATGCAAGGTGCCTGCCTGGTTGGCCAGCCGATGCAAGGTGCCTGCCTGGTTGGCCAGCCGGTGCTAGCTGCCTGCCTGGTTGGCCGGCCGGTGCTAGGTGCCTGCCTGGTTGGCCGGCCGGTGCTAGGTGCCTGCCTGATCCGCTAGCTGGTACTCCCAGCCTTCCTGCCAGGCGAAGTCGGCGCTGGCCAGGTCTTCGAGCGGAACGCCACTGATCAGGTGATCGAGCCCCCACCTCGTCGCGACATGGCCGATCACCAGGACCCGCTGGCCGGACCAGCGCAGTGGCAGATCGTCAAGGAAACGGCCGACCCGGTGCACCGCCTGCCGCCAGCTCTCGCCACCCGGGTAGGGCTGATCGAGATGCGCGCTACGGCCAATGTGCAGCTGCGCCGCCGGCATGCCGTTGTGCTGGCCGTAGTCGCATTCCCGCAGCCGCCAGTCATGCAGGACCGGAATTGCGGTCCCGCCGAACGCGATCGACGCGGTCTCGACCGCCCTGGCGAGGTCTGAGCAGAAGACGGCGGCGATTCCGTCATCGCGCCGTCGACGGCCGAGGTCGTGGGCCAGGTCGCGGCCCGCCGGGGACAGGCGGCCTGGCAGCCAGCCGGTGGCGATACCTTGCTCGTTGTCCTCGGTGATCGAATGCGTCTCGAAGACCAGCTGGATTGGCACTGGACCAGGCTACGAAGGAGTGCTTGGCCGTCGCGGGGTCCCGTGCGCGGGGTCAGCTGGCGAAGTTGGCAGCGGCGTCAGCTGCCTCGATGTCCTTGAAGAAGCGGCGGTGGACGCGGAGGTTTTCGGCGTTGGCCGGGATCACGTGCCAGATGCCGGTCGCTGGGCCGAGGCGAGTCGACCGGGGCAGCTCAGTCACGACGCCGATCGCTTTCCGCATGCTCCATCTGCCGGAATCGAGTATCAGGATGCGCTCGTTAGTCACCGCGAAGATCCGGTACTTGTTGAGCAGGATGAAGAGGAGGCCGCCGGCCAGGTAAGCGGAGCGAGTCTGCGCGCCGAACACGGCCTGGACGGTCTCGCCAGGCCGCAGGTACGAGGCGGCGGAATCGCGCATCAAGTCACGAAGTGCCACGGGTCCTCCAGGATCAAGCCGAGAATAGTGGCGCCAAGTTACCGACTGTCGTCAAAGTAGGTCAACTGCTGAGTTCGGTATGCTTACCGGCAATTCAGCGGTAAATGAGCGCGGAAAATCTGGCGGACCGCGCTGCGGCACTCGGGACAGTTGCCTACCGGCCGGAAACCGCTGTGCTCAGCGGATCACCATCTCCAGTTGATCGATCGCCCAGTCCAGATCCTCCTGGCTGACTACCAGCGGCGGTGCGAGCCTGACCGTGCTGCCGTGGGTGTCCTTGGCCAGCACGCCGGCTTGCATCAATCGCTCGGAGACCTCGCGGCCGTCCAGTTCGGCGAAGTCCACGCCTGCCCACAGGCCCCGGCCCCGCACCTCGCGGACGACGTGCGCAGGCAGCCCGGACAGCCGGTCATGCAGGTGCGTGCCCAGCTTGGCCGAGCGCTCCTGGAATTCGCCGGTGACCAGCATCGCGATGACCTCCCTGGCGATCGCGCAGCCGAGCGGGTTACCGCCGAACGTCGAGCCGTGCTGGCCGGGCTTGAAGACCCCAAGGACATCGGCGGATGACACCACGGCCGACACCGGCACGATTCCGCCGCCGAGTGCCTTGCCAAGCACGTACATATCGGGCACAACGTCCTCGTGCTCGCAGGCGAACGTCGTTCCGGCCCGGCCCAGGCCGGACTGGATCTCGTCGGCGATCATTAGGGCGCTCCACTGCGTACAGAGCTCTCGCACCCTGGTCAGGAAGCCGGCTGGCGGGACGATCACGCCTGCCTCGCCCTGGATCGGCTCGACAAGCACGCCGACTACCCGGTCATCCATCGCAGCCGCGAGCGCGCTGGCATCCCCGTAAGGGATCACGCGGAAGCCTGGCGTGTACGGACCGTAAGACCCCCGAGCGTCCTGGTCGGTCGAAAAGCTGATGATCGTCGTGGTGCGGCCATGGAAGTTCCCCTCGAAGGCGATGATCACCGCCTCGCCATCGGGCACCCCCTTGACCTCATAACCCCACTTGCGCGCCGTCTTGATCGCGGTCTCGACCGCCTCGGCGCCGGTGTTCATCGGCAGCACCATCTCCATGCCGGCCAGCGCGGCAAGTTCGGCGCAGAACGGACCGAACTGGTCGTGCTCGAACGCCCGGCTGACCAGCGTGACTCGCTCAAGCTGCCGTTGGGCGGCCGCGATCAGGCGCGGGTGGCGGTGGCCGAAGTTAAGTGCCGAATAGGCGGCAAGCATGTCCAGGTACCGTCGTCCCCCGACATCGGTGACCCAGGCACCCTCAGCCGTACTGATCACGACCGGCAGCGGGTGGTAGTTGTGCGCACTGTGCACGGCCGCCTGAGCGCTGAGCTGCGCCGCCGTCAGATGGTTGGCTGGCACTGCTACCTCCCCGTTCACCTGAGTTCCAGCGTGCAGCATTTGGGTCCGCCGCCGGCCTTCTTGAACTCTGACATGTCGACCGGCACTACGTCGAAGCCAGCCGCCCTGATCTGGGCCACCAGGTTCACTGCCTGCGCGGGCAGCACGACGTGGTGCCCGTCGCTGAGGCCGTTCAGGCCGAGTACCTCCGCGTCCTCGTCCTTGGCCTCGATCAACTCGGGGAAGTGCGCCGCTAGCGCCGCCCGGCCCGCGTCATCGAAGGCCGCCGGGTAGTAAGCCGCGGTGTCGGGGTCGAGCACGATCAACGCGGTGTCGAGGTGGTAGAAGTGCGGGTTCACCAGCCGCACGCTGATCACGGGCAGGCCGAACAGTTCCTCGGCCTCGCCGCAGATCGCCTCGTCGCTGCGGAAGCCGTGTCCGGCGATGATCGCGCGGCCGGCGAACACGATGTCACCCTCGCCCTCGTTCATGTGCCGCGGCTCGACCACGGTCGAGTAGCCATGCTGGCGGAACCAGTTGAGGTAGGCGGGACCCTCGGCTGCCCGCTCGGCGTACCTGAACGCCGAGCCAAGTACCTTGCCGCCGATGACCGTGGCGCCGTTCGCGGCGAAGACCATGTCCGGCAGGCCAGACTCCGGGTCGATGATGCGCACGGTGTGGCCCAGGCCAGCGTAGGTGGCCCGCAGCTGCTCCCATTGCTGCCTTGCCAGGGAGAGATCAACTGGATCGTCCGGGTTCATCCACGGGTTGATCATGTAGCTCACCGTGAAGTACTCCGGCGGGCACATCAGGTATGTCCTGGCGTGCGTCGACTCGCGGCGCGCGATGTTTTCCGTCGGTTTCGGTGCCATCCCGGGTCCTCCAGATGCTGGGTTGCGCCATAAGCCTAGAAGATCGCGGACACAATAGACTCTCGAGCCTCATGCGAATCAACGTCGATCCATTGCGCAGTCGGCGTCGCGTTGAGCGAATCATTGCGTCAGAGCCGCCTCCAGCCCACCGGGACTACATCGTCCGGCAGGCCGCCGCGCCCGGCAGCCCGGCTCGGTCCTGCCGACTAGGCCAGCGCAATCCTGGTGACGATGGGTGCAGAAGAGGTTAAGAATTATCGACATGACTGACCTTGACCCGGCGCTCATCATCGAGGCGGTGGCTCGCGATCAGCGGCTGCGGGTATTCCTGGGCAACGGCAGGATCGCGACCATGCCTGCCAGACAGTCGCGGCGGCTGTTGCTGCTGAACGAGATCGCCCAGGCGTTTGAGCCGGGGGTCCGGTATTCCGAACGTTGCGTCAGCCAGTTTCTCGGCTCCATCTACGCGGACTTCGCCGCGCTGCGCAGGTATCTCGTCGACGACGGATTCTTGTCCAGGGCCGACGGCGAGTACTGGCGAAGCGGCGGTTCGGTGCTCCCGTAGCGCCCTGCCGCTCCGGCGCATCCGCCGGCGGGTCAGGCCGCCAGTTCGGTAAGTCGGCTGACGGCGGCGCCGATCCGCTCGTCGGTGGCGGTGAGTGCCACCCGGATATGCCGGCCGCCGGCCGTCCCGTAGAACGAGCCTGGCGCGACCAGGATCCCCGTTTGAGCTAGCACCCGGACCGATTCCCAGCAGTCGTAATCCGGATGCGCTGCCCACAGGTAGAGCCCGGCCTCCGAGTGGCTGACGATCCATCCCGCCAGCTCAAGGGCAGGCCGCAGCCGGTCGCGTCGGTCGGCGTACCTGGCATGTTGCTGCTCGGCGTGGCTGTCCTCGCCGAGAGCGGCAGTCATCGCCGCCTGAACGGGAGCAGGCACGATCAGGCCGGCGTGCTTGCGGACCTCGAGCAGGCCGGCGATCAGGCTCGGATCACCGGTCACGAACCCGGCTCGGTACCCGGCCAGGTTGGACCGCTTAGACAGCGAGTAGGCGGCGAGCAGGCCGTCGTGCTGCTGACCGCAAATGCCTGGATGCAACACCGAGGTCGGCGATGCGTCGAAGCCGAGGTCGATATAGCACTCGTCCGAGGCGAGCACGGTGCCTACCTGCCTGGCCCAGCTCACCAGCGCCCGCAGCCGGGCCGCGGGCAGCACCCGGCCAGTCGGATTGGACGGCGAATTGATCCAGGTCAGCGCGATCTGCCCAGTACCTGGCCGGTCGGGCTCGTCGGTAGCGACCGGGTGCGCGCCGGCCAGCCGGGCGCCGACGTCGTAGGTCGGATAGGCCAGTTCGGGGTAACTGACGGCGTCCCCAGGACCGCACCCGAGCAGCGTCGGCAGCGAGGCGATCAGCTCCTTGGTGCCGATCACGGGCAGCACGGCGTCCGGGCTGACTCGTACGCCATGACACCGGGCCAGCCAGCTAGCTGCCGCGTGCCGCAGCTGATCGGTGCCCTTGGTGAGCGGATAGCCGGGAGCATCCGAAGCAGCCGCGAGCGCAGCACGCACTAGGTCCGGGACCGGGTCGACCGGGGTTCCGATGGACAGGTCGACGATTCCGCCCGGGTGAGCCCGCGCCATGGCCGCGGCGGGCGCCAGTGCGTCCCACGGGAACTGGGGGAGGCGCGCCGAGAGCATTCGCGCCTGGCTACTGGCGGTTCGGACTCCACCAGCCTCGTCCATCCTGTTATTGCCTGGTGTCAGTGCTCTGCCACCTGCGGCGGGAGCGCCGCGACTTCGGGGTGGTCCTTACCGATCTTGCCGGTCTTGGAGGCGCCGCCGGGTGAGCCGAGGTCCTCGAAGAAATCGACGTTGATCTTGTAATAATCCTTCCACTGCGAAGGGACGTCGTCCTCGTAGTAGATCGCCTCGACCGGGCAAACCGGCTCGCAGGCCCCGCAGTCGACGCACTCGTCGGGGTGGATATAGAGCATGCGCTCGCCCTCGTAGATGCAATCGACGGGGCATTCCTCGATGCATGCCCGGTCGAGCACGTCGACGCAGGGCAGGGCGATGATGTAGGTCACACCGAACTCCTCTTTCAACCGCGCCTGGGCGCCAGAGCTGCGCACCGGAATCAGTATCGCGGATCAGGCTAGTATCGCGAAGTCGGTCGGGTCCGGTCACGGCGGTCGGCCGAGCCCGCTAGGAAACGCAGGTTATCAGCCGAACGCTACGGTCCCGCTCGCTGTCGGCTCATGCCCGCGAGTCGGGTACCTGGTCCAGCCCTTGTCGCCGTCCGCGGCGGTCCACTGGTAGCCCAGATAGCGCACCTCGCGGATCCCGTAGCTGCTCGCATGGGTGACCAGCCAGGCCGCCACGGCCCAGCCGGCTGAAGGACGGCGGACTTGCACGGCCATCATCGGATCGGAGATGTGCCTGACCTGCATCGGTCCGAATGTCGTAGTCAGTTCCCGGCTGGCGGCGGCCAGCTGAGCCCGTCCGCTGACCCCGGTGCCATACCAGCACCAGACGGCGTGCGGCAGGGAACCGCTGAAGCCGGCGGCCATCGCCGCCCCCTGCGCCGCGTACTGGCTGTAGGCGTATCCGTCCGCGCTGCGCTGCACCGCTTGCGCCGCCTGATAGATGAGCAGGCGCTGGTAGTCAGCGATGCTGGCCAGAGCGGCGAAGAAGCGTGAGCTCGCATAGATCGGATCAAGCAGTTGCTGGCGGGTGCCCCAGCCCTGGGACGGGCGCTGCTGGAAGACCCCGACCGAATCACGGTCGCCGTAGCTGAGGTTTTCCAGATCCGACTCCTGCAGCGCCGCGGCGTACGCGATGGTGACCGCGCGCACCGGCATGGCTCGGTGCCGCGCCACGCCGGCGATGGTCGCCGCGATGCTGGCCTGGCCGGTGTCCAGCGTCACATCGAAGCTACCGCCGCGAACCAGGCAGCCGCTTCCGGTGGGCAGCGGCGCGAGCTGACGGACCGACCTGGCGATCGCCAGGGCAGCGATGATGAGGATGATGACGCCAACGGCTCCGGCTCCGGTTCGGATCGGTCGTGATGCGGCCACGCATCAGAAGTTACCTCGCGCCAGCGGCTAGGCTCGCTCGCCATGAGCCAGCGTTCTGACGAACAGCCCGGTTTCCTTGCCGCTGCGGCCACCGGACCGGCGGCTGCAGTCACGGGGCAGGCCGCTGCGGCCACCGAGTCGGCCGCTGCCCAGCCAGGCATCAAGCCCGCGTCCAGGCTGCCGGCCCAGATTGACGAGCTGTGGGCGGACCGGATGGCGCTGACGCCCGGTGATGCCGCCGCCAGGGAGGTGATCATCAGGGCCGTGGACCGGATCGATGCCGGCGACATCCGGGTCGCCTGGATAGACCCCGACAGCGACCAGATCGTGGTCGACGAGCGGGCCAAGCGAGCCATTCTGCTGGCATTTCGCGTGCTGCCAATGGTGCGGTCTCAGGTCGGTGACTTCCGCTACCACGATCGCGTGCCGCTGACCTCGCAGCTGGACGGGGTGCGGGTGGTGGCCGGCGCCATCGTCCGCTGGGGTGCTTACGTGGCCCCTGGCGCGGTGCTGATGCCCTCGTTCGTGAACATCGGCGCATACGTCGACTCGGGAACGATGGTCGACACCTGGGCCACCGTTGGTTCGTGCGCTCAGATTGGCAAAAATGTTCATTTGTCAGGCGGAGTGGGTATCGGTGGGGTGCTCGAGCCACCGAACGCCGTTCCGGTCGTGGTAGAGGACGAGGCGATGGTCGGGTCCCGGTGCATGGTGGTCGGCGGAGCCCGGGTCAGGACCGGTGCTGTGCTCGGGGCTGGCACGATTCTCACCCAGTCCACGCACGTCATCGACGTGAACACCGGCGAGGAACTGCCCCGCGGTGAGGCGCCAGCCTGGTCGGTCTGCGTGGGCGGCACCCGCAGCCGCGCGTTCGAAGGCGGGGAGTTCGGGATGCCGTGCGTACTGGTCCTGCGGCAGCTGGCCGAGGGCGACAGGATGGACAAGGCCGCGCTCAATGATGTGCTCCGCGACCACGGAGTCAATGCCTGAAGCGCTGGTCCGGCACCGGGCTTGCCACGGTAGACGTTCAGCCGAAACGGCTCGCGCCGCTGACTCGCCTGGCCGCAGCCGGTCCCGGTGGGTCCGACGGGCTGTGCGCGCCGCTGACTCGCCTGGCCGCAGCCGGTCCCGGTGGGTCCGACGGGCTGTGCGCGCCGCTGACTCGCCTGGCCGCACCCGGTCCCGGTGGGTCCGAATGGCACGCCCGCCCCGCTGACTGGTCTGGTCGCAGCCGGTCTCGGCGGGTCCGACTGGCGTGTCCGCCCCGCTGACCAGCTCGGTCAGGCGAGGCCGCGGACGGTCCTGGCCGGTGGCCTGAGTCCTTGGATCGTTGCGGTCATGTCAAGCGCGCGCCGCATCGCGACCGGATACCTGGTTCGGATCAGTGCTGCGCCAAGCCAAGCGCTGAGCGCGGCGGCAGCCACGCACCCGGCCAGGAAGGCCGGATCGGGCTCAGGTAGCGTGCTCCGCCAGATGGTGTCCGGATCCGGCCGAGCCGCGCTCAGGCCGACCTGATCGACGTCGACCATGGCGGCGAATCCAGCCCGCGTGACGGCTGCGATCGCCCCTGGCGGCACCAGCACCACGAGACGGTCGGCCGATACCCCGCTAGCCAGCGCCTGGGCCGGGTCATCGCAGATCAGCAATGCGCCGGTGACGCGCGCGATGGCCGCCTGGCGGGTCAGGACAGCCCGGTGATCAGCGGCACAGAGCGCGACTCCTGGGTGCGTGGCCAGGAACGCCGCGACATCGAGACCGACGGCGTCCCCCACGTCGATGATGTCAGCACCTGCCGATACGGCCGCGTCGGCCGCGCCGAGACTGGCGGCGACCGCGACCAAGGCCGGCCTGATCAGCGGGCCATCGCCGGACGCGAGTGTCGGCACGGGCATTGTCATGGCACGATTCTGCTTATGTCGCTCGTGCTGCTCATCGCCGCGGCCGTGATCGTGGTCGGCGTGATAGCCGTCGCCATGGGCCATGGCGGGGAGATCATCCTGTCCGCGCGCGACACTCCCGAAGTCCAGTGGCACCCAAGGACGCCATTCGACGTTGCCACGCTGCGGCTCCCGACCGGCCTGTTCGGCTATCAGCAGCAAGCTACTGGCGACGCTTTGCGTGAGATAGCCGGCCTGCTCGCGTACCGGGACGCCGAGATTGCCCAGCTGCGGGACGAACTGCGCCAGGTCGGGACGCCGACGGTCGCTGGCGTCCCCGGCGGCGAGCCGGCCCAGGTGCGGCTGGACGGATCCGGCTACCAGCCGGCCTTCGACCAGGGCACATTCGACCAAGGCACAGCCGCCAACCCGCAGCTGGCAGCGCCAGACGTCGCCGACGCCGAGGCGTCGGACGAAGACAACGCCGACATCATGTCTGGTTCGCCTGGCACCTCGCCCGGCTCGGCATGGCCGCAGCAGTGACTGGCGTTGTGGGCGGTCCGGACGGGCAGCCCCGTTGCCCGTGGGGCCTGAGCAGCGATGACTACATCGCGTACCACGACCAGGAGTGGGGCCGCCCGGTCCGGGACGACGCTGGCATCTTCGAGCGGCTCAGTCTGGAAGCCTTCCAGTCCGGCCTGTCCTGGCTGACGATTCTGCGCAAGCGGGAGAACTTCCGCACCGCGTTCAGCGGGTTCGACATTGGCGCCGTCGCAGACTTCGGTCCCGATGACGTAGCCAGACTGCTCGCCGACTCAGGGATAGTCCGGAACCGAGCCAAAATCGAGGCGACGATCAGCAATGCCCGGGCTGCATGTGACCTGCCCGGCGGGCTGGCTGCTCTGGTCTGGAGCTATGCCGGAACCGGCCAGGACCCACCGCTGCTGCTGGCCGATGTCCCATCCTGGACGCCAGCTTCCAGGGAACTGTCCGGTCGGCTGCGGCGGCACGGGTTCCGCTTCACCGGGCCAGTCACCGCCTACGCCATGATGCAGGCGTGCGGCGTCGTCGATGATCATCTGGTCGGCTGCTTTCGCCGGGGTGCATACGCCTGAAGCTCCGGCACCACGTCCCGGTGTACCGTTGCGTGGGTAAAAGTCGGATTGGTCGGCAGGCCTGAGGGCCGGCCGTCTTGACTGGACCGATCAGCCGCTGACCGAGGCTGGGGCAACGCCGGAGGTAGCTCAGATGCGTCAGGTTCGGCCAGGCGACCAGGTACGGGGGGATCGGAGCGGAGTGCGGCCCAAGCCAACCTTCGCGCAACTCGGCGTCGACCTGGCGGCACAGGCCTGGCAGCGATCTGGGCCCGGTGACGGGTCGTTTGAGGTCGCGTTCGTCTGCGATGCCGTCAGCCCGGACCCGCGCGCCGACGCGGACTGGGTGCTGCTGCGGGTAGCCGGCGACCCAGCCGGTCGGGTGCTCGTCTACGACCGGACTGAGTGGGAGTGCTTCCTGGACGGCGTCGCCCGCGGTGAGTTCGACGATGGGGCGGAGTGATCCGGCCGGGCAGGCCTCAGGCGGCGCTTGAGGGCGGCGGCCGGCCGTAGGTACCCGCACGCGGTCCAGTCCTGCGGCCCCGGTGCGCCGCGCCGCCAGGCGTTGGCCCTCGATGCGCTGCGGCGGCGGTCAGCCGCTGGCCCAGGTCCGGCGTGCGGCGAAGCTCAGCCCCGGTCCGGAGCGGCGGAGGCGCTGCCCGCGATGCGCCGCAGCGGTGCGTCATTCTGGTGCATAACGATTAAGTACGGCAATTGTGAATCGCAAGTTAAGTCGCGCTAGGCTAGCCCGATCGTCCCCCCAGGAGCATCCGGAGGAGGTCGTGGATGAGCGACGACGCCTATGGTGCGACCATCGCTAAGCTCCGGCTCGCTCGGCGGCTGACCGAGCTGCGGGTCGCTGCCGGTTACACGGCTAACCACGTCTGCGACATGCTGAACTGGGGGCGCGGCAAGGTCGGCAGGTTCGAGGCCAACCAGTGGAAGCGCCCGGAGATGAGCGACATCCGGGATCTGCTCAGGTTCTATCAGGCAGACGAGGCCTGCACCCGCGAGATCGAGGAGCTGGCGATCCAGGCCAGGGTGCGACCATGGTGGCGCGACTATCAGGACATTTTCGACAACGAGTTTCCTGGCTTCGAGTCGGACGCTGAGCGGATCCGGGTGTTTACGCCGCTGGTCGTGCCGGGTCTGCTGCAGACCGCCGATTACATCGATGCGCTGATGCGGTCGGGCGGGAAGCCGCCGGCCTGGCGGCGCCGGGCGGCTGAGGCCAGGTTGCGCCGCCAGCAGGTCCTGGACCGGGACAAGAGCACCGCGCCGCATCTGCAGGCGGTCATCGCCGAGGCCTCGCTGATGTACCGCTGGGGCAGCCGGGCGGAGCGGCGAGAGCAGCTCATTCATCTCGCCGAGCTTGGCCAGCGCCCGAATGTGCATCTGCATCTCCAGCGCTTCGCTGACGGGCCGCCGCCCGGCATGTTCTCGGCCGTCCAGATCTTCGACTATGGCGGCGGCGAGCCGAGCCTGGTGTTCACCGAGACCGACCATGGGATCCAGGAGGTCAGCGATGCCGAGTACGTAAACAGCTACCTTGAGGCGTTTGACCGAGCCGTCGATGTGGCACTTGAGCCCATTGACACGGCTATGTACCTGAAACAGCTCGCCGAACGACTGGAGTAGAGGAATGACTGACCTGTCTCGTGCCATCTGGCGGAAGGCCGAAGCAAGCTATGCGAACGCAGGCTGCGTGGAAGTGGCCGCCAATCTCGGCGATGTGATCGCGATCAGGGACAGCGCTCGTCCCGCTGATGGCGCGCACGTTGTCAAGCGCCCGGCATTCGCTGCGCTGCTCGCTGATCTTAAGCGCGGCCGCTACGACATCTAGGTCTGCTGGCGCTAGCGGCTTATCGCCGGACTCTGCGCGTCACGCGGGCCGGCCCATCAAGCGGAATCTCCCCGAGGAGGGAGCCTCGGGGGGATTCCTTGTGACTGCGCCTGTCTCAAGGCGTCTGGCGGACCGCCGCAGGGCGGACACCGCCAATGACAATGTACACTCCGTCGGCAACCTGCAAAGTAACCATAACTGGCCTGAATCGGACAGTTTGTAGCGGCGCCGGGAGCGGGCTGCCATAGTGGCAAGGCGGCTATTTGGCCGAGGTCATTGCGGAGGGTGCCAATTGACTCGTAATCTGTGCTTCACAGAAGCCGGACTCGGGAAGGCGGACACCGATGTTGCTGTCGCCCGCCGACAGGGGTCCGGCTGCCCCGAATGACGCAGGGCGTCGGAGTACGGGTGATGCCTGGCTGGCAGCGCCGCTGGCCGAGACGCCGGTCCCGCTCCCCCGAACAGCAGGCGGCCTGGCCCAGGCAGGCCTGCGGGCCATGAACATGACGCACGGCAGCGTAACCGAGGTCGGCCTGGCTACGGGCAGCATGCGGTCAGGCGGCTGCTTCGTGCGACCGCTGCCACTGGACGCCAGCTGCGCCAGCGCGGCCAGGAGCTTCTTCCGCGAGGCAGTAGCCGGCGCCGGCCTGCCCGATGACCTTATCCACGACGGCGTCACCATGGCCAGCGAACTGGCGGCGAACACGCTCAACGCGCATGGCAACATCGAGTTCGCCGGCAGCGGCCACCGGCCGGTCAGCGGTTTTCCCGAGTTCTGGATGTATCTGCGGACCCACGGCTCAGGCCGGGAGCTGGTCTGCAATATCTTCGACTCGGAGCCGGCCTGGGAGGCCTTCGAGCCCGCCGCCGAGGGGGCGCTGGAGAAGGCGAGTCCTGACTCGATTCGCGGTCGCGGGCTGCAACTCGTGGCAGGCCTGTCCGCGGGTCGCTGGGGGCATCACCCGTCCCGCAGCCGGCTGGGAGCCTGGAAAGTGCCTGGCAAGGCGGTCTGGTTCGCGCTGCGCGTACCGCCCGGCAGCGATCTGGCCCGGATCCGGTGGCCGGTGCCGCGCGGCCGGCAGGCCATCGAGGACCTTACGGCCGCGCTGAGCGACCGGGGCATCAGCGCTGGGCTGGTCCCGGCCGCCGAGGCGGGCGGTGATCTAGCCGTGCTCTCCGTCTGTCACCAGTTGACCGTCTGGTGCCATGGCGACCTGTTGTGGTGGAAGGCGGCAGACGGCGGCTATGACCGACTAACCGTGACCGACGTGGTTGAAGCGTTGGAGCGGATCGTCTGCGCGCACGAGGAACTCCACGAGGAACTCGTGACGGCCTGCGAGCCCAGTTAGGCAGCTAGCGGCCCTGGTACACGGGCTCGGCCTTGCTCAGGAACGCGGCCGTCGCGGCCCGGTGGTCGGCCGTCTGGCCGAGCCTGGCCTGCAGCTCGGCCTCTTTCTCGAGTGCCTCGGCGAGCCCGTGCCCGGCGGCGTACAGCAGGCTCTCCTTGATCGCACCATAGGCCGCCGTGGGACCGGCAGCCAGCCGCCCGGCCAGGTCCCGCACCGCCATGGCCAGATCGTCGTCGTCCACGACCGCCGTGAGCAACCCGAGCGTCAGCGCCCGGTCGGCGGAGATCGGCTCGGCCAGCATCAGCAGTTCGGCCGCCCGCGCGGTCCCGACCAGTCGCTGCAGGGTCCATGAAGCTCCGGAGTCGGCAGACAGGCCTACCCGGGCGAACGCCATCAGCAGGCTGGACCGCCGCGCAGCGATCCGGAAGTCACAGGCAAAAGCCATCGATGCGCCGGCCCCGGCCGCCACGCCAGGCAGGGCTGCGATGACCGGCCTTGGGATCGTCGTGATCAACGTGATGATCGGGTTGTAGTGCTGCCTGACGGTATCCAGCGGGGTGCCACCGCGGTCCATCTCCTCAGCATGCTCTCGCAGGTCCTGGCCCGCGCAGAACGCCTGGCCGGCGCCGGTCAGGACAACCGCCCGGATTCCCGGGTCCGAGCCGCACCGCTGCAGGGCATCGATGAGCCCGGCCTTCATCTGTGTGGTCAGTGCGTTTCTCGCCGCCGGGCGGTTCAATGTGATCGTGGCTACCGCGTCGTCGACGTTGAACAGGACGCTGTCGCTCACTGAGCTCTCCTAACCGTCTTGGCCGTCTCGGGACGGGCGACCTGAGCCTCCCGCACGCAGACAACAGTCCACGAAACGCGCGGCCGCGGGCAAGAGCCGCGCCGCCTCGGACTGGAACAATTCAGCGGCGACTGTCCCTGGCCACGGCGCCGGCACCAGGTCGGCGGGCAGGCCAGGATCGGTGAAAAGGAACTTGCGCCACTCATGCACCAGCGCGCTGCGGGCCGCGAACACCGCCTCGTCCGAGAGGTCAGGACCGGTCCGGGCAGTCAGCTCGCCAGCGACTTCCAGCCACCGCTGATAGGCATGCGCCAGGCCATCGATATCCCAGGTCCTGGCTGCCAGGCCGCGGGGATCGCCGTCATAACTGGCGTGGAAGCGCTCGGCCCTGACCCGCTCGGTCGCCAGCAGCGCCTCAAGCTCGACGGACGGGTGCGGGCTGATCCAGGTTGACCCGTCGAGGCAGCCGTAGCCCAGATAGCCGAGTGCCGATCGCAGCCGCGCCCGCCTGGCACGATCACCGATCCGCTCGACCACGACGACATGCCAGCGGCCGTCCCAGGTCGGTCCGTCAAGGCGGTAGATCCGATCGGCAGCCCGTGCAAGTCGGCGCGCAGCACGCGGCGTCAGCTGATAACCAGCGCCTTCGCGCAGCCGGACCGGGGCCAGCCAGCCCTGCCTGGCCATCCGGGACACCGCCGTACGAACCGCAGGAGCCGATATGCCGAGCGGAGCCAGCAACCTGACCAGCGCCGCCACCGGCGCCTGCTCGCCGCGGGAGAGCAGGTGATCGCCGTACAGGTCGAAGAGTGCCGATCTGGCGTTCACAGACCTAGTCTCGCCCGGCACGCGGGCTTGAAGCGGTGGAACGTTGATCGATGCCACCAAGCTCATGGAACTGACCGATAATAGAGGGACTGATTGAGGTCGATGTGGCTTGGCAGTTCTGGGAGCCGGCGGCTGGCAGCGGTGCCGCGGTCCCGAAGCAGGTCCCGCGGCACCGAGAGCAGGAAGGGGAGACGGATGGCGGCGATGAAGCCGCGGACGGGCGACGGTCCGCTGGAGGTCACCAAGGAGGGCCGCGGGATCGTGATGCGCGTGCCGCTGGAGGGCGGCGGCCGGCTGGTGGTGGAGCTGACACCAGATGAAGCCACGGCGCTGGGTGACGCCCTTAAAACGGCTGTCGGCTGAGCAGCCGCAAGGATGCCTATCACCACAACCGTCACGGCACTATCCCGCACTGGCCCGAGTACGGCCGGTGACTACCTCAGAGCTGTCGAGCGGGGTGCGGCGGAGCCGGCTGACCTGATGGTCGTGCCCGTTGGTGCTGGCGGTGAGGCCGCCGGCGACTCGGCACTTGACGCCGTGCTCGGCGTCCCCGCCAGCGAGGTTCTTGCCGCCTGCCAGCTAACCGGCAAGGCCGGTCAGACCGCACAGGTCGTCGCCCAGGTCGGCCAGGCGACGACACGGGTGGCTTTCCTGGGGACCGGCGACCGTTCCGCCCGAGCGCTGCGGCGGGCGGGCGGTGAGCTCGGCCGGATGCTGCGGCCTGGTGATCGCGCGGTGGCGGCTGTGGTCGCTGGCCAGCCCGACGATCAGGTCCTGGCCTTCGCCGAGGGGATCCTGCTCGGGTCCTACCGGTACTCGGAGAAGAGCTCGGCCGAGGTCAAGGACTACAAGACCGCACAGGTGCACCTGCTCGCCGCGGCACCGTCGCCAACCGAGGCCGGTGCGGTCGGCCGCCCTGACTTGAGTAGCGCGGCCGTGGCAACAGGCGGGCTCGTTGTACCAGGCGATGCGATCGGCGAAGCTGGGGCGATCGCCGCGGCTGTGGCTCTGGCCAGGGACCTCGCCAATACGCCGTCCATCCGCAAGAGCCCGCAATGGCTTGCGGAAGCGGCCGTGGCTGTCGCCGCGCAAGCCGGGCTGACTGCCCGGGTCTGGACCGAAACCGAACTTGGCGACGAAGGCTTCGGTGGCATCACGGCCGTAGGCTCAGGCTCGGCTCGCCCGCCCCGGCTGATTCAGCTGAGCTATCACCCGCCCGGTGCCAGCAGGCACCTGGTGCTGATCGGCAAGGGCATCACGTTCGATACCGGTGGTCTGTCGCTCAAGCCGAACGACGGCATGAAGGCGATGAAGACCGACATGGCCGGTGGCGGCGCGGTGATCGCCGTCATGTCGGCCGTGGCCAAGCTCGGCGTCGCGCACCAGGTCACCGGCCTGATCGCGGCGGCCGAGAACATGCCATCTGGTTCGGCATACCGGCCTGGCGACGTCATCACTCAGTTCGGCGGCCGCACGGTCGAGGTGCTCAACACCGACGCCGAGGGTCGGCTGGTGCTGGCCGACGCGCTGGCATATGCCGACGTCATGCTCGCGCCGGATGTCCTTGTCGATGTCGCCACCCTGACCGGGGCGGCCAGGATCGCACTGGGCAGCACGCATGCGGCGCTCTACTCGACCAGTGATCAGCTAGCGGCAGCGCTCGTGGCGGCTGGTGAGGCGAGCGGAGAGCGCCTCTGGCGGATGCCGCTCGTGCCGGAGTACCGGGAGGCGCTCGACTCGCCCGTCGCCGACCTCGCCAATATCACCAGGGCGGATGGCCAGGCTGGCTCGATCACGGCGGCGCTCTTCCTGCGCGAGTTCGCCGGAGCCTGCGCCTGGGCGCATCTGGACATCGCGGCGGCGGCCAGGTCCGGTTCGGATGACGGTGAACTGACGGCGGGAGCGACCGGCTTCGGGACGAGGCTGCTGCTCCGCTGGCTGCTTGACCAGCCTGCCTGAGGTCCTAGCCGGTCCGCTTCACCGCGGCGAGCAGACCGCCGCCGATCGGCAGCAGCAGCGGGACCAGGTCCTCGTCGGCGGAGATCTGCTCCCGAAGCTCGCCGATCGCGGCGGTATCTGGATCGCGATGCACGGGGTTAGCGCTCTCGTCTGCCCAGAGCGCATTGTCGAAGGCAACGATCCCCCCTGGCCTAAGCAGCCGCAGCGCAGCGGCCAGGTACTCGGGGTACTCGCGCTTGTCGGCGTCGCAGAAGACGAAATCGTAGGCGCCGTCGGCCAGCCGCGGCAGCACCTCAAGCGCACGGCCGGTGATCAGCCGGTACCGGCCGGACGGGAATCCGGCGGCGGTGAAGGCGGCCCGGGCGAGCCGGTGGTGCGAGGGCTCAACGTCGACGCTGGTGAGAACTGACCCGGCTCGCATGCCGCGGAGCAGCCAGATGCCGGAGGTGCCGCAGCCGGTACCGATCTCGACCACCGACCTGGCGCCGATCGCGGCGGCCAGGAAGCGCAGCGCCGCGCCGACCACCGGTGCCACCGGGACAGCGCCGCCCACCTGCTCGGCGTTCCTCCGGGCCGTCAGCAGAAATTCGTCCTCACCGAGAAACTCGTTCAGGATCGCGGGCGTGACGTCTGCGCTGGCGATGGTGACCTCCGGTACCGTGGGTGAACGTCCTCGGGCGGCAGCCTAGCGTCAGCCGCCCTGAGCCGGGAACAGGCCGGGCGTCCCGCACGTTTACGAGTTGCAGTCAGCTAGAGGCAAGCGGGACGCCGCAGGCGGCCTGCCTGCGCAGCAGTTTGCCAGGACGCGGCGCCAGCAGACTGCGGCAGCGGCAGGCGACGCGGCCCCAGGCGGAAGGTTGATCTGCGCCGCAACGGCGGCGGAGCTGCCGCGAGATAGTGATGGAGCTGGGAAGCCGATGCAGACCGAAGCGGCAGAGCAGGCCGCAGGCGAGGCGGCGCAGGGCGCCGACTGGACGCCGCCGAGCTGGGAGGACGTGGTCAGGGACCACTCGGCCCGGGTCTACCGGCTGGCCTACCGGCTGACCGGGAATAGCCACGACGCTGAGGATCTCACCCAGGAAGTCTTCGTCCGCGTGTTCAGGTCCCTGCCCAGCTACACGCCAGGGACATTCGAAGGCTGGCTGCACCGGATCACCACCAATCTGTTCCTGGACATCACGCGCCGGCGGCAGCGGATCAGGTTCGAGGGGCTGGGTGAGGAGACCGCGGCCAGACTTCGTGGCGTCGAGCCGACCCCATCGCAGGCGTTCGACGACCGTCATCTCGACTTCGACATCGCGGCGGCGCTCGCTGACCTGCCCCCCGAATACCGGGCCGCGGTCGTGCTGTGCGACATCGAGGGCCTGACTTACGAGGAAATAGCTGACGTGCTTGGCATCAAGCTCGGCACCGTCCGCAGCCGGATCCACCGTGGCCGCGCCCAGCTCCGCGCGGCCTTGGAACACCGCAGGCCTAGGCATCAGATCGGTCCAGCGGCAGCCGCGGCGGCCGGCTCCGCCGCCAGCGGCCGGCTGACCGCCAAGCCGGTGCTCCTGCCTCAGACCGCCGCTTCCGTCGTACTTGGCGAGGGGGGCTAGCAATGAGCCACCTTGGGCGCTGGCTGTCGGCTCTGGTCGACGGAGAGCTGGACGGGTCCGAGCGCGACCGGGTGCTGATTCATCTGGCCGGATGCGAGTCGTGTCGGCAGGAGGCCAACACGCTGCGGACGCTGAAGCGCCGGATGACCGCTCTCGGCGGCACGTCAGCTGACTCGTCCATCGCCAGCAGGCTGATCGAGCTCGCCCGCTCGGAGCCGGAACATCTCGCGGCTGCGGCGCAATCGCTGCCGCCGGCTCCCTGGGCCGCATGGCCGGCCGCCGGGCCGGCCTTCGGAAGGCGTCAGATCCGGTCCGGCTGGATCCTGGCCGCCGGATCCGCTGGGATGGCACTGGCCGCGATCGGCGCGGCCGCGTTCATGCTCGGCGGAGCACAGCCTGCTCCAGCACCGCGGATCACGCCGGCCTTCGACACCTACTGGCCGCAGCACGACTACGACATGGGCCAGGCGCAAGCTACCCGGCTGGCACCTGCCAGGCAACCAGCCACCAGGCCAGTCGAGCGCAAGCACGCACCGTAACTGCCGTGATCTGGCTGTACTGGCATCGGTGGCGGCCTGCCGTCCTGGCGGTCGGTCTCAGCCTGGCCTCGATGGCGACGCTTGTCATTGTCGCCGGTTCGATAGTGGGGGCCGATCAGCCAGCGCCGGCCCGACGGGCTGCGGCCGGCCGGACCGGTGCGCAGCTGCGACGGCCAGCCCCGTCCGCAGCCGACCTCGCCCGGATCCACCAGGGCGTGCAGCTGATGAGCGCCGCCGCGGTGGCCTGCCAGACTGTCAGCTACCGCGGTGTGCAGATGGTGGCCTGGTGGGGACCCGGTGGTGCCAGCGCATACCTGATCGAGGTCTGGCACCGGCCCGGCGGGCCGGAACTGGCCGAGGGAGATCAGAGTTCCAGCGCCTCAGGGTTCGGCCGGCAGGAGCCAGTGGGCGGCGCCGCGGCCGAAGGCATGCTGAGCTTCTCGACCTCGATGCTGCGCCTGATGCGTGGCAACTACCTGATCGAGTACGCCGGGCCGGGATCATCCGGCGACCGGCCCGCCATCATTGTCGCGGTGCGGCGCGCGGACGGCACGCTGGCGGCCAAGTTCTGGCTGGACGCGGCGACTAGCCTGCCGCTTCGCCGGGAGACGTACGACTCCGGCGGGCGGCTGGTGAACGAGGCGGCCTTCATCGACCTGCAGATCGGCGATCGCGAGGTGGGCGACGTTCCCGCTGCCGGAGCCCTGCCCTGGAGTACCCAGCCTGCCGAGCACGGTCTGGCCAGCCTCCGTGCGCAGGGCTGGTCGCTGCCGGCCACCTTGGCCGGAGATATGACGCTGGTGGCGGTGACCAGCACGATGACCAGGTCAGGCTTCGTGGTCGACGCTTCCTACTCTGACGGCCTGTCTGTCGTTTCGGTGTTCATGCAGCGCGGCGAGCTGCCCCGCGTGCTGCCCGGCTGGCAGCCAGCCGCCGTCCGCGGTCAGCAGGTGTTCTCCGGCGAGCCGGATGAACGGACTCTCGCCTGGGCCGCAGGTGGCTTCGTGTATACCGTGCTCGCTGACGCCCCCCCGGCGACAGTCCAGCGGATGGTCGCTGAACTGCCGCACGACCGGCGGACCGGGTTCTGGCAGCGGGTTGCGCGTGGGCTGAAGCGGATGGGCTCATGGTTCGACCCGTTCAGCTGACCCGCCGGCGGCCGATTGCGGTTAATCTGGTAGCTGCGGACCGCATTGGCGGACGTGGTCACGACAGCAGAAGCGCGAGGCCAGCTTGTTCGATCTGTCGATCACCAAGATCCTGATCCTTGCGGTGCTTGGCCTGATCATCTTCGGTCCGGACCAGCTTCCGAAGATGGCCGCACAGGCCGGCCGGGCATTGCGAGACCTAAGGCGGCTTGCCGACAATGCGAAATCCGATCTGGCCGAGAGCCTCGGGCCCGAGTTCCGGGATTTCGACCTGAACGACCTGAACCCGCGCGCCTTCGTCCGCAAGCATCTGCTCGACGACCTGGCGAGTGACGACGGCTATCAGTGGGCGGGACCGATCGATCCGCGCCCCGCTGCTCCGCTATCCACCGCCGTGCTCCTTGACCCTGGCGAGATTCCGCCGTACGACGCCGAGGCGACCTAGCACTCTGCGGACCAGCTCAAACAGCTGGCCTGGACCTGTCCGCCGGGCGGGTCAGACCGGGGTCAGGCCGAGCTGGCGCCCGGCCAGGCTGCGCGACCGGCCGGCCAGCAGCTGCGCGATCCTGCTCAGCTCGCGCGCGCCTGGGGCCTGCGGGTCGGCGAGCACCAGCGGGACTCCGTCATCGGCTGCCTCCCGGAGCCGCAGATCGATCGGCACCTCGCCGAGCAGCGGTACCTCAGAGCCGCTCAGCCGGGTCAGCGTCTGCGCAACGGCCAGGCCGCCACCGCTGCCGAATACCTCTATCCGCTCGCCGCAGTGCGGGCACGGCAGGTAGGACATGTTCTCGATCACCCCGGCCACCCGCTGATGCAGCTGGCTGGCGAGCGATCCGGCCCGCTCGGCAACCTCGGCCGAAGCGAGCTGGGGCGTGGTCACCACGATCAGCTCAGCACCAGGCACCAGATGCGCGGCCGAGATCGCCACATCCCCGGTGCCCGGCGGCAGGTCGAGCAGCAGCACGTCGAGGTCACCCCAGTAGACGTCGGCGAGGAACTGCTGGAGCAGTCGGTGCAGGATCGGCCCGCGCAGCGGCAGCGGCTCGTTGCCCTTCTTCAGCATGCCGCTGGAGATCGCCTTCACGCCGTGCGCGGACGGCGGCATGATCATCTGTTCAACCTGGGTGGGGCGGCCGGTGACGCCAAGCATCCGCGGCACGGAATGCCCGTAGATATCGGCGTCGAGCAGGCCAACCTTCAGGCCAGCCGCCGCCAGGGCCGCGGCGAGATTGACGGTGACGGTCGACTTGCCCACGCCCCCCTTGCCGCTAGCCACCGCGTAAACCCTGGTCAGCGAGGCGGGACTGGCGAACGGGATCTCCCGCTCTGGCTTGCCGCCGCGAAGCTTGCCCTGCAGCTCACGGCGCTGCTCCTCGCTCATCACGTCAAGCTCGACCCGGACGCTGGATACGCCAGCCAGCTTGCCTACCGCCGCCTGCACGTCGCGGGTGATGGTGTCGCGCAGCGGACAGCCAGAAACCGTCAGCCAGACCTCGACGAGAACCGCTCCGTCGGGCGCTACATCGACGTTCTTGACCATCCCGAGCTCAGTGATCGGCCGGTGAATCTCCGGGTCCTGGACGTTTCCCAGGGCGCGCGTCACTAGCTCGACGGTAGGCGGCGGCTGGCTTGCACCGGACGGGGCTGAGGCTTCCGGACTGGCGTGCGGCGAGGTGGCGGCCATGCGCCCATGCTAGAAGGCCCTGCACACCCCGTCGAACGCCCGGCGTAGCATCATCGAGCCATGACCCGCGCTGATCGGCCCAGAAGGTCCTGCCTCACCGTGCCAGGCAGCAGCGAGCGATTCCTGGCCAGGGCTCAGGGGCTGGCTGCCGACGAGGTGATTCTTGACCTTGAGGACGCTGTCGCGCCGGCTGCGAAGGAGTCGGCCAGGGCAGCTGTCGCGCGGGCCGTCGGCGCGGGGGGCTGGGCTGGCCGGCTGCTGGCCGTCCGGATCAATGACGCGACCAGCCAGTGGGCCTACCGGGATGTGATCGAGGTTGTCGAGTGTGCCGGAGCGCGGCTGGACGTGATCGTGCTGCCCAAGGCGTCCGAGCCAGCCCACATCGTCTGGCTCGACTTGCTGCTCGGCCAGCTTGAGCAGGCGGCGGGCCTGCCGCAGGGCAAGATCATGATCGAGGCGCAGATCGAGGATGCGGCCGGCCTGGTCGCCGTGGATGCCATCGCGGCGGCATCTCGCCGGCTAGCGGCTCTGATCTTCGGCCCGGCCGATTTCATGGCCAGCGTCGGGATGCGGTCGCTGCGGATCGGCGGCCAGCCCACTGACTATGCGGGCGGCGACGCCTTCCACTATCCGCTGCTGCGGATCCTGGTCGCCGCGCGATCGGCCGGGCTGCAGGCGATTGACGGGCCCTATGCCGCGATTGGCGACGTGGCCGGCCTGAGCGCAGCGGCGGCCAGCGTCGCAGCCCTGGGCTACGACGGCAAGTGGGTCATTCATCCGGATCAGATCGAGCCGGTCAACTCGGCCTTCTCGCCGGACCAGGAGCAGTATGAGCGAGCTGAGCTGATCCTGGACGCATACGAGTACGCTGCCACCGTGCAGCGGCGCGGGGCGGTGCTGCTGGGCGATGAGATGATCGACGCTGCGTCGAGGAAGCTTGCGCTGGTGGCTGCCGCCCGCGGTCGGGCGGCCGGCCTGACCAGAAGTCAGCGCTTCGTCCGGCCGGACTGAGCGGCCGGTCAGAGCGGGCGCGGCCGTTTACGGCTGCCAGCGGCCGAGCATCGTAGCTGAGGTGAGCATGCGCCGATCGGCCGACGGGCGGCGAACGCGATGGTGATGAGCCTGACCTGCCCGCGATGTGGCGGCGCCGTCCAGCCGCCAAGCGCGTGGTTCAGCGACTGGCGCTGCGGTCAGCACGGCAAGGTTTATCCACTCCGGCAGGTGCAGAGTCTGTCCCCGGAGGGCCTGGCCGGTCTGCTGCGAAACGCGGTCGTCCCGGTCATGCTGCCCTGGCCGCTGCCTGACGGCTGGCTGGTGACCGGTTTCGCCGCCGCCGGAGACGAGCGCAGCGGAACCCGTGGTTGCGTGGTCGCGCTCTCCGGGCCTAACCCGGTCGGCGGGCCTGGCGAGATGCTGCTGGTCTCCGAGGAGATGGGCGTCGGTCTGGGTGCCTACTGCGCCGGTCTGGAGGGTTCTGATCCTGGCGATGGCTTCGCCGCCAGCCTGCCACATGCTCAGGTCCGGCTTGGCAATCACGAGTTCCCGCTCTGGCATGTCGACGCCCCTGGCTGTGCCGCTTTCGCCGGGGAGGTGCTTGGCAGCTGGCTGTGGATCTTGCTCTGGCCGGATACGGCCGGCACGCTGCTGGTCGAGCCGATGCCGCTGCGGGATCTGCGCGATGACGGCCAGGAGTTCGATCTGCCGTTCGGAGCTCGGTCGCCGCGGCTCCCCGGTTCGACCGGATAAAGTCGGCTGGTGCCCGCCGATCTGCCCAGCAGAGCCGACCTGGCCAGCCGGACCGATCGGCCCAGCGGAGCCGACCTGCCCCGCAGAGCCGACCTGCACTGTCACAGCTCAGCGTCCGACGGCACCCGCCCGCCAGCCGAGGTCATCCGCCGGGCGGCTGCGGCCGGCCTGGACCTGATCGCGCTCACCGATCACGACACCGTCGCTGGCCTGGCGCAGGCAAGGCAGGCGCTGCCGCCCGGGCTGACCTTGCTGCCCGGCATGGAGCTGTCCTGCCGCCGTGACGGCCGCAGCGTGCATCTGCTCGCTTACCTGTTCGATCCCGATCACCGTGACCTGAAGGCGCAGTGCCAGGCGATCAGGGACAGCCGGGTGGACCGGGCCAGGGCGATGGTGGCCAGGCTGGCCGAGCTTGGCGCCCCGGTGACCTGGGAGCAGGTGACCGCGATCGCTGGCGATGGCGTGGTGGGCCGGCCGCACGTCGCCAGGGCGCTGGTCGCGGCCGGCGTGGTCGGCTCGGTACCCGAGGCGTTCAGCGCGGCCTGGATCGGCTCGGGCGGCCGGGCGCACGTGTCGAGATACGCGCTCGACCCGGCCCAAGCGGTTGCCCTGGTGCGCGACGCCGGCGGAGTGACCGTGCTCGCCCATCCGCGCGCTTGCACCCGCGGCGGGCCGGTGCCTGACCAGCTGATCACCGAACTCGCCCGGGCTGGGCTGGCGGGCCTTGAGGTCGCTCATCCCGACCACGATCAGACGCAGCGGGAGCAGCTCAGCGCCCTGGTCAGCCAGCTTGACCTGGTAGCGACCGGTGGCAGCGATGATCACGGCCAGCTCACCGGCGACCGGATCGGCTGCGAGTCGACCGCGCCGCAGGACCTGGCGCGACTGCTGGCTGGCGGCCGCGGCGCAGTGCTCACATCCGGCTAAGTGGTCGGCCATCCGGTTGCCGGGTTCGGCACCACCGCAGCGGCCGCGCAGGTCGTTCACCCGCTGGTCACCGGGGCTAAATCCCGTTTTAAGGGACGGCTTGGCCCAACTCTCTGCGGCTTGCTGTAACCCGAAGTACGCTCGTAGCCGTCCTTTCTATGACGGTTCGGCTCTCTCAGCCGCGTATCACGCGGTTGAGAGGGCTGAGCGCATGTTGGACCCACCTGGTTCTGTTTAGTCGGGATCGCCGTTGCTCCCGCACATCACGGAAGGTTCGGGATGTACTCGGAGGTCGTCCACGCGATGGTTGCGTTGCCCAGGGTCAACTTGTCCTGGTGGCACCAGTTGCATCACTACGTCCCCATCGGCGTCGTGGGCGCGCTCTCGTGGTCGGTGTGGCTCAGCCGCTTCACCCTGTCCCGGATCTACCGGCCAGTGCCGCCGGGTTACACGGCGACCACGTCGGTGGTGGTGCCCTCCTTTCGTGAGGACCCGGACATCCTCGAGCGCTGCCTCGACTCGTGGCTGGCGGAGAACCCGTCCGAGGTGATTGTCGTCCCTGACCTGGCGGACGAGAGCGTGATCAGGCAATTGGAGGCGCGCGCAGCGGTCGAGCCGAGGCTGACGGTCATCCCCTTCGCGCACCAGGGCAAGCGTTCTGCCCTCGGAGTCGGCATCCGGGCCGCCCGCTCGGAGATCCTGGTGCTCTGCGACTCGGACACGATGTGGCTGCCCGGGCTGCTGGCGGCCGTCCTGGCGCCGTTCAGCGACCCCGAGGTCGGTGGCGTCGGCACCAGGCAGAACGTGTATCAGCCGCATGGCAGCGCCTGGCGGCGGGTGGCCGACTGGATGATCGACGTCCGGTATAAGGACTACGTCCGGGCGCAGGCTCGGGCCGGGGCCGTGGCCTGCCTGTCCGGACGGACGGCGGCCTACCGCCGCAGTGTGGTGATCCCCGTGCTTGAGCACCTGGAAGACGAGTTCTTCCTCGGCCGGCGGTGTGTCTCAGGCGACGACGGTCGGCTCACCTGGCTCGTGCTCGCCTCCGGTTACAAGACCGTCTACCAGTCGACCGCGCGGGCGCTGTCGATGTTCCCGGACACCTACCGCGCCTTCCTCAAGCAGCGGCTGCGCTGGAGCCGAAATTCCTACCGGACCTACCTGACGGCGATCTGGAAGGGCTGGCTCTGGCGTCAGCCCTTCATCTGCCAGCTCAGCGTGCTGCAGATCATGTTCACGCCGCTGACGATGGGCTTCGCGGTCACCTACCTGATCGCCTGGGTGCTGCATCCGACGCCCGTGATCGCGGCGCTCGCTGTGTCGTGGCTGGTCGCTGGCCGGGCCCTGCGTGGCATCTCGCACCTGCGTGAGCGACCCGGTGACATCTGGCTGCTCCCGCTGGTCGCCGGCATGACCATCGTCGTCGCGTTGCCGGTCAAGACCTACGCATTCCTGACCATGAACGTCCACGGCTGGCTCACCCGCAGCGCGGACCAGCTCAGTCTCGGTGGTGAGGCGCAGTCCGCCTCGTCGCTGAACTAGAGGAGGCCTACGTGTCCCGGAAGAACCGTCGGAAGCGATCGGTCGGCTCGCGCGGCCGTACCTTTCTCACCACGCTGTTCGCGCTGGGCGTCTTTGGCCTGCTCGGTACCTTGCCGCTGACCCTGAAGGCACTGAACCTGCACATCCAGCCGGTGGCGGCGACGTCAGGCTACGGAGTTAGGCTGCTCCCGGCTCCGAAGAATCCGCGTCCGGTGGCACTGCCTCCGGTGGCCGTGCCGATCGATCCGAACAAGCCGGCCGCGTCCCTTCCTGCCGTCGACTCCGCTCGGGAGGCGGCGCTGGTCAGCGCGGAAGATTCCCGGATCCGAATCTTGCTGCACGCTTCGGTCCGCGTCTATCAGCCGGAGGTCCTCCCGGTCAGGGCGTCGTTGCCGACCCTGGTCCTGACCGCGGGATCGCGGCCGTACACGGCGTCGGATCTGGCCAATTACGGCGCTCTTGTGTTTCTGCCGCATCATGCCGCCCTGCTGATCGACAACGTATTCGTCGCGGCCAACGCCAAGCTCGACCTCGGGTCGGCACGCATGCAGGCTCTGTATCTGGACAGCTCCACCGGCGGGTTCGCCTCGATCATCGCCTGGGGTGGTGACCTGTCGTTTCAGGGGACCGCCAGCCAGCCACTCACGATCATGGGCTGGGACCGGGTCGCCAAGGCTCCGGCCGCCGACCGGGGCTACGGCCGCTCCTACATCCGTGATGTGGGCGGCAAGATGACCCTCAGCTACGTCCGGGTCTCATCGCTCGGCTTCTGGAGCGGCCGGACCGGCGGGGTGGCCTGGACCGGCGTGAACGGACAGCCGAGTACCGGTGGCGCTGACAACACCACATTCACCAACGACACCTACGGCGCGTTCGTCTCCCGCGGCATGAACCTCAGGTTCTCATCTGACCTGTTCGAGTTCAACGCACTGGACGGGCTGCACATCCACCGTTACTCGATCGGCACCTCGGTGATTCTCAGCTCAGCCTCGCGCAACGGAGGCACCGGGTTCCTGATCGACCGGGCGACCCAGAACACGTACCTGCGTGACGACGTCTCGGAGAGCAACGAAGGCAACGGCTTCTTTATCGATGGGCGGCCGCTGGTCAACGGCGCCTCAGCGTCCGGCAGCGCGGTAGCACCGGGGTCGGGGGCGACGATCGCGCACAGCGAAGCGCTGTACAACGATCGCACCGGCATCCTGGTCGAGGGCGGCACGGGCACGGTGCTGCTCGGGGACCAGGTATGCGCGCAGATCACCGGCATCGCGGTCAGGTACAACGCGACGAACGCGGTCGTCACCGGGAACGATGTCCGCTGCAGTCCTCGCTCAGGCCTGTCCATCGGGCCCGGCGCTCCCGGCGCGATCATCTCAGGCAACACCGTCTCCGGTGCGCGGATCGCGGTGCTGGTCCGCAGTTCTGGGCGGATCGAGATAGACAACAGCCTGATCACTGGGGCCACCGTATTCGGGATCACAGCCCGCGGTGTGACCTCGCAGGTCAGGGGGGTCGGCAATGTGATTTCCGGCACCGGGTTCCGCTCGGTCGACGCCCGTGCGGACGCCAGCCAGCCGGCCCTTTCCGGTACCAACACGGCGGGCTGGCTGCATCACGTGAAGATCACGTTCTGGTCGTACCTGCTCTTCCACCCGCTGGCCGCACTGTGGCTGAGCATTCTGGCCCTGGTGATCGCCTGCTATCTGTGGTCGCGCCGCCGGCGCCTGCCACCGCACCCGTACCCAGCAAGTACTCGCTGGCGCCCGATGGCCGAGACCGCAGCTGCGAAGCCAGATCCCGACCTGGTCTACGCCCGACCTGAACTCGCGCTCGCCGGGGCTGTGGCGGCGCAAAACGGCCATGCCGCGACGGACCGGCCGCTGCGGACTCCGGCCGCGCAGCCGGAGCTCAAGCTGCCGGCCAGGGAAATCTCTCTGGCTGCTGCCGCGGCGCTGCGGGAGCCAGCGAGTTCCGCGGAAATCTCCCTGGCCGCCGCCGCGGCGCTGCGGGAGCCAGCGAGTTCCGCGGACATTCCCCCGGCCGCCGCCGCGCCGCGGGAGCCAGGCGATTCCGCTGGCACGGGTCCAGAGGTTGCCGAGCCGGACTGGATCAGGGTGCCGTCACCGGCCGGTTCGGTCTGGCACCGGGCGCCGTCCGCCCCCAGCGACGCAACTGCGCCAAGGAGCGTGTGGGAGCCCGTACCCCGCTCGGCCCCGGCACGGCACCGCGCTCCTGTTCCGGACTCCCATGAGCCGGCCGTGGCGGAATTCCCCGGCAGGCCCACGTCGCCGCATCGGCGAGTCCCGTCGGTGCCAGGTGCCCAGGAGCGTGAGCCATTCGCGGCTGACGCCGCGCTGGGCAACGCCGATGACGCCACGGACGCGACCCGGCCACTGCCGCAGGTTGTGGACTAGGGCATGCACCGGCGTCGCGGCGTCGTCGCGCCATTGATGCTGGTCCAGTTCCAAGTGCACCAGGTCTATCCAGGATGGGGAATCGGCAATGTCTTCCTTAACAACCAGCCGCAGGTGAACGACCCGGGCTACGGCAGCTACGGACCGAGTCTCCACCTGCGGACAGTCGTTGCCTGCAGCAACGTGGCCTCCGGAGCCACTCAGGGTCTGTCCGCTATTGCTTGCTCGAATGCGTGAGTAAACAGGAGACAAAGGAATGCAATCCGAGAATCTGCGCCTGACTGTGCTTGGGACCGGCTATCTCGGTCTCACCCACGCCGTCTGCATGGCGGATCTGGGACACGAGGTCATGGCGATCGACGTCGACGAGGAGAAGATCTCGAAGGCGGCCCGCGGGGAGACGCCCTTCTTCGAGCCGGGCCTGGAACCCCTGCTGCGCAAGAACATTGAGGCCGGGCGGCTTCGTTTCACCACATCTTTCGAGGATGTAGCGGAGTTCGGAGACGTACATTTCCTGTGCGTCGGCACACCGCAGGGAGCCGACGGTGCTGCCGATCTCAGCTACGTGTTCGGCGCGGCGGACGCGCTCGCACCGCACCTTCGCCGCCGGTGCCTGATCGTCGGAAAGTCCACGGTCCCGCCGGGAACCGCACGGCAGGTCATGGCCCGGACCAGGGCGACTGCGCCGGCCGGGGACGAGGTGGATCTGGCCTGGAACCCGGAGTTCCTGCGGGAAGGCTTCGCCGTACAGGACAGCCTGAGTCCTGACCGCCTGGTCTTCGGGGTCACCTCGGAGTGGGCCGCCGATCTGCTGCGCCAGATCTATGCCCAGCCCCTTGCGGCCGGCGCGCCAGGACTCGCCATGGACCTTGAGACGGCCGAGTTGGTCAAAGTGTCGGCCAATGCCTTCCTGGCCACCAAGATCTCGTTCATCAACGCGATGGCTGAGGTCTGCGAGTCCGTGGGTGCCGATGTGGTGCGACTGGCTGAGGCGCTGGCGCACGACGAGCGGATCGGTCGCCGGTTCCTGTCGCCGGGCCTCGGCTTCGGCGGTGGCTGCCTGCCCAAAGACATCCGCGCCTTCCGGGCTACCGCTAGCAGCCTCGGAGTGACCTCGGTCGTGAACCTGCTTGGCAATGTGGACTCGATCAACCTGGGCCGGCGGAACCGGGTCGCCGAGCTAGCCCGCGAGGTCGTCGGGGGCGTGCTCGCCGGCAAGCGGGTGGCAGTGCTTGGCGTGGCGTTCAAGCCCAACAGTGACGACATCCGGGATTCGCCCAGCCTCGACGTATCCGCCCGGCTGATGCGGGAGGGTGCGATCGTGTCCGTGCATGACCCGGTCGCAATGCCCAACGCGGCGCTGATCTGGCCGGAGCTGCGCTGCGCCAGATCGGTCTCCGAGGCCGCCGAAGATGCCGACCTGGTGCTGCATCTGACCGAATGGTCCGACTACCAGGCGATCGACCCGGTCGCACTCGGTACCGTCGTCGCGCAACGGGCCATGATCGACGCCAGGTGCGCCCTCGACGCGGATCTGTGGCGTGCCGCGGGATGGGACTTCCGGGTCCTGGGGCGGCCATGACGAGACGTCACCTGAGCTGGCCGTTGGCGGTGCTCTGCGGTGCTCTCCTGATCACGGGATGCGGCTCGTCTGGGCACCCGACCGGGCCAGCGGCCGTTGCTCCGGCGGTGCCCGGCCAGGCCACCGGCGGCCCGGACCTGACCGGAGTCCAGCTACCCAACTTCATCATGCCGCTGATCAGCGGCGGGATATCCTTCCCCAAGCGGGCTTTGACGCCGGGCGCGGTGACCACCACCAGCGCGAACACGGTGTGCAATCTGCCCACCCGGGTGCCCACACCGCACATCCCAGTTCCGCTACAGACCGCGGTCTACCAGGCGTACGGTTACGGAGCGCCGGCTGTCCAGAAGAAGTACATCCTGAACCTCCTGGTCCCGGTCTCTCTCGGCGGCGCTGTGGTCCAGGCGAACATCTGGCCCGCGGCCATCCGGGGCACCGGCTTCTTCCAGAAGGTCCAGCTCGATCACATTCTGAAGGACATGGTGTGCCGACGGATGGTGACGCTGACCCAGGCGCAGCACGCGCTGGAGACCGACTGGTATGCGGCCTGGCTGAAATACGTGGTGGCCACGGGCCACTTCTGACGAATCCTGCCGTTAAGCCGGTTGCCGCCACCGGCTCGGTGCCAGGCGTCCTACCATGGAGCGCGATCCGACCATCGCTGCGAGTCAGCACGGAGATCAACGATTAGAGCCGGGTTTGACGCCGGGCAGGCAGTCACCGGGAGGGCAGGGCAGATGCAGGCGCGGATCGATCGAGTCACCGGAACCGTGAACACGTGGATCATCGGTGATGACGCGGAGGTGATCGTCGTCGATCCTGGCGAGGACGCGACCGCGGTGCTCGATGCCGTCTGGAGCCGAGAGATCCTCGCGGTCATCTGCACCCATGGCCACGCCCGCCATGTGGCGGCGGCCTTCGAGGTGGCCAAGCGCGACGACGCTCCGGTCGCGCTGCATCCGGCCGACGTACTGGCCTGGCGCGACGCGCATCCTGGTACCGAACCGGATATCGCCATGGAGGACGGCGGGATCTTCGAGGTAGCCGACGTCACCCTTGAGGTGATCCATGCGCCCGGGCACAGTCTGGGATCGGTGTGCCTATACAGCGAGGACCTCGGGGCAGTCTTCGTCGGGGATGTGGTCAGCGAACGCGGCCCGGTCCCGCACGAGGGCTACTTCGCGAACTTCCCGCATCAGCTGAGCTCGATCGGTGCCAGCCTGCTCACGCTGGATGGCGGCACCAGGATCCTGCCCGGGCACGGTGACGAGCTCACGGTCAGAGTCGCTGAGCGGCTGTTCGATTCCTGGGTGTCGGCAGGCCCAGAGGGGCTGGCCGAGAAGTCCGCAGACTAGCGAGCCCAATCTGGCGGCCCGGCGGGCGACCGGATCACTCGCCGAGGGCAGCCCTGCTCGGGGCGGCTACTCCGCCGGTTCGCCGCAGTGGAGATGGTCACGAGCCGATATAACTAGTGCTTACCGCGAAATCGGCAAAATATGCATACTCGTCCTTGGACGGACCCCAGGACGGATCGTGACCGCCGAAGAAAGTAGAAAAGAACACACCAGAGAACGGGATTCCTGAAATACCGCCTACCGCGCCAGGCGCCGTGAGTACCCGGACGCCGTCGTACCAGACCGTGAGGCTTCCGGTGGCCCGATCTACTTCCTGCTCTATCATGTGCCAGCGACCGTCGGCCTGCCAGTTCCAGGCGCCGCCCACATTACCGCCGTAGCCGCTGCTCGACAGCGGCGAATAGGTATAGACCTCACTGCACGGGACAGCGGCAGAGCAGTCGTTCAGGCTCCCGGAGACTGGATGATTCCGCCACATGTACCTGGTGCTGAACGCCTGCCCATGATGACCGCCGCTCTCCTGCCCGACCTGTCCGCCATAGAGGCCGGGCAGTTTGCCGCCACGGCTGAAGTCGAATCCGTTCTGGAACTTCACGTAGTAGCGCAGGTACAGCACGTCGGCATTTGCCAGGTCGCTGCGGCCAAGCTGAATGAAGCTGGTATAGAACTGACCGCCGCCGGGACTAGGGCAGTCGGAGCAAGAGTTGGCTGAGGACCCCTGTCCGTATTTCACCCGAAGCACCGAGCCATTTCCGGGAGCGGATTGGTCGGTTAGCTCGGTGAGCTGAGCCTGCCCGTAGCTTCCCTGCGAGACGTAGCCCCAGGCATTCTGCCAGGACTGGTTGCCGAACCCAGTGAACTGGCCGGTCCAGGAATCGCCTGGCACCGACGAGCCACCCGGAAGTGCCCGCGGGTGGGTGCGGTGCGGATGCGGGTGATTCGTGCCAGAAGGCACCGGTGCGGTCTGCTGACTTGGTTGCGATGGCGACTGCGCCTGCCCAGAATCAGACGAGGCGGTGGAGCAGGCGCTCACCAGGCCGAGGAGTCCGCAAGCCAGCACGATCAAGAACACCCTTGTTTGTCGCATAGCAGCTATCTACCGTACCTAGATCCCTGCCGCAGCCGTACGGGTCACCGTTCTTGTTCCGCCTCCGCTGCGGCATGCGGCGGCGTACTGTCGGTGCTGTGCCCTGAATCGGGGCGAATGACCGCTAGGGTAGTACCTTCCCCCGGTGTCAGGGGTATTAGCTTGCGTATTTGCCATCGCTGGCTGCCCGGGCCGGGATCGTGCCCAGAGGTCTGCCCTCGGTTCGGTTAGACCGCTATCCTGCTGGCTCGTGGTTCGGCTAGCCGGCGATCGGCTGGCTCGCGGTTTCGGCTAGCCCGTGATCCGGCTGGCTCGCCCCCACAGTGCGGGAAGGACGGTCAAGTGAAAAGGATCCCCATCGTCCTGGGCGCCGGGTCTGGTGCCCTGGCGCTCATAGTGATGGCTTCCCTGCTCGGCCCGAAGCCCTCCGATCATCATGGACTGGCCACTCATGTCACGTCAGCCGGCCAGCAGCGAAGGCCGGCCAGCGCTCGCGATCGGCATTCCGCTGCGACCAGCCGGAGTGTCCTGGCCAGTCATAGTGTCATGGTCAGCCGGGGGGTTTCGGCCAGCGAGAGCCGCCGGGCGAGCCAGCAAACCCCGGCCAGCAAGGGCTACACGACCAGCAAGGGCTACGCCGGGTATGCGGTCAGAGAGCGTCGCGGGTCGTTCCAGTTCGTGCAGGCCACGTTCTTCGTCCCCTACCTCAACTGCGTCGTCAGCCCGGCTGCGTCGTCGAGTGCCTGGGTCGGCTTCGACTATCTGCTCGACGGCGCACGGGAAGCCGTGGGGGTGGAGGCGGACTGTTCCGCCGGGGCTCCGACGTACTTCAGCTGGTATCAGGCGGCAGCAAACGCAACGAGCCCGGTGCAGCGGGACTTCAAGGTGAACGCGGGCGACTCGATAACCGCGAGCGTCACCTTCAGCACCGACCACAGGTTCGTGCTGACGCTCACCGACAACACGACAGGGAAGTTCTCCACCAAGTACGCCAGCTGTTCGACGGCAAAGTGCGTGCGCTCGTCCGCCGAGGTGATCAGCGAGGCGACCCCGGTGTCAGGCGTGATTCAGCCGCTGGCCGACTATGGCGCCGAGAGCTTCACCGGCATCTCCGTCACGGACCTGCGCGGGAACAACGCCGGGTTCTACGCCCGCTGGTGGCGGGCCACCAAGATCATCCAGGTCGGGGCAGGTTCCAAGGTGATCGGGCAGCCAACCGGGCTACGTCTTGGAACGGCGTTCGACAATTACTGGCTAGGCGAGAGTTGAGCGCCGGGAAAGCCGTACCTGGGTTCCTCGGTCGACTCCTGCTGGCCAGGGCAGGAGTAAGCGCAGGATCCTGACCCTGGGAACGCCGTCCCGCACCAAACTGCCTCGGGCAGGACTGACTGCGGTGCCCGTGCACGGGCGCATGCTGCGGATGGTCGTTAGCACTGGCCGCGTGGTCGTCTGCGGGCCAGGATGGAGCAGTGGAACAGCTTGGCTTCGACGGGATGCCGCGCCGGCTTTACCCGTGCACGCCGAGCAGGCTCCGCGCCTGGCTAGATTGCCCCCGGCGATACCGGATGACCTATCTGGACCGCCCGCCGCCAGCCAAGGGGCCGCCGTGGGCTCACAACAGCCTCGGCGCCAGCGTGCACAACGCCCTGGCAGGCTGGTGGCGGCTGGCGCGCGCGGAGCGAACCGTTCCTGCCGCCGGGGAGCTGCTCGACCGCGGCTGGCTCGCGGACGGATATGCCGACGATGCCCAGTCAGCGCTGTACCTGCGACGGACCAGGAGCATGGTCGAGAGCTATGTAGCCGGACTTGACCCGGCGTCCGAGCCGGCCGGGGTCGAGCGGACCGTGGCGACGAAGACCGAGCTGATCGCGGTCTCCGGCCGGATCGACCGGCTAGATGACCGCCCGGCCCGCGACCCGGTACCAGGCTCGGCCACCGATCCAGGCTCGCCGGGCGCTGGCGGCCAGGGCCGCCGGCTGGTCGTGGTCGACTACAAGACCGGCCGTCATCTGCTGACCATCGATGACGTCCGGTCCTCGCTGGCGCTCGCGCTGTACGCGCTCGCCGCTGAGCGGGTACTTCGCCGGCCCTGCAGGCGGGTGGAATTGCACCATCTGCCGACCGGCCGGGTACTTGGCTGGGAGCACACCCCGGAGTCGCTGGATCGCCAGCTGCGCCGAGCCGAGGACATCGCGGGTGAATGCGCCGCCGCTGATGACCGCTATCGCGGTGACCCGGACTCCGGCCGCGGAGACGATGTCTTCCCGCCGCGGCCTAGCATCTGGTGTAGCTGGTGCGACTATCGTGCTCATTGCCCCGAAGGCCGAAATGCGGCGCCGCAGCGTCGTCCTTGGGACGGGTTGGCCGATGGCGAGGGCGAGCTGCCCGGATAAACAGGGCTACGGGGCGGCTCACCGCGGGGGCGGCTCACCATGGGGGCTCTGCGTGATTCCAGAACGTGGTCAGCATTGAGGCCGTTGTCTCAGGTGCCTCCACGGCGGGTGAATGCCCGGCTCCGGGGATGCAGATTCGCTCGGCACCGAGTTGCTTCGCCATCAGGTCCTGGGCGTCCGGCGGCCACGCATCATCGTTCTCGCCGTAGCTGACCAAGATCGGCAGCGGTCCGATCGCGGCCAACTCGCTCGTGCGATCAGGGAAGTCGAGCAGCTGCCTGGCCATCTCGGCCAGACCGACCGGGCAGCTACGGAGCGCGCGGTCGCGCAGGAAGTCGATGATGTGCTGCGGAGTGCCCTCAGCTTGCGCCTGCGGTCCAAGCTGGTTATCCCAGATCTGGATGATCCTGCCACGGAGCGCACCGACGTCGCCCTCGGCTGGCTGCAGGAACGCGAGCACATCACGTAGCGCCTGCGCTCTGCCGCCGCCGATCGTCCCTGGGCCCGACCCGAGCAAGGTCAGCGAACCGAAGGCGGCAGGTTCGGCCAGCACGGCCTGCCTGGCGATCAGACCGCCGAACGAGTGTCCGAGCAGATGCACCTGCCCGGCGTCGTCCGCTGTAATCGTGGCGGCGACCGCCACGAGGTCGCTGGCCAGCTGGTCGTGCCGGTAGCCGACGCTGCTGGCTGCGGCGGCCGACTGGTACTGACCTCGCATGTCAATGGCGGTCACCGTGCGGCCGGCAATTGCCAGTGACTCAAGCACCGGCAGAAAGTCCTCCTTGCTACCGGTATACCCGGGGACCAGCAGGGCCGGCTGCCGCTCGTTTACGCCGATGGCTGACTCGGCGGTGAGCGCCGCGAAGCTGCCGCGCGAGGTATTGATGACGGTCGGTCTAACTTGCGGCGGCAACCGCAGCGATCTGGGAGTGCTCATCGGGTGGCAGCCTACCCAGCCAAGTCGGTCAGGACCTAGCCCGCGTCGAAGTACCTCATAGACCGGATCCGTAGCTCAGTCGGCCTGCAGGTCCAACCGCTCGGCCTGACTGGCCGGCCGGGTGGAGCCATGCTGGCTCTCGGCGGAGCGGCCAGTGGCGGGGCGGTCCGCGGCGGGGCGGTCCGCGGCAGTGCGGTCCGCGGCAGTGCGGTCCGCGGCAGTGCGGTCCGCGGCAGTGCGGCTGCCGCGGCTGGACCGACGGCGCCTGCGCGGCTGGCCGTTGCCTTCTGAGTCCGTCGCCGACCCATGCTCGCCGCCCGGCACAGCCGCGGCGATCGGTGTGCCACCCCTGGTCCGCCGCCTGGCTGGCTTTGACCTTGTGGTGCCATCACGCTGACTGGTCTGCGCAGCATCCGCAGGTCTGCGGCCAGACTCGTGCTCGCCTGGCTGGCGTCGGCCGGTGGTCCCATGGTCGGCCTGCAGGCGACTTGTCTCGCGCCGACCGTATCTACCCGAGCCGCGATCATCTGGCTGGCCGTCGCGGGATCTGGGCCGACGACCGTTCTGGCCTGGTTGCGGGCGGGACCGACTGCGGCCGGTCTCGCCGATGTCCTCAAGGTCCTCGGCTTCGAGACCGGCCCGGTCACGCCGTGCCCTGGGCAGCGACCCGCGCACGTCGGCCGGAATATTCAGGGCGGTAAACAGGTGCTCGGAGGTTGAGTACGTCTCCAGCGGATCGGGGTGGCCGAGATTCAGGGCTTCATTGATCAGCTTCCACCGCGCAATGTCCTGCCAGTCGACGAAAGTCACCGCGATGCCGGTCCGGCCAGCCCGGCCGGTCCGGCCGATCCGGTGCAGGTAAGCCTTCTCATCCTCTGGGCACTCGTTGTTCACGACGTGGGTCACGTCATCGACATCCAGGCCGCGGGCAGCGACGTCGGTAGCGACCAGCACGTCGATCTTCCCGCTGCGGAAGGCGCGCAACGCCCGCTCGCGCTGGCTCTGGCCAAGATCGCCGTGCACGGCTGCGGCGGCGAAGCCGCGCTCGACCAGCGCGGCGGTGACCGTGTCGCAGGCCCGGCGGGTCCGGCAGAAGACGATGGTCAGTCCCCGGCCTTCGGCCTGCAGCACGCGAGCCAGCACCTCGATCTTGTCCAGGTGATGCGCCCGGAACACGTGCTGGTCGGTGGTCGGCACATGAGCAGGCTCGTCGTGCTGCTCGGCCCGGATATGGGTCGGCCGGTGCAGATGCCGCCTGGCCAGGGTCACGACCTCAGCGGGCATGGTCGCCGAGAACAGCATCGTCTGCCGGGCCGCAGGGGTGAGCCGCAGGATCGCCTCGACGTCGGGCAGGAACCCGAGGTCCAGCATCCGGTCCGCCTCATCGAGCACCAGGATGTCGACGCAGGATAGGTCAAGCTGACCCTGGCGGGTCAGGTCGAGCAGCCGACCTGGAGTTCCGACGACCACGTCCACGGTGGCCAGAGCCTCGATCTGCGGTTCGTAGGCGCGGCCGCCGTAGAGCGTGACCACGTTAATGTCACAGCGCGCGGCAGCCGTCCGCAGGTCATCGGCGACCTGGATGGCCAGCTCCCTGGTCGGAACCACGACCAGCCCGCGCGGGGCGGTTGGCTGGCGGCCGGAAGTGGCCGCGATGTGCTGCAGGATCGGGATTCCGAACGCGAGGGTCTTGCCGGTCCCGGTTCGTGCCTGGCCGATGACATCGTGCCCGTCGAGCGCGATCGGCAGGGTCAGGGCTTGGATCGGGAAGGCCGTCGTGATTCCGGCGGCCGCCAGGGCCGCGCAGATCGGATCGGCAACGCCGAATTCGCCGAACACCTTAGGTCTGGCGTCCGCCTGGTCTGCGTGCTGCGCGGTCGGCCGAATCTCGGCAATGGCGCCGACCGGCTCCTCCGGCAGGATCGCGGCAACGAGCGTCCCGGAATCGGTCGGCATGGCCACCGTCTCGAGAGGCACGTTCTGGGCTTGGGACGAGAGTTCTTGTGCGGTCAGTTCTTGCGTGGTCAGTTCTTGCGTAGTCAGGGCTTCCGCCTCCATCGGTGGCCTGCAGCCAGCCGGACGCTTGAGCGTCCAGTCGGTAGCCGCAGGCGGCAGCTGACTCATCCGGAGGACACAAGGCCAGCCGGCCCGCGCCAGCCAGGCCCCGTTAGCACTGGCCCAGGCAGTCGCCAGGAAGAGTCGGCGCAACGCTCGGAGCCAAGGTGGGTCTCGGCGACCGTCGCACCTAACGTTTCTAACGCGACCTTGGGGTGGTCGCATTCCAAAACGAAGTCGCTGCTCAGTGTAGCAATGTCAGCGGCTTGAACCGGCGGTGGCTACGCGGTGGCGCGATCCGCTGCTGATGACCGTATGGTCGACGGCTCGGACCGGCGGCGGTGCCGCTGCGGCGCGATACGCTGCCGGAGTGACCGAGCACGAGCATCCGGCCGACGGGGTCATCGACCTGCTCGGGTTGCTGGCTTACGCATCGCTGGTAGCTTTCTTCCGGCTTGCCGATGATGCCGCCCTGGCGGCGTCGTTGACGGACAAGGCGGATCTGGCCAGGATGGCCGTCGCGCAGTTCGGCCACTTCCAGCTGCTGAGCGAGCGGATCGTCGAACTCGGAGCCGACCCGCAGCTGGCCATGCAGCCGTTCGTCGAGCCGATCGACGCTTTCCACGCCAGAACCGCGCCAGCTGACTGGCTGGAGGGCCTGATCAAAGCGTACGTGGGCGATGGGATCGCCGCCGATTTCTACCGGGTGACCGCGCAGCTGCTCGATCACCCCACCCGCTCGTTGGTACTTGAGGTGCTGGCTGACTCCGGGCACGCCGAGTTCGCGATCAGGCGAGTTCGCGAGGCGATCGCGGTCGACCCGTCCGTGGCCGGTCGGCTGGCGCTTTGGGCCCGCCGACTTGTTGGTGAGGCGCTCAGCCAGGCGCAGCGGGTGGCTGCCGAGCGGGAACCACTCGCCCGGTTGCTGGCCGGGGGGTCCGAGGCACAGCTCGGCGATATCGGCCGGATGTTCGCCACTCTGACCGATGCGCATGCGAAACGGATGGCCGCGCTCGGTCTAGCCGAGTAACAGGTTTCTCCGGGTCCGGCTAGGGTCCGCCGAATCCGATCCGGCGCGGCTCCGTCCTGCCCAGTTCAACGAAGGCGATCTTGTCGGCGGGCACGAGGACCGAGCCGCCTTTGTCGTCCGCCAGTACGAGCAATCCGCCGCCCTCAAGCGCGGCAGTGAGAGCCTGCTCGACCTCCTTGGCCGATACCGCTGTCTCGACCACAAGCTCGCGCGGGGCCATCTGTATGCCGATCTTGACTTCCACGGCGATCCTCCGCTCCAGGGCTTGCTCGCACTTCCTGTCCCGAGGCTAACGCCAAGCACGGCGACCGGCGGCGCGGCGACGGCCGCAGGTGCTACGCCGGCAGCGAAAGCCGCGAGTCGAGCACCAGCCCGGTGCAGGCTCACCGTGGGCCCAGCCCAGCTAGCCCGAAGTTACGTCGCCGTAACTTCGGGCTAGCCCGTGGGCTTTCGCTACCGGTACGCCATCGCCGCGGCTTGCTGCTTGCGCCCCGAGCCGACCGCGGCGCCGACTCGGTCAGTCTTGCGGCGCTTCGGCCAGCGGCCAGCCGCTGATCCCTCGCCAGGCAAGCCTGGCGAGCAGGCTCTCGGCGTTCTCCTGCGGGATCGTTCGGTCGGAGTCGAGCCAGAACCGTGCGCTGACCTGGGCCATCCCGACCAGTGCTATGCCCAGCAGGTCGGCTTCGTCGTCGGAGACCCCAGCGTCCTCGCGGATGAACTCGCTCACCATCCCGGCGCACTCGAACATGGTGCGGTCCAGCCGCGCCCTGACCGCTGGCTCGTTGCTCAGATCGGACTCGAAGACCAGCCGGAACGCCTCTCCGGCACCGCTCACGTAGTCGAAGAAGGCACTGAAAGTGGCAGGCACCCGCTGCCGGTTGTCGGTAGTCGAGGCCAGCGCGCGGGACACGGCGGCGATCAGTTCAGCGGCGCTCTCGTCGAGCAGCGCGAGGTAGAGCTCGAGCTTGCCGGGAAAGTGCTGGTACAGCACTGGCTTGCTGACCCCGGCCCGCTCAGCGATCTCGTCCATGGCGGCGGCGTGGTAGCCCTGCGCGACGAAGACCTCGCGTGCGGCCCCGAGTAGCTGCCTGCGCCGCGCCGGGCGTGGTAGCCGCGTGCTGGCTGGTCTGGCCTGCGGCGTCGCGGTCACTGAAGGCTCCGAACTGTCCTAAAGGGGAAGGTCGGGCGACTGCCCGGCTGTCATCTTATGGCCGGGTGCCGCCCAGCGCTTCTGCTGGGCCAGGTTGGCGACCGGTCGCTGAGGAGTCAGCGGTAGTCCTCCTCGCCAAGCTCGAACTCGCGGGCCTGTTCGGCCGCATCGGCCTCATCGGCCTCCAGGGGCAGTTCCTCCGGCAGCTCGGTGTCGTCGTCCTCGTTGGCGCCTGGAACCGCCTCCTGGCCCTGCTCCACCACATCAGGTACTGGCTCGTCCAGTCCAGCGTCAGTCATATGCCGGCCCCCTCTGGTTGCGTCTGCCTGGTGCGGCAGGAACGAATTTGCAACATCGAACATATTGCCGAATAGCTACAGTGGGACAACGCTGTTTGTATCAGTACTCGATCCGCCGGGGTAGGGAGACATCATGCACAGCATGTGGAAAGGCGCGATCTCCTTCGGCCTGGTCATGATTCCGGTGCGACTCTACGCCGCGACCGAGCAAAAGGACATCTCGTTCCGCCAGGTGCACCGGACAGACGGCGGCCGGATCAAGTTCCGCCGGTTCTGCTCGGTGTGCGGCGAAGAGGTCCCCTACGAGGACGTGGCCAAGGGATATGAGCTGCCCACCGGCGAGATGGTGGTGCTTGGCGACGAGGATATGGCTGACCTGCCGCTGCCGACCACCAAGTCCATCGAGGTGCTGCATTTCGCGCCAGCCGAGCAACTTGACCCGATCTTGTTCAACCGGAGCTACTTCGTCGAGCCTGAGACGGCGGGGGCGCGGGCCTACGTGCTGCTCCGCAACGCACTTGAGCTGTCCGGCCGGGTGGCCGTCGCCCAGGTTGCGCTCCGCCAGCGCGAGTCACTGGCCACCCTGCGGTCGCGAGACGGGGTGCTGGTGCTTGAGACCCTGCTCTGGCCAGATGAGGTCAGGGCCGCATTGTTCCCGTTCCTTGACGAGGACATCGAGGTCCGGCCGCAGGAACTGACGATGGCGGCGTCGCTGATCGACTCGATGACCGCGGACTTCGACCCCGATGCTCACCGCGACGGGTACCGGGAGGCGCTGGCTGAGCTGGTCGAGGCCAAGGTGCAGGGCCGGGAGCTGCTGCAGCCGGGCACCCTGGAGATCGCGGCAGGCCCGGCGGTGAGCCTCGCCGATGCGCTCGCGGCCAGCCTGGCCGCGGCTCAGGGGAGTCCGGCGGCCGGCCAGAATGTAAGTAGGGGCAAGGCGGTAGGAACTGGGCGAGATTCGGCTAAGGCGATCGAGGCCGGATCCGCCAAGTCCTCGAGGTCCGCCACGGCTAAGCCCGGCCCGGCCAAGACGGGTCAGGCTAAGCCGGGATCCGCGCGGTCGGCCGAGCCAGAGCCGGTCGATTCGGGTCCGGCCGAGCCGGGCGCGGCGAATGGCGGCTCGCCGAAGTCCGGCGCGCCCAAGGGGAGCCGGACCGGCCGGAGGGCGGCCAGCTGACGCACCGTGCCCACGGCCCGCCGCGCCACCGAGGCAGACGGCGCCGGATGAGTTGTGAACGCGATGCGAGGTCGTTCGATGTTGCAGGTGAAGAGCCGGCCAGTTCCGCAGTGGCCGGGCCACTTTGTCGAAGTGCCTGCGGGGCGGCTCTTCGTCCGTACCGCGCCGGCCGCGGATGGCGCGGAGCCAGCGCTGTTTGTCCACGGACTCGGCGGGTCTTCGACGAACTGGACCGACCTGATGGATCTGCTGTCGCGGCCATCGGATGCCCGTCCCGCGGCGCCTGCGCTCGCCTGCTCCGCCGTGGATCTGCCCGGCTTCGGCTGCTCTCCGCCGCCGACCGACGGCGACTACTCGATCAGCGCGCACGCCGCCACCGTGGCTGCTCTGATCGAGCAGCAAGGCACCTGGCCGGTGCACCTGGTCGGCAACTCGATGGGCGGCGCGGTCGCCACCAGGGTTGCGGCGCGGCGACCTGACCTGGTGCGCACCCTGACGCTGATCTCGCCGGCCCTGCCCGATCTGCGGCCGCGACCGCTGCCACTGCGGCTGGCGGTGGCCGCCGCGCCAGGAGTCGGCCCGTTGCTGATGGACTGGCTACGCCGGGTGCCAGCCTCGGACCGAACTGACCGGTTCATCAGGGACGTGTACCGCGACCCTGGGGTGGTGCATCCGGTCCGGCGGAACGAGGAGATCGCCGAGGTAGGTCGGCGTGACGACCTTGCTTACGCGAACGAGGCGCTGGTCTTGTCCGCCCGCAGCCTGGTCGGCGAGTACTTCAGGCCTGGTGCCAAGTCGCTGTGGCGGGATGCGGCCAGGACCCACGCGCCGGCCCTGATCCTGCACGGCAGCCACGACCGGCTGGTCAACCCGGTGATGGCGGCCAGGGCAGCGCGCGCCTTCCGTGGCGCCCGGGTGCTGGTGCTGCCAGGGGTCGGTCATGTAGCGATGATGGAGCGGCCGGCCCTGGTAGCCGGCGAGATTCGTGCCTTCCTCGATCGAGTGCGCGGGTCAGGCAGGTGGAGCGAGCCCGGCCAGCGGACGACTGGCCTGCAAGCAGGTGACTGGATTCGCAGCTAGCCGATGCTGATCGCGGCCAGGAGGATAATTCCCGCGATCGCCGATACTCCTGTGCTGGCCCCTGGGTATCTGGTCTGCTCTGGCGGCGTGGTGACCTCGGTCGGATCTGGCCCGCCGCCTGGCCGTCCCGACCTTGACCTAGCCGATGGCGTGCTGCTACCCGGATTCGTGGATCTGCAGGTCAACGGCTACTTCGGGATCGAGCTCGGCAGCGCGGAAGCGGACGGCTGGGCGACCGTAGCCCGGCGGCTGCCGGAAACTGGCACGACCGCGTTCCTGCCAACGTTCATCACCAGCCCGATCGACCAGATGGTCGCCGCGCTGCGCCGCGCCGCCCAGATCGTTCCCGCGCTGGCGGTTGGGTCGGCAGCACCTGCTGGCGTGGGCGGGCCCGGCCGGCCGGGTTGGCTCGCCAGATCACCGGCGGCTGCGGGCGCGCGGGTACTCGGCGTGCACCTGGAGGGGCCGTTCATCTCCAAGCGCAGGTGCGGCGCGCATAACCCGGCCTGGACCGCCGAACCGGACCCGGCGACCATCGACACGCTGCTCGCCGCGGGATCGCAGCTGGTGCGGGTGGTGACCCTGGCACCCGAGCTAGGCGGCGCCATGGCGGCCATCAAGCAGTTGACTGGCGCGGGTGTGCTGGTCAGCATCGGGCACTCGGACGCGACGGCTCAGCAGGTCAGTGCCGCGGCCGGATGCGGCGCCAGGATGGTGACGCATCTGTTCAACGCACAACGCCCGCTGCATCACCGGGAACCAGGCGTCGTCGGGCAGGCGCTGTCCGACCGCCGTCTGACCAGCGGGTTGATCGCGGACCTGCACCATGTGACCGGTCAGGTCGCCGCGATCGCCTTCGCCGCGGCCCCGGGTCGGATCTGCCTGGTTACTGACGCCGCAGCGTGCGCCGGCATGCCGGCGGGACGGTACCTGCTCGGCGGCGAGCCGATCGACTTGCCAGCTGATTTTGAGCCGCCGGTCCGGGCCGACGGGACGCTGGCCGGCTCGGTGCTGCGGATGGACGCCGCGGTAGCGAACATGGTCGCGGTCGGGGTCGGGCTGGTCGAGGCCGTGACAGCGGCCACCAGGATTCCCGCTGACCTGATTGGCCGCCGCGACCTGGGCCGGATCGCGGTGGGTGCGGTAGCCGACCTGACCTGGCTGAGCGACGACCTGCGGGCCAGAGCGACCTGGATCGCAGGCGAGCGGGTGCATGGATCGGGCCAGGGCTAGCGGGCGCACGGACCAATCAGTGACCAGCAGATGCCCGGACCTGGCCCGAGCTAGGTTCGGGTACCAACCTCGCAGCCCGGATCTCTTGCCTGGCGGTTAACCTGTTGACTGTCGCAGAAGTCCCATACCTGGTTCAGCGGTGTAAAAGGACGGAGCTGGCAGTGGATTCGCCGACCAAGCCTCAGCCCCCACCGACGCACATGCGGACCGAGATCGGTGAGCAGCCCGCGGCATTGCGGGCGACGATCAGCGCGCTACTGCCGCGCACGGTCGAACTGGCCGCGCTGGCACAGCAGACCCGTCAGATACTCTTCTTCGCTCGCGGCACGTCCGACAACGCTGCCGTCTACGGCAGCTACCTGCTTGCGACCAGGACCGGCAGGCTGGCGAGCCTTGGCTCGCCATCGGTCGCGACCGCCTACCACAGCCGGATCGACCTATCCGGGGTGATGGCGGTCGGTTTGTCGCAGTCCGGCCGCACGCAGGAGATCGTGCAAACCCTGGACTGGGCGCGGGACTGCGGCGCGACGACGGTCGCGATCACCAACGACAGCGGGTCACCGCTGGCCGAGCTGGCCGACGTGGCGCTGATTACGCAGGCCGGCGCCGAGCAGGCGGTTCCTGCCACCAAGACCTTCACCTGTCAGCTGGCCGCGCTCGCGATTCTGGCCATCGGCCTGGGCGCCGACCTCGACGTCGGCTTGCTGCGTCAGCTGCCCGCGGTGATCGAGGACCTGCTGACCACAGCGACCGGCCCGCAGGCGGGGATGGACCAGATCGTGGCCGAGCTGGCCGAGGTCAAGGGCCTGGTGGTGTCTGCTCGCGGCCTCGCCTACTCGGCCGCCCTCGAGCTGGCGCTCAAGATCAAGGAGGCGTGCTACCTGCACGCGATGGGGATCTCCTACGCCGACCTGCAGCATGGCCCGATCGCCGTGGTGGACTCCCGCACGCCAGCGATCATCATGGCCGCTGACTCGGGCCCGACCCTGGACGCGGCGGTCAGCCTCGCCACCCGGGTGACCAGCGCCGGTGCTCGGTGCTACGCCATCGGTGGCGGCGCGGCGCTGGCCGCGGTGAGCAGCCGGGCGCTGCCCGGCCCGCGGCTGCCGGAGTGGCTGGCGCCGATCGCCTTGATCGTTCCCGGCCAGTTGCTGACCGAGGCACTCTCCCGCCAGCTCGGCATTGATCCGGACAGTCCGCGCGGTCTGAGCAAGGTGACCCAGACGGCCTGAGCGGGGGCGACGGCCTTACCCGGGGTGCGGCACCGGCAGGGCGCGGGCGAGTGCCGATCCGCTGTTGCGTTATGCCTGCTGGGCATTCTCAGGCCTGGCGGTGCACCTTATGCTGGGCGGCCTGCGCGCGCGGTCGCAGCACCATCAGATCCACGTTCACGTGCGCTGGCCTGGTGACTGCCCAGCTCACCGCGTCGGCCACATCGTCCGCGGTCAGCGGTTCGGCTACCCCGGCGTAGACCGCGGCTGCTTTCGCGGCGTCGCCCCGATACCGGTTGAGCGCGAACTCAGCCGTCTTGACCATGCCAGGAGCTATCTCGATCACCCGCACCGGCTCACCGCACAGCTCCAGGCGAAGCGTCGTCGCGATGGCGTGGGTGCCGTGCTTAGCCGCGACATAGCCGCCGCCGCCCTCGTAGGTGCCCAGGCCGGCGGTGGATGACATGAGCACGATCGTGCCCTCGCCGCTGGCGATCAGGCTCGGCAGCAGCGCCTGCACGACGTGCAGGGTACCGAGCACATTGGCCTGGTACATGGTGAGCCAGTCGGCGGGGTCGGCGTCGGCCACCGGCTCGGTGCCGATCGCGCCGCCCGCGTTGCAGACCAGGACGTCGCACCGCGGCAGGGTGGCGGCCAGCGCGTCGACCTGCGGCCGGTCGGTCACGTCGAGCACGGACACCTGCGCCTGGCCGCCCGCTGCGGCGATCCTGGCCGCCACCTCCTCCAGCCGGTCAGACCGCCGGGCGGCGAGCACGACCCGGTATCCGTCGCTGGCCAGCCGCTCCGCCGTCGCGGCGCCGATGCCACTGCTCGCGCCAGTTATCACCGCCGTACGCTGCATGGCTGGCATTCTGCCAGCCAGGGCGGGCGGCCGACCTGCTCAGGTCACCTACTATCGGATTCGTGGCCAAACCATCCCCGGCGCTGCGCGGCGTCATTCTCGACTGGGGTGGCGTGCTGACCAGCCCGATCGCGGACACGGTGAACGCGTGGCTGGAAAGCGATCAGATCGACCGGGAGAGCTACGCCGCCGCGATGCGCCCGTGGGTGCGCCAGGCGTATGGCGCCGTCGACGAGGAGTCTCCGGTACACGCACTTGAGCGCGGCGAGGTGACCGACGCTGAGTTCGAGCAGATCCTGGCCGACCTGCTGGTCAGCATCGACGGCGGGCCGGTCCAGGCCGATGGGCTGCTACGCCGGATGTTCGCCGCGTCTGCGCTTGAAGATGACATGCTCGACCTGGTCAGGGAGCTGCGCCGGAGCGGGTTGCGGACCGGCCTGCTGTCCAATTCCTGGGGGGCGCGGGACGGGTACCCACGGCACCTGTTCGGCGAGTTGTTCGATCAGGTGGTGATCTCAGCTGAGGTCGGGATGCGCAAGCCGGAGGAGCGGATCTTCGCACTCGCCATCGACCGGATCGGGCTGTCGCCGCAGGAGTGCGTGTTCGTCGATGACATCGAGCGCAACGTCGTCGCGGCCCGGGAGCTTGGCTTCGTCACCGTGCACCATCGCGAGCCTGCGCTGACCCGGGCTGAGATTTCGCGGCTATTGGCCGGATCGCTGGCTACCCCGGGCCGGGCCGCAATAGCCTGAGCCGCTATGGCGGACAACCCCGAGCTGGGCGGTGCGGTCGCCGCAAGGTCGGCCGCGGATGATCCCGGGCCTGCCGACGTCGCCGGGTTTGCTGAGGCCGGGCTTGCCCAGGTTGGCGGGCCGTCTGAAGCCGGTCCGATCCGATCGCCGAAGGCCAACTATCCCAAGCCGTCGAGTGCCGGTCGCTCGGCCAACATGCGGGCCAATCGCCGCACCGACACCGGGCCTGAGCTGGCGTTGCGACGTGCCTTGCATGGGCAGGGCTATCGGTACCGCAAGGACCACCGGCTGGATCTGGCGGTCGGCGTCAGAGTCCGTCCGGACATCGTGTTCACCGCGCGCAAGGTCGCGGTCTTCGTGGACGGCTGCTTCTGGCACTGCTGTCCCGAGCACGGCACCCAGCCTTCGGCGAACTCCTGGTACTGGGAGCCCAAGCTGCGCAGGAACGTGGAGCGGGACCGCGCCGCCGACGCGGCGCTCAGCCAGGCAGGCTGGACCGTGATCAGGCTGTGGGAACACGAATCGGTTGACGCGGCGGTAGCGGCGGTGACCGAGGTCCTTGCCCGGGTCGGCCGACCCGGCGTCTCCATGACCCAGTAAGGCAGCGGCTGATCCGACCGTCTGCTTTGGGGTCGGCAGGCTCGGCCGGTTTCTTGCGATAGGCAGCGTCGGCCACCGGCCCCGGGCGGCAGCGAGGCCAGGTCCAGGACGGGGCGGCGTTGGCCTGGTCGCCGGATTCCCCGCCCGCGGCGACCATATCGCTGGCAGACTCAAGGGCACTCCCCGATGTGGCTGCTGAGCCTGCGGGGACGTCCCGTTACGCTCGCAGCGATCCTTCTGAGGACTTCATGCGCGTCTACCTGCCCAGCACGCTGGCGGCCCTGGCCCCGGTGCTGGCGGTCGGCCAGATCGGGCCGGCCCCGGTGCGCGGTTTCGCGGTCACTCCAGCGCTGCGCGAGTGGTACGCCAGCGGTGATCTGGAGGAGCTTGAATACGTGGCGATGACGCAGGCGGCCCGCGCCTCGCTGCGCCTGCTGCACGCCGATCCGGCCGCGCCACGCCGGCGGGTGGTGCTCGTGGCCGAGCTCTCCGATGACCTCGTCATGGTGCGCAACGGGCTGGACAAACCAGGCCAGGTTGAGGTCACAGTGCCGGTATTGCTGGCCGACGTCGTATCGGGCCACGTCGACGACCCGGTGGCGGCGGACGACATTGAGGCAGCCGCGGCGGCGCTGCCTGCGGCGGATGCCTGGCGACAGCGACGCCCGGTTCGTCGTGGACGGTGCCGAGGGTCACGAGCTGCTCTGGTACGCCACTCAGGAACTGGCGTACCTGCTGGCCTGATCCCGCGGCTTGACTGCTCCTGCGGCTGATCGGTGATCACGCGGTTTTCTCAGCAGGCAGTTCTGAAATAACCGCGTGATCACCGATGACGAAGGCGGCCACGCCTGGCAAGCTCGCTATCGGCAGTGGGCCGGATTCGTGCGACGATGAGACCGCCGCGTTCGCGGTCGGTTGTGCATGTGCAAAGAGGCCATGGGAGCGATCAGTGTTCGATGCCGTCACCAGTGTCCCGGCTCCGTCGAATGAGCTGGTAAGGACCTACGCCCCGGGCAGCCCCGAGCGCGCAGCGCTGGAAACGAAGATCAAGGAGCTGGCCGGGGAGTCAGCGGAGTTGACGATGACCATCGGCGGTGTGCAGCGGATGGGTGCTGGCGACCGGATCGACATAGTACAGCCGCATAACCACGCGCATGTGCTCGGCCGGCTCGGCGTGGCTACCGAGCAGGACGTGACTGCCGCGATCGAGGCGGCCAGGGCGGCCGCACCGCTCTGGCGCGAGCTGTCCTTCGACGATCGGGCCGCGATCTTCCTGCGCGCCGCCGACCTGCTCGCCGGGCCATGGCGGAACACGATCAACGGGTCGACCATGCTCGGCCAGTCCAAGTCGGTGCACCAGGCCGAGATCGACTCCGCCTGCGAATTGATCGACTTCTGGCGGTTCAACGTGCATTTCGCCAGGCGCCTGCTCGCCGAGCAGCCAGACTCTTCGCCCGGCGGGTGGAACCGGCTTGAGTACCGCCCGCTTGAGGGTTTCGTGCTGGCGATCACGCCGTTCAACTTCACCTCGATCGCCGGCAACCTGCCGACCGCGCCAGCGCTGCTCGGCAATGTGGTGATCTGGAAGCCGTCGCATACTCAGCAGTTCTCCGCGCACTTCATGATGCGCTTGTTCGAGGCGGCCGGTCTGCCGCCCGGCGTGATCAACATGGTGACCGGCGGCGGCCGGACGGTGTCCAAGGTCGCGGTGCCGCACCAGGACCTGGCTGGCATTCATTTCACCGGCTCGACCGGGGTGTTCCAGCAGCTGTGGCGGACCGTTGGGGAGAACATCGCCGGCTACCGCGGTTACCCGAGGCTGGTGGGCGAGACCGGCGGCAAGGACTTCGTGATCGCTCATCCCTCCGCGGACCCCGATGTGCTGCGCACGGCTCTGGTCCGCGGCGCGTTTGAGTACCAGGGGCAGAAATGCTCGGCGGCCTCCCGAGCGTACGTCCCGCGCAGCGTGTGGAACCGGATGAAGGATGACTTCATCGCCACGGTCGAGTCGCTCACCATGGGCGATGTCTCCGCCGACCTGTCCACCTTCATGGGCGCGGTGATCGACGAGGCGGCCTTCACTACCCACGCCGATGCCATCGCCCGGGCTAGATCGAGGCCCGCGGTGACGGTACTGGCCGGCGGGACGACCGACGCCTCGCACGGCTACTTCGTCCGGCCGACGGTGCTTGAGTCCTCCGACCCGACCGACGAAGTGTTCACCACCGAGTACTTCGGTCCGATTCTCGGCCTGCATGTCTTCGACGACGCCGACTACGACGCGATCGTCAAGCAGGCAGCCGAGATCGCCCCTTACGCCCTGACCGGATCGATCATCGCCACCGACCGGGCGGCGATCGCGGCGGCTACCGCGGCGCTGCGGTTCTCGGCTGGCAACTTCTACATCAACGACAAGCCGACCGGCGCTGTCGTGGGTCAGCAGCCCTTCGGCGGGGCGCGGGCCAGCGGCACCAACGACAAGGCCGGCTCGATCCTCAACCTGATCCGCTGGGTCAATGCCCGCGCGATCAAGGAACTCTTCGTCCCGCCAGCCGACTACCGCTATCCGCACATGGGATAGCTGGCAGCGCGCTGACCACGGTGTTCCATGATCAGGGAGCCTGCTGAGGGAGCCTGCCGCCTCATGATGCGCCGCCGGCCAGGCCGAACACGCCATCCATGACGGTGGCCGCCGCGGAGATCCTGTCCGCGATCTGGTGCCGTAGACGGTCCTGGTCACGCCGCTGTTGACGTGGCCGACCGCATCGGCGATTACCTCGATGTCGGTCCCGGAGTCAGACAGGACCGA
>Ga0208565_1000064_pt1 | contig 89133 bp, 69 predicted proteins | sample Sb_taG_7_FD_187706 | JGI IMG/M metagenome (GOLD analysis project Ga0208565, IMG submission 187706) | Peat soil microbial communities from Weissenstadt, Germany - Sb_50d_2_FS metaG (SPAdes) (version 2) | ecosystem: Environmental > Terrestrial > Soil > Wetlands > Peat | place: Germany... | reverse complement strand
GCTTACCCAGAGTCCTCTGTGATCGCAGAGTCCTCTTTGATGTCCTCTTTGATCTTGCTCTGGGTAGGTCTTCCAAGCCGCCGCTGTCAGTCGCAGCGCTGGTGATCTTTGCTGCGGTGATCTCTGCCGCGACAAGATTGTTACTGGTCAGTAACAGGTCGCTCGTCTTGATTCGAGGGACCATTGGCCCTCGCTAGCCCGTGATTGACAGAAATACGGTGAATGCACAGAGAGGTGGTAGTGCCATGCTGACGATGACCGCAGTGCCGAGGGCTGGCGCACCGACCGGCCTCGACGCCGAGACGCTCAAGATGACCATGGACGCGATCAGCGAGTTCGTCGGCAACGCGCTGCCGCAGGATCGCCAGCTTCAGCTTGATCACGATGACATCTGCCCTGAGGACCTGGTCCGGGCGATGAACGGCGACGAACTCGGCGTGCACCTGCTGTTCATCCCCGAGGAATACGGCGGGATGGGCGGTGACACCGTCGATGTCTACCGGATCTGCGAGCAGATGGCCGGCCTGGACCTCGGGCTAGCCACCAGCGTCTTCGCCACGTCCCTGGGCAGCGACCCGATCGTGGTCGGCGCCACCGCCGAGCAGAAACGCACCTGGCTGAGCGAGATCGCCGAGCGCGGAATTCTGTACGCGTACGGTGCGACCGAGCCGGAGGCGGGCAGCGACCTCGGCGCGCTGAAAACCACCGCGACCCCTGTGGTCGAAGACGGGCAGGTCACCGGGTACCGCGTGGCCGGCCGCAAGCAATGGATCAGTAACGGCGGCATCGCCGACAAGTACAGCATCCTGGCCAAGGCGCCTGGCGGGCCATCATGGTTCGTGCTTGACCGCGGCACCGAGGGCTTCACCCAGAACCGGCCGGAGGACAAGCACGGCATCCGGCTGTCCAACACGGCCGCATTGTTTCTGGACGACGTGTTCGTGCCGGTGGGTAACCTGATCGGCGGCGTCGAGGGCCAGGGTCTTTGGCAGGCACAGCTGGTGTTCGGCTTCACTCGCCTGACGGTCGCGGCCCTCGGTCTCGGGGGCGGCTGGTCCGCACTCGACCGCGCCATCGAATACTCGACCACGCGCATCCAGGCCGGCGCACCCCTGTCGCAGAAGCAGGGATACACGCACAAGCTGATCGTCCCGCACGCCGTCCGGCTGGAAGCCGCCCGCTCCTACATCGAGTACACCGCCGCGCGGATTGACGCGGGCGAGGGCGAGAACGGGGCTCTGAACACCGAGGGCGCCATCGCTAAGTACCTTGCGACCGAGGCGGGCAACTTGGCCGCTGACGCGGCCATCCAGGCGCACGGCGGTTACGGCTATACCCGCGATTACCTAGTTGAGAAGATCAAGCGCGACGTCCGGATCACCACGATCTACGAGGGCACCTCTGAGATCATGGAGATGACGATCGCACGGGACCGCTGGCAGCAGCACTTGAAGTCCGCCGGGCACTACTACACCGAGATCGCATCCGAGCTTCGCGCGCTGCACGCCCGGCACGCGGACGTCGGCGCGGAGGCGGCGGCACTCGCCTGCGGGGCGCTCGCCAGCGTGCTCGAAGCCTGCCGCGCGGGTCGGCTCACCCGAAGTCAGCATGTGCTGCTGCGACTCGGCGAGCTGATCGCGCACGCGGAGTGCGCGGGCACGTTCGCGGCCCGCGCCGCCGCGGCAACCGATGGCGCTCTTCCGGTCAAGGCCGACCACCGGTTCGACGCCGCAGCGCTGGCCGCGATGAGCCGCGTCTTCGCCCGCGAGGCCGCGCACAAGGTGGCCAACGAAGGCCTGCGCTTGGTGCTTGGAGCCAGCCAGGACACTGACCTGACGCCGTTCGAAGCGGGCCTGCGCCTGGACGCCGTCCGCGCGGCTCAGGCCGGACTGCTAGCCGACATGGACCGCGTCGCTGACGCACTCTACGGGCGGCCTGCGCCGTCGCCCCCGACCCAGGATCGATCATCATGAACCCCAGCCAGCCATCATCGGGCCGCACGCAGCCGGTCGCCATCGTCGGCGTGAGCGCCATCATGCCAGGAGCACCCGATGCGGCGGCGTTCTGGCGAAACCTCACCGAGGGCAGGTACAGCATTACCGATGTCCCCAAGGACCGGTGGGACCCGGATCTGTACTACGACCCTGACCCGCGGGCGCCCGACAAGACCTACTCACGGATCGGCGGCTGGGTCACCGACTTTCCGTGGGATCCGATCGGGTGGCGACTGCCGATTCCGCCGAAGGTCGGCGAGCAGATGGACGACAGCCAGAAATGGGCTGTCTCCGCGGCGCGCATGGCGCTCGTCGATGCCGGCTGGCCGGACTGGAAGGTAGACCCGGCCCGGGTAGCTGTCGTGATCGGCAACGCGATCGGCGGTGAGCGGCACTACTCGACCAACCTGCGCATCGAGCTTCCCCAGTTCACCAGGGAGCTGGCCAGGTCATCGGCGTTCGCCGGGCTGCCGGAGGACACCCGCAAGCTGATCACCGATCAGGCCACGCGCTCGTTCCTGAGCCAGTTCGCCGAAATCAACGAAGACACGATGCCGGGCGAGCTCGCGAACATCCTGGCGGGTCGGATCGCGAACCTGTTCAACTTCCGCGGGCCAAGCTTCACCACCGATGCGGCCTGTGCCTCCGCACTGGCGGCAGTCAATGCCGCCGCCGAGGGGCTCGTCGACGGCCAGTTCGACGCGGCCGTGGTCGGCGGTGTGGACCGCAACATGAACGTCGGCTCATTCGTGAAGTTCTGCAAGATCGGAGCGCTCTCCGCGACCGGGACGCGTCCGTTCGACGCCGGCGCGGACGGCTTCGTCATGGCCGAGGGCGCGGCGCTGTTCGTCCTGAAGCGGCTCGCCGACGCCGAGCGCGACGGCGATCGGATCTATGCTGTCCTGCTCGGCATCGCCGGGGCGAGCGACGGCAAGGGCAAGGGAATTACCGCCCCCAACCCGGTCGGGCAGCGGCTGGCGATCGAGCGTGCCTGGCACAACGCCGGCGTCGAACCGTCGACCGCGTCGGCGATCGAGGCACACGGTACGTCGACCCGCGTCGGCGACGCCTCCGAACTGGAAAGCCTTGACGCCGTCTTCGGCGGGAACGGCATCTCCCCTGGATCGATCGCGCTTGGCTCGGTGAAATCGAACGTCGGGCACCTGAAGAGTGCGGCGGGCGCCGCCGGGCTGTTCAAAATGATCATGGCGCTGCACGAGAAGGTGCTGCCGCCGAGCCTGAACTTCCGCGACCCGAATCCGAACGTCGACTGGGCGGCCTCACCGTTCAAGGTGAACACGGAGCTTCGCGAGTGGCAGCTGCCGGCATCCGGCGTGCGGCGGTGTGGTGTCAGCGCATTCGGCTTCGGCGGCACCAACTTCCACGCCGTGCTCGAGGAGTACGTCCCCGGCCGGTTCGACGACGGTGGGCCGCGGCTGTCGGCTGACGCTGGGCTGTCGGCTGACGCTGGGCTGTCGGCAGGCGAGGGGTCGTCGGCTGGCACAGACCTGCGGGCGACCTCGTCCGGCCGGACCAGCCCGCCGCGCCCCGAGGCTGACCTCCGGGCGGCGGACGGCCCCGGCGCCCGGGCCGCCGTGACCGCGGACCCGCCCGCGGTCACGGGGCTCAAGGCCCCGCTGCGAGGTGCCCTCGTGGTGGGCGGCGACACCGAAGCGGACGTGGCCAGACAGCTAGCCACGATCCGTGACCGGGCCGCCCTCGGCGAGGCACCGCCACCTCAGCCGCCGGATCCGGCGCTGGCCAGGGCCAGCGTCCGCGCGGTCATCGACTACGGCGACCCGGCTGAGCTCGTGGACAAGGCGGCGATGGCGATACAGGCGCTGACCAGCGGAACCGTGACAATGCGGAAGATGCTCCGCGCGCGCGGCATCTTCTTTGGCCAGGGCCCGGCACCCAAGGTCGCCTTCCTCTACACCGGTCAGGGCTCGCAGTACGTCAACATGCTCGACGAACTGCGCGCGTCGGAGCCGATCGTGGCGCAGACGTTCGCCGAGGCCGACCAGGTGATGACGCCGCTGCTCGGCAAGCCGCTGACCGACTACGTCTTCATCGACCGCGAGGACCCGGCGGCCGTCGCGCAGCTTGAGCAGCAGTTGCTGCAGACCGAGATCACCCAACCGGCCGTGCTTACCGCCGACATCGCCCTGACCAGGCTGATGCGTGCCTACGGCATCGAGCCGGACATGGTGATGGGTCACAGCCTCGGTGAATACGGGGCGCTGGTGGCCGCGGGCGCGCTGTCGTTCGGGGCGGCGCTTGAGGCGGTCAGCGCACGCGGCCGCGAGATGGCCAGCCTGGAGATCCCGGACCACGGGGCGATGGCCGCCATCATGGCGCCGCTTGAGCAGATCGAGCGGATCGTCGATTCGATTGACGGCTACGTCGTGATCGCCAACGTGAACAGCTCTCATCAGGCCGTGATCGGCGGTGCTACCGCGGCCGTCGAGCAGGCGGTAACAGCATTTCAAGCGGCCGGCCTGACAGCGGTGCGCATCCCGGTCAGCCACGCGTTCCATACCTCGATCGTCGCGCCGGTCAGCGAGCCGCTCCGGCGGACGCTGTCCCGGCTCAAGCTGCACGCGCCCACGCTGCCGATTGTGGCCAACGTCGACGGCGAGTTCTATCTGACCGAAGGCCCGGACGTGGAGGGGCGAATGCTCGACCTCCTGAGCCGCCAGGTCGCCTCGCCGGTTCAGTTCGTCAAGGGCCTGAACACGCTGTACGAGGCCGGAGCCCGCGTCTTTGTCGAGGTCGGACCGAAGCGAGCGCTGCAAGGCTTCGCCGAGGATGTGCTCGGCTCTGCGCACGACGACGTCCTCGCGCTGTTCACCAATCATCCCAAGAACGGTGACCTGCCCTCGTTCAATGCCGCGCTGTGCGGCCTGTACGCGGCCGGCTTCGGATCCGCCGCTGGCGCCGAGCCCGTGCCAGCAGCCGTCGGCACGCCGACTGCTACCAGCACGCCACCCGCTACCAGCACAACTTCGGTGGCCATAGCGCCAGTTGCCGTGACCGCAGCCGCCGGACCGGCGGCGGCTAGCCAAGTTCCGTACCTGCCCACATCAACCGCAACGGGGGCAGCCATGTCTGCTGATCGCTATTCCGAACTCGGCCACCTGCTGGCAGATCTGCTCGAGCGCAGCCGTCACATTCTCGGCGACGCTGGTGGACCGGCGCCCGCGGCGAACGCAGCACCTGCGTTGGCCGACCGCACGCCTGGTCCGATGGAGCCGGTCGTCATCACCGGTGCCGCGCTCGGGCTGCCCGGTGTGGACCGCATCTTCGACGATGAGAACGTTGCCCGGATCCTGTCCGGTCAGCAGTTCATCGACGTGATACCACGCCAGATCCGCCGTGAGATGGTCGACAAGCACATCACCAGGCTGGTGAAGAGCGACCGCGGCGATCCGGTCTTCGAGATGATCAACGGCGAGGACGACGTCATCAAGCTGGCTGGCCGTTACAGCCCGCTGGATGCGGTGCAGGAGTTCGGCCTGGACCCCGACCGCGACGCCGCGCTCGACCCGTGCACCAGGCTGGCGATCGGCGCCGGCATCGACGCGCTGCGCGACGCCGGCATCCCGCTGGTCCGGCACTACCACACCACCACGCTCGGGACTCAGCTGCCCGGCCCATGGGGGCTGCCCGACGAACTGCGAGACGACACGGGCGTGGTGTTCGCATCGGCGTTCCCCGGGTACGAGTCGTTCGCGAGCGATATCAACAGCTACCAGGAGGACCGTTCACGCCGGACGGAACTCGCGACGCTAACGGACGTGCGCGGCCGGATGAACGCGGCCGACCAGGCAGTCGCGGAAGTGGATAGGCGGATCGCCGAACTGCAGCACGCCATCCAGACCCACCCGTTCGCCTTCGACCGGCGCTTCCTGTTCCGGGCGCTGGCGATGGGGCACTCGCAGTTCGCCGAGCTGATCGGCGCCCGCGGCCCCAACACTCAGGTCAATTCCGCCTGCGCGAGCACGGCCGTGGCGGTAGCGATCGCCGAGGACTGGATCCGGGCCGGCCGCTGCCGGCGGGTGATCGTGGTCTCCGCGGACAACGCTGCCTCGGACGCGCTGCTGCCCTGGACCGGGTCAGGATTCCTAGCCAGTGGCGCGGCGGCGACCGATGGTGTCGTGGAGGATGCGGCCCTGCCCTTCGACCGCCGCCGGCACGGGATGATCATCGGTTCTGGTGCCGCGGCGCTGGTCATCGAGTCCGCTGAAGCGGCACGGGAGCGCGGCATCCGCCCGATCTGCGAAGTGCTGGCCGCGGTGATCGCCAACAGCGCTTTCCACGGCACCCGGCTCGACGTCGAGCACATCGGCCAGGTAATGGAGAAGCTCCTCCGGCAGGCGGAGCGGCGTGGAATCGATCGCTTCGCGATTGCGGGCCAGACCGTGTTCGTCTCGCACGAGACATACACACCGGCCCGCGGCGGCAGCGCGTCGGCTGAGATCAACGCCTTGCGGCGAGTCTTCGGCGCGGCAGCCGACTCAGTGGTGATCGCGAATACCAAGGGTTTCACCGGTCACGCCATGGGCGCGGGCATCGAAGAGGTCGTCGCCGTCAAGGCGCTGGAGACGGGGATCGTCCCGCCGGTGGCCAACTTCCGTGAGATCGACCCCGAACTCGGCCCGCTGAACCTGTCCCGCGGCGGCGCCTACCCGGTGACCTTTGCGCTTCGGCTGGCGGCCGGCTTCGGCTCGCAGATTGCGATGCTGCTGCTGCGCTGGACCGCGCCTGCGGACGGCCGCCGCCGTGCACCCACCGACCTGGGCTTCGGCTACCGCGTGCTTGACGAGGTGACATGGCGCTCGTGGCTGGCCCGGGTTAGCGGCCGCAGCGATGCCCGGCTTGAGGTCGTGCAGCACCGGCTACGCGTCGTCGACGACGGCCCGGCCCAAGCACCGGCGCCCGCCGAGCCCACGGCAGTGCCCGCAGTCGCGTCGCAGCTAATCGTTCCGCCCAGCCCCGCCCCGAATGGCCAGGCAGCCCAGCGCCTGGCAGCGGACGGCCTGGCAGCGTCGGCTCAGCCCGGCCCGGCCACCGCGGTGCCGTCGTCAACCGGCGCCGTGCCGCAACCGTCAGGTCCGCCACCGGCAGCGCAGCTGGTCGCCCAGCCGTCGGCAGCACAGCCGGCCGCGGCAGGGTCGGCGCTTGCTCCTGTGGTTTCGGCCTCAGCTCCCGCTGACCAGGTCAAGCAATCCGTCCTCGACATCGTGGAAGGGCTGACGGGCTACTCACGCGACCTGCTTGAGCCGGACCTCGACCTGGAAGCCGATCTCGGCGTGGACACCGTCAAGCAGGCCGAGGTGTTCGCCGCGGTGCGGGAGCGGTTTGGTATCCCGCGCGATGAGACCCTCAGGCTGCGCGACTTCCCCACCCTGGCGCATGTGATCGGCTTCGTGCGAGACCGGGCACCGCTGACTGACCGGCCGGACGGATCTGCTCCGGTGGGTACGGCGCAGCCTGCGGCAACGGCAGTACCCGCCGGACTAGCGCCGGCCGCCGCCGAGGCGAGCGCAGCTGGGCCGACCGCAGCCGAGTCGGCCGCTGCTGAGGCGACCGCACCCGAGCCGGCCGTAGACCCCGTCGCCGGACAGATCGTGCAGATCGTGAGCGAGATGACGGGCTACCCGGCCGAACTGCTCGACCTCGATCTTGATCTGGAGGCCGATCTCGGTGTGGACACGGTCAAGCAGGCCGAGGTGTTCGCGGCGGTGCGGGAGCGGTTCGGCATCCCGCGCGACGAGAACCTCAGGCTGCGGGACTTCCCCACCCTTGCCCATGTGATCGGTTTCGCCAGCGACCGAGCGCCGGCGACAGGTCCCATCGCCGCAGCTCAGCAGGCCGCGCCGGAACCTACCGCAGCGCAGCCCGCGACGGCGGCAAGGTCACCGGAGCCAGCGAGCGCGACCGCGACAACTGAATCCGGGTCACCGGGTTCAGCGACCGCGACAACGCAGTCCACACCAGCGGCTCAGGCCGATGACGCGCCAGCGGCACAGATCGTGCAGATCGTCAGTGAGATGACGGGCTACCCGGCCGAACTGCTCGACCTCGATCTTGATCTGGAGGCCGATCTCGGTGTGGACACGGTCAAGCAGGCCGAGGTTTTCGCGGCGGTGCGGGAGCGGTTCGGCATCCCGCGCGACGAGAACCTCAGGCTGCGCGACTTCCCCACCCTGGCCCACGTGATCGGCTTCGCCCGCGACCGGTCACGGCCCGCGCAGGCTGCGCCGGCCGGCAGCGAATCTCCGGCAGTCGGGCAGGCGCCGCCCGCGCCTGACACGACGCCCGCAGTCGGCACCCCGCCCGCAGCCGCCACCGCGCCCGCGCTTCGCACCGCGCCCGCGTTCAAGGGTGACACCGCCGCAGCGCAGCTACTGCCGCGCCGGATTCCCGTTCCGGTGCTGCGGCCTCCGATCGAATGGTGCTCGCCTACCGGCGTGACGCTGGCTGATACCAGTCGCGTCATCGTGATGGCAGACCAGGGCGGAATCGCGACCGCGCTCGTCAGGCGCCTCGCGGCCACTGGCGTGACCGCTCTTGTGCTGGAAGCCGGATCAACCGCCCCGGCCATCGACGAGCGGCTGACAAGCTGGCTCGCTGACGGGCCCGTGCACGGGCTGTACTGGCTAGCCGCGCTTGATGCCGAGCCGGCGATTGACGAGCTCGACCTGGCCGGCTGGCGCGACGCGCTGGCCGGCCGGGTCAAGAACCTGTATGCCGTGGTGCGGCGCCTGGACACCGAGGGTCAGCTCGGGCCGCGCGGCACCTTCCTGGTGTCGGCGACTCGGCTCGGTGGCTATCACGGCTATGACGAGGCGGGCGCCGTGGCGCCGCTTGGCGGCGCGGTTACCGGCTTCACCAAGGCCTACCGTCGCGAGCGGCCGGAAGTCCTGGTCAAGGCGGTGGACTTCGCCGTCAGCAGGAAGACCGCATCGCTCGCGGACGCGCTGATCGAGGAGACGCTGCGCGACCCCGGCGCGATTGAGATCGGCCGGGCAGATGGCCGCCGCTGGGCTGTGGGCCTGAGCGAGATCCCGTTCGGCGACGGCACCGATGGCCTGGCCCTGGACAGCCAGACCGTGTTCGTCGTCACCGGGGCGGCAGGCAGCATCGTTTCAGCGATCGTCGCGGACCTGGCCGCCGCCAGCGGCGGCACGTTCCACCTGCTCGACCTGACCCCTGAGCCCGATCCAGCCGACCAGGATCTGGCCGCCTTCGCGGCCGACCGAGCTGCCTTCAAGGCGACGATTACCGAGCGGCTCAAGGCCGCCGGCCAGCGGCCGACGCCGGTGTTGATCGAACGCGAGCTCTCCCGCTACGAACGGCTGCAGTCGGCACTGACCGCGATCCAGGCCGTGCGCGAGGCTGGCGGCGAGGCCTACTACCACTCGGTCGACCTGACCGATGCCGACGCCGTGGCGCGGGTCGTGGCTGACGTCCGCGACCGGCACGGGCGGATCGACGTCCTGCTGCACGCTGCCGGGCTTGAGATCAGCCGCGCCATCGCCGACAAGGATCGCCGCGAGTATGACCTGGTCTTCGACGTGAAGAGCGATGGCTGGTTCAACCTCTTGCACGCCGCGGCCGACCTGCCGATCGGTGCGACCGTGGCGTTCAGCTCGGTGGCAGCGAGGTTCGGCAACGCGGGCCAGACCGACTACAGCGCGGCCAACGACCTGCTGTGCAAGATCACGTCAAGCTTCCGGCGGACCCGGCCGGGAACCCGCGGCATCGTGCTCGACTGGACCGCGTGGGGCGGGCTCGGCATGGCCACTCGCGGATCCATCCCGAAGGTCATGGAGCTGGCTGGCATCGAGATGCTGCCGCCCGAGGCCGGGATCGCCTGGATCAGGCGGGAACTGACGGCAAGCTCCTTCCGGGGTGAGGTCGTGGTCGCCGGGAAGCTGGGCATGATGCTGGATGAGCTCGACCCCACCGGAGGGCTCGAAATCGCCGCCGTCAGCACCGCCGCTGCCGGACCGATGGCTGGATCCGTGACCGGCATGGGCGTCTACTCGGGGCTGACGGTGCAGACGACACTGGACCCGGCGGCGCAGCCGTTCCTGCACGATCATCAGATCGAATCCATCACGGTGCTACCCGGTGTCATGGGTGCCGAGGCCTTCGCTGCGGTGGCCAGCCTTGCGGCTCCGGACCTGCACGTCGCTGGTGTCGAGGCGATGGATTTCATGGCGCCGGTGAAGTTCTACCGCGACGAGCCTCGCACCGTAGTAGTGCGGGCGGTGATCCGCCGGGACGGCGCCGACCTCGTCGCCGACTGCGCGATGGCCGGCAGCCGGCTGCTCAAGGGCGATGAGGTGCCGCGCTGGACGACGCATTTCACCGGCCGTGTCCGGCTCTCCAAGCAGCCGCCGCGACCCGAGCTCGATGACTCCCGCACCGCAGCGGCTGCCGTTGCCGTCAGCCATGCGGACATCTACCGGGTGTTCCCGCATGGCCCCGCCTACCAAGTGCTCGACGAGGCGTGGCGCTGCGACGGCGCCGCGGTCGGCCGGCTCGCCGCGCAGCTGCCCCCTGACCACCAGCCAGCGGGCGACCCGACCACGACGGAGCCGCGGCTGACCGAGCTGTGCTTCCAGACGGTCGGCCTCTGGGATATCGGCCAGGCCGGCCGGCTGGCGCTGCCTGGCCACGCCGACCTGATCCGCACCGTGCACAAGCCACGAGGCGACGGTGACCTGTTCGCGCTCGTCCATCCGGCCAGTGACGGCAGCTTCGACTGCAGGGTGGTGGATTCGGCCGGCGACGTGCTTGTCCGCATCGACGGTTACCGCACCGTGCCGCTGCCTGGCACGGTCGCGGACGACCTCCAGCGCCCGATCCGTGCTGCCATGCGCGGCTGACGTGCATTACCTCCGGCCCAAGGGGGCCAACATGACACCGATTCACCGGCTTGCCATAGCCAACCGGGGAGAGTCGGCGATGCGCTGCATCTGCGCTGTCGCCGAGCTGAACTCGCAGTCCCGCGAGCCCATCAGCACGATCGCCCTGTACACGGAGCCGGACGCGGCGGCCTGGTTCGTCAGGGAAGCCAGCGAGGCTGTCCTGCTCGGCCCGGCGACCTGGGCAGACTCGAGCGGCCACCGCACCAGTGCATACCAGAACCTCGACCGGCTGATGTCGGCGATGGCTGAAGCCCGTGCCGACGCGGTCTGGGTCGGCTGGGGGTTCGTCGCCGAGTCGGCCGAATTCGCCCAGCGGTGCGAGCAGGCTGGCATCACGTTCGTCGGCCCGGGCAGTGACGTCATCCGGTTGCTTGGCGACAAGGTGCGGGCCAAGCAGCTGGCCGAGAGCCTCGGTATCCCGGTCGTGCCGTGGAGCGGCGGTCCGGTGCACGACGCCGACAGCGCGCTCCTCGCCGCCGAAATGCTCGGCTACCCGGTGCTGGTCAAGGCGGCGGCCGGCGGGGGTGGCCGCGGCATCAGGCTGGTGGAGTCCGCCGACCGCATGCACGACGCGTTCGCTGCGGCGCAGGCCGAGGCCGGGCACGCGTTCGGAGACCATTCCGTGTTCATCGAGCGCAGGCTCGATGCCGCGCGGCACGTCGAGGTTCAGGTGGTAGCCGATGGCCACGGCACCGTGTGGGCGCTCGGCGTACGCGATTGCAGCATTCAGCGGCGCAACCAGAAAGTGATCGAGGAGTCGGCCTGCACGCTGCTTGACGAGTCCGGCGAGCGGGCGCTGCGCGACGCGGCCGTGCGGCTGTGCTCCGCAGCGGGCTATCGAAGCACCGGCACGGTCGAGTTCCTGCTCGATCCGGCAACCAGGCAGTTTATGTTCATGGAGGTGAACACCCGGCTGCAGGTCGAGCATCCGGTCACCGAACTGACCACCGGCGTCGATCTGGTCAAACTGCAGCTGGAGATTGCCGAAGGCGGGCGGCTCGCGCTACACCCGCCGCAAGCCCGTGGGCACGCGATCGAGGCCCGGCTGAACGCCGAGGACCCGGAACGCGGCTTCGCCCCCGCACCCGGCCGGGTATCCGCGCTCCGGCTCCCGTTCGGGCCTGGGATCCGGGTCGATGCGGGCATCGCGGAGGGCGACGAGATCGCACCCGAGTTCGACTCGATGATCGCCAAGGTCGTGGCTTGGGGCGCGGACCGGGACGAGGCACTCAGCAGGCTGCACCGTGGCCTGGCGCAGTCGGTCATCGCCGTTGACGGCGGGACCACCAACAAGGGCTTCCTGCTCGCCCTGCTTGACCGGCCCGAGGTGCGGGCTGGCAGCTACGACAATCAGTGGCTCGACCGGCTGACCGCGGCGGGAGCGCACCTTCCGCCGCCGCACCCGGTGGCGCTGGTCGCCGCGGCCATCGAGGCGGCCGAAGCCGAGCAGGCGGCCGTCCAGGCGAACTTCTACGCGGCCGCGGCCCATGGCCGGCCCGAGCTGCCTGACGCCATCGGCCACCAGGTGGAGCTGAGCCTGCGCGGCAACATCTACCGGATGCACGTCTGCTGCCTGGGACTCCAGGACTACCGAGTCGAGGTCGACGACGGCGTGGTCGACGTGAAGATCCAGCGCCTGGGGCGCTTCGAGCGGGCCGTCACCTGCTCAGGTGAGCGGCACCGGGTGGTGGCCGACGCCCAGGGACCGAGGATGAACGTCGAAGTGGATGGCGTACCCCAGGTCATTACCCGTGACGTCGGCGGCCACGTCAGGGCCTCGGCGCCAGCATTTGTGGTCGCCGTCCTGGTCGCTCCGGGCGACACGGTCAGGGCCGGCGATCCGCTGGTCGTGGTCGAGAGCATGAAGATGGAGACCGCGATCACGGCGCCGCTGGCTGGCACTGTCCACGCCGTGTTCGCCGGCGTCAACACGCAGGTGGAAGCGGGCGCGCCGCTGGTGCAGCTGCAGCCATCGGAACAGCCGGACAGCCTGGCCACTCCCGGCCCGAGGCTCGATCTGGCAGCCGTTGTGAACTGCCCTGGCCCGGACGGAGACTGCCCGCACGAACCCGGCGCCCACGGCGATCCCGCCACCCTCCGCGGTTACCTGCTCGGCTATGACATCGACGAGGACGCCGCGCGCGAGCTGAGCAAGCGGCACGAGGCGATGACAGTCGCCGTCGGCCTGGCCGACCCCGGGCTGCTCGGCGCGGAGCAGGAGCTGCTCGAGATATACGCCGATATCACGGCGCTGGCCCGGCGTCAGCCGGAGGAGACCGAGGACGAGCACGCCCACAGTGCCGAGGACCACCTGTTCACCTACCTGGCCCTCCTCGATCCGGAGCGCAGCGGGCTGTCTGAGCATTTCCTGAACCAGCTGCGGCACGCTCTCGCGCGTTACGGCGTCACGTCGCTGCGGCGGACCCCGGAACTCGAGCAGGCGCTGCTACGGATGTACCGGTCGGTCGCACGAGTCCGCCTCGCCGGGCCGGTCATCATGGCGATCCTGGACCGGTGGCTGCGCCAGCACGACACGTTGATGCCGCTGATGACCGACGAGCGGCGCGCGGTCATCGACCGGCTTGTCGCCTCAACCCAGGGACGTCATCAGGAGGTCTGCGATCTGGCCCGCGATGTGCGGTTCACCTACGTCGACGCGCCGATGCTCAGGCGGATTCCTCCGGCGATCTACGCGGAGATGGAGCGATGCCTCGACGAGTTCGCCGCCCATCCGTCCGGTGAGCGGATCCGCGAGCTGACCGATCGCCTGGTCTGGTGCCCGCAGCCGCTGCGCGCGCTGCTGCGGGACAGATACCGAGCGGCGGACGCCACAACCAAGGTGCGCCTGCTGCAAACCAGGACCCGCCGGTTCTACCGGATCCGCGAGCTTCGCGAGCTGCGCTGCCAGACTTTCGGCCGGCACCTGGTCTGCCTGGCCGAATACGCCGAGGACGGGCAGGACGTACAGCTGGTCACCGGCTACGTATCCCTCGCTGACCTGGCCGACTTCGCCGCGCAGCTGCGAGCGTTCCTCGGCGCGCTGCCCGCGGACGCCAAGGTCGTCGTGGACGTCGAGTCCTGGCGGACCGGCGAGTGGACCGACGCCGCGCCGATGGCCGCCGGGCTTACCGGATCGCTGGCCCGGACCGACTTCGGCCACCTGCTGGACCGGCTGGACATCACGATCACCAGTGACAGCGGCCCCGATCCAGGCAGCGCGTCCCCGGAGCACCTGCGCACGTCGCACTTCACCTTCAGGCCAGGCGAGACGGGGCTCACCGAGGATCCGCTGTACCGCAACCTGCATCCGATGATCGCTGAACGCCTCGACCTGTGGCGGCTGTCGAACTTCACCCTGGAGCGGCTGCCTAGCGCTGAGGATGTCTACCTGTTCCACGCGGTTGCCCGCGAGAACGCCAAGGACGAGCGCCTGATCGCGATCGCCGAGGTTCGCGACCTCACCCCGGCCCGTGATTCGGCTGGCCGGACCATCGGCTTTCCCCATCTTGAGGGAGTGCTTGCTCAGGCGCTTGGCGACATCAGGCACGCGCTCGGCCACCGGCCGACCAAGCAGCGGCCGCTGAGCAACCGGGTCATCCTCTACGTGCGCCCTACCTGGGACATCGCGCCCGGGACCTGGCGCGGGGTAGCCCACCGGCTGGCGCCGATGGCCGCGGGCCTTGGCCTGGAGAAGGTCGTGGTCCGGATCAGGACGCTGGACGCGGCCACCGGCGAGATCCGGGACGCGGTCCTGGATGTCGAGAACATCGCCGACCGGGCGGTCACTGTCCGGGTCAGGCCGCTTGCCGACCGGCCGATCCGGCCGCTGACCGAGTACCGGCAGAAGGTGCTGCGCTCGGAGCGGTTCGGTGTTCCCTATCCTTACGAGCTGATCCGGATGCTCACGCCGCCGGTCGGCGCGCCGGCCGACTTCCCGGCCGGCGAGTTCGTCGAGTACGACCTCGATGACGGCGGCGAGGAACTCGTGCCGGTCGACCGGCCCTACGGTCAGAACACCGCCGGGATCGTGGTCGGAGTGATCAGCAATTACACCCCCCTGGTGCCGGCCGGCATGCGCCGGGTAGCGATCCTGGGCGACCCGACATCCGGGCTCGGCAATCTCGCCGAGGCAGAGTGCCGGCGCATCCTGGCTGCCCTGGCACTTGCCCGGAGGCTTGAGCTGCCGGTCGAGTGGTTCGCGCTGTCCTCAGGCGCCCGGATCGCCTGGGACAGCGGCACCGAGAACATGGACTGGATCGCCGCCGTGCTGCGCCGCCTGATCGAGTTCACTCAGGCAGGCGGCGAGGTCAACGTGGTGGTCACCGGGATCAACGTCGGTGCACAGCCCTACTGGAACGCCGAGGCAACGATGCTCATGCATACCAGGGGAATCCTGGTGATGACGCCGGTCAGTGCCATGGTGCTGACCGGCAAGAACTCGCTGGACTACTCGGGCGGGGTGTCCGCCGAGGATAACTTCGGCATCGGCGGATTCGACCGGATCATGGGCCCGAACGGACAGGGGCAGTACTGGGCTCCGACGCTGGCCGACGCATGCGCCGTACTGCTCCGACACTACGAGCACACCTACATCGTCCCCGGCGAGAGCGGCCCACGACGGGCACCCACCAGCGACCCGTTCGACCGGGATGTGTGCGTGTCCCCGCACAAGCTCGTGGCCGGCTCGGACTTCAGCCTGATCGGGGATATCTTCTCGGCCGAGCTGAACGGTGATCGCAAGAAGCCGTTCGACATGCGCTCGGTGATGCGCGCTGTCACCGACGCCGATCACGAGCCGTTCGAGCGCTGGGCCAGGTGGCGCGACGGCGAGAACGCGATCGTGTGGGAAGCTCACCTCGGCGGGATGCCGGTCTGCCTGATCGGGCTGGAGTCACAGACGCTGACACGGTCCGGATTCGTCCCGGCCGACGGGCCGCCGTCGTGGACGTCAGGCACGCTCTTCCCGCAGTCCTCGCGCAAGGTCGCCCGCGCCGTCAACGCCGCGAGCGGCAACCGCCCGGTGGTGGTCCTGGCCAACCTCACCGGCTTCGACGGCTCCCCGGAGAGCATGCGCAAGTGGCAGCTTGAGTACGGCGCGGAGATCGGCCGCGCGGTGACCAACTTCCGGGGCCTGATCGTGTTCGTGGTGGTGTCCCGCTACCACGGCGGCGCGTTCGTGGTGTTCTCCAAGCGCCTGCACAACGACATGGTGACCGCCGCGGTGGCCGGCTCGTACGCGTCGGTGATCGGCGGCGCGCCCGCCGCTGCGGTCGTCTTCGCGCGCGAGGTCACCACCAGGACCGAGCAGGACCCGCGGGTGGTGAGCATGCGCGAGAAGGTCGCGGCTGGCGCCACGGGCACCCACGCCGACCTGCGGCACGAGCTTGCCGACACGATTGCGGCGGTCCGGGCCGAGAAGCTCAAGCAGGTGGCCGACGAGTTCGACGGCATTCACGACATCCAGCGAGCCTTGCGGGTGGGGTCGGTCGATCACATCATCCCGGCCGTCGAGCTCCGTCCCTTCATCATCGGCGCGCTGGAACGGCGGCTTGCGCCAGTGTCGCCGCCAGTTGCTGTCGCGGCGGGCGTGAGCTAGCCACGCTGGCGGCTGCCTGCCGCAGTCAGCTGAGCGGCCTGCTCAGCCAGTGATCCGTGGCAGCCGCGTCGTCCAGCGGCGAGACGGCATCCAGCGGCGCCGGCCGGGGGAAGTGTTCTGGTCCGCAGGCGGTGAGCACGAACGCGCCGCTCCGCCGCCACCAGCCGCCGAAAACGGCACCGTCGGCGGTGCGGACACCGAGCGGGGACCAGGCATGCTCCGGCGGCGTCAGGTTCGGCACGGTCACCTCCACCGAGCGGGTGTCCCGGCGCAGGCCGGTACGGAGCACTTTAAGTGCGCTCTCCTTGGCCGACCAGATCAGGTTCGCGGCGAGGTCGCGCGCCGGGCCCGCGGCGGCGACAAGATCGCGTTCGGAATCGGTCAGGTAGTCACGGACGAAGGCATCGCTGCGCGGCTCCACGAGTTCCAGATCGCAGCCGATCGCGGCGAGCTGATCGGCGACCAGGCACGCGGCGCAGCCGGCCCGGTCAGAGAGCGAGACGCCATGGTCAGCAGGCTGGTCATCGACAAAGAGCTCGGGCGCGCCGTCACCGGCAGCACGGCTCTCGATCCGCGCCAGCGTGGCTGCATCGTCCGGCCAGTGCAGCACGCGCGTCACGGCCAGCTTGAGCGTCCAGCGGCTGAGCAGGAAGTCTGTCCGGCGCTTGGTGTAACGCAGGCCAGCCGCACGACGGCGCTCGGTGGCCGTCAGCCACCCGGTTCCGGCAGGCAGCTGCTCCTGCGTGCGGGCCAGCCACCACGTCAGCACGTTGAGCTCCACCCTGTAGACCTGGCCAGCAGGCCAGCATAGGCGGTCGCGGCAGGTTCCTCGCGGCCAGGAGGTCTGATCAGCGTTCGGCGAGGCGATTCAGTGCCGCCTGGATCCGCTGCTCCGATACCGGCATGGCGGTGCCGAGAGTCTGGGCGAAGAGGCTCACCCGCAGCTCCTCGATCATCCAGCGCACGGCCCTGACGTCCACCCGGCAGCGTGCGGCTGGCCCGAGTTCGCTGATCACCTGCTGATAAGACTCCGACACCCGGTGCACGGTCGCCATCCGGTCTGCGTCGCGTCGTGGATCCTCGGGCGCCTTGTCCAGCCGCTGGTTCATGGCTCGCAGGTAGCGGACCAGGTCGGACAGGCGGCGCGCGCCGGTTCCGGAGACGAACCCGGGATAGATCAGGCCCGAGCGCTGGGCGCGCAGGTCGGCCACCGCAGGCCGCAGCGCCTGGCTGGTGGCTCGTTCCAGCCCGGCATCGACGGCGTGCGCCTGGGCTAGTACCCGGGCGACCGCACTGACCACGTCGGCCGTGCCGGCCCGAAGTGCCGACCTGGCGGCCGCAAGCAGCTGTTCGAAGGCCACCGCGTCCCAGGCCGGGCCGCCCGCATTCGCAATCACCTCGTCGGCCGCGCACGCCGCGCAGTCATCGAGCAGCGCGGCGGCACTGGGGTACGGATGCCGGCTCATCGCCAGCTTCGCGCTGGACGGCAGCCGGCTGGCGACCGAACGCGCACCAGCCGGAACATCGATCAGCAGCAGACGGCGGTTACCCAGCCGCATCGCCTCTTCGGCCTCTGCCTCGGTCTCGAACAAGGCGATGTCGACAGCGTCACCGGCGTCCGCCAGCGCCGGGTACGCGCGGAGCTGCCCGTGGCAGAACACGCGCGGCAGCGTCCCGAAGTCCCAGCTCCGGATCCCGGACCGGGTGATGTCGCTGGCCGCTGCGGTGAGCGCGACCTGCAGCTGGGGCCGCAGCTGGTCGCGCAGCGCGGCAAGGTCCTTCCCGGTGGCGAGCACCGTGTCCTCGCCGACAATGCGGAAGCCGAGCCTCAGGTGCTCAGGCAGCCGGGACAGGTCAAACGCCTCGCGCGGGACGGCGACCCCGCCAAGGCGGCCGAGCTCCGCGGCGAGGGCGTCAAGCAGGTCCCTGTGCGCCGGGTCCAGCCTGGCCAGGACCGTCCTGGCGACGTCCGGCGCGGGTACGAACGCCCGGCGCAGCTGCTTGGGCAGCGACCGGATCAGCTCGGTCACCAGTTCCTCGCGCAGGCCGGGGATCTGCCAGGAGAACGCCTCGCCGGCCACCTGGTTGAGCCTGGCCAGCGGAATGTCTACCGTGACCCCGTCGCCAGGCAGGCCGGGCGTGAACTCGTACGACAGCGCCAGGTCGCCCCACGCACTCGGGTAGTCGGTCGGCTCGACGTCGGCGGCGGCCGGGCCGGCCAGCTCGGCGGGATCCAGGTTCAGCAGGTCAGGGTCGGCAGCCCTGGCTTTCTTCCACCAGGCGTCGAAATGCCGTGCGGACGTCACGTCCGCAGGTATCCGCTTGTCGTAGAAGCTGAACAGCGCGGCGTCGTCAATCACGATCCCGCGCCTGCGCGCCCGGCGCTCCAGTTCCTCGGCCTGCGCAAGCAGGCGATGGTTGTGCTCGAAGAACCGGTGATGGGTCCGCCAGTCCCCGTCGACCAGCGCGCGGGAGATGAAGATCTCGCGCGCCGCGACTGGGTCGATCCGGCTCATCGTGACCGGCCGGGCCGCCACCAGTGGCAGGCCGTACAGTGTCACCTTCTCGAGCGCCATCGCGGCGCCCCGCCGCGCATCCCAGTGCGGCTCGCTGTACCCGCGCCTGACCAGGTGCGCGGCCAGCGGCTCCACCCATTCCGGCTCGATCCGCGCCGCGATCCTGGCCCACTGCCTGGACGTCTCGACCAGCTCGGCCGCCACGACCCATTGCGGCGGCCTCCGCGCGAGCACGGAGTCAGGGAATATTGCGAAACGAGAACCATGGGCGCCGGTGAACTCAGCAGGCCCGCGTCGTTTCCCGGCGTCCTGCCTGCTGATGTCCTGCATGCCGATGTGGGACAGCAGGCCGGCCAGCAGGGACTGATGCACCCGGTCGGCGAGTTCCGCCGCGATCCTGATGCCGGTCTCGGCTCCGCGCTGGTCACCGGAGTCGGCGCCAGCGGCTGCGCCGGTCTGGCCGGCTGGCCCGGTCGCCGGACGGCGGCGATCTGCCTCGGCTGTGACGCCGAGATCCTTTGCCGCCCGCTTGAGCTGGCCATACACGTCCTGCCATTCGCGCACCCGCAGGTAGTGCAGGTACTCGCGGCGGCACATCCGGCGGAACGCGGAGCCGGACAGCTCCGCCTGCTGGTCGCGCAGGTAGTCCCAGAGGTTCAAGACCGACAGGAAGTCCGAGCCGGGTTCGGCAAACCGCGCGTGCAGCGCGTCGGCTGCCTCGCGTGAGTCCGCTGGCCGCTCCCTCGGATCGATGATGGACAGCGCTGCCGTGATGATCAGCACCTCGCGGGCGCATCCATTGTGACCGGCCGCCAGGATCATCCGGCCCAGCCGCGGATCGACTGGGAGCCTGGCCAGTTTTCGCCCCAAGTCAGTCAGCCGGATGCCACCGCCCGGCTGCGAGACGGCGCCGAGTTCGGCCAGCAAGCGGACTCCGTCGCTGACTTGCCGCGAGTCGGGCGGGTCGAGGAACGGGAAGTCCTTCATTTCGCCGAGGTCCAGGTCAGCCATCCGCAGGATGACCGAGGCCAGATGGGTGCGCAGAATCTCCGGATCGGTGAACTCCGGGCGCGAGGTGAAGTCCTGCTCGGTGTAGAGCCGGATGCACACGCCGTCCGAGGTGCGGCCGCACCGGCCCGCGCGCTGGTTGGCGGACGCCTGCGAGATCGGCTCGATCGGCAGCCGCTGCACCTTGGTCCGGTGGCTGTACCGGGAAATCCGCGCCGTGCCAGGGTCGACGACGTACTTGATGCCGGGAACGGTCAGCGAGGTCTCAGCGACATTGGTAGCCAGCACGACCCGCCTGGTGTTATGCGGCTGGAAGACCCGGTGCTGCTCAGCCACGGAAAGCCGGGCGTAGAGCGGCAGTACCTCAAGGTCGGCCTGGCCGGCCAGGGCCTCGGCGGTGTCCCTGATCTCCCGCTCGCCGCTGAGGAAAACCAGGATGTCGCCCGGACCCTCGGCCCGCAGTTCGTCCACCGCGTCGCAGATGCCCTGCACCTGATCGCGGGGCTCACCGCGGGGCTCACTGCGGGACTCACCGGCTGGCTCGGCTGACTCGGCGAGCGGCCGGTAACGCACCTGCACCGGGTAGCTGCGCCCGGATACCTCGATCACCGGAGCCTCGTTGCCGTGCTTGCCTGATTCGCCTCCGGCCCTGTGTTTGCTTGATTCGCCTCCGGCTCCGTGTTTGCTTGATTCGCCTCCGGCTCTGTGTTTGCTTGATTCGCTTTCAGCTCTGTGTTTGCTTGATTCGCTTTCAGCTCTGTGTTTGCTTGATTCGCTTTCAGCAAAATGAGCGCTGAAGCGGTGCGGGTCGATGGTGGCCGAGGTGATGATGACTTTCAGGTCTGGGCGGCTGGGCAGCAGCTTGTGCAGGTAGCCGAGGATGAAGTCGATGTTCAGGCTGCGCTCATGCGCCTCGTCGATGATCAGGGTGTCGTAGCGCAGCAGTCGCCGGTCGCGCTGCATCTCGGTGAGCAGGATGCCGTCGGTCATCAGCTTGATGAGCGTGTCGTCGCTTGAGGTGTCGGTGAAGCGCACCTTGTAGCCGACCGCGGTACCGGGCTCGGTCCTTAGCTCTTCAGCGATCCGGTCAGCCACCGTCCGAGCCGCGAGCCGCCGGGGCTGGGTGTGGCCGATCTGGCCGGCCACCCCGCGTCCGAGCTCCAGGCAGATCTTCGGCAGCTGCGTGGTCTTGCCCGAGCCGGTTTCCCCCGCGATGATCACCACCTGGTGATCCCGGATCGCCTCGGCGATCTCCGCTCTGCGCTGGCTGACCGGAAGCTCGGGCGGATACCAGATTGCCGGGACCGCGCTCCTGCGGGCTTCGATCCGCGCCGCCGCCGTCTCGATGTCCGCGACGAGCTGGCGAAGGGCTCGCTCGCGCGCCCCCGGGTCGCGTACCGCGGCAGCTCGCTCGATCCGGCGGTCCAGCCGATCCCGATCGGACAGCATCAGCCCCGGCAGGCTTGCTCGCAGCTCGGCAGGTGAGGGTAGCAAAGCAGCAGTCTCCATGGCCGTGTGTGGGTCCAGCACCAGGATGCCCACCGTGACCCCAGGTAGCTAACAGTTTTCTGGCTCGCCAACTTCCGCGGCCGTGCCGCGCAGGGCCTGGCGCAGTGCCGCTCGGGCGAGCAGGGGGGTTGAATCGAGGGTCGGCAGCGGCGAATTCGAGTCGTTCATGATCAGCGGGATCTCCGTGCAGCCGAGTACGACGGCGTCGCAGCCCGCGTCTTTCATCCGTCCGATGATCCGCTGATGGCAAGCGACCGCCGCGGGCGTGAAGACGCCGAAAACAAGCTCATCCATGATAATTCGATTGAGCTCGTCGCGTTCGGTGGAATCAGGGCGGACATAGCGCAGTCCGTGCGGCGGCCTGGCGGTGGGCGAGCAGTCGCTGCACGCGGGAGAGTGTTTCGCGGAGGTTGGCCTCAGACGTGGCCTGGTGCGCGTCGTTCGATGACAGCCAGCGCAGCGGCGCGTCCGGTGTTTCGGCTCTGGCTGTGTACGGGCTCTGGGTGGCCAGGACGAACCGCAGGTCGGCGTGCTCGTGCGCGGGTTCCGAGCCCGCAGCTGGGACTCCGACGATGACCACATGCCGGAGCCGCGAGTTCGGCCACGGCACCAGGTCGGTCAGCCCGGTCTCCTCGTGACCTTCGCGCAGCGCGATGGCAAGCGCGTCGCTCTCGCCTGGATCGCCATGGCCGCCGACCTGAAGCCAGGCTTGCTGGCGCTGGTGCCACCGCAGCAGCACCTGGCCGCTGTCCGGGTGCACGATCAGTGCGGACGCGGTGAGATGCACTGGCGTCGAGCGCAGCCACGGGTCAGCCGTGGTCTCGATCAGCGATCGCACCCGGTCGACATCGGCCAGCTCGGTCTCGCCTTGCGGCCGATAGCGCTCAAGCAGGTTGAGAACGTCGTTCATCCGCACCTCAAACTCTCGGTTGCTGGCGACCAGCAGCTAGTCTGCCAGCGCTGCGATGGTGCTCGGGGTCAGCTCAGCCAGGCCGGTGAGCACCAGGGCGGCGCCGTCGAGCGCATCCTGGTCGGGCGGGTATCGCGGGTGCGGGATCGCGATCACCCGCAGGCCCGCGTTGGCAGCCGAACGCAGTCCGTTCGCCGAATCCTCTACCGCGGCGCATCGTTCCGGCCGGCGGCCCAGCTGGTCGGCCACGGCGAGATAGATATCCGGCGCTGGCTTGCCGTGCGCGACCTGCTCCGTTGACACGGCAGCCAGGAAGGACGTCCGCAGCGACGCGGCGTCAAGGACGGTGTCGATCAGTGACGGCGGTGACGAGCTTGCCAGTCCGAGCGGCCAGCGCGCGGCGAGCCTCGTTACTGCCTGCGCCGCACCGGGCATGAGCGGCAGCCGCTCCGTGTACCGGGCCGCCATCCGCTCGATCACCAGCGCCGCGATCGTCTCCGGCGGCAGCCGGACGCCCAGGTCCTCGCTCAGATAGCGGGCCCACTCCCCCGTGCTCATTCCCATCAGCCGCTGCTGCGCATCCGGCGCCCAGTGACCGCCATGTTCGGCTACCACCTGCCGGCGCACCTGTTCCCAGACCGGCTCCGAGTCAACGAGCACCCCGTCAAGGTCGAACACGACCGCCTCGATCATGCGCCCACCCTGCCCATGGAGCATCCGGTGAGTCCAGCCGTTCGGCCAAAAGGTCACCGCTGCTCCCGGCTGCGCGCGGTCTACCTGCGAGGTTCGATGGGTACGTTCACGGCAGGCGATCATGTGCGTCGGCGACGGTCGGGGGGACGGCATGAGGGTTCTGGTGGCTGGCGGAGCTGGGATGATCGGCTCCTGCCTCAGCGAGCAGCTCGTGGCGCGCGGGGACGATGTCGTGTGCGTGGACAACTTCGTCACCGGTCGCCGGTCGAACCTGGCGGCGCTGGCGGGCGAGCCGAGTTTCTGCCTGGTGGAGGCGGACATATGCGAGCCGCTGCCCGAGCTCGGGCCGTTCGACGCCGTCATGGACCTCGCCAGCCCGGCATCGCCTCGGGACTTCGCCTCGCTGTCGCTGGAGATACTGGACGCGGGCAGCACCGGCACTCGCCAGCTCCTGGCGCTGGCCGCACGCGATGGCGGCCGGTTCCTGCTGGCATCGACCAGTGAGGTCTACGGAGACCCGGCAGTCTCCCCGCAGCCCGAGGGCTACTGGGGAAACGTGAACCCGATCGGACCCCGCTCGGTCTACGACGAGGCGAAGCGGTTCGCCGAGGCGCTGACCACGGCTTTCTCCCGCCGGGCCGGGATCGTTGTCCGGATCGCAAGGATCTTCAACACCTACGGGCCGCGGTGCAGGCCAGACGATGGGCGCGTGGTCGGCTCGTTCCTGCGCCAGGCGCTGACCGGCGAGCCGATAACCATCGAGGGAGACGGCAGCCAGACCAGGTCCTTCTGCTATGTCACCGACCTGGTCGCCGGGCTCCTCGCCCTGCTCGACTCGTCCTACGCGGGGCCGGTCAATCTCGGGAACCCGCACGAGATGACGATCAAAGAGCTGGCGGCGGCCGTGCTCACGCTGACCGGATCTTCTTCGCAGCTCTCGTTCGGCCCGATGCCGGTGGACGATCCTCGACAGCGGTGTCCGGATATCCACCTGGCGCGCGCCATGCTCGGCTGGGAGCCGACGGTGACCCTCGAAATGGGCCTCCGGGCCACCATCGACAGCCTGGCCGCACACCGATAGCTGCGACTTTCCAGATTCAGGTCGCTACACAAAGTGATTTTCGATCATGTTCGCCGGGTGGAATCTGCGGGAATGGAAAGATCATCACTCGGGATCGACCAACGCGACGCGGGGGCACAGCGATGGGTATCGATCTGGCGCAGATCAGCGAGCAGCATTTCTCGGTGGCCGTCCGGGGGTGGAACCGAGATGAGGTCAGGGACTTTCTCAGGGAGGTCGCTGCGTCCTTCGTCCCCCTGCTGCAAGAGCGCGACAAGCTCAGGCGCCTGGAGGCGGCACACCGCGCGGAGCTTGACCGGCTAGCGGCCGAGGTCGAGCGGCTGCGGGCGGAAGCTGAGGGATACCGGTCGCGGGGAGTACGCACCGATCTGCAGCAGTCGGGCATCTTCTCGGACATCGGCGGCCAGGTCACGGCGATCTTGCAGGCGGCCGCGGTCGCAGGCAGCCAGATCAGGGAGCACGCCGAACAGCACGCCACGCTGGTCCGACGCAAGGCGCTGGACGATGCGCAGGCCATTGATCAGGAGTTCCAGTCGCTGGCCGGTGTGATCTGGGCCGGCCGCGAGCAGGTGATCAAGGCTTCCGACAACATCCGGTCCGTCGAGGCCGAAGTCATGTCCTGTGCCCATACCGCCCGGCGCGAGGCATTGGCCGCGATCGCCCGGCTCGCGGACGAGTGCGCGCGAGTCCGGAATCTCCAGCAGCATCACGGAGTACCGGCTGCCTTCGACGACGTGCTGGCCGTGGTCGATGCGAACCTGCAAGCGCTGCGGGCGCAGGTGCAGCGCGCCGAGTGGCCGCTGCCCACCCCGATCGGCCCGTCCTCGTCGCTGCTGGAGGTCGGCGCCGTGCCGACCGCAGCCGATCTGACCCCAGCGGTGGCTGCCACACCAGGCGATGCGTCGGCTCCGGCGCCGGAACTCCGCACCAGTCCGGTGCCCGTCAATGCAGCGGCAGGTGTCGGCCAGAACGGATCAGCGCCCCTACGGGTGGCCGTGCTCGGAGCCGGCTACGTCGGGCTTACCACGGCGGCGTGCCTGGCCAGGCTTGGACACTCGGTGGTATGTACCGACCACCTAGACGGTCGGGCCGAAGGGCTGGCGTGCCGGTGGGTACCTGCCGGGACGTCGCTGCCTGGCTCGGTCGCCCCGACGTGGCCGTGGTGTCCAATCCCGAGTTCCTCAGGGAGGGATCGGCGCTTGCTGACTTCTTCCATCCGGACCGGGTAGTCATCGGCGCCGACGACCCGCAGACGGCGGCGAAGGTGTCCGAGCTTTACCGTTCCCTCGACACCGAGATCCTGGTGATGCGGCCCGAGAGCGCCGAGCTGGTGAAGTACGCCTCGAACGGCTTCCTCGCGACCAGGCTTAGCTACGTCAACTACATCGCCACGCTGTGCGAGCTGGTCGGGGCCGATGTCGGTGACGTGATCAGGGGGATGGGCAGCGACTGTCGGATTGGCCCGCTCTTCCTCGAGCCGGGACCGGGCTGGGGCGGCTCGTGCTTCCCGAAGGACGCCGCCGCGCTGGTGTCCATCGCCAGCCACGCCAGGCTCGACTTCACGCTGCTCCGCGAGGCGATCACGTCGAACCAGGTGCACGAGACCCGGCTGGTTGACCGGATCGAGGAGCTGGCCGGGGGGTCGGTCCAGGGACGGACCGTGGCCGTCTGGGGCCTGACGTTCAAAGCCAGGACCGACGACCAGCGCGAGTCGCCTTCGCTGGCGATCGCGGCTCAGCTGCGGGCCCGGGGAGCGACCATCCAGGCTTACGATCCGACCGTCCATGACCCGCTGGCCGACATCCGGGTCTGCCCCACCCCAGTGGCAGCGTGCGAGCATGCCTCGGTGCTGTTCGTGGCGACCGAATGGGACGAACTCCGCCAGGTTGACCTCAGCGACATCCGCCGGGTGATGGACCGCCCGGCCATCCTCGACGGACGGCACATGCTAGACGCGGCGCAGGCGGCGAGAAACGGGTTCACCTACGCCGCCGTAGGCCGGCCGACTGTGGTGCCGGTAGACGCGGCCGGCGCCAACTCCGAACTCCGGGCACCCTCCTGCAGGCCTGCCAGCGCCGAACAAGGCACCGTCCCCGAGGCCGGGCGGCCAGAGAGGATGCCGACATGAACTCCAGGGTCCTGGTCACCGGCGGAGCCGGCTTCATCGGATCGCACGTCGTCGATCAACTGCTCGCGCGAGGCTACGCCGTCCGCGTTTACGACTCGCTCATCCCGCAGGTGCACGGCACCGCGGGTCCGCGCTACGTGCCGGGCGACGCCGAGCTGATCACGGCCGACGTCCGAGACCGAACCTCGCTCCAGCGGGCGCTGCAGGGTGTGAACGCCATCATCCATCTGGCTGCCGAGGTTGGCGTGGGGCAGTCGATGTACGAGATCGATCGCTACGTCGATACCAACACCCGCGGCACTGCGGTGCTGCTCCAGCTACTGGCCGAGGGCGCCGCCGACGTCAGTCGGCTGATCGTCGCCTCGTCGATGTCTATCTACGGCGAGGGCGCGTATCGCTGCGACGAGCACGGCACCGTCAGCCCGACCCCGAGGGCCGAGGCCGCGCTGGCGGCGAGGCAGTGGGAGGCGCGGTGCCCGATCTGCCATGCCGAGGTGGTACCTGTGCCCACTGCCGAGACCAAGCCCCTCATCCCCACCTCCGTATACGCGATTTCCAAGATGGATCAGGAGATGCTCAGCCTGACGGTGGGCGGCGCCTACGGCATCGGAGCCGTGGCACTGCGTATCTTCAACACCTACGGCCCGCGCCAGTCGCTCTCCAATCCCTACACCGGAATCGGTGCGATCTTTTCTTCCCGCCTGCTGAACGACCGCGCTCCCCTGCTGTTCGAAGACGGTCGGCAGCTCCGGGATTTCGTGCATGTCACCGACGTGGCCCGAGCATTCGTGACCGCCCTGGAGAAGACCGAGGTCACCGGGTTGACCTGCAACGTCGGAACCGGCTCACCGCTGACCGTCGCACAGATCGCCGGGCACCTCGCCCAGGCGATGGGCAAGGACGCCGAACCGGAGGTCACCGGAACCTACCGGGTCGGCGATATCAGGCACTGCTGGGCCGACACCACCCGTGCCCGCCGGGACCTTGGGTTCTCGGCCCAGACTTCCTTCGCCGACGGAGTGCACGACCTCGTTGGCTGGCTGGCCGAGAGTACTGCCGATGACCGATTCGACCAGGCGCGGGCTGAGCTGCTCGCGCACGGCCTGACCGGTTGAGCAGGCCCAGGCCCAGCGATGACTGTCGCCCTGATCGTCCTCTACGCGGTGGTACAGGCTGGCTACTTCATCGCCGAGCTGGTGTACCTCTTCTTCCTCACCCGGCCGCTGAACGTGGTCAACCCCGAGGACGCCTGGCTCATCCCGGACGACAAGCTCCCGAAAGTGGTGCTCATCTACCCGGTGCTTAACGAGCCGGAGGAAACGATGCGCACCACGTTGTTCGGGCTTCAGGACCTCGACTACCCTGCGGGCCGCTGTCACATCATGGCCGTGGTGAACTCGGACGACCCGATCACAACGCTCCGGCTGGACCGGCTCAGGTACGAGTACCCGTGGCTGGAGGTCATGGTGGTGCCGCCAACCACCGACCCGTCATGGAACGTGGTCTGGGAGGCCTGGGACCGCGAGCCGAACACCTACTGGTGGCACACCGGGAACCGAGCCGGTGTCAAGGATCTGCCCCCCAAGAAGACCCGGCAGCTGATCTACGCGTTCTACAACCTCGTCGCTGCCAATGGCGACGACTGGATGCTGGACTACATCGACGCGGACAGCGTCCCGCCTGCCAGCCACCTCCGGGAGGCCGCGGCGGGCCTGCGGACCTATGACGTGATGCAGAGCACGAACATCGCCGGAAACCTGCTCGACAGCTGGGCAGCGTCCTTCCATGCCATGGACCACATGTCATGGGACGGCTTCATGTACCCGCATCTGAGCGACGACGGTAACCAGCCATTCTGGGTGCTCGGCAAGGGCCTGTTCTACATGGCCCCTGATTTGGTAGCGCTGGGCGGATTCAACCCCTGGGTAGCCATCGAGGATCCCGAGGCCGGGATGCGGCTCTGGAAGCACGGCGGTCGGCTCGGCGTGATCACCGACCCCCTGATCGAGGAAGTCCCGGTTACGTTCCGACGCGGCGTCACCCAGCGCAAGCGGTGGATCTGCGGCTTCTTCCAGGCCCTGTCCTGGCCGCTGACGGCCATGGGCTTCACCTTCTGGGAGCGCTTCCGTGCCAGGCTCAACCTGATCCCTTGCCTGTCCCAGGTGCTCAACGCGATCGGCGTCCCGCTCGGGATCTGGGCGGTCGTGACGTACATCCTCGGCACCAGCCCGCTACCGCTGGCCCTGGTCATCCTCTCCATCACCACGATTGTCCTATACGTAATAATATATTCGCTTATTTATGCGAGTACCTGGCGTCGTACCGCGCTTGTCCTCTCCAGCCGCCGGGAACGACTGCATTACATGTTCCGGGTCTCGCCGCCGTTCCTGTTCGCCTACTCGATCTGGTGGACCGTTCCGATCCTTATCGGCCTCAGCATGTTCCTCCGCCAGGGCGGGCTGACCTGGGAACGGACGACCAAGACCGACGCCAATCACGAACTGGTGCGTGAGATCCGCTAGCCGGAAGGGCAGCGGCTGCGCCATAGCATCATCGCGGAGTTGCGGTACCTCCGCGCTGTCGGCCAACATCCGCAGCGTGAACCGGACCCACTTGGCGTAGGACGGCCAACGAGACCGTGCCAATCGCAGTCCAGGCGTTGGTCCACTCAGCAGAGCTGACAGCCGTCCGCCCCGCGATGGTTGCCGCCAGCACGACGTGTGTGTTCACGGCACCATCCTCTCCCGCTAGGATGCGATCCGGCCGGATGAAGCTCCGGCGGGCAAGCTGCCCTAACCGCCGCCGTGGCTGATGGCTTCTACCGGGAGCACATTCTCCTGGCCGTCGCCGGTCGCTGGCTGCCAGGACGTACCTGGCAGGAGCAGCAATGAACGTGTACTACGTGGCGGCCATCTGGGTGGGCATGGCCCTGCTCGCGTCGGTGGTCAGCATCCGGATCGCGGTGCCCGCGGCGCTGGTCGAGATCGTGGTCGGCGCGCTGGCCGGGAACATCCCTGGCATCCGTGAGCACGTCACTCCGACCGATGTCATCGCGTTCCTGGCAAGCGCGGGCTCGCTGGTGCTGACGTTCCTGGCCGGAGCGGAGATCGACCCGGTGTCACTGCGCGGGCACTGGAAGGCCAGCCTGTCGATCGGCGTGGTCTCTTTCCTGCTGCCGTTCCTGGCGGCATTCGGGTTCTGCGAGCTGGTGCTGGGGTGGCAGCTGCATGCTGCCGAGATTGGCGGCGTCGCGCTGAGCACTACCTCGGTTGCCGTGGTGTACGCGGTGATGATCGAGACCGGGCTGAACCGTCACGACCTTGGCAAGCTGATCCTGGCTGCCTGCTTCATCACGGACCTGGGCACCGTGCTGGCTCTGGGCGGCTTGTTCGCCAGCTACGGCTGGCTGCTACTCGTCTTCGTCGCGGTCAGCGTGGTCACGGTGCTGCTGCTGCCCCGGCTAGTCCGGCTAGCGATCAGGTATCTCGGTCACCGGGTTTCCGAACCGGAGATCAAGCTGCTGCTGGTGGTCCTGTTCGGGCTCGGCGGGCTGGCCACCCAGGCGGGCAGCGAAGCCGTCCTGCCCGCCTACGTCGCCGGACTGGTGGTGGCCGGGGTCTTCCTGCACGACCGGGTGCTGATGGACCGGCTGCGCTCCATCGCGTTCGCCCTGCTGACCCCGTTCTTCTTCCTGCGCGCCGGAACGCTCATCGCCGCCCCAGCCCTGATCTCCGGCGCCGGGGTGATCGGCGTCCTGCTGCTGGTCAAGCTCGCTGCCAAGATCACCGGCGTCTGGCCGGTCGCCGCCGCGTTCAAGCTGCCACGACGCGAGCGCACCTACACCACGCTGCTGATGGCCACCGGGCTCACCTTCGGCTCCATCGCCGCGCTGTTTGGCCTGACCCACCATCTGATCGACCGGACCCAGTACACCGAGCTGGTGACCGTCGTGATCCTCTCCGCCTTCGTGCCGACCCTGATCGCCCAGCAACTCTTCCGGCCGACGGTCCTGGATACCGAGGAAGAGGAGGCACTCGGCGAAGAGGACCTGTCGATCATCCACCACCAGCGGCCGGGCTAACAACGCGCTCGACAATGTCTGCTAACGGCTCTTGACTAAGCCAGATGAGCTAAGCGATGCTGCAACAGCAAGCAACCAGCTACGCAGGTGCACAGTCATGCGATTAGCGTTCATCCGGACAGTGACTGACAACGGCGGCTCGCCCACCTTATGGGCAACCGACAGGACCGACCGCCGGACCTACGTCGTGCGCGGCTGGATCATCTCTGATCCAAATGCCCTCGCAGCTCTCGGGCAGACGCCGGCCGGCGAGGTTGACATCGAGATTCCCGCCGAACTCATCGAGCCAAGCAGGGACGGCCGCCATGGAGACGCTCACCCCTGACCAGTGGCGGACGCTGTTCACCGAGTGCAGACATTCGGCACTCCACCTGGAGATGCGCGACACCTACGCGGTGGAGGACGAGATGCAGCGCGTCGCCCGATTCCTGGCTACCGGCAGCAGAGATCTGGACGCCGAGGCCCGTGCGCTGGAACGGTCCTGGTGGCTGGACCTGATGCGCGGCAGCAAGGCTCGTGGGGTGGACCTGCGCCGCGCCCGCATCGTCTCCGAGCCCGTGACCAGCTACATCCGGTACGAGTACGCCGGGACGCCGCTCAACATGCTGGCCGGGGAGGACGTCCGCTGGCTTCCCAGGACCAAGGCCGCACGGCTGGCGCTGCCCGGCGCGGACTTCTGGCTGTTCGACCGTCGGCGAGTGCTGTTCAACCACTTCACCGGTGACGGAGGCTGGCTCGGCAACGAGCTGATCACCGACGACCCGGCGCTGGCCGACGTGTGCGGCACGGCATTCGAGGCTGTCTGGGCGCTCGCGACGCCGCACGCCGAGTATCACCCCGCCTAGGCCATGCCCAGAGGTGTTGACCAAGCACGGCAGGCGCTGGCGAACCGACTGCGCGACCTACGGACAGGCGCCCGCCTCACCGGCCGGGAGCTAGCCGCGCTCGCGGGCTGGCATTACACCAAGGTCTCCAAGATCGAGCACGGCACCACCATGCCGTCCGAGGCCGACCTTGAGCTGTGGTGCTTTCACTGCCACGCCGAGTCGGAGTATTCCGACCTCGCCGCGATGGCACGCGGCATCGAGCGCATGTACCGGGAACTGCGGCGGCTGTTCCGCTCCGGCACCGCCCAGTACCAGAAGGCCGTGCTGCGGGAAGAAGCCGACGCACGCCTGTACCGGTCGTTCACGGTCGACATCCTGCCCGGGCTCCTCCAGACACAGGCATACGCGACGCTCGTGCTCTCCCGAGTGTCCGAGCTGCTGGGCTTGCCAGACACATCCGCGGAGACGGCTGCCGTCCGCATGGAACGCGCGAAGATTCTCCAGGACAGCCGGCGGCTGTTCCACTTCGTGATCTACGAGAACGCCATCCGCACCGCGCTGGCACCGCCCGACGTGAAGGCACCGCAGCTCCAGCACCTTCTGACCGCGGCTAGGCAGCCCAACGTGCACCTGGGAATCCTGCCGATACGCACGACCCACTACGCCATCATGAACGCCTTCACGATGATCGATGACAAGACAGTGGACGTGGAGACACACACGGCCGTGATCAAGGCCGAGCAGCCCGCCGAGGTCAGCCTCTACAGCCGCCTGTTCGCCCACTACTCCAAGCTCGCCGTCTACGGACAGGCTGCGCACGACCTCATCAGCGACGAGATCGAGCAACATCTGGCAACTTGACTCCGCACTCGGCCGCTGCTCGTCCATCCTGTCGGCATGACCAGCAGGACGGCCCGGGCGTGACTGTCAGCAACAACCCTGCAACCGCAGCGTGCTACGGCCCGTCCGAGCTCGACCGCCTCGCTGCCGCCTACCCGGCCTTCTGGTTCAGCTGCGAGACCATCGGCCGGCACGGCACCGCCGAAGGACCAGACTTCATGCCAGCGTGACAACGCGTTACAACGCATAGGACGGTAAAGGATCAGCTGAAGCCGATCCGTCCAGGCTCAGGTGGAGCCGGGCAATTTCGCTGTGCCGACGCTGGCGCACCACACCGAGTCGCGGCTTCAGCGATGCTTGACGTCATGAAACGCCAGCACTCTCGCGGCCGACCGTGGACGGTCTCTGACCGCACTGGCGGACCGCTAGATGATGTCTTCGACCAGCTGCGTCAGCACGTGCCAACGCTGATCGTCGAGCGGCTGCAGGTGACTTACCCGGCCGATGACGACAACGTCTACTTCGTCGGGGACCAGCACGAGCTCGACCGAGTCCAGATCGACACCTATCCGGGCGGTCAGCCGCCATTCTTGATCGAGAACGGCGGACGACACCAGACAGCCGACACCGCCGAAGCCGTAGCCATCATCCGCAACTGGCTGGAGCAAGGCAGCCCTCCAAGTCCGACGTAGAACGCCGGGCGGACAGACCTGCAAATGACCTCAAGCGAAGCGTCGGCTCAGATGATTCTGCTAGCGCCGAAACAGCAGGTGAGGACAAGGGGATGGACGAGCTGGCTCATCGTTCCGGAGAATGACGCGAACTCTGTCCCGCGGCACGACGATTTCATCGCCTGGATCCCAGACGATGGCCGTGTGAGAAACAGTCACTCCGGACGGGCTGACCAGGCTCGTCCGCCGGCATCGGGCAGCCAGGCAGAGCCGGACGCAGACCCGCCTTTCCGGCCGTCACGACGGATCCGCCCGGCGAGGTCGGCCCCGGCGCGTCCTATATGGTGTCCGGGCAAACCCTGACCCTGACCGGGTCGCTCTCCGGGTCGAAGCAGGGGTCTTCCGGATATGCCATGGCCCGGTGACCGTGCCATGCTCAAGATCGTGCCGCGGCGAATGCGGTGTGCCGCTGTCCGTACGAGTCGCGGATCGCGGCTCGTGCGCAACCCTGATGCGCCGAAGAACCGTGACCCCAGAGGAACGACAATGAACGTCGCGATCGCGACCCGAGCGGGGCTTGCCGCCCCGGCCCACCCGGTTGGTGTGGCATGAGCGCGGGCCGTCTGGCGCCGGTGTCCCAGCCCAGCGGATACCTGATCGAGGCGCGGGACGTGTACCGGTCGTTCGGCCAGACGCCCGCGCTGCAGGGCGCGAGCCTTGCGGTAGCGCCCGGCGAGATCCTCGCCGTGATGGGGCCGAGCGGATCGGGCAAGTCCACGCTGTTGCATTGCCTGGCCGGGATCTTCAAGCCGGATAGCGGCGAGATCTGGTTCGACGGCCAGCGTCTTGACCAGCTCAGCGAGAAGAAGCGCACCGAGCTGCGCCGCACGGCGTTCGGCTTCGTCTTCCAGTTCGGCCAGCTGGTCCCCGAGCTGACCGCGGCCGACAACGTCGCCATTCCGCTGGTGCTCAACCGGGTCAAGCGCGGCGCCGCGTACCAGCAAGCCGCCATCTGGCTGGAACGGCTGGGGCTGGCGGATCTTGGAGGCCGCCGGATCGGAGAGCTGTCCGGTGGCCAGGCGCAGCGCGTTGCGGTCGCCAGGGCCCTGGTGGCCAGGCCAAAGATCGTGTTCGCCGATGAGCCGACCGGCTCGCTGGACTCGGTCACGGGCAAGAACGTGATGGACCAGCTGGTGGGCACGGCCAGGGAAGAGGGCGCCACCGTGGTCCTGGTGACGCACGACGCCCGGGTAGCTGGTTATGCCGACCGCGAGGTTCTGGTCAGCGACGGCAAGGTGTCCGCGCAGCTGGATGTAGGGGGGATCCGGTAATGTTCCGGCTCGGCGCGCGGCTATCCCTGAACAGCGGGCGGGAAGCGCTCACCCGGCTCATCGTGACCTCGGCCGCCGTGGCGATCGGCGTCGCGATCATGCTCGCTGTGCTAGCTGACTTTCACGCCTTCCAGGTCACCAACAGCCGGCCGTACTGGGAAGGCACCCAGGCAATGCTTAGCGGCCAGCGGTCCACCGCCAATGTCGAGCTGTGGAATTACAGCGACGAGGTGTTCCGCGGCCAGACCATCGAGCGCGTTGACGTGGCGGCGCTCGGCTCGCGGGCTCCGGTGCTGCCCGGCATCACCCGGCTGCCCGCGGCCGGACAGTACTACGCCTCGCCGGCGCTGGCTGCGCTGCTGCGGACCACACCCCGCGATCAGCTGGGCGCGCGCTTCCCCGGTTCGCTGATCGGGACCATCGGCGCGCGCGCGCTGACCGGCCCGGACGAGCTCGTGGTCTTCGTCGGTGATACTCCGGCAAAGCTGGCCGCCCTTCCCGGAACGATCCGCGTCGACAAGATCGCGAACTACACCGGCAAGCCGGTGTGGACCTCGTTCTTCCGGGATGCGTTCGTCGTCGGCGCGATCGCCTTCCTGCTCCCGATCCTGATCCTGATCGGCACCGCCACCAAGCTGTCGTCGGCGCGGCGCGAGGAACGCTACGCGGCGCTCCGGCTGGTCGGCGCCACCCCGCGCCAGGTGAATGTGGTCGCCTCAGTGGACGCCATCGTCGGCGCGCTGTTCGGCTCGGTGGTCGGCATCGGGATCTTCCTTCTGGTGCGGCCCGCGCTAGCTGGTACCTCGCTGACCAGCGCCCGGTACTTCAGCGATCAGGTGACGCCCACCCTCAAGGGCTACCTGGCCGTACTGGTGGCGGTGCCGGCGGCGTCGGCCATCGTGACGCTGCTGTCGCTCCGCCTGGTGCGGATTTCCCCGCTCGGCGTCAGCCGGAAGGTCTCGCCGCCGCCGCCTCGGACCTGGCGGATCATCCCGCTGATCGTCGGCATTGTCTTGTTCGTCGCCGGGCTCGCGGCGACCAGTCACAAGTCGATCGGAACGGCGGCCTTCCCCGGCCTGCTGATCATCATGGTCGGCCTGGTTGTCGGCGGTCCGTGGATTACGGCGCGCGCGGCGCGGCTGCTGCCCCGGCTCAGCCGGGGCGCGTCCCCGATCTTCGCCGCCGGACGGCTGGCGGATAACCCGAAGGCCGCGTTCCGGTCGGTCAGCGGCCTCGTGCTGGCCGTGTTCCTGGGGACGGTCGTGGCCGGGCTGATGCCGGCGATCAACTCGACGACGGCGACCACGGCTGGCGACGCGTTGCGGAATGTTCTCAAGGTCGAGCTGACGGCGAGCCCGGTGTGCGGGAACAGCGTGAACTGCTCGGGTAATCCGCCCAGCGTGTCGGCAAGCGCGCAGCAGCGGCTCAGCTCCGTCGCGTGGCAGCGAAGCTTCCAGCGCAGGCTGCTGGCCGGGCTGGCCACTTTCCGGGGCGTGACCGTCATCCCGTTGTACGGATTGCCGGGGTCGCTGGGCCCGAATGGTCCCCAGCCCTATAGCGGCGTCATCGGCTGCGCGGGCCTGGCCCGGCTGGCCGTGCTGGGCCAGTGCGCTCCGGGCGCGACGGCCGTCCAGGCCAACACCCAGAACCTGTTCGGCGACAATCCCATGTTCGACACGCAGCAGATCGTGAACCAGAGCAACCCCGCAGTGCACGGCAACGTCGCGGATCTGCAACTGCAAGCCCTGCTGGTGGCCACCACCAGTCAGGCGACGGTGGAGCGGGTGCGCACCTTCCTGGTGCCGTACCTGGCGCAGACGCCGTCCGGCAGCGCACCCCGGACGTTCGGCGAGGAAATCCAGGCGCGGGAAAACGTCGGCAACACCCTGCAGCGGCTGGTGTACATCGCGGTCGCGCTGACCCTGCTGGTGGCGGGTTGCGGCCTGGCCGTGACCGTGGGCGGCGGCCTGGTGGAGCGCAAGCGGCCGTTCACGCTGCTGCGCGTCACCGGCACTGCCACCGCGACGCTGTACCGGGTGGTGCTGCTCGAGGCGGTGCTTCCGCTGTTCGCCGCCACGCTTGTCGCGGCGGGCACGGCCTACGGCATGTCAGTGCTGATCGTCGCGCGGCTGGCGCCGGCTGGCACCGCGACACCGGTTCCCGGCGGTGGCTACTACGCCATCATGGGAGCCGGGCTGGCTGCCTCGCTGGCCGTCATCCTCGCGACACTGCCGCTGCTCGGGCGCATCACGGCACCCGGCAACGTGCGGTTCGAGTAGCCGCCAGGCGCGGCTGTTGAACGGGGCCCGGGAGCAGCCTCCCGGGCCCCGCGGTTATGGCAGCACGACGGCCAGGATCTTGGCCACCTGCTCGCGCGTCGTGCGCTCGCCGGCGACGAGCAGCCTGACCCAGATCGGACCGGCCACCAGGTCCGCTAGCACCTCCGGGTCGGCTTCGGGCCGCAGTCCCGCCGCCGCGCCGCGCGCAGCCGGGCAACCGTGACCGCCCGGACAGGCAGGTACAGCCACTCGTGCCAGGCTGCCGCCAGGTCGGGATCGTGCTGAACCGCCCCGATCAGCCCCGCCGTCAGGGGACCCTTGCTGGGATCGGCCAGGAAATCGGCGATGCTGTTCAGCCACGCGCGCGCGTCTCGGCGCGGGTCCCCGGTGTCCTCAGGCAGCGGCGGAGTCATGTGCTCGATGAAGGCGTCGAGCGTCGCGCTTGTAAGCCGCTGAGCAGGCCGGGCCGACGGACTCGCGACCAGCGGGCACGCTCCCAACATAGGCCGCACCATGAGACCAAGAACGCTGTCAATGCCTGGCTGACACCCGGCGGCGTGATGCTAGTCACGATAAATGTGCCCGGAATGTGCCCCGTAGGGGCGACCCCATGATGTCCGCGCAGGTCACCGTTGTGGGCGGCGGGCGAGCTGGCCTGTAGGCCGGGTTCTGTGCACCCGCGTCATGCGGGCCGGCGGCCATCCATCTAGGGCTGCCGTTGCCGGCAGCCTCGTGCGGTCTACCCGCGAGCTCGGGCGGGCCGCCCTCGAACGCTCGCGCAGGCGCCGCGCCCCGTAGAACGCGGCGCCCTTTTGACCTTGCTCCGGGTGGGGTTTACCAAGCCGCCCGGATCGCTCCGGGCGCTGGTGGTCTCTTACACCACCGTTTCACCCTTACCCCTGGGCCCAGGCCGAGGCCTGAACTCGGGGGCGGTCTGTTTTCTGTGGCACTGTCCCGCGGGTCACCCCGGGTCGGCGTTACCGACCACCCTGCCCTGCGGAGCCCGGACCTTCCTCGGCGGTTCCGGCGAACCGGATCCGACGCGGCCGCCCGGCCAGCTCGCCCGACGCTTGCTACCAGCTTAAGCGCTAGCGCCGCCGCCGCTGCAGATGCGCGGTGTCATTAAGCGAGCGCACCAGCGCCGCGCCGTTGTCGAAGCAGTCGATCCGGCACAGCGATGCCACATCGAGATTCATTCGGAACATGGCCTCGGGGGGCGCTAGGAGCGCCCGGCACACCAGGGTCTTGATCGGCGTGACATGGCTGACCACCACAGCCGTCTGGTGGCGGTGCGCGTCGAGCAGCCGGTCGAGCGCGGCGAGCACCCGGAGCGCGACCATCGCGAAGCTCTCCCCGCCCGGTGGCGCGGCGTCCGGACTCGCCAGCCACGCCGCCAGCTCGGCTGGCCACTGCCGCCCGGCCTCGGCGAAGGTCAGGCCCTCCCAGGCTCCGAAATCCGCTTCGATCAGATCGTCGTCGACGACCATGGCGGCTCCAGTCGCCTCGGCCACCGCCTCGGCCGTGCGGCGCGCTCGCTGCAGCGGTGAGGTCACGATGATGTCGACGCCGGATTTGGCCAGCCTGCGGGCCACGCTGGCGGACTGCCGGCCGCCATGCTTGGTCAGCGGGAGGTCACCCCGCCCGGCGAACCTGCGCTCCGCCGACATCGCTGTCTGGCCATGCCGGAGCAGCAGAGTGATGGTCGGCGAGCCAAGCGCAGGTCCCCAGCCTGCGGCGCTCTCGGCCTGACTGGGCGGACTGGTTTGCGCGGGCTCGGTCACAGGCCGGACTCTGGGGTCCTGACCAGGATCCGGCGGCATTCCTCGCAGCGCAGGACCTCGTCGTCCGCGGCCGCCCTGATCGTGTTCAGGTCGACGGTGTTGAGCGTCAGGTGGCAGCCCTGGCAGCGTCCCTGGCGCAAGGCGGCGGCGCCGACACCGCCGTACTGCACCCTGAGCTTGTCGTAAAGATCGAGCAGGTCGGCAGGCACCTCACGGGCGACTTCTGTTCGGCGGGCGCTGGCCTTGGCCGCCTGCTCGGCGAGCTCGGCGACTGCGGCATCCCTGCTGGCGGTAACCGCCTGCAGATCGGCAGCGAGCTGCGACCGCTCCGCGGTCGCGGAGTCCAGGTCAGCGTGCGCGGTCTCGCGGCGCTCCATCACGTCGAGAACGATGTCCTCGAGGTCGGACTGCCTGCGCAGCAGCGACTCGACCTCGGACTGCAGATTCTCCAGCTCGCGCGGCGAACTGACCTGGCCGCCGTCCAGGCGGCTGCGGTCGCGGTCGATCCGTGACCTGACCTGCTCGACGTCGGCCTCCGCCTTCGCCTGCTCGCGCCGCAGGTCGCTGTCCTGCGCAGTCAGCGAGGCTATTGAGTTGCGCAGAACGGCGTCACGGCCGTCGAGCCGCTCGATCTCGGCGTGCTCAGGGAGTCCGCGCCTGCGATGTTCGATCCGGCCAAGTTCGGCGTCCAGATCCGCTAGCTCCAGCAGCCGCAGCTGTGCCTCAGGCGATGCTTTCACGAGGCCACGTTAGCCTGCCCGGGTACGGGCGCGTTAGCAATGCCGGCGGCGCGGCGCATTGAGGCCTGGTGACCGGCCTAGCTCGGCGGCATCAGAACCTTGTTGATGATGTAGATCGTGGCGTTGGCGGTCTGGATGTTGCCGCAGAGCACCGTCGCGCCGTTCACCTCGTAGACCGAGCCCATCTTGGCGAAGGTCAGCGCCTTGCCCTCGACGCTGGCTGGCTTGATGCCGTGAGCTATCTGCGCCGGGGTGACCTTCGTGCCGACTACATGGTATTTAAGGATCATCGATAGATCACCCGTGTTGTGCAGTTTCTTGATATCTGTCGCCGGCAGTGCGCTGAACGCGCTATTAGCCGGGACCACGAGGGTATAGGCGTGCTTGGTGTTCAGAGTGCGAGCGAGGCCGGCCGCTCGCACGGCCGAGATGAAGACAGAAAGCTGCGGATTGCTCGCGGCAGCGCTCAGCGCCTCTTGCTTTTGCATCGAATGGGCGCTGCCTTTGCCATTCGCCGGGATCATGCCGCAGTCCGCCCCGACCCGCGCCGATGTGGTGGCCGGCACCGTGCTCGATTGAGATGCCGACCCGGTGCCCGGCGTGGTGGGCGACGAGACTGTCGAGGTCGTCGAGGTGCTGCAGGCCATCGCGGTCAGCGACAGACTCGCGGCTACGGTACCGAGAGCAACGCCGCGGAATTTCTTTGCCGCGTATGACTTATTAGAACGCATAACGTCTCCCCCAGGTTGTCGAGTCGGGAACTCGGCTTTAAATCCCACGCCTGAATTACCCGGACGTTGTCTTACAGACCAGCTTGTAACGGCGTCAGCACCGAGTTGCCGCAGCATAGAGTATTCCGCGTCAGGCCGTTCAGGTCGGCCGATCAGCGAAACGCGAGTATCGCGTTAATAGTGTTTGGGGCCGATCAGCATAATAGGCGGAGAAGTCGGCCGTGCTGATCCGCTGGCCGGCTCGACCGTGAGGCCGATCATGTCCCCTGCGGCGAGCCCGGACACGACGGCCGGGCCTGCCATCCCGCCTGGCGGTGCCTTCAGCAAGCCGGCCGGCCGGTCGCCATCGGGTCCCATCAGCCACAACTCGTAGGACTCGGAGGCTGGCAGCGGCCGCAGGCCATGCGCGGTGAAGACGAGGGCATGCTGCCGGTGTGACATCATGACGGTCGCGGTGCCTCCGGTGCTGACCTTCGCGGTCAGCTTCACCATGTCGGGTGCGTTCAGCACCGCGGCGATCAGATGGTTCTGCCGTTGCGAGTGATCGAGCTGGGTGTTCATCTGCTGGGTCACGACGGCCAGCATGATCGTACTGGCGGTCAGGATGGCGCAGGCGAGCACCGCCGATCGGGGCAGCGCCGTCAGCCAGTGCCAGGCCCGGCGCGAACCGGCGGATCGAAATCCGGCCAGGCGGCGCCGGTCAGTTCGGCTCCCGCCGGTCGCTGTCGCGGCGGGGACGGCAGGCGCGAGCTGGCTGATCTGGCGGGCCGCAAGGATGGTCGGGTCCTTGAGCCCGGAGCGAGGCCGCACCGCGGACGCGGTACCTAGCCGCGCGGCCGCCTCATGCAGCTCGCGGATCTCGTCTCGGCATTCGGCGCAACTGGCCAGATGCCGGGCGAACTGGACGCGCTCGAAGTCGGTCACCGCGTCCATCACATACGCGCCGACCAGGGTATGCAGCTCTTGGTCGCCGGTGGCCATCACTCCACCCCCAGGCAGTCTCTGAGCCTGATCAGGCCATCGCGCATCCGGGTCTTGACGGTGCCGGCCGGGACACCGAGCAGTTCGGCAACCTCACGGTAGGTGTAGCCGGAGTAGTAGGCGAGGTCGACGCACTCGCGCTGCAGCGGTGTCAGCGCGGCCAGGCAGTGCTGGACCCGCTCGCGGTCCAGATTGGCCTCCACGGTCTCGGTCACCTCGTCGTAGTCGATGACGGCCGAGGAGGACTTGAGCTCGCGGCTGGCGTGGCTGCGCTCCGACCTGACCCGGTCGACAGCGCGGCGATGCGCCAGCGTCATCACCCAGGACGCGCCGCTGCCGAGCGCCGGATCGAATCGGGCGGCCGATCGCCAGATGTCAAGCAGCACCTCCTGCATGACCTCCTCAGACTGCGCGGGGTCGCGGAGCACCTGCAGGACGATCCCGAGGACCCAACTTGACGCCTGGTCATAGACGATCTCGTAGGCCCGCTCATCACCGCGGGCCACGGCCGCCAGCAGATCCTCGAGCCGGGCGGGCTTGCCGTGGCTCGCTGGCGTGCCGCGGAACGGCATGCCGCCGCGCCGCCGTCGCTCGCCTTCCGTCGCGCCCATATCTCTATATTCGTTGCCAGCCACCCGGTCGGCTTGGCCGATCGTGCCGGGCGGCGGGCCGTCGGCCCAATCCAGCCTGCGCACTGATACGAATTACAACTGTGAGCGTTGATAAGCGCACGTCTGCCCTCGGGCTGATCGCCGGCCTGCTGGCCGGGGTGGTCGGGGTCTGCACTGGGTACCTGATCGCCAGCCTCACCGGTCCGGTCGGGTCACCAGTGGTCGCCGTCGGGCAGCTGGCCATCGACCTGAGTCCGCCGACGGTGAAGAACTTCGCGATCAAGCAGTTCGGCTCGCACGACAAGCTCGTGCTTGAGATCGGCGTGCTCGTGGTTCTGGCCGTATTCGCGGCCGTGATCGGGCTGCGCGGGCAGCGGCAGCTCTGGCAGGGGATGGCCGGCCTGGCGGTATTCGCGGCGATAGGCCTGATCGCGGCGGGCACCCGGCCGACCGCCACACCCGCTGATCTGCTGCCGACGCTGATCGGCTCGGCCGCGGCGGCATTCACCCTGATCCTGCTGGTGCGCGCGGGCGGTTCGGTCGGTGCCAGCCAGCCCGAACCCGAGCCGCTCGCAAGCCGACAGTCCGGTGCCAGACCGGCCAGGACAGCCACGCTGAGCGCCGCACCCAGGCGGCAGTTCCTCGCTATAGGCGCGACGGCGGCAGGCGCTTCGGCGGTCGCTTACCTGGCTGGCCGGTTCCTCACCGAAAGCGCCGCGGTCACCGCCGCCGAGCAGGCACTGCGCTTGCCGGCGCCGGTCCGGCATGCGACCTTGCCACCCGGCGTGGACCTGCGCATTCCTGGCCTGAGTCCGTTTGTCACACCGAACTCGGCCTTCTACCGGGTGGACACCGCGATCGTGCTCCCGCAGATCCCGCCGTCCAGCTGGCAGCTGCGGATCCACGGCATGGTGCAGCGCGAGCTCACCCTGACCTTCGACCAGCTGATCAGGCGGCCGCTGATCGAGGACTACATCACGCTGTGCTGCGTCTCCAACCCGGTCGCCGGGCCCTACATCGGCAATGCTCGCTGGCTCGGTGCCAGTCTGGGCGCGCTGCTGCGCGAAGCAGGAATCCGGGCCGGGGCGGATCAGCTGTACTGCACATCGTCCGATGGGTTTACCTCAGGTACTCCGGCGCAGACGGCGATGGACGGAAGGGACGCCATGCTGGCCGTGGCCATGAACGGCACCCCGCTGCCGGTTGAGCACGGGTTCCCGGTGCGCACCGTCGTGCCCGGCCTGTACGGATATGTGTCTGCCTGCAAGTGGATCACCGACATCGAGGTGACTACCTACGCGTCGAACGCGGCGTACTGGGCGCAGCGCGGCTGGACCCCGCAGGCCCCGATCAAGACCGAGTCGCGGATCGACGTTCCCTCAGGCCAGAACTCAATCGCCAGCGGCCGCACCGTGATCGCGGGCGTGGCCTGGGCCCAGCACAAGGGCATCGACGCGGTCGAGGTGCGGGTTGACGGCGGGCCATGGCAGCAGGCTCGGCTGGCGGCCGTTCCCGGGATCGACACCTGGCGTCAGTGGGCCCTGGACTGGGATGCCACGCCAGGCACTCACCAGATCGAGGCCCGGGCGACCGACGCGACCGGCTACACCCAGACCGCACTGCTCGAGCCCCCCGAGCCGGATGGCGCCACCGGCTACCCGATGGTGTCCGTGACCGTCAACCGCTGAGCTGACCGCGAACATAGTCAGCTGAGCGGGCGCGGAGCATGGGCGGCTGAGCCAGCGCAGAGCGTGTTCGGCTGAGCCAGGCAGACCGGCTGCGATGTTACGGTCGGGTCATGCTGCGTCCTGACCGGGACATCGCCGCAGTGGTGTTCGACCTGGGCGGCGTGCTGCTCGATTGGGATCCGCGTCATCTGTACCGGCAGCTCTTCGCCGACCCGGCCGAGATGGCCGACTTCCTCGGCCGGATCTGTACCCCGCAGTGGCACTTGGCCCATGATCTCGGGATGGACACCGAGCAGTCGTGCCGAGAACTCGCGCGGCTGCACCCGGACTACGAAGAGCTGATCATGGCCTGGGCTGATCGCAGCGAGGAGATGCTTCCCGGCCAGATTGACGACGCCGTCGAGGTGCTCGCCGAGCTGACCGCCGCCGGCGTCCGCTGCTTCGCGCTCAGCAACATGGAGGCAGACAGGTTCGCCGTGCGGAAGGCCAGGTTCGCCTTCTTTGACTGGTTCGACGGGCACGTGATCTCAGGTATCGAGGGCGTGGCCAAGCCGGACCGGAGGATCTTCGAGATCCTGCTCTCCCGTTATGACCTGGAGCCTGCCTCAACCATCTTCGTGGATGATCTGGAGCGCAATGTCCAGGCAGCGCTCCGGCTCGGCATCGTCGCGGTCAGGTATGCCACGGCCGGGCAGCTCCGGTGTGACCTTCGCCGCCTGGGGCTGGATGTCCGCGCGGCCACTGGGGTGAACTAGCCGCCCGAGCGGCGGGGCGCTGGCGGGCGCGGCCGCGCGGCGGCTAGTGGCGGGATCCCGGTGGCACCTCTTTCACCGGGTCTGGTGCCACCGGGACTCTCACCACCCGCCAGGGCTATTTCCTCGGGCAGGACCTGGCCACCAGCTTGGCCACCTTGAAGCCGCCGACGTTGTTCCCGTTGACACTGGTCCCGCTGTCGCCGGCGAACAGGTACAGCCGCTGGTTGCGGTAGGTGACCTGCCAGCGGTGGCCGAACGGGGCTTTGCCCAGGCACGGGGCACCCACTGGGGTGCTGCTTCCCCTGCCCTTGGGCATCAGCAGCACCGGCCAGACACCGAGGCATCCCCCGGTGCAGCTGCCGTGCGGCAGCACGTAGAGACTGCGGCCGTTGACTGTGGTCAGGATCCGGCCGAACGGGTGTCTGGTCGCGATCTTCACGACCGTTGTCTTCCGTACGGTGGCAGGGGCCGCCTGCGCGACGGAGACCTCCGCCGCGACTGCCGTCAGGCTGCCGGCGATCGCAATCGCCGCTGCCGTCCGTACGGTCCACCGCCGCCTGAGGCCGCCAGCCCGTTGAACGCTGATTCCGGTCACAGCCACGCCCTTCGATCCGCAGGAATGCCGTCATTGAACTAACGGAGTCAGACCTGGCGCGGTTCAGGGGAGGCAGATCCAGGCCCGGCGCGGTTCAGCCGGAGCAGGTCCTGGCCGGCCGTCGCCGCTCGGCAGTCATGATCAGGGGTTGCTCGGGCGGCCGACGCAGGTGATGCAGGTAGTGGCCGTCGGCCTGGCTGCCAGCCGGGCGGCGGCGATCGGGCGCTGGCAGACCACGCAGATCCCGTACCCGCCATCGTTCAGCCTGTCCAGCGCATGGTCCAGCTCGGCCAGCCGGTGCTGCGCGCCGGTCAGCAAGGCGGCCGTGCGCTCGCGCTCGAATGCGATCGTCGTCCCCTCCGGATCGTGCTCATCATCGGTGGCCGTCGACGCGGTCGCCTGGATGATGTCCGCATGGTCCCGCGCGAGGGCCGCGATCAGTGCCTCAGCGCTGGCGCGGGCCGCGATCAGGCGGTCGCGCGCAGCCGCGTAATGCGCCGCGGACCACACCTCGCCTGCTGGCTGCTCGCTCACGCTGAACCCAACCAGGCCAGCATTGCTCGCATTCCGGGCGGCCTGAAGCGCGCTGCGCCCGGGCCTGGGTGCGGGTTCGCGGCCGGAGGCCAAGGGTAGATATGCACCGAGCGGCGCGTATAGTCGCGCTGGCCACGGGGGGTAACGGGGCGGCGGGTCGCTGACCGCATCACGCCGACGCATCACGCTGAAGGCTTCCGCTAGGGAACGGCGCCAGCACCGGGGGGAATGGTGGCATCTCGCACCAGCACCGGCAAGGTTCTCGTCATCGAGGACGATCCGGACGTGGCCCTGGCGATCAAGACGGTGCTGCGCCGCGGCCGGTTCGACGTGGTCAGCGCCGGCGACGGCAGCGAGGGCCTGCGGATCTTCCACGCTCAGCGGCCTGACCTGGTGGTGCTCGACCTCGGGCTGCCGGTCATCGATGGCTGGGCGGTGCTGGCACGCATCCGCGCGGTGAGCGCGGCGCCAGTGCTGCTGCTGACCGCCCACAGCCTGGCAGGGGGCAAGGTGCAAGCGCTGAAGGCAGGAGCGGACGACTACCTGACCAAGCCGTTCGGCAATGACGAGCTGCTGGCCAAGATTCAGGTGCTGCTCGGCCACGAGGCGGCCGAGCAGGATCCGGCCGTGAGTCGGCCAGCTACCAGCACGGGGGAGGTAGGATCGCATGACTAGCACACCAGCTGTGACACCAGCGGCGCGGGTCCTCCTAGTCGAGGATGATCCCGAGGCGGCCCGGTTCGCCGTACACGTTCTCGGCATGAAGGCCGGGTTCGATGTCACCCACACGACCGATCCGCGCTATGCCTTGCAGCTGGCCAGGTCCAAGTCGTGGGACCTGGTGGTCACCGATGTCCAGATGCCAGGGATGACCGGCATCGAGCTGCTCGAGGAGCTGCGTCGGCTGGATCCGCTGCTGCCGGTGGTGGTCGTTACCGCGTATGTGACGGTAGACACCGCGGTCAGCGCCCTGCGCAACCGGGCGGATGAGTTCCTGGAGAAGCCGGTGCGACCAGACCGGCTGATCGAGACGGCGCAGGCCCTGATCGATAAGGGCCGCGCTGCGCGGCTGGTCGGCCGGGAGGTTGTGCTCGCCGTGGGAGCTCATCCCGACGACATTGAGATCGGCGCTGGCGGCACCCTACTGGCACATCGCGGCTTGGGGCATCCGGTAGCGGTTCTCACGATGAGCCGCGGCGCTCGTGGCGGGCGGCAGAGTGAGCGAATACAGGAGTCCGCGGCCGCTGCCAAGATCCTCGGGGCGGAGCTGTTCCTTGAAGATCTCGAGGACACCAGGATCAGCGAAGGTGACCCGACAATTGGCGCGATCAGCCGGGTCATCGAGCAGGTCAGGCCAACGATCATCTATACGCACTCGGTGCACGACGTGCATCAAGATCACCGCAATACCTACCGGGCGGTCATGGTCGCCGGTCGCGGAGTCAGCCGGGTCTACTGCTTCCAGTCGCCGTCGGCGACCGTGGAATTCGGACCCTCGCTCTTCGTGGGCATCGACGCCCAGCTGCCGGGGAAGCTTGCCGCGATCGGCGCCTTCAGCTCGCAGACGTCCGTTCGCGAGTACCTGGAACCCGATCTGATCGAGTCGACGGCCAGGTACTGGGGCCGGTTCGCCGAGGCTAGGTACGCCGAGGCATTCGAGGTCATCAGGTCCCGAGGTGCCGTATTCGCCGGCACCCCGGCCGGCTCGGCCGGCCCGGCCGGGGAATCCGGCCTCACTCAGCGATTGCCCGCCGCCGGATCCGATTCTCGCACGGAGGCCCCGCATGTCGCCGCCTGACCTTGGCCCGCTCCCGACCCGGGTTCTGATAACTGGAGCCGGCGGCCCGGCGGCGATCGCCGTGATGAGATCGCTGCGCGCCGATCCGTCGGTCCAGATCATCGCGGCCGATATGGACTCATGGGCGGCGGGCCTGTATCTGGTGCCGCCGGCGGACCGCACCCTGATCCCGGCCGGCGCAGCGGCCGGATTCGCGCAATGCCTGCTATCCCGCTGCCAGGAGATGGGGGTGAGCGCCCTCATCCCGACCGTCGATGCCGAGTTCCGGCCACTCTCGGCCGCCCGCGCGGCCTTCGCCGCGGCAGGCATCGCGCTGATGCTCGCGCCGGATGATGCTCTCAACCTGACCCTGGACAAGCTCGCACTCGCCAGGTGCTGCGCGGGCGCAGTGCGGGTACCGCGAACCGAATCCTTCGACCGCACGTTCGATCCATGCGACTGGACATTCCCGGTGGTCGTCAAGCCGCGGACCGGAAGCGGATCACGGGACATCTCGATCGTCGCGTCGAGGACTGACCTGGCCGATCTCTCCCGGTCAGATGACCTCCTGGTGCAGGAGTTCCTGCCCGGAGATGAGTACTCCATCGACGTGTTCGCCGATCGCATCGGCCACGTGGTGGCGGCTGTGCCCCGGCTGCGGGCGAAGGTCGATTCCGGCATCTCGGTGGCAGGCCGCACGGTGCGCGATCCCGAGCTTGAGCGATTCGGCGCGGCGGTCGCCGAGGTAACCGGTGTGGCTTACATCGCCAACGTGCAGGTCCGCCGCGACCAGGCAGGCCAGCCCGCCCTGCTCGAGGTCAACCCGCGAGCCCCAGGATCGCTGGCCCTGACCATTGCCAGCGGGGTGGACATGCCGAGGCTGGCCATGGACGTGCTTCGCGGGCACTGGGTGCCCGAGCATGCCGACTTCCGCGAGATCGCGATGGTGCGCTTCCTTGACGAGCGGGTGGTCGAGATCGGCGAGATCCAGCGGGCCGCTGCATGACGCTGGCCATGGCACTGGACGAGGATTACCACGTTCACTCCACCTTCTCCGACGGCGCCAGCTCGGTGGCCGAGAACCTGCGGGCTGCGCAGCGGCGCGGGCTGCGGCGGCTCTGCCTAACCGATCATGTCCGCCGCGATACGGCCTGGGTGGCCGAGTTCGTCGCGGCGGTCCGGGCGCTCCGTGCCGGATCGGACCTGGAGATCCTCGCCGGTGTTGAAGCGAAGATCCTCGACCAGGCCGGGCAGCTTGACCTGCCCGCCGGTCTGGATGGCATCGACCTGATCCTGGTCGCTGACCATCAGTTTCCGGGGGCTGACGGACCGGTGCTGCCTGCCGATCTGGCCGTCGCGATCGCGCGCGGGACTTTCAGCGGGGAGCAGGTCATCAGCGGTCTGGTCGAAGCGACCGCTAGCGCGCTGGCCGGCACGCGCGGGCGGCGGGCACTGATCGCGCATCTGTTCAGCGTCCTGCCGAAGCTGGGGCTCAGCGAGTCCGCCGTTCCCGAGCACGAACTCGGCCTGCTGGCCGGGCGCGCGCGGGACACCGGTGCGCTGCTTGAAGTCAACGAGAAGTGGGCCTGCCCGTCGGCCAGGACGGTGAGCGCGTTCGTCGCGGCCAGCGTGCCCGTGGTCGCCAGCAGCGACAGTCACGACTGCCGCGACGTTGGCGTCTACCGGACCGTGCGACAGACCCTCGGTGCGGTGGCGGCCGGCAGCGCGGCATGAATCTTGGCAACGCGAGAGTCGATGTGGCCTGGGTACTTATCGCCCTCGTCATGATCGGCGCGCTTCCGCTGGTGACCGGGCTGTATCAGTACGTTCTAGTCATCGTCCACTTTGCCAGGCTGCACTACGGCAGGTGCGAGCCGTGGCTGCCCAGAACCGCCATCCTGATCCCGGCATGGAACGAGGCGGCCGTGATCGCCTCCTCGATCGACCGGCTGATGCGGCTGGACTACCCGCGGGACGCGCTGCGGATCTACGTCGTCGACGACGCGAGCACCGACGATACGCCGCTGGTCGTGCAGGCCAAGGCCGCCGACTACCCGGGCAATGTCATCCACCTGCGCCGCCAGGTGGGCGGCGAGGGCAAGGCGCAGACCCTCAACCATGGGCTGGCGCAGATCATGAACGACGACTGGATGCAGGCTCTGCTGATCATGGACGCGGATGTGATCTACGAGCGGAACTCGCTGCGCGCGATGACCCGCCATCTGGCGGATCCGAAGGTCGGTGCGGTGACTGGCTACATCCAGGAAGGCAGCCGTCCTGGCAACTTCATGACGCGATTCATCGGCTATGAGTACATCACCGCGCAGGCGGCCGCGCGCCGGGCCCAGAACGTCATCGGCGCGGTCGCCTGCCTGGCTGGCGGCGCTCAGCTTCATTCGAGGGCGAACATCGAGGCGGTCGGCGGCAGCATCGATACGGGCACGCTTGCCGAGGACACCGTCACCACCTTCAAGACCCAGCTTGCCGGGCGACGGGTGCTGTTCGAGCCGCACGCGAAGGTCTGGGCGGAGGAGCCCGGGTCGATCCGTGCGCTGTGGAAGCAGCGGATCCGCTGGGCTCGCGGCAACGTGCAGGTCACCTTCCGGTTCCGGCGAGTCTGGTTCCGGCCGCGCCGGGCGCACCGGCTGGGCAGCCTGAGCTTCGGAGCGATCTGGTTCTCCGTCTTCCTGCTGCCGGTGACGCTGCTGGTGGCCTCGGCAGCACTGGTCGCGCTGTACTTCACCGATTACGAGCTCAGTCGTACGGCATTCCACGCACTCTGGATCATCAACGTGATCGTCTACGTCTTCATCACGGGCTACTCGCTGGTGATCGACTGGCCGATCGGCAGGCGGGTCTGGCGGCAGGGAATCATGTTCCCTGGCATCATCAGCCTGACCATCATGGTCGGCGTCGTCTTCACCGGCCTGGTGGTATGGCTGTTCCGGCACGCCCTGGCCACGATCGACATCGGCTTCGGCCTTGCCGGGGTCCACGCGGTGGTGCTGTTCACCTACGCCTGGCTCTCCGCTTCGATGGGTGCGGCATATCTCGCGAAGATGGTGGAAAGGGATAGCGGACCCGGCAAATATCTAAGCATTGTCCTGCTTTATATCGCTGGATACGGATCGCTGCTTTGTGCGATCACGCTGACCGCATACATGAAAGAATTCCGGAAGGCGGAAGCTACGTGGGAGAAGACCGAGAAGATCGGGAATGTCAGCGTTCCGATGTGAGCTACACTCATTATCCGGCTTACGACGCAGACATCAGGAACGCTATTCGCTACGAGCGGCTGCTGGCGGTCAAGGCTCTCATCCCGCTGGCTATGGTCACCGTGGTCGTCGTCGCGTATCTGCATTACCACTGAGCGCGGCATCAGAGCAGCTGGTCGCGGAGCTGACCGTACATGTAGGCACCGAGCCAGCGGCCCATCTCGTCGAAGAGCCGCCTGCGGTCCTGACCGGCGGAGGCGCCGTCGGCCGACCCTGCGCTCAGGTTCAGCCAGGTGACGTGCTGGCCGAGCCGGATGGTCTCGGGGCCACGCCGCTCGCGCCGGGACAGCCGGGTCGCGCTGGCGTCCCCCGCCGAGATGACCAGGACCGGGCAGGCGATGTCCAGGCTGCTCCGCAGCCCCCGCCCGAACTCCGGGCTGGACAGGATCAGCGCGTCCACCGGCCGTGCCTCCCGCCGGGCATGGCACCACAATGCCGCGGACAGGCTGGCCGAGCCCTGAGCGCTCAAGATGATCGCGTCGATTCCGTCTGTCTGCCGCAGATACCCGCAGGCCGCGTCAAGCTCACGGAAGCATGACTGCGTCGGCTTCTCCGGGCGACGGCGCGCCCCGGCGCCAAGCGAATGCTGGGGGTTCAGGTCTGCCACATAGAAATGGAAGCCGCGCTCGTTGTACCAGCGAGCAAGATCGGCAGGGGCGAACGAGTCGGCCAGGTCGTGCAGATGCAGTACCGCCCGACGGCTGGGCCGGGCCGAGCGCCGCAGGAAGACCGCCGAGCCAAGCCCGTCAGCGATCTTGGCAGCGGGCGGCAGGATCACGGCCTCATAGCCATCCGCCGCTCCGCCATGGGCCGTGATGAGATTCATTCACCCCCCTTAAGCCGCGCTCGCGTATTCCGCAGGACCCACGCTCGCCGTGCGCCGCCGCTAATCGCATGCTTCCCGGTGCAATCACGCCCGGCCTGAAGCCTTCGCGTCCCTTCGGGTCCTCGTCCCCGTGCCACCGCGACCAGGTCTTCCTCTGCACGCCGGTCAGTCTCGCACCGTAACAAGAGCGACGCGCGGCAAACACACACAGTCATTAAGTATGTGCGGTCGGTAATAACGCCAGCGTGTCGAGTGGGCTGAATAAGCGTGTTCGGCCGTTACGGCTACCGAGCGCTACCAGTACACACCGCCTGGGCGCGCCGGAGGTCCGGACTTCGGGCGCGGTGGCGTAGCTGAGCGATGGCGGGGCGCGGACGTGGAACGGCTCCGCAGTCGCAGCGCAGGACGGGCCCGCCTGGGGCGTAGCTGAGCGATGGCGGGGCGCGGACGTGGAACGGGGCCCCTTCATGTATGAGATGCAGGGGCCCCGTCCGGCCTGGGCGCGCTAGCGAGCCGATGACTCGGCGGCCGGTGCGCTGCCTGGCCAACCACCGGATCTTGGGTACCCGCCTGAGATCGCCGGTTGCCCGGCTTCCCCGGCGTTTCCCTGAGTTTCCCCGGGAGGAGCCCGTCTTCGGTGGTGAGAGATGTTCTACTGCCACTCCAGCCGCCAGCACAAGGTATTCGGCGAGTAATTCCAAGATTCTTTGGCCATCCACAGGACATGCGACCCTTATCCACCGTGCACAGCGGCTGTCCCCGCGTTGTCCACAGTTTCATGCACAGGATCGTGGTCGGCTGCTGGCGGAACAGACCGGACGGAAGTCGACCCGCGCGGGCGCTGTCCGTGCCAGCTCTCCCATAGCGCGGCATACGGTCCGCCTGCCTCGATCAGCTCGCGGTGAGTTCCTGTTTCGCTGATCTGGCCGGCTTCGATGACGATGACCCGGTCAGCGTCGTGGGCGGTGTGCAATCGGTGCGCGATCGCCACCACGGTTCGCCTCTCAAGCACGGCGGACAGCGATTGCTCAAGCCGCCGCGCCGACCGTGGGTCAAGCAGCGACGTTGCCTCGTCCAGGATCAGGGTGTGCGGGTCGGCCAGGATCAGCCTGGCCAGCGCGACCTGCTGGGCCTGCGGCGCGGACAGCCGCGCCCCGCCGGAACCGACCGCGGTGGCCAGGCCGCGCGGCAGCGCCAGGGCCCAGCCCAGTGCGTCGACCGCGGCCAGCGCCGCATGCACGGCATCGTCGCTGGCCTCAGGCAGTCCGAGGGTGAGATTCTCCCGCAGGCTGCCGAGGAAGATGTGATGCTCCTGGGTGAGCAGCGCGATCCGACCGCGGAGTTCGGCAAGCGGGAGTTCGATCAAGGGCACGCCGCCCACCGTGACGCGACCGGAGTCCGGACCCTGGATCCCGGCGAGCAGGCGGCCGAGCGTGGACTTCCCGGCCCCGCTCGGGCCGACAATCGCGATCCGCTCCCCCGGGCGCACATCAAGGCTGATCTTGGAGAGCACGTCGTGACCAGGAACGTAGGCATGGCTCACCCGCACCGCGGACAGCTGATCCCCGTCCGGCTGACCGGAACCGGCTTGCCGGTCCGCGGGTACCTCGGCCAGCCCGAGCAGCCTGGCCAGTGATGCCGCACCGATCTGCAGGTGGTCCAGCCATGAGATCAGCTCATCCATCGGCGCGACCAGTGCCCTCGCGTACAGGGCGGCGGCGGTGACCTGGCCGAGCGTGCACCAGCCCCGGAGGTAGGCGAAGCCGCCGAAGGCCAGCACCCCGGCCAGGGGCAGGATGTAGGACGCCTCGGCGGCGGGCAGGAAGAAGGTGCGCAGTCGGAGCGTGTACCGCTCGGCCGCATAGCTCGCGGCGATGTCGGAATCAGCCCGGCGACGGCGGACGGCGGCGAGACCCAGTGCCTCGACCGTACGCGCGCCGTCTACTGTCTCCGCCAGGCTGTCGGTCATCGAGGCCCAGGCGGCCGACTCCCTGAGGTATCCGGCTGGTGCCCGGCGCAGATACCAGCGGGCCGCCACCCACACTGGCGGTACCACGATCAGGCACGGCAGGACGAGCACCGGGTTGTCCGCTCCGATCGCCCCGATCGTCAAGACGACAGCGAGCGCGGCGGTCAGCATGGCAGGCACGCCATAGCGGGCGGTCAGGCTCAGCGCGGCGACGTCCCGCGATGACCGGGTCAGCAGATCGCCGCTGCCCGCCCGCTCGACTACCGAGATCGGCAGGTCGAGGACGCGGTCGATGAAGTCCTCGCGGAACCTGGCGAGCAAGGACTCGCCGAACCTGGCGCCGGCCAAAGCGCCGAACCTGATCAGGACCGACTGTGCCACCAGGGCACCAGCGATGGCGGCCGCAAAGAGATCGATCTGGCTCGCCGTGCCGCCCCGCTGAATGGCTGTCACGATGTCGCCGAGCATCCTGGGCGGGAGCAGGCCGGCCACTGTTGCGCTGGCATACAGGCCGATCACGGCGGCGAGCTCGCGCCACCGGCCGACCAGCACCTGCCGCGCGTTCGCGCGGACCTGTGCGCCGCTGGCGATCGGCAGGATCTGCACCGTCGTCGTTAGTCCGTCCGGCTGGCCGGTGGCCCGCCCGTCGCCCGTCGGCCCGGTGTCGGCTGGCCCGGTGTCGGCTGGCGCAGTGTCGGCTGGCCCGGTGCCGAATGGTCCGGTGTCGGCTGGGCCGGAACTGGCTGGCATCACGGCTCCGAGCCTCTGGTAACGGCGGCGGCATAGGCGGCGCTGGCTGACATCAGCTCTCGGTGCGCGCCCTGGGCGGTTATGCCGCCGTCCTGCAGGAAAGCCACTCGGTCGGTCAGGTCGAGCAGCAGCGGGCTGTTCGTGATCACAAGGGTGGTGCGACCCTGGCGCGCCTCGCGCAGGCCGCGCGCGATCCTGGCCTCGGTGTGCGCATCGACGGCACTGGTTGGCTCGATCAGGATCAGGACGTCCGGATCGGCAAGCAGTGCCCTGGCGAGCCGCAGCCGCTGTGCCTGGCCTCCCGACAGGGTCCGGCCCCTGGCAGCCAGCTGACCGCGCAGCCCGCCGGGTACCGCGTCCAGGATGTCGTGCGCGGACGCCGCCGAGAGCGCGGCCATGACGGCGGCCGTTCCTTCGGCGGTGCCTGATCGGATGCCGTCTGGCACGTTTTCTGGCGTGCCGTCGGTCGGGTCGCAGGCACGAGCCCCGGCCAGCTGCTGATCCAGCTGCCCGGCGAATAGGTGCGAGTCGCCGGTCGCCACCAGGATGCGGGTACGCACCTTGGTGACCGGCAGGTCAGCGAGCGGGACACCGCCGAGCTCGGAGCCGCGCCCTCGGGCGGCCACGCCAGCGCCCAGCCCCTGACCGGGGACGGCGTCCGGCTGGTACCGGCCGAGCCGGTCCGCAAGCGCGGCGGCGTCATCCGGGCTGTCGGCCGCGATTCCGATGAATTCGCCGGGCCCTGCGATGAGCCCGGACGCCGGATCGTGCAGCGCGGCTCCAGGACCTGGCTCGGGAAGCGGCTTGGCCGGATCGGTGACCTCGGGCGCGAGGGCCAGGATGCGGACTACCCGGCCGGCCGCGACGTGCCCTCGGACGAGCTTGTCAGCCACCTCGGTCAAGGTGGCCAGCGGAACGGAGAGGAAGGACGTGTACGCGTAGAAGGTGACCAGCTGGCCGGGGGTGATGGCCTGGCGCAGCGCGTAGTGCGCGGCGATCCAGGTAGCCGCGGTGACGAACATACCCGGAAGCAGCACCTGGGCCCCGAACAGCAGCGACTCGGTGCGAGCCACATTGACACCGGTGCGGCGCAGGTCCTGCGACTGCTCACGGAAGCGCTGGCTGAACGCGGCCTCGCCACCGATGCCGCGCAGCACCCTGAGCCCGGAGACGATGTCGGCCGCCCGGCCGGCCAGCAGGCCCTGCAACTCCCGGTACTGCTGCTGCCGGTGATGCAGGGGCCGGAGCAGCACGCCGACCAGCGCGGTGAGGGCCGGTCCGCCGATCAGGACGATCAGCCCGAGCGCGAGGGACTTGGACAGCAAGATCACGGCGACCACGATCAGCGCCGCGACCGCGCCGCTGCCCCGGCCGGTCACGTCGATCGCGGAGCCGACCGCCTCGACGTCGGCTGTGCCCACGCTGATCACCTCGCCAGTGCTCAGCATCCGGGTCAGCGTGTGGCCTAGCCTGGCGGCCTGGTCAGTGATCAGCGCAATGATGCGGTAGGCGGCGTTGAGGAAGTTGCTGACCACGCACCGGTGCCTGAGCACCCCAGTGATCGCGGTGAGGACGCCGAGGCCAAGCACCGCCAGGCAGTCCACCGCGAATCCGGTAGTACGGCGAGCCGCGAGCGCATCGACCGCCGCTCCGATCACCGCGGGAACCAGAGCCTGCGCGATCATCCACGCACAGCCCCAGATGACGCCGAGCGCGACGCTGGTCTTCTGCTGCGCCAGTAGCCAGCCAAGGAAGCTGCGCGCCGACCGCAGGTTGGGCGTGCCCGGCTCGGGATCAGGCAGCGGGCGCATGGCAGCCGACGTTACCTGGAACTAATCCGTGCAGGCATCTGCTTTTCCGCTGGCCAGCCAGGCCATCCAGGCTGCGGCTAGGGCAGTGCGGCCATTTCGACAAGCTCGCCGAAAATGGCACCGATGCTGGTCAGACCCAGGGTCAAGTGCCCCTCGCCGGGCTGCAGATGAGCCCGCGCCCCTGGTATCCGGCTGGCCAGCCACTGGCCGTGGCGCAACGGCACCATCGCGTCCTGGTCGCCCTGCCAGATCGAGGTCGGGACCCGGCCGAGCTCGTCCAGGCTGAACCCCCAGTCCCGGACGAATGCCAGGTCATCGTCTCGCCAGCCGTCAATTCCGGTGCTCACCGCGGCGCGGAAAGACTCGGCGGCAAAGGCGGCGTACGCGCCGGTGAGCACGGCGCGATCGGCCGGTGACACCAGCCCGCCGAGCACGTCAGCGACCTCTTCGGCGGTGACATCCGCCATCTTGTCGGCCTCGATCTCCAGCAGGATCGTGATCTCGGCCTGGCCGGCCACCGCGGCGCCGAACTCGACGACGTTCTCCTCAGCCATTCCTGCCGACCAGTCCAGGCCGTCGGCCGCGTACGGGGCGACGCCGGCGATGGTCGCCACCGCCAGGCACCGATCGGGCAACAGCGCCGCAGCGGCCAGAGCATGCGGCCCGCCGCCTGACCAGCCGGCGGTGACAAAGGTCGCCGCACCGAGATGATCCAGGATCGCCGCGACGTCCCCGGCGGCGTCGGCTACCAGCCTGCCGGGCAGCGGATCAGACCTCCCGTAACCGGGCCGCGCGTACTGGACGGTGCGCAGTCCCCAGGCCGCGGCAGCTTCCACCATCGGCTGGAAGGCGACCAGGCCGACCGGGGTCCCGGAGTGGAACACCATGGTCAGACCGTCGGGTGGCCCGGCGGTGAGCACCTCGACCGACCGGCCGGCCACCTCGATGCTGAAGCGCTGTGCTCCGTCACTCGCTGCCATGGCACGGAGCCTAACCTGGACGCCGGCCGGGTCCTGCCCAGGTTGCCACGTTCGCCCCATTGACACCTGGCTACCGAAGCGTTAACTTCCGGCTCAGATCGGATGAATTTCGCCGCCTTTCTGAGGCATGCCTTGCTCGGGTGGCGTGACCTCAGGTTGGACGGCAGCACGGATCGATTCTGCGCGTATCCGCCGGACGGCCGGCGCCTTGCCGCCGTCGCTGCGCTGCGCCTGGCGGAGGTGTTCTGGCATGACGTGGCGAGACAGCAGGTTCAGCAGCCGGATCAGGACCGGCCGGATCGCGGTCGCGGCCTGCACGGTTCTGGTCACGGCGTCGGCAATGCTGGTCCCCGGTGGGACTGCCGCGGCGGGCGTCGATTCGGCGGTGCACCAGCCAGTGCTGCCAGCGACCGGCCAGCATGTCGGCCGTGGCGCCGAGGCCGCGGTGATCTCCAGGGATCGCTATGGGGTGCCGAGCATCTACGCCGGCTCGCTGGCCGGAATGTGGTTCGGCGCCGGCTGGGCTCAGGCGCAGGACCGGATGGTGCAGCTCGAGCTGACCAGGCGAGCGGTCGAGGGCACGTTGTCGCAGATCTTCGGCCCTGGCAACGGGATCCTCGGCCAGGATGAGACCGTACGCACTTTGTTCTACACGCCTGCCGAGCTGCAGGAACAGTACGAATCGCTGCCGTTGGCCACGCGGCGGGCCCTGACCGAGTTCTCGGCCGGCATCAACGCCTACGAGCGTTACGTCTATCAGAATGCGACCAGTGCCCAGACCCAGGTGCCGATCGAGTTCTTCGTGCTCGGCAAGGCCCTCGGGCTGGCTGGTCCGTACCAGCCTGCGCCGTGGCGGCCGATCGACACGGTTGCCGTCGGCAACTACCTGGCCCGCCAGTTCGGTGGCGGCGGTGGCAGCGAGTTGCGGAATCTCGGCTTCCTGACCTATCTGAAAGCCGAACTGACCGCCAAGGGCGATGCGAACGCGGCCGCGGACGCTGTCGCGATCCTCAACGACGCCCGCTGGATCGACGACACCACAGCTCCGACCACGGTGCCGCCGTCGCCGGCCGCGATCACCGCGGCGAACCGGGCGGCGACGGTCGTGGCGGGAAAGGCCGAGGTGGCGGCTACCGCGACGCAGGTTGCCGCACTCAGCAAGATCAGCTACGCCCAGGTCTCCGCTGCCGAGCAGGCGCTGGCGGCGGACCGGCGGCACATCCTGGCCACCGGCATCAGCCTGCGGGTGCTGTCGCACGGCGGCTCCGACGCCTTCGTGGTCGCCCCGTGGCGGTCCAAGGATCACCACGCACTGCTCTGGGGTGCACCGCAGGAAGGTTTCGGCACCCCGAGCGTGGACGGCGAGGAGTACCTGCACGCGCCCGGATACGACGCCGGCGGCATGTACATCACCGGCGAGCCATTCATCCTGATCGGCCGCAACGCGCAGATCGCGTGGACGACCACCAGCGAGGAAACCGTCGACGTACGGATCTACGTGGAGCAGGTTAATTTCGCCACCAGTCCCCCCACCTACCTCTTCGACGGCCACTGGAAGAAGATGCAGGTCCTGACCGAGCAGATCCCGGTAGCCGGGCAGTCGCCGCTCACCTACACCGTCTACCGGACGATCGACGGGCCGATCATCGCGCCGCCGAGCGGCGGCATCGCCTTCACGCTGCGGTTCGCCTCCTGGGATCGGGAGACCGGCTCGCTGACCGGCTTCTCCCAGCTCGGCGGAGATCACGACCTGCGGCAGTTCGCGCACTCGATGAGCCTGGTCACCACGCTGCACAACTTCCTGTACGCCGATCGCCGCGGCAACATCGCTTACTACGGCGACGGCCTTGTCCCGGTCGAGCCGTCGTTCGCCAAGGTCGACCCGAGGCTGCCCGCGCTGGGTGACGGCACCCAGCAGTGGCTCGGATTCGTGCCGTGGCGCGACATGCCACGCAGCGTCAACCCGGCCCAGGGGTACCTGGACAACTGGAACACCAAGCCGTCGTCGTCGGCCTTCTACCAGCAGAACTCCGGTGACGAGTACTGGGGCACGATCTTCCGCTCGACCCTGATCAGCCAGCTGCTGCGGTCAAGCACGACGATCGACATCGGTTACCTGCAGGGCATCGAGCACAGCATCGGCACGATCGACAACGGAGACAATACGAGGCCGGCCGCGCCGTACTTCATCCCGTTCCTGGTCCGCGCCTACCGGCAGCTGCGGGCGGCTGATGATCCGCTGGTGAACCCGTCATCCCATCCGGACCTCGCCCGGGCGATCAGCGTGCTGCGGCACTGGGATCGCACCACCACCCTGGGCAGCCCGGCCATGTCGATCTTCATGAACTTCCTCGAGGCCTATCAGCGCAACGTGTTCGAGGGCGGGCTGTCAGCCAGCGATAGCTACACCGGGGCGGTCAACTTCAGCGACGCGGCCCAAGGGCTCGGCACGTACGGCGGGCTTGGCGGGATGGGCACCTACAACCTGCTGTACCACATCCTGGCCGATACCCACGGCGTGCAGCCGTGCGGGACGCTGTGCTACTCCGGCGACTACTTCGCCGGGCATCGGGACCAGCTGCTGGTAGAGAGCCTGAACGACGCGATCACGATCCTGTCAGGGACCGGTACCCAGCTCGGCCAGGATGTGCCCGGATTCGGCACGACTGACATTGCCAAGTGGGGTTACTCCCCGGCCCAGGATCAGAACTGGGACATCCTCGACCCGCTGGCGCAGGCGGCCGGCGTGACCACCCACTGCGGGACCAGCGCGTCGCAGAACCGCAGCACCTTCATGATGGCCGTCGACGCCGGCCGGCACCTGCCCGGCCAGGACGTGCTCCCGCCAGGCCAGAGCGGGTTCATCTCCGCGGCCGGCGTCCCGAGCGCGCACCTGTGCGATCAGGTTGGGCTGTTCGACAGCTTCACCTACAAGGACATGCCGCCGGCCTAGCCGGGTTTCAGTACCGCGGCGTGGCCGCTGCCGACCTGGGGTCGGAGGCGCCGGGCACAGCCGTCTGCTCGACCAGGCCGCGGTACTGAGATCGTGGAGAGTTCTGTGCGGAATATGCAGAGAACTCTCCACGATCGTGGGCCGGCCGAAGTCGGCGCCGGTGCGGGCATCCCAAGTCGGGCTTGCGCTGAGCGGACACTTAGGGCGTACCGTGAAGTTCTGCGAGCCTCCGAGGGAGACGCCTGTGCCGCTGCCGACCGCCGACGAGCGCAACCGTTTTGCCCAGCACCTATTCACCCCCCTTCCCGCCCGGTATGACCGGCTGGCCGAGCTGCTGTCCTTCGGGCAGAACGGCCGCTGGCGGCGGGCCATGGTCGACCAGATCGGGCCTCGTGCGGGCGGGGTCATCCTTGACGTGGCATCCGGCACGGCGGGCGTCGCCATCGCGCTGGCCAGCCGGACCACTTCCAGCGTCGTCGGGATCGACCTGACCGAGCCGATGCTGAGCCAGGGTCAGCGGAACGTGGACGCCGCTGGTCTGGCCGGCCGGATCGCGCTGGTCACCGGCCGGGCCGAGCAGCTGCCATTTCCTGACGCCACGTTCGACGCGCTCACGTTTACCTATCTGCTGCGGTACGTCGATGATCCGCAGGCGACGCTGACCGAGCTTGCCCGCGTGGTCAAGCCAGGAGGCACCGTGGCCAGCCTGGAATTCTGCGAACCGCCAGCCCCGTTCTGGCGCGGCGCCTGGTGGCTCTACACCAGGACGCTGCTCCCGATCGGCGGCCTGGTGACCGGCGGGCGGCAGTGGCTGACCGTCGGCCGGTTCCTCGGCCCCAACATCTCGGTGCACTACCGCCGTTACCCGGTGGACTGGACGGTGGCTGCCTGGCGGGAGGCCGGACTCGCCGATGTCGGCGTGCGGGTGATGAGCCTCGGCGGTGGCCTGGTCATGTGGGGAACCCGCTCAGGTGGATGACCAGCAGGCCAGGCCGGCCTACTACGCGGCCGGTCCTGGCCGCTGGCGAGACTGGTGGACCCTGCTGCATCCGCCGTTCACGGCATGGCATCTCTCGTACGTCGTGCTCGGCTCGATGCTCGCCCCGCAGGTACGGCTCGACCGGCTGCTCGCCGCGCTCGCTGCGTTCTTTCTTGCGGTCGGGCTCTCGGCGCACGCGCTCGACGAGCTGCAGGGCCGACCGTTGGGCACGGCCATTCCGTCGTCGGTGCTTGTTGCCGTAACGGTGGTCGGCCTGGCCGGAGCGGTTGGCCTTGGCGCCTTCGGCATCACCAGAGCCGGCTGGGTTCTGCTGCCATTCATGATCGTTGGCCCAGCGCTCGTGATCGGCTACAACGCTGAGCTGTTCGGCGGGATCATTCATACCGACCTGGGGTTCGCCGCGGCCTGGGGTGCGTTCCCGGTGCTGACCGGCTACGTCGCGCAGGCCGGGAACCTAGCCGTGGCGCCGGTGCTCGCAGCGGGCGCGGCGATGGCCCTGTCGGCGGGTCAGCGCTACCTCAGCACGCCAGCCAGGACTCTGCGGCGGCGCACCGCCACCGTCACCGGCAGTATCACCCTCACCGACGGGCAGGTAACGACGCTGGATGCTAAGCAGCTGCTCGCGCCGCTCGAGCGAGCGCTGCGGTCGCTATCGTGGGGCGTGGTACTGCTGGCGGCGGCCCTGGCGGTCGCCAGGCTGGCCTAGCCGACACAAATGAACATTCCTGGCGCCGTCGCGGGATCGCGCTGCTCACGCGGCCGTGCGCAAGAATGGCGATGGCTGAACCGCCGCACGCTGCGGATCGTGTCAGACGATGACGGGGCTGCGGGGCGCGCCCGATCGTCTCGCCGGAGAGGGAGCATCAGCATGAAGAACGTTCTGCTCGTCACTGCAGGCGCCGTGCTCACCATCGCCGGGGTCATCTGGGCACTGCAGGGGTTCGGCGTGATCGGGGGCAGCTTCATGTCACACAACTCGATCTGGGCGATCATCGGACCGGTGGTGGCACTCGCTGGCTTGGTCATCGTCGCGCTTGGCTGGCGACGGAGTCGCTCGGTCGTGTAGCAGGCGGCCGTCCCGCGGGCGGGCGGACTCGCTCGCCGCGTGACAGGTGGCCGTCCCGTTTCAGCCGAGCGCTCGGCTGACGCTTTCGCAATTCAGCCGTTCTGGCCGGTCGGCCCGAACAGATGAGGCAAAGTCGGGGTCGCTGGGTCAGTCTTGAAATTGACTGCGTAAACTTGTTGCATAATTCTTCGCTGGCAGTGCAGGGCTCTGATTCCTTGCCGTTGCGACGAATAGCGACAGTCAATTAATAACAAAGGGTTGATGACGGCCGTGCAAGCAGCAAATACTGGATACTCGCCCAGACACGCCGCTCCTGCCTCGGGCCTGTGGTCACTGCGGCCGGGCAGGCGGCTGCGCCGGGGCATCGGGTCGGCCTGCGCCATCGCACTGCTCTTGGCCGGCGCAGGCGTCGCGGAACTGCACGGCTGGCGGAACTGCGCCGAACTGCGATGGGCTGGCTGCGTCAGCTCGGACGGGTCGGCCGATGCGCTGCCAACTGGGCCAGCCCTGCAGGTCAGAGTCGACTCGGCGGCCAGATTCGGGCTGCAAGGGCCGACCGCGGTCACCGTGGCTGGCGGTCACTTGTGGATTACCAATTCCCTTGGCGACTCGGTCACCGAGTTGAACTGGCGTACTGGTGCGCATCCAGTCGTCCGGTCAGCGGCTGGCTACGGCTTCCGTGGTCCTAGCGCGATCACGGCTGGCAACGGCCGCCTCTGGGTGGCCAGCGCACTGGGTAATTCCATCACCGAACTTGATTCGGTGACCGGACGCATAATCCGCACCATCAGCAGTCATTCGCTCCTCGCCGGTCCATGCGCGCTCGGTCTGTTCGGAGCGACCTTGTGGGTGGCAAATGCCGTTTCCGGGTCGATCGCCGAGATAAACGCTAACACCGGTGCGCTGATCAAGATAATTCGCGGATACGGCCTTGACCGCCCTTGTTCGATGGCCGTCAGTCACCGGCGGCTATGGGTCGTCAATGCCGCGGGCGACTCGGTCACCGAACTGAACGCCGGTACCGGGGCGTGGATCGCTACCCTGAGCGGTCCAGGCCTGGACCTGCGCGATCCGGTCGCGGCAGTAGCGAGTTCGACCAGGCTGTGGATCGGCAACGAGGCAGGCAACTCCGTCACGGAGATCGACACCGTGACCGGCAGGCAGATCCGCGTCCTCGCCGGGCGTCGTTATGGCCTCGATCATCCGGACGCACTGGCGTTGGCCGGCGATCAGCTATGGGTGGCCAACTCGCGCGGTAATTCGGTTGCCGAGATCGACGCGCCGACCGGCCGGCTGATCAGGTTCCTGGCCGGACCGCGCTTCGCGTTCAGCCGGCCAGCCGGGATCGCCGTCTACCGAGGCACGATCTGGGTGACGAACCTGTTCGGCCGCCACGTCACTGAACTATGGTCGGCCAGTCCGGCCGGCCGCCACGCTGCGGCCAGGACTCGGGTAGTTCGGCTCGCGGCCGGTCGCCCGCGGATGATCCGGCAGGCAGTGGTCACAGCACCTCTCGGCGCTGGAGGAAGTGCATGGCCAGCCAGCCGGCCGGTACCGGCAGCCAGAAGGTGACGGTCCGGAACAGCAGTACTGCGGTGACTGCCTTGGGACCGGGCACCCCGGCGGCGGTCAGCCCGGCTGACATCGCTGCCTCGACCGCCCCAAGTCCGCCAGGTGTTGGCACGATGGAGCCGAGCGCGCTGCCCGTCAGGTAGACGACGCCGATGCTGGCGACCGGCACGGCGGCGACTCCGATCGCGCGGACCGACGAGGCGAGGCACAGGATGTAGGCGAGGGTCAGCAGCAGTGAGCCGCCGATCCCCTCGGCCAGCTTGGCCGGCCGCTGGGCCACGTCGAGCAGCCGCGGGATCACCTGGCCGGCGGCCGAGGCGAGCCGGGAGAGCAACTGCCTGCGGCCGGCCGGCAGGGCCAGCAGAATCAGGACTAGTCCGGCGACGACGGCAAGCGCGATGTAGGCCCACCCTGGGACGTGTACCGGCGGCCCGTGCGATGTCCCGGCGATGGCCGCGAAGATCAGGAACAGCACGAGATACACGAGGAACGAGATCACCTGGGTGACGCCGACGCTGGCGGCCGCGTCGGCCGGGCTCAGTCGGGACCGGCGCAGGTAGCGTAGGTTGAGCGCTACACCGCCGACGGCGGCCGGGGTCACCAGGATCACGAACGAGCCGGCCACCTGCACCAGGAAGGTGCGGACTATGCTGAGCCGTTCGAGTACGAAGCCGGACAGCGCCCAGGTCGCACCGAGATAGGTAGCGGCTGATAGCGCCAGGGCGAGCAGCAGCCAGGCGAAATTGGCGCTTGCCAGCAGCGCGGAGAAGCTGACGTCGGCAAACTGGCCGGCTAGCAGGTAGGCGGCGAAGATGCCGGCGATCAGGGTGATCAGAGTGCGCGGTCTGATCCGCTCCAGCTGGACCGGCGGTACCTGGCCGTCCGGAGCCGCGGCAAGCAGTCGCTTGCGCAGTGCGGTCAGGATGTCTTTACGGCGCCGGAGCGCCGATCGGGTCGACCGGAACAGGGCGACCGGCTGAAGCAGCGGGACCACGTCAAGCAGATGGGCCGGATCTACCTTCTCGGTTGCCAGCTCCGCTGCTCGGTCCGGGCCGACGAGCAGTGCCGTCTCCGCGATCAGCTGAGCCAGGTCCAGGCGGAACTGCAGATCGGTCGCGGCTACGTCGCCATTGCCCGGATCGAGCAGCACAACTTCTCCGTCCGGGCTGGCCGCCTCGCCGTGGGTGAACATGATCCGGTCCGCGGTCAGCGCCCGATGCGTGATCCGGTGTTTGTGCAGCCTGAGCACGGTGTCCCAGACCTGCCGGAGCTGGTCATCGGTCGGGGCTGAGCTGGCCTGCGCCAGGGTCGTCCCTTCGAGATGCTCGGTCGCCAAGACCGCGGTGTCGGGACCTACCTTGATCACCGCGTGCAGTCGGGGGGTCAGCACACCGGCATCCTCGGTCGCGTAGGTCAGCAGGGCCTGGCGCTCGACTACCCCTTCCAGAGTCAAAGGTGCGCTGCGCGAGATGTGTGCCTTGAGCCGTACCCGCCGGTAGAGCCGGTAGAACGCATCGGCCGCCTGCTGGTCCCGGTCGAAGACGATGACGTTGAGTCGGCTGCCGTCGTCGCAGCTGGCCGCATACCTGCGTACTTCCGGGCCGCCATTGCCGATCCGGCGGATCGCGACGATGGGAGCATCCACCGAGCTGAGCGCTGCGGCGATCTCGGCTGCAGTGGGCCGCCCCGAGATGGTGCCCACGGCGTAGCGCAGTCCCGACCCGATCGCTGACCCGATCAGCACCGTGATCAGCAGGGCGAGCACGGTTGTATAACCGTGCGCCAGGTTGGCTACCGCGTAGAAGCCGATGCCGGTGAGGAACGCCGTCCGCCATTGCGGCCGACCGCCGAGCCCGATCACGGTGACGTACGCGACCAATCCGGCCAGGTATGCGTCGAGCGTTGCCGCATGCCGAGTGGCCGGGTTGGCGGCATGCAGTGCGGCGTGCAGCTGGCGCAGCGCTGGCTGGCTCAGCAGCACATTGACCATTGCTACGACTGCGACAGCTATCCCGCCAGTGGCCACCGCCTCGGCTAGCCGACGAAACTGCCCGAGCATGCCGAACCGGATGGCCAGGGCGATCGGCAGGATCGGCAGCGCCAGATTGCCTGCGAAACCGACCAGATGCAGCAGCGACGGTGGCAGCCGCTGGCTGACGCCGACCACGTCAAATTCCACGCCCGTGGCCGTGGCGCTGGCGAGCAGGCCGATGCCGACTAGGAGCGCGATCTCGGCCAGGGCGATGACGCAGCGAAGCAAGTCAGCGGGTATCCGAACCCGCGGCTCAAGATGATCATCAACCTGAATCTGCGCTGGGTTCGCCAGCGCGGCCCCGCTACCGGCGTGCGTCGACGCCGCCAATGCCGCTGGCTGGGGCGGCTCTCGGCGCGACTTCATCAGACGATCGTTTCACCTATGCCCAAACCTGGCCTAGCCCGCTGGTGGGAATCGCACGCCGGGTGACTGCGACGGTCAGCTCCTGCGGCCACGGAACTGATTGCCGAGCATGCTATCGGTCAGGCGACCACGAGCCGGTAAAACGGGCAGATGACCCACCAAGCAACTCGCGGTAGAGCGCCGCGGTGTCGGGATGCGGCTGTCCGTCAGCCGCGATCTCGCCGATCGCTTCCAGACAATGAGTCCACGCCTCACGCACGCCGGCCAGGTTTCCCGCGGCGTGCTCGGCTCGCATCAAGGCCCGCCAGAGCTGCTCGGCCGCTGAGTCCGCGGCCAGACCTATCCTGGCCGCACGGGCAGCCGAGGCCGGATTGCGATCGGCCAGGTCAAGGTCGGAAAGCAGCTCCGCCGCGTCCACGATCTGTGCCCGCACGGTCTCCACCAGCGCGATGTCCAGCCACCAGTAGTAGCAGCCAGTGAACGGCTGGCCGCGGATCATCCGCAGCGCGTCGTGCAGCAGCGCGGCGTCCCTGGCCTCGATGCCCTGGGATGTCTTGGCTTCGAACTCATGCCAGTCCACTCGGGTGCCCGGATGCAGCGCGTACTGGCCGCCGCCCAGGTGCTCGATCCATTCCCTGCCGTCGGCAGCCGGGCCAAGCTGGCGGCGGGTGCGGACGATCAGCTGACGGAGGGAGTCCGACGGTCTCGGATGATCCGGATCGGCGCCGAGCAGGTAGCACAGCTGCCGGTTGGACAGGCCGTCCCTGCCGTTCAGGGCGAGGGCCACGACCAGCTGGCTCTGCGCGGGCAGCAGGGCCCCAGGCTGTCCGTTAATGGTGAGGGTCCCCAGCAGGCCGATCCGCAGACAGGCCGCTTGATCCGGCAACGCAGCCGGCCCGGGCTCTTCGGGCGCACTGGCCTGCCGCCAGCTGGCGTCGGGCATGCTGACCGACACCGCCGCCGGCGGCCAGGCCGCGTCTGGCAGACTGGCCGGATCCGGCCGCCAGCTCTCCTCTGGCACCCTGGCCGGCTCCGCTTGCCAGGCCGCAGCTGGCTGACTGGTCGGCCCTGGTCGCCAAGCGTCGCCTGGCTCACTGGTCGATGCCGGCCGCCAGCCGGGGCCGCCGACTCGGTCAGGACCAGGCCAGATCACCGACCCGGAGCCGGGGTCGCTCACGCCGGTCGCCTCGGTCAGGGCTGTGGCGTCGGTCAGGGCCGTCTCGCCGGCTGGGGCTGCGGGGCCGCTGCCGTCCGGTTCGTCGCCCGGCTCATAGTCGGGTTCGTAGCTCGACTCATAGCGGAACCCGTCGTCCGTTAGGTCCGGCAGGTCGGGTAGGTCAGGCGGCCAGCACGACCCGTCGTACGGCGGCTCGTCGGGCGCCACGTCGGCGTCCTGCGCCGCGACGGCGAACAGGCTGGTCAGGGCGCGGTAGTCGGACTCAGTCAGCGGCCGGGGATACGCCTGCAGATTGGCTGGCATGATCGTGGCCACGATCCCGCCCGGCCGGCTGGGATCGTGGTCGAGCACGAGATCCGCGGTTCCCGGCGCCTGCGCTGGCGTGCTTCCGGCTGGCAGCAATGCCGCCGCGCCGCCGGGACCGCTGACCAGGTCGGTCAGCAGCGCCAGCTCGGCCGGGGTCGGCGCGATCCGGCTCACCAGCAGGGTCAGCGCCCAGTCTTCGTCGCCTGGGTCGAAGACCCGCAGCCTGCGAACCGCGGTCGGCCCGGCGTCGCCAAGCCGTCGGCGCAGCGTCACGGCCTTGGCTGCGGCCAGATCGAGGGCTGCGGCTAGGTCATCGCAGCAGGTGGTCCGGCTGCCGAATTGCTTGAGTTCAGGGAAGCCGACCAGGATGAGGTCATACCAGCCGGCCAGCTCGCTGGCCGCCAGCTCGGCGGCGGCGGTCGCCAGTACCTGGTCGACCAGCACCGGCGGTCCGTCGGCCACGGTGACGCCGAGGTACTCCAGGTCGACCAGCAGGAAGCCACCGCCGTCCGCCTCTCCGATCGTGACCAGGCCGGGTGCGAGATCTCCGGTGGCGGCGGTCAGCTCCGGCCGTTCGGCCGCATCGGCCGGGGTAGCCAGCCGCCAGGTCAGACCCTGGCGGCCGGCCGGCACGGTGAACGGCGGCGGCGGCGGCTCGCTGGCCGGGCTGGCCAGTAGGATCTCCATCGCCTGCGGCAGGATCCGGACGGCGGCGATCTCGGGAACCTGCTGGCCGCCCTCTGCCAGGCCGGCCCCGAGTTCGCTGAGTGCCGCACGCAGCCAGTTGGCCGGGATCAGCCCGGCGTCGGAGCGCAGCCGCTGCTCGACGGCGATCACCGGAGCGGCAGCTGGCAGCGGGATGCGCCGTCCAGGCCGCCGGAACTGGCGCTGCCGGTTGCGCATCCTGGCCAGGCTGACTGCGGCTCCGCCGGCCAGCATTCCGGCCGCGAAAACGGCAACCGGCGGGAACTCGGCCGTGCTGCTGGCCGCGGTGACTCCGGTGACGTGCCGCGCGGCAGTGGGACCGGGACCGCCGTTAGCGGTCGGCGCGGCAGGGGTCGCCGAGGCGGCCGGGTGCGGCCGGTGGAACCGCGGCTTGCCGGACGGATGCGGTTCGTGGCTGGTCGGGTGCGAATGACTCGGCCGCTCGCTGCTCTGGGCGGCGTGACCGTGGCCACTGCCACGCCCGGTGGCTGGATGGCCATGCACGCCAGGGGATGCGTTCGTCGGCTCGTCGATGGGGATCCGGAGCACCCAGCCCGGCAAGATCATCGACGGGTTGGAGAAGATAACGCCCCCCATGTCACGGCCGAGGTTGATCGTGGCGATCTCCGGATACCTGTCGCCGTCGCCGAGATAGTGCTCGGCAATGGTCCACAGGCAGTCTCCAGGCCGGACAGTCACCAGCTGGTATTGGCTCATCGTCATCACCTGGGCGCTTGACCGTGCGTCGTCGGCGGGCTGGTGGCTGGCCGGGTCCTGGGCAACCACCAATGGCACGGCCGCTTCGGTGAACGCGCCGGGACTCGGTTGTGAGGCTGCGGTCACCGCCGGCTGCCCGGTGGCGGCCTGGGCCGTGGCGGCCTGGGCCGCGGGCGCTGCCTGACTCAGGGTGAGCAAGGCGGTGGGCCCGCTGATGCCGAGCATGGCGAGCACGACCAGCCGGGCGGCCACGGCCTGGACTCCGCCGAGCCGCAGCCGGGGTGCGGCGCTGCCGCGAATGGCCGCCTGGGTCTCGGCCACGACCGCGATCGAGAACGCGGCCCAGGCTAGCCAGCTGATGTCCCTGACGGCCGCCAGGAATAGCGTTCCATTGTCCTGGTGGGCCAGCGTCTGCCAGATCAGGTGCCAACTCGGCACCCGAGTGGGAATCGGCGAGCCACCCAGCCGGTATAGCAGCACCGGCAGCCCTGCGACCAGGGCGATCAGTGTCAGCAGCGCGGCCAGACCGCGCAGCACTGTGGACAGCCTGCGCGTCCGCCGCCCGCGCGGGCCGGATCCGCCCGGTCGCACCGCTGCCGTCCTAGTCTGCGTCATGCCCCTGGTCCCGTCACTCCGGTCACCAGCGTCGCGGTGGCCGATTCATGTACCGTGATCCAGTTGATGCCGATCAGCGACAGCATCTTGGTCGGCTCCCGGATGGTGACCGTCACTTTGAGAGTTCGCGGCGGGAGCACTTGCACGGTGTATTGATAGCCAGATGCTGAAATGGTTGTCCGTGCGGCCTCCAGGTACTGGCTGGCCGCGGCGCGGGCCTGGTCAGCGCTGACCACGAAGGAGCCGGTGGAATAGGCGGTCTGCTGGTTGACCTGATTGGCGCCGGCTCTGGCTGCCTCCTGCGCGATGGCGGCCGCGTTGCTCGCGGCGTCGAGTTGGGCGCCGCCGTCGATCACCAGCCCGGCCAGCGCGAGCAGCGCCACGGCCAGCACGATCAGCATGAGCGACAGCGAGCCGCGATCGGCGTCGGAGTGGTCCCCGCGACCGCTGCTTGTCATCCACTGCTCCCGGCGGTGCTGGTGATCGTTGGGCTGGTGATCGTTGGGCTGGTGCTGGTTGGGCAGGCCATCAGGTCGTCCCGACCTGGTGCCGGGACGACCCATGAACCGAGGGTGCACCAGGGCTGTGACAGTCACTGTGACAATCACCGTCCGCGATAAAGATCGAGCGGCGAACTGAAGGTCGCCGACAGCATTTTGCTGCCCGGTACTCCCGGCAGCACCAGGTCGGACAGCCTGACCCGGCAGGTGACGATCACCGTTATGGTGGCCGGCAGGCCAGGCGGTGTGGCGAACTTGCTCTGCAGTAGCGGGGCGGACACCGTCGCCGGGTCGCACTTCAGGTTCTGGGTCGCGAGTTCTCTGAGCGCGCCTGACGTGGCGGTAGCCAGCGCCTGTTCTGGCGTGCGGGAGATCGACGCCTGCCGCGCGGCATCTCGCGCGGCGGCGTAGACCGAGTTCTGGGCCAGCGATGTCCGCCCGGCCGCGATCACCAGGCTGGCCAGCAGCAGCAATGCCGGTGCCAGGATGATCAGCTCCAGCGCCGCGTTTCCGGCCGAGCGGTCCGGCCTGGCGGCTGTATCAGGCATCAGGTCGTGCGCCTTCGTTTCAGGGAATGGTGAATTGCTCGACGGGAACCCGGGCGGACTGGGTCACCGTCAGCCCAAAGCCAGGGAAGATGACCGGCACCGTCGCGTGCACCGTGATCACGACCGTGCGCGGGCCGCTGCCTGCAGCGGACGCGGTCGGCGAGAGCAGAAAGCCGGGCGCCGCCGAATGCACGAACGCCAGCGCGGCGGTGGTCCCGGCCCCGGCAGGCGTGCCGTGCACCCTGGCGACGTCGGCGCCCTGGCGGGCGGCCGCCAGGGCGGCCTCCTTGGCCAGGTACCAGACCGACGCCTGGACGATCAGCATCAGTCCGAGCAAGAACACCGGCATGATGATCAGGTAGCTCAGCGAGAGCGCACCACGATCATTCCGCCCGAGTGCCCGGCGCACCGTCACGGCAGCTTCGACTTCTCGTTTGCGATAGAAGTGGCGATAAACCCGCCGACGACACCGGCGGCGGCGACGAGCAGCGTCGCGATGATGACCCATTCAAGCGAGAGAGCGCCGGCCTCGAGGTCGCCCCGCAGCGCCGCCCTGGCCCGGCAGTGTGCCTGGTCCACCAGGTATCGCGCGACCAGCCAGACTTCGTTCATCGTTCCTCCTTTCGGGCCCGGTGGCGGGGACTATCCCGTGCCGAGCAGTCGGTAGACCATCGGGAAGGTCAGCAGCACGAGGAAGCCGGCGCTCAGCAGCGCGATCGGGACGACCATCGTGGTGCTCTTGGCGCCGGCGTTGGCCCGGTCGGCGGACAGCGCCTGGCTGCGCATCGACTCGGCCCGCGCGGCCAGGGTTTGCAGGATCTTCGCGCCCTCCTGGCCGGCCACCTCCGCGATGTCGGCGAGATCGGCGAGTTCATGGACCCCGGTCTCGGCGGCCAGTGCGGCCAGCCCGGTCCACGGCGCCTGACCGGCCTGACGAGCTCCGTCAAGCGCGGCCCTGATCCGCTGGAACGCCCAGCCGCCGCCGATCTCGGCGGCCGCCTCAAGCGCCTCGGTCGGACCGGCTCCCGCTCCCCGCTCCAGCGCTACCAGATCCAGATAGCTGGCCAGCGCGTAGCGGAAGTCGGAGCGTCGGCGTTTCGCCGCCGCTCTGGTTGTCAGGTCAGGAACGAAGAAGAGTCCGCAGCCAAGCGCCAGCGAGCCGATCGCCGGAACCGGCAGCGGGAAGCTGAGGCCGTCGAAGGCCAGCAGCACCGTGAGCAGCGGCCCAGCAACCAGACCGGCCAGGCCCCAGGCGAGCTTGCTGGCCAGCCAGACCTCGCGCTGCCTTCCGAGCAGGGCGAGATCGGTGGTCGGGACCGGCAGCCATGGGGCCACCGTAGTCAGCCGCCCGCCGAGGCGGCGGACGGTGCTGCCGTCGAATCGGCCGGTCGGGAACGCCGGGCTGGCTGCGCCGGTCACTGGTGCGGCCTGCCAGACCGCCACGCTGGCAAAGCTGGTCGGCGGATCGAGTCGGCTCAGCGCGGCGTCCAGCCGGGCGCTCCCCGGGATCAGCTCGCGGACCAGCCAGAAGACGCCGAGACCGGCCAGGATCCCGGCACCGATCACCCACAGGTTCATCCCAGTCGCCGCCCGTCCAGGCCCAGTCCGACCTGCTCATGCGCCGGCGCCGGGGTATCGAGGAACCGGCCGGGAGCCGGCATGGTGCCCAGGTAGTGCAGCCAGTAGAGCCCGGCCGCGTACAGCAGGGCGACCAGGCCCATTACCAGCTGGCCGGTGAACGTTCCGTAGGGCGCGGAATACGAGTGGTTCAGCACAGCGAAGATGGTGAAGCCGACCACGAACACCGTGATCCACTTCACCGTGGTGCGATGCTGGGCTCGCTCGGCTTCGATCTCGCGGCGTGCGGCGACGTCCCTGGCGAGGATGGCGGCCAGCGCGTTCAGCACATCCCTGGCGCCACCGCCGCGCCGTCCGGACGCGATGATCAGAGCCGCCGCGATCCGATCGCCAGCCAGATCGTCGATCTCGGCGGCAAAGGCGCGCAGCGCGGCCTCGGTACCGGTCCGGACCGACAGACGCGCCGCCAGCGTGCTGACCGGTCCGGCGATCGCGGCCGGGGCGGTCCTGGCGCTGAGCTCCAAGGCGTCCTCGAGGCCCCGGCTTGCGGTCAGCATGTCGGCCAGCCTGCGGACCCACTGCTCCAGCCCTTCGAGCATCGCCGTGCGCTTGCGCTGGCTGCCGACCAAGGTCAGTTTCGGCAAGAAGAACACCGCCGCGGCCGCCGCGATCGCGGCCACCGGCCACCGGGTGATAGCGAGCACGGCCAGCGCGGCAAGCACAGCACCGGCGGCCCGGCGGCGTGCCCCGGTGGTCAGCGCGGTCAGCACCAGCCTCGGCGGCGTGCCAGCATCGGGCTGCGGCCTGGTCAGCTCAAACAGCAGCAGGACTAGGCCGACCGCCATGGCGGCGCCGGCTAGGGCGGCAAGCAGGATCATCGCCATCCCCCTGGGCCGGGCCTGGCCGTTCCCGACTGCCTGCTGAGTAGCGTCGGGTCGAATCCGGCGGCCACCAGCCGCTCCAGCATTCCAGGCGACGGGGTGTGCATTGCGGTGGCCGGCCCGCGCCCGTTCGGCAGGAACAGGCGGTTGACCGCTGGCCGCTCCGTGTCCCCTGGCGGCAGCACTTCGAGTATCTCCGTGACATAACGGACCGTGCGGCGTCCGTCGTGGTACTTGCGCACCTGCACGATCAGGTCGATCGCCATGCCGACCAGGATGTGGATGGCGCGCTCGGCCAGGGCCAGGCCGCCGCGCAGGCCGAGGATCAGGATCCGGTCGAAGGCCTCTTCCGGCGAGTTGGCGTGCAGCGTGCACATCGAGCCTTCCTGACCCGAGTTCATCGCCTCGAGCATCGGCATGATCTCGCCCCGCCTGACCTCGCCGACGATGATCCGCTGCGGGTTGTGCCGCAGCGCGTGTGCCACCAGATCGTGCAGGCTGACCCCGCCGACGCCCTCGGAATTCGGTTCCCTTGCCTCGAACGCGACCACATCGGGATGTTCTGGCATGTTGTGCAGGAACAGCTCGTACTCCGATTCGAGCGTCGCGACCCGCTCCCCCGGCGGGATCTCGCTGGCCAGCGCCCGCAGCATGGTCGTCTTCCCGGCGTTCACGCCGCCGGTCACGATGACGTTGCACCGCGCGCGGACAGCAGCGGCGAGAAACGCGGCCAGCGTCGCGTCGATGGTGCCGAGCTGCATGAGCCGGCCCAGGCTCACGTCCAGGTGGCCGTGCCTGCGCAGGGATACGCACGGCCTGGGTGTCACCGACATGGTCGCCGTCATCCGGGCACCGCCCGCCATGGCGACGCTGACCAGCGGCGATGCGGCAGAGAAGTCACGAGAGGTCTGGCCGCCCCTGGCCGCCCAGGATCTGATCATCGTGATCAGCGCGTCGTCACTCTCGGCGACCGGTGGTCCGCCCACCCGCTCGCCGGACGCGTAGCTGACCCAGACTTGGTCACACCCGTTGACGTCAACGTTCTCGACCGCTGGGTCGCGCAGGTAGGCCGAGAGTGGACCGAGTCCGTAGCGCTGGTCGTAAACCGCCTGGGCCAGGGACTCCCGGTCGGCAGGCGACGGGACCGGCACCCCGGTCCGCACCTGCCGCTCGGCCCAGATCCGGACCGCGTCCCTGATCAGCGGCATGACCTCGGCCTGACTGGCGTTGTCGAAAAGCCGGTCGGCCACGCTGGTCAAGATCTCCGTCACCGCGGCGCGCAGCCTGGCATCGGCCAGCGGTGTGGCAAACTGGCCCGCCCCATCGTCCGTTCTAGCCAGATGCCGTCCGTGCGGCGAAGACCACTGGGCCGACTGTCTGGCCGGGGCGGCATGCGCCGGTGGCCGCTGGCCGGCCGACGGCTGCGGCGGCTGCCACGCGTCGGATTGCGGCGGCTGCGGCTGCCACCCGCCAGACTGCGCTGGCGGCTGCCAAGTTCCCGACCGCGCTGGCGGCGGCTGCTGTGCCCATGGCGGCTGCTGTGCCCATGGCGGCTGCTGTGCCGATGGCGGCTGCTGTGCCGATGGCGGCTGCTGTGCCGATGGCGGCTGCTGTGCCGGTGGCGGCCCCGGGGCGGCTGTTCGCAGTTCGGTCATCCGGTCCAGCCCTGCATGGTTCCGGCACCGACCTGGCTGGAGCCGGGCTCGAACTCGCGCAACGCCCGCCCGACGGGCCGGGCCGACCGCAACAGCGGGCGGGCCGCTATCCCCCGGCGGCTGCCGGTGCCGTCCGAGAGCGTGCTCGCGGTCTTGAGGTCTTCGGGCAGCGACCCGACGACCGGAATGCCGAGGGCGCGCTGCACCTCCCGACCGGAGTGAGTTCCCTCGCCGACCAGCAGCAGGGCCAGCCGCTGGCTGCCTCCCCTGATCTCGGCCAGCATCTCGATCCGCTGCCGCGCCTTGCTCGCCTGGCGCAGCGTCGGCCGCAGCACCAGGACGGCCAGGCTGGCCGCCGCCAGCACCGGCGCGCTGGCCGCGTACGGTTCAAGCCGCCCGCAGTCGGCGATCACGTCGGCAGGCACCGCGGTCAGGGCGGTCGCGAGCGCAGACCAGGACGGCCCGAGGCCGCCCGCCTGCCTGGGGTCGGTGATCCCGGGCAGCAGCAATCGGCTGCCGTCGCCGTCGACGTCGACTAGTTGCGGCCAGAGCCCGGCGGCCATCGCCTCCGGACTTGCCCCGGCCTCCATGGCCAGCGCCAGCAGTCCGGACCTGGCCTCCAGATGCCCGGCGAACAGGCCGGCCAGGACGTCGCCGCCGCTTGGGTCGCACTCAGCGACGATGACCTGGGCGGGCCAGGTGAGCGCCAGGGCAAGCGCGGCGGTGGTGACGCCGGGCGAGCCGCCGGCTGAGACTAGGGCGTAGAGCGCCATTACGGGCTCCGGTGGGTGACGACAAGCGCGATCTGGCCGGTGGCCGACTGCTGCGCGACCGGAATCCCGAACGGCGTCGCGACCAGCAGGTCAACCACGTCGAGTCCGTCCTGATCGGGTCCGGCTGAGACGTCCTGCACGACCGCGGGAACCGGCCTCGTCAAGATCACGGCCGTCGACGTTCCGCTGGCCCCGCCCGCCACGGGCGTTGCCACCACCAACACCCGGTCACCTGGTGCCAGTCCGCCAGCTGGCAGCACCGAGGGTTTGACCGCGACCGGCACGAGTACCTGCCCAGGTCCCGGCGGTTCCGCCGTGGTCAGCTCGGACGCAGCGAGCAGTGTCCCTGGCCGCAGCGCTGTCGCCGCCACCAGGCCGATCACCTGCTGCAACTGCCTTGCCGGGATCACCGCGATGCCCGGGCCTGCGGCGACGCTGGCCGTGCCGAGATCGGCTGACGTCACGATCGCCCCGGCAGGCACGGGCGCGACCACCAGGACTACCTGGATCTGATGGTTCTGCCTGGCGTAGAGCGCCGCGCTGCCCAAGACCCCGGCGCCGATCAGCGCCACGGCCAGCGCGACCATGCCCGGCCGCCGGCGCCGCGGCAGCCGCCGTAGCTGGGTCGGCGGCGGCAGTCGGCTGCCGCTGGTGTCCAGATCAGGTTGCGGGTGGAAGACCGTGCCGAGGCTGCCGGTCTGGGCTGGGCCGCTCATGGTCCGGTCACCAGCGCCTGGCCTTCAGCCACGCGCAGTGAGAACGGGTAGGGCATCTGCAACCCGGCGTTCACCGTGCCGCCCGTGCCGCCCGAGCCGGTCCAGGTCACGGCCCAGGTCACCGTCACCGCCGCCGCGTAGGCCCCGCCGGGCTGCAGTGCCGACGATTGGAGGTATTTGAACTGGCACCCCGCCCCGCCGGAGGGCGCACTGCGATAGCTGGTACCCGGTCCTGGGCAGCTGCTGGGAGCCAGACCGCCGCCTGGATCGAAGGTGAGCAGGTTCGGCGTGGCTGTCAGCCGCGCCCACACCGGCCCGACGGTTACGGTCACCGAAATGGGATGCCACTGGGCCGGCGGAATCCAGAACCATTCAGGCAGGCCAACCAGCGCCGGGCGGTTCAGCGGAGGCGCGGTCCGCGGCTGCAGCTCAGGGACGGTGAGTTCGCCGAGCGCGATCTGGAGCAACTCCTGCGGCGTCACCGGCGGGCCGCCGTTCTTAGAGACCAAGATCACGTTGCCGATCGGGATCTGCAGTGCCGGGCACCTGATGTACTCCCACTCCTCGCCAGGCGGGGCCGGCGGCAGGCCGAGCGCGGCGACTTCGGCCGGCGTCATCGGGTTCAGATAGCACACCAGCGAGCCGCCGCCGCCCCCGCCGCCGCCACCGCCCGAGCCGCCGCCGTTCTGGCACACCTCGATCCAGCTGTTCGGCGGCACGAATTTGTAGTAACAGCCGCTCTGCGCTGGCGTCGCCGCGGTCCGCAAGGACGCCGCGGTCCGGACTGCCGCCGCGGTCCGGAGGCTTGCCGCGGTCCTGGTCGCGGCGTAAGGTGCCGCGGCGGCTGGTGCTGTCATGGCGAGTGCGGCGGCGGATAGGGCCGCGACCGACAGCACTGCGAGGGACGGCATCACCGCGGCCCGCGCTGCGGCGGTCGCGACCCGGCTCAGGGCGTGCATGGGACCTCCACCTGCTGCATGTTGCTGACCACCCAGCGTCCGGCCGACCGGGTCAAGGTCACGTAGAAGTTCAGCTCGGGCAGCCCGAAGCTGCCTGGCACGATCAGGCCGGTCCTGGTGTCCTGTACGCCGAAATGGCTCAGATCCAGGCAGTCGTGCAGCGAGGCCGAGGTGCTCCGCCGGATGACTCCGAGCACGTGCGGTATCGCGTAGCCGTAGCCGATCTCGTGCGCCGCCCACACCCGCGGCATCGGCGCGGTCACCTGCCTGAGGAAGTCGGCGTCGGTGACATTGGCGAGCAGCCTCCTGGCTGCGGCGATGTTCCTGGTGCGCATGGCCGCACCGTAGGCCTGCCAGTAGCTGACATAGGCGGCGATCACCTGCTCGGAACCGGTGCCGCCGACTGTCGTCACGGTGCTGGGGCTAGCCGGTGGCGCTGACGCGGTTGGCCTGGTCGGCAGGGCTACGTTCGGCAGCTGGTTGCAGCCGGCCAATAAAAACACCAGCACGAACCCGGGAGCGAGTGCGCGGGCCAATGAGCGAAAAACCATGAGATGCGAAAATCCTGCCAACCGTTTCTGACTGCCCGTAATCGTCGAACAGCATTGCGCACCATGTGACGCAAACACAACCGTTTGACGGAAAAAATCTTGCTACCAATCCGGATGGCACCATGATCAATAGATTCGGGGTATTCCCGCAGCCCCTGCCATGGTCAGCCAGCCGCCGCAGCGCGCCGGCCGGTCACGGTCCGGGCAGGTAGTTCGGCCGAGGGGTCGCGGTCCGGCGGATAGCTCGGCCGAGGGGGGCGGTCCGGCGGATAGCTCGGACCGAAGGGTCGCGGTCCGGCAGGCAACTTGGCCGAAGGGTCGCGGTCCGGCGGATGGCTCGGCGACGGGTCACCGGTCGGTCGGGTCAGGTAGGTCGGCCGAGTGATTAGAGGTGAGCCGAGTGATTAGAGGCAAGCGAGTGATTAGAGGTGATTAGAATCCGGCAAGCAGATAGGCCGACTGGTTTGTCCCGTTCTTTGGCCCGGCTTCCGCTACCGGCATGGCGGCATGATTCCCTGGCAGCATGAGGCCACGATCATGAGCTCCGCACCGTCCCGGCCAGCCGAAGCCGCGAACGCCGCCGGCCGACCGGGTGTCTTCGCCGATCTGCGGGCACAGCGCGCCTGCTGGCATCCGGTCGCGTTCTCGCCCGATCTCGCCGACCGTCCGATCCATGCTGACCTGCTCGGCGAGCCGCTTGTGCTCTGGCGCGGTGCGGGCGAGGTACACGCGATGACCGACCTGTGCGTGCATCGCGGCACGGCGCTGTCGCTCGGCTGGATCGCCGGCCGGGAAATCGTGTGTCCCTATCACGGCTGGCGGTACGCGGCCGACGGCCGCTGCGTGGCGATTCCGCAGCTTGAGGACCCGACCAGGGTGCCAGCCAAGGCCCGGGTGCCGGCCTTCCTTGCGCAGGAGCGTTATGGCCTGATCTGGGTCGCGCTGGAGGAGCCGCGCTGGCCGCTGCCTGAAGTGCCCGAGCTTGAGGACAGCTCGTGGGCGCTGGTCACCGCGGGACCGTACCGGTGGGCGTGCGACGCCGCCCGCCAGGTGGAGAATTTCACCGACTTCGGGCACTTCCCCTGGGTGCATCCGGGACTGCTCGGTGATCCCGACCGGCCAGTGGTGCCACGGCACGAGGTGCACACTGACGGTAACGTCCTGCACTACACGGTGGTCCGGCCGGAGGCGCCGAACAGCGAAGACTTCCCCGTCTTCGGCAACGAGCAAGCCGGCCCGCCGGAGCGGCGGAGCAGATATGAGCTGCACCTGCCGTACACCATCGTGCTCAGGCTCGGCTGGGGCGGAGTGCGGGGGATGGTGTACTTCTTCGCCTCGCAACCGCTTGGCGTGGATCAGAGCGCTGGCTATGTGGTCATCGGGCGGAACTACAACCTGGACCAGTCCGAGCAGGTCCTGCGGGACTTCGAGGACACCATCTTCGGCCAGGACCAGGTCGTGGTGGAGTCTCAGCGCCCGGAGCGGGTGCCCTTCGATCTGGCCGACGAGCTGCACCTGAAGTTCGATGCCGTCGCGGTCGCCTACCGCAAGGCGATGCGGGCGCTAGGTCTCGCCACCAGCCGGCCGGCCGGGGCCGACCCGGACAGCGGCTAGTGGCGGCGAGCGGCGGATCCCAAGAGCGGCTCCGCCGCTTTGGTGATCTGGCGGATCCCTAGTGCGGTTGTGCCGCCTTGGCCCGCTCGGCTGCGACGTGGGCCGGGGGCCGTCCGATCAGCTCGATCAGGCCGAGGACTACGACCAGGATGATCGCGATGACCAGCACCAGCAGCCCGGTTGGCTGTGACCAGAACACGAAGACCAGCCCGGCGATCGCCACCGCGGCAATCCGCAGTGGCGTGCGGTAGCGGTAGACCCAGGTTCCAACCGGCCCGGTGCTCAGGCCGGCCCGCTCCCCGCTGCCGCGGATGGCGTTGAACGCGGACGTGAAGGCCTTCCTGGTTCTGACCGCGGTGACCGATGGTCCGGTGATGAAGCCGGCGAAGGCCACCACCAGGCCGAGCACGAGCAGCACCCGAAGGCCCTGCTTGACGAACCGGACGAGGGTGTCGAACACGGCAGCCGCGGCGTCGGCGGGCAGCACGCTGCTCGGCACCTTGTTCAGGTAGATCACCCGCGCCACCGCGACGCCGATGCCGAGCAGCAGCATCGAAACCGCCAGGCCAAGACTGGCTCCGGTCAGCGCCCGCCGATGGCTCCTGGCGACGTAGATCCCGGCGGCCAGCAGCAGGATGGTGAGCACCGGCAGCACCCATTTCAGCGTGGTCAGCAGCCGGTAGGCCGACTGAGCCTGGATCAGGTACTTGGCCGAGAACAGCGGGAAGGTGGGGTTGATCGGCGGCAGTTTGTTCACCAGCGTCAGCCCCCGCGCCGCCAGGTTGTGCTTCACCTGGTCGATGAGGGGTCCGAGTCCGATCACCACCTGCCCGCCCGAGATGCTGATCGCGCCGCCCTTCTGGCCGGACAGGGCCTTCACCAGCTGGGTGTGCGCTATCCGGTTGGCCTGAGCCCAGAGCTTGGCGACCAGCGGGTTACTGATGATCTTGGCCACGGTGCCGTGGATGAAGCTGGTTACGCCGCTGGCCAGCGTCCCGGAGAAGCTTGCGATCAGGGTGCCGAGCCGGGTCAGTCCGCGATTGGTGAGCTGCTTGGCGGCCTGGTTGGCGATGCCCTGGACGTTGATCTGGTCGGTGATCTTCGTCGTGATCTTGTCGGTCAGTGCGCCCTGCACGGCGGGTTCGGTGATCAGCGGCGAGACATTGGCGACGTACTTGCTGGTGTTGGAGATCTGATTGGCGCTCCAGACACCGAGCACGGACACCGGGGCCAGCAGGCAGCCGAGGATGATGAGTACCGTGGCCACCGGCGTGCGCCAGCCCCGCCGGGTTCTGGTCGGTGCCTGACCGGTTGGCTGGACCGTGCCGCCCGAGTCGGCCCGCCGCTGCTGCGTGACCTGCGCAGCCTGGGCTTTGGCTGCCTGGGCCTGTGCCCTGGCCTCGTCCACCTGGGCCTGGGCTGTCTGCGCCTTCGCTCGGGCCGCCTCAACCTGGGCCTGCAAGTCGCTGACTTCGGCTCGCAGCTGGTCAAGTTCGCTGGCGCTGTCCTCGGTAGCCAGGCTGGTCTCCTTCCGGATGGGCGCCAGGGTCGTATGGTCTGCGCGGGCGCCGCGGCTGGATTGTTCCCCGGCCAGCACGGCCAAGCTCGCCTGCCGCGGGTGATCTGGGCTCCGGCCCTTACTGGCCCGGACATCACCCGCCGAGGGTGAGGAGTATCCGGTCAGCCGGGGAAGGGAGGTGAACTGAGCACAACCGACATCGGGGGAGACAATGACGAGTACTCGGTCATCGATGACCGGCGTTCAGATGAATTCCAAGGCCATGTTCGTCGGGTTCGCCCTGGTGGCGACCGGCGGCCTGATCAGCCTGTGCGGCATCGGAATCTCCGGCACCGTGCTGGTGAACGCCATGCGGCGCTGGGTCAACGCCCAGCAGGAGCCGCCATCTGCCGTGGTGAAGCGCAAGATCGCCCAGGCCAAGGCGGCCACGTCGGCCGCTACCACCGCGGGCAGCAGCGCCTGGCAGAACGGGCTGGCGACGCCGCGCACCCGCTAGCACCCGCTAGCAGCCGATCGGGCCGGAGCCGGCTGACCCCGGATCCGGCCCGTCCGGCGCTGTCTTCCGCGGTACTGACCGGCCCGGAATCAGGCCGGCTCGGATTCTCGGGTCGACTTGTCGACTATCGCGAACCGGCGGATCCGGTTCAGCCATGATGGTTCTGGACAGACAGGAGCCGTCATGACGCGAGCCGAACTCCTCGCCTACAGCCTGGCCAAGCCGGGCGCATGGCTCGACGAGCCATGGGAGGGCGACGTCGTGGTCAAGGTCGCCAGCAAGATCTTCCCGGCGGTGCCATCCCGGACGACGAAGTGTTCGAGGCGGTGGACGCCTCCTATGACGCGGTGGTTGCCAAGCTGCCCAGGAAGGACCGTCCGGCGGCATCGTGACCCTGGCCGGAGCCCAGCCGAACGGCCATCCGGGATCACGGCGACGGGAGCGAACCAGTTGCGCCGCGGTCAGCGATGAACAACAGTCGGTCGGCATGAAGACCATGACGTTCGGAGTGCGGACTGGCGGCCAGGAACGCGTGCATGACATCACCGGGCAGTGCGGCAGGTTCGCCCGCGAGGCCTCGGGTGGCGGTGACGGCCTGCTGCATGTCTTCGTGCCGCACGCCACGGCCGGCATCGCGGTGATCGAGGTCGGGGCAGGCAGTGACGACGACCTGCTGTCGGTGCTGGCGAGCCTGCTGCCCGCCGATGACCGGTGGCGGCACTCGCACGGCTCACTCGGGCACGGGCGCTCACATGTGCTGCCCGCGCTCGTGCCGCCGTTCGCTGTGCTGCCGGTGCTTGGCGGCTCGCTGGCGCTAGGCACCTGGCAGTCGGTCACCGTGGTCGACCTCAATCCGGACAATCCCGACCGACAGGTGCGACTCTCGTTCCTGGGATAACCGGCAGATCACACGTTAGCGGCGGCCGGCGTAGGTAGGGTAGGCACTCGAAGTACCCGACCTCGCACAGAACACTTATGGCGAAACATAGACAATCACGGACTGTCCGAGTCCGCCGCTGGCCACGTGGCCGGGCAGCCCTGCTGCGCGGCGGCGTGCTGGTCGTGCTCTTCACCATCTGCGTGGTGATGAGCGTCCAGCTGTTCGGCGCGAACGCGGGCACCAGCACGGGTCCCCGCGCCGGGACGCTGCCGAATTCCTACCGGGGCGGCACGGCTGACCCGGCGGGCGGGGCGACCCGCGGCAGGGTCACCGCCGTCCGGCCGCCGGCCGCCCGGCCCAGCCGGACCGATCCGGCGCCGCCAGCGAGCTGGCACTCGATCGCTGGCTCATCGGTGACGGCCATCGGGGACTCGGTCATGGTGGCTTCCACGCCAGCGCTTGAGCAGGCGCTGCCGGGGATCTACATCGACGCCATGGTCGGCCGCCAGTTCAGCACCGGGCTGTACGTGCTGGCCGACCTGAAGAGCCGCGGGCTGCTCCGGCCGATCGTGGTCTTCGCCCTCGGCACCAACGGGACGGTCACCGGCGACGAGATCAGCCAGTTGTTCGCCGAGATCGGCCCGCATCGGCGGCTGGTCCTGGTGAACACCTTCGAGGCAAGGTCGTGGGAGCAGGAGGTCAACTCGACCCTGGCCGCCGCGGCCAGCAGCCACCGCAATGCCGCGCTCGCCAACTGGTTCACCGCAATCGAGAATCGCACCTACCTGCTGTGGGCGGACGGCATCCACCCGCAGCCGGCCGGCGGAGTCCTGTACGCCCGGATCGTGCGGGCCGCGGTCGAGAAGGTCGGCAATCTCCCCGGCCCAGCACCGGCGGCTACGGGTCGCGTCCCTCAAAACGGCTGACCGCGATCAGGCCGGCCACGAAAACTACGACCATCGCGATCAGCAGCGCCAGCTCGGACGTGCTCACGCTCACCTTCGCCTGACCGCTCAGGCTCAGCACGAACAGGATCCGCCGGATCACAGCCACCAGGCCGACCACGATGAACGGCTGGGCGACCAGCCGGTGCGCCCGGAGCGACAGCACGACCGTGTGCACGATCTCGACCAGGATCAGGACGAGCAGAACGCGGTCGAGCAGCAGCGGCGCGGCGGCCGAGATAGCCGCCGATATATCCGTCGAGTGCGATACCTGGCTGGTGAAATCGACGATGCCGGAAACCAGTAGTACCGCGGCAAGCAGGATCAGCGCGACGCCGACGAAGACCGTGATGAAGTCCTGCGAGTGCTCAAGTGCCCAGATGACGGATCCAGCGGTACCGGGCAGGCGACCCGCGGCTGGATCCTGCCCGCCGGCGTCCTGCGCCGGGCCAGGAGCCGGACCGCCCGCGGGCAGCGCGGCGCGCCCCTCTTCCTGGCCCGGGCCGAAGACCGCCATTGCGTCATACTTTCAGCTGCGACCGGTCGGCGTCCTCAGCGCGCGGTAATGGCGTATGGCCTGGGTCGGCGCAGCAGCCATTGCCAGAACGACCGGCGGCGCGGGCGTGCCACGATGTTGCCGCTGCCGACCTTGCCTGACACGCTGATCCGCAGCGTGACGGGTATCTCGCTGCCCCAGGGTGCCTTCACCTGCACGTTGCCGCTCCGCACGCTCACGTCATCGGCGTCGACAACGATGCCTGGCTTGGTCACCATGAGCAGATTGCCGCTGCGCACTTCGGCGTCGATCTGCAGCGTCCGATGCATGACGACCGCCTCGGTGAAGTCAAGCCGGACGTTTCCGCTCGTCACCCGGATTTCAAGGCGCCTTGGCACCACCCATCGGCCGTCCCGGTTCGCGTTGCCGCTGGCACATTCGATCCGCACCACGTCTTTGGGCTGCGCCAGCGACCCGGCAGCGATGCTGCCCGGCAGGGCCGCGAGAGTCCCGGCGGGTAGATCGGCCGTCAGCGCGGCCAGCTCACCATAGGTGTGCGCGGTCAGCGCGAACTCCAGCCGCTCGTCCAGCTCCTGCGCGGTCAGCCGTCCGTCACCAGCGGCAACCCGGAGCACCTCAACGACCCGGTCCCGGTCTTCATGTGACGCGCGCAGCTGGGCCGGCGGCGGCACGTCGTCTCCGCGCCCTCGCGGCGCCACCTCGCCCGTCATGGACAAACTGTAAGGCCGCGACGGCCATGCTGGCACTATTCGGGCACTGCGACCCGGACGGTCAAACCCGATGCCCGTCAAGCCGGGACCAGCCGCTGACTTTCAGCGACTGGCGAAGGGACTTTAGCCCATGGTCGGCCGGGCCGGGCAGCGGTCAACTGAGTGAGGGCGCGGCACCGCTGGCGACTGCGCGGCGCTCAGCCCAGGACGCACGGGATCGCCCCGGCGCAGGCGCAAAGGATACGGGATGGCTGTAAGCACGAGCAGGATGGCGCCGTCGGGCCGGATCGGCGGTGCCGAGATCCTTGGCCGGCCGCTGCTCAACAAGGACGCGGCATTTACCCAGACAGAGCGCTCGGAACTCGGCCTGCGCGGGCTGCTGCCCTGGCGCTGCGCCACGATCGAGGAGCAGGTCGCGCTTGAGCTTGAGCATCTGCGGTCCAAGTCGACCGACCTGGAGAAGTACATCGGCCTCGCGGCGCTGCAGGACCGCAACGAGACCCTGTTCTACCGGCTGCTCGTCGATCATCTGGAGGAACTCGCCCCGATCGTCTACACGCCGACGGTCGGCGAGGCGTGCCGCAAGTTCAGCCATATCCTGCGCAGGCCGCGCGGTCTGTGGATCACGCCAGACGACATTGACTGCATACCTGAGCTGCTGCGCAACGCCGGCCGCCCGGAAATCCGGCTGATCGTCGCGACCGACAACGAGCGGATACTTGGGCTCGGTGACCAGGGTGCTGGCGGCATGGGCATCCCGGTCGGCAAGCTGGCGCTCTACTCCGCTGGTGCCGGGGTTGACCCGGGCCTTACCCTGCCGGTATCGCTGGACTGCGGGACGGACAACCAGGCGCTGCTCGCTGATCCGCTTTACCTGGGCTACCCGAGGCCGCGACTGCGCGGCGCGGCCTATGAAGAGTTCATCGCCGCCTTCGTCGACGCGGTACAGGCTGTCTTTCCCGACGCCGTGCTGCAATGGGAGGACTTCAAGCAGCACAACGCGATGCGCCTGCTTGAGACGTACCGGCACCGGATCGCCAGCTTCAACGACGACATCCAGGGAACGGCGGCGGTGATCCTGGCCGGAATCCTGGCCGTGGTCAGGCACCGCGGCGTGCCGCTGTCCAGCCAGCGCCTGGTGTTCGTCGGGGCCGGAGCGGCCGGCATCGGAATTGCCAGGCTGGTGCGGACTCAGCTGCGCGCCGAGGGCGCCAGCGAGGATGAGATCCGCCGCGCGCTGGTCATGCTTGACTCGCGTGGCCTGGTATTTCAGGGCCGCGATCAGCTGGCGCAGGACAAGCTGCCGTTTGCGCTGCCAGCCAGCGAGCTAGCCAGCTTCGGCTTTGCCCCGGCCGACCGGTACGACCTGGAGACCGTGGTGCGGCAGCTGGCTCCGACCATCCTGATCGGCACGAGCGGGGCTGCCGGGGCTTTCACCGAGACGGCCATTCGCGAGATGGCCGCACGAACCCCGGTGCCCCTTGTTATGCCCCTTTCTAATCCGACGGCCAACGCCGAGGCCACGCCAGCGGACCTATTGCAGTGGACGCAGGGACGTGCGCTTGTCGCCACCGGAAGCCCGTTCGGACCGGTCAGGGTAGGCATGGAAATGCGGCTAATTGGGCAGGCCAACAACGTGTTCGTCTTCCCTGGAGTCGGACTCGCCGCGATCGCCGCGCGCGCTAGCGAGATCACCGACCGCATGTTCGGGGTGGCTGCGACCACGCTGGCCGGCCTGGTCGGCGCGGAGCGGCTGGCACAAGGGGCCTTGTACCCGCCGATCGCCGACCTGCGGAAGATATCGCGCGCCATCGCCGTGGCCGTCGCGCGGGAGGCCGTGGACAGCGGGGTCGCCCGGATCGCCCCAGGGGCGGACATCGAGGAGACGGTCGCGACGGCCGTCTGGGTACCGAGCTATCAGGAGCTGAGAAACTACGACAATGAACGATAACAAGGGCACCGGCACGCTGCAGGTCACCGACAGCCGCACTGGGCGCAGCTATGAGATCCCGATCAGCGACGGTGCGGTCCGGGCGACGGATCTGCGCCAGATCAAGGTCGATCCGGATGACTTCGGGCTGCTCTCCTACGATCCGGCCTTCCTGAACACGGCAAGCTGCCGCAGCGCCATCACCTATATCGACGGGGACAACGGCATCCTGCTCTACCGCGGCTACCCGATCGAGGAGCTAGCCGAGAACGCCACCTTCCTGCAGGTCGCCTACCTGCTGCTGAACGGGGAGCTGCCGAGTCCGCAGCAGGCGGCGCAGTGGGAGCACGTGATCACCCGGCATACGTTCGTGCACGAGAACGTCAAGAAGTTCATCGACGGCTTCCACCACGACGCGCATCCGATGGGCATCCTGGTGAGCACGCTCGGCGCCCTGTCCACCTTCTATCCCGAGGCGAAGGAGATCTTCGACCAGGAGAGCCGGCTCAAGCAGATCGAGCGGCTGATCGCGAAGACGCCCACGCTGGCCGCGTTCGCCTACCGGCACGCGATGGGAAAGCCCTACAGCTATCCGGACAACGACCTCTCCTACGCCGGCAATTTCCTGAACATGATGGCCAAGATGAGCGAGCCGCGGTATCACCCTGATCCGGTGCTTGAGCATGCCCTCGACGTGCTCTTCATCCTGCATGCCGATCATGAGCAGAACTGCTCGACCAGCGCGATGCGGGTTATCGGCAGCTCGCACTCCGACCCGTACTCCGCCGCCGCCGCGGCGGCAGCCGCGCTGTACGGCCCGCTGCACGGCGGTGCCAACGAGCAGGTACTGAAGATGCTCACCGAGATCGGCTCGGTCGACAACATTCCTGCGTTCCTGGCGCGGGTGCGCAGCGGTGAGCTGCGCCTGACCGGCTTCGGCCACCGGATCTACAAGAGCTTCGACCCGCGGGCCAGGATCATCAAGGAAGTCGCCGACGAGGTCTTCAAGGTCACCGGGCGGAATCCGATGCTCGACATCGCCCTGGAGCTCGAGCGGATCGCGCTCGCCGACGAGTACTTCGTGTCCAGGAAGCTGTATCCGAACGTGGACTTCTACTCGGGCATCATCTACCAGGCGATGGGGTTCCCGGTGGAGATGTTCCCTGTCCTCTTCGCGATCGGCCGGATGCCGGGCTGGCTCGCCCAGTGGGAGGAGGGCATCCTCGACGCCGAGCAGAAGATCTCCAGGCCGCGCCAGATCTACACCGGTGCCGGGCTGCGCCACCTCAACGGGACGCCGCCCTGACGCTGTCGGCCGTTTCAGTGGATTGACCATAGGGGTTTGACCACAGTGGTTTGACCACAGTGGTTTGCCCAGCGCGACGGCGGGCAACTGACAGTAGCCGCTGGACGGTGCCCGCCGGAGCCTGAGCAGGTGGTCAGAGCAGCCATGAATCCGATCGAGCGAGTGATCCGCCGGGTGGACGCGGTCCAGCAGCGACACCGGGTGCCTGCCTTCGTCTTCGGGGTGATCAAGAAGTACGGCGACGACAACGGCGGGATCCTGGCCGCCAGCCTCGCGCACTCGAGCTTCGTGGCGCTGTTCCCGCTGCTGCTGATCCTGGTGACCATCCTCGGCCTGGTCGCCGCGGTGGACCCGGCGCTGCGGGAGCACGCGTTCGCGGCGATCAACAAGCAGGTTCCGCTGATCGGCCATCAGCTCACCAGCAACGTGCATGAGCTGCAACGGTCGAGCACGATCGGACTGGTGGTCGGCCTGCTGCTGCTTGCCTGGGGTTCGGCGGGACTGGCGCAGACCGGCCTGTTCACGATGGCTCAGGTGTGGAACCTGCCCGGCCCGGCCAGGCCTGGCTACGTGCAGCGGCTCGGGCGGGCCGGGGAATTCCTCGGCGTGCTCGGGCTTGGCGTGATCGTGACCACGCTGCTCGCCATCCTGAGCACCTATGGTCAGGTCGGCGCCGTGGTCGCTGTGCTGGTCGAGATCGCGGCAATCGCGACCAACATCGGGATGTATCTGATCGGCTTCCGTGTCCTCACGCCCAAAAGCGTGGCCTTCCGCGCGCTGGTGCCTGGCGCGGTGGCCGGTGGCGTCGCCTGGACCGTGCTGCAGGCCCTGGGCACCTACCTGGTGCGGCATCTGCTGCACGTCAACTCGGTCTATGGCGTCTTCGCCACGGTGCTTGGCCTGCTGGCATGGATCTACCTGGCGGTTCAGATCGTGGTCTACTCCGCCGAACTGAACGTGGTGGTCGCCAGGAAGCTGTGGCCGCGCTCGATCCTGCAGCCACCGCTGACGAAGGCCGACCGCCTGGTGCTAGCCGACCAGGCATTGCAGAACCAGCGCCGGGACGATCAGCGGGTGGACGTCTCGTTTGACGATCACTAGCCTGCCAGCGGACTCCGGTCAACTCACGGGGTGGCAGACTGCCGACATGACCTATTTGGCGTCGGCCGGCCGTTATGAGGCACTCCCCTATCGCCGCTGCGGGCGCAGCGGGCTCAAGCTGCCCGAGATCGCGCTCGGGCTCTGGCAGAACTTCGGCTCTGACCGTCCCCTTGACCTCCAGCGGGCGATCATCAGGCGCGCCTTCGACCTCGGTGTCACGCACATCGACCTGGCCAACAACTACGGGCCGCCGTACGGGTCAGCCGAGGAGAACTTCGGTCAGATCCTGCGCACCGACCTGGCGCCCTACCGGGACGAACTGATCATCTCCACCAAGGCCGGCTATGACATGTGGCCTGGACCCTACGGCGAGTGGGGTTCCCGCAAGTACCTGCTGGCCAGCCTCGACCAGTCGCTGGCCAGGATGGGCCTGGACTATGTGGATATCTTCTATAGCCACCGGTTCGACCCGGATACTCCGCTCGAAGAGACGATAGGCGCGCTGCATACCGCGGTCAGTTCGGGGAAGGCGCTCTACGCGGGCATCTCGTCCTATTCGGCCGAGCGGACCGAGCAGGCCGCCGCCATCTCGCGCGCGCTGGGCACGCCGCTGCTGATCCACCAGCCGTCCTACTCCATGCTGAACCGCTGGGTCGAGGGCGGCCTGCTCGATGTGCTTGACCGCGAGGGCATCGGCTGCATCGCGTTCTCGCCGCTGGCGCAGGGTCTGCTCACCGGCAAGTACCTGGGCGGCATTCCGGCAGGCTCTCGGGCCAGCCAGGCGGGCTCGCTGTCCGCGGCACAGCTGAGCGCTGCCACCCTGGCGCATGTCCGGGCACTGGGTGAGATCGCCGCCGCCCGCGGCCAGTCGCTGGCGCAGCTGGCGCTGGCGTGGGTGCTACGGGACCGGCGAGTCACATCGGCGCTGATCGGCGCGAGCAGCGTGGCGCAGCTTGAGGAGAACCTCGCGGCGGCGGGCCAGCCGGCCTTCACCGACGAGGAACTGGCCGCCATCGACCGCGAGGCCGTGGAGGCCGGCATCAATATCTGGGCCGACTCCAGCGCAGGATGAGCAGCGCTCCACCTTATGCCGATATCAGCATAAGGCAGATTATGCCGATACCGTGATTATGCCGAACAGCTGATCAGCGAGTCGCGTTCGCGCAGTTCAGGCGCGGTCAAGTGTGCTCACGGAGCCGGCATAATCCGGATGGCCCGGGCTGCCTCCCGCCGTGC
>Ga0208565_1000062_pt1 | contig 89687 bp, 74 predicted proteins | sample Sb_taG_7_FD_187706 | JGI IMG/M metagenome (GOLD analysis project Ga0208565, IMG submission 187706) | Peat soil microbial communities from Weissenstadt, Germany - Sb_50d_2_FS metaG (SPAdes) (version 2) | ecosystem: Environmental > Terrestrial > Soil > Wetlands > Peat | place: Germany... | reverse complement strand
GCCACCGTCATCATACCCAGCCAAGTTCGCGATTTAGCCCTTTCATCAACACCCTGCTAAGCAGCGGACGCACATTCCCGAGTACAGGAGTTTCTTCTTCTGAAACTTCCCTCGGGGCTACGAGACGGGGCAGCAATTTCACCGCAGATGCGGGACGCAGATGGTTGACGCTCTCGCTCGTGCTTGCAGTATCCATCAAACAGGACCCTTGAATTCTTCGTTCGGCGTGCATTCACGGTGCACAACACATGCCTGAGAAAAACCCTTGAGGTTTCAAGGCCCCGCGACTCGCAATCGGTTGAATCCGATTGTTTTGAAATATCAGCCCTTTTCACTTTGAATTGCGGCGCGCTGATGTTCTTGCGCATCAGGTCCATCGATGGAGCGATCGCGCCGGTAGTGTCCTATTTTGACGGACGAGGCCGGACCAAGCCGGGTAACACCGGACCGCCAATCTCCAGTAGTGGTCGCATGCCTGAGCGGTCACGAAAGCAGGAACCAGAGGACATAATTCAGACGGCGTTTCGCATCGTTCGCAACTCAGCTTCAGCTCTGTGACACGATGGGGGACCAAGTTTGACGCGAACCCCTTTCTGATGAGTAGTTCTAATGACTTGAAGCGCTGTTCGGGGATGATTTTGGTTGACACTATGGGGCGGTTGACAAATGGCATTTTCAACGCCTGAACTCGGCCGGAAATTTTCGGCTTAAATATTAGCACAACTTATAGGTCAAGTGACCTGGCCCCGGCGAAGCGCGAGATGCGGTACCGGTTTAATTTGATTAGCCGCGGCCAAGCCTTAGGATATAGTCGCGGCGGATTTCATCACGCCTTCTATAATCGATTACGGCTGAAACGGCGGAGTCATCAACGACGCCGCGAGCCGTCCGGGCGGCCCTTTGCATCTCCGTTCGCACGGACCAGGTTTTTGAAAAGCCATAACACTCGCGGCCCGCACTTAGGACACCCGTTGCCATTTAGGACGGTGCCAACCGGGCCATTAATCTTGGTCGGGTTTTGTTTGAGGTGGCCGCGGCCTGGGGCTCTTTGTTTCGCTGGAGTCGAATGCGTAACCGGCAAGTTTCTCGATCGGAATGCCAGAAGCTTGCGCCAGTTTGAGTGCGTCGACCAGCCGCTCAACCTTCCATTCCTTGATCCACACGTACACGGACTGCCGACGCACGCCGCAGAGCTCGGCGACCGCCGTGGGGCCGCCGGCCAACTCGATTGCCGCCGCGACCATGTTCGGTCGATTGGCTTTTTTGCCCCGCGGCGGTCCTGAAGTTTTTCTCCTGCCCATCTCGCGGCCAGTGTAAGTATCGCTGTCGGCATACTCAAGCGCGCGGGCGCCAAGGTCGCCTTGTGGCGTCACGTGTACACTAATTTATCCTTGACCTCAAGGCCGGCTGTAACTTCATATCGAAGTCTTAAATACTCGCTGAACTAGCAAGATTGAACAGATTTTCGTACGTCTGGTATATTTGACAATAGTCTGAAAACGAGGTAGTCTTCGAGGTGTCGTGGGAAAGGATCAACGAGCTGTGGCCGGGATGAGCCAGTGGAGATACGGAGCAGCGCCGTCGTCGCATTTAGGCGCGTACGTATCGGGATCCGAGAGGACCAATTAGTCAAGCAGTACAGCGCCACAAGAAACGGCGGCAACGTGAGTGATCGTGAGCCGCGGACGAATTTATCAAATTGCGAAACGGAGGAAGGATAATCATGAATCCAGACAGCGCGACTAAACTTGACGAAGCGGTAAACCACGGAGACTCCTCCGGGGTGCAGCGCGAGGTGGCCGGTCGAACCGTCGAAACGGCAACCCACCCCGCAAAAGCGGTGACCGGTTCCAGAGAAAAATCATCGGTTCGCGGAATCAAGCGAAGGGTTTCGCGCGATGCCAGAGGCGGCGGCGAACAACCGCATTCGCAGGAATCACAGCCACCTCTCCCAATTGGCCGCGGCGAGGCGGCGAGCGATACAGCCGCTGCCGAACGGACTTCGCCTTCGGTTGAGACGGCAACCCGGCCGTTTGGCTCAACGGAGGGATTCAGTCTCAAGCAGAAACTGGCCGAGGTCCGTCGCCGCATCAGCTACATCCAAAAGCGCGGCCACAACGAGCGTTTCAACTACTCGTACGTGACCGCGGCCGATATCGCCGGCGCGGTTGGCGACGCACTCGCCGAACTCGAAGTCGTGGTCATCCCGAGGCTCGAGTCCATCTCCCACGAGAACATTTCGCCGAACCAGGGTTATCCCGATCATCTCACGCGGGTCGTGATGACCTACACGTTCATGGACGTGAACAGCGCCGAGGAGCTGACCGTGAAGATGCCTGGCGAGGGCCGGGACCCGGGCGACAAGGGACCGTACAAGGCAATGACCGGCGCGCTCAAGTACGCGCTGCTGCAATCTTTCCTCATCGCCACCGGCGACGATCCGGAAGACGAGCGAGCCGATGGCGGACCACATGCCGGCGGCAATGGGAACGGCGGCTCAGACCCTGTAATCAGCCGGGAACAGGCAGGCCAGATCTACGAACTGATCGAACAGACCGGAACCGATGTCGCGAAAATGCTCGAGTACTTCAAGATCTCGAAGATCGAGGAAATGACCGTAAGCGTGTACGGACGCGCGGTCCAGGCGCTCAAGCGCAAGCAAGCCACCGCCGCAAACCAAGGAGCCGCTCATGCCTAGACTCGAAAGCCTGCGGCAAAACTCGGACGACTGGCGCGACTGGCGACGCGGAGGGCTCGGTTCCAGCGATGCCCCGGTCGTGATGGGTGACTCGCGCTGGATGATGCCGCGGACATTGTGGGAGATAAGGACCAAGCGCAGCGAAGAACCTGAGCGCGACAATCCAGCGACCCGCTGGGGGCGGAGGCTCGAAGCGGCGGCACGGGCGGCTTACGAAGCGCAGACCGCCGAAATCATGGAGCCGCACTGCATGTCTCACGACCACCTGTCGTGGATGCGCGCTTCGTTGGACGGACTCAACTTTGACGGCTCGCTGGTGCTCGAGATCAAGTGTCCGCAGAGCCGGCGCGATCACGGGCTCGCGCTTGAGGGCCGGGTCCCCAGGCACTACTACGCCCAGTTGCAGCACCAGCTTGAAGTCTCGCATGCGCGCGAACTGCACTACTGGTCATTCGACGGGCGGCGAGGAGCGCTGGTCAGGGTCATGCCCGATCAGGGATACATCGACCGGTTGGTACAAGCCGAAGTCGAGTTCTGGAGAAACGTCACCGAGAACCGGTGGCCGGAACCTCGATTCAAGGAGCAAGACTTAAGCAGCGATCCGAACTGGTCGGACGCGGCGCGCCGTTACCGGCAGGTTCGCCAACGGCTCGATGAACTCTCAGATCAAGAGCGCGAGCTGCGCAACAGATTGCTTGGTCTGAGCGATAGCCGCCGAGCGGTTGGTGCCGGCGTTGAACTGATCCGCACCAGCCGCAAGGGCGCGGTCAACTACGGTGCGATTCCGGAACTGGAAGGAGTCGACCTGGATCGATACCGCAAGGAACCGGTCGAAGTGGTGAAGATCAACATCATCGAGCCTAACCGGCAATAGGCACTCATGCAGGAATTTTTCGGCTTTCGCAATTTCCGCCAGTTCGAGCGCACCCGCAGAGAGATCAAGCTGCCCTACGATCTGTTGAACGACGTGCGTTTCCGTCAGCTTCCCGACGTCAGCAAGGCCCACCTGATCTGCCTGCTGCTGCTCTCGGCGCGAATGGACAATCTCCTGCCCAACCATCCCGTCAAGCTGGAGCGGCTGATCGGGGCGACCGAGCCTTTAGACCTGAGTGCGTTCGCGGACTTCGTCAACTTCGCCGGGGTGGAGAAGCCGACCTGGCAGGATCGCATTGCAAACAGGCGCGTGCCCGACAGCATGCGCGCGACGGTGCTGGTGCGCGACGGAGGACGATGTCGAAGATGCCGGAGGGCGATCAACCTGGAAATGGATCACATTGTTCCGGTCAGCAAGGGGGGCAAGACTGAAGAATCGAACCTTCAAACCCTGTGCCGACGCTGCAACCGGGCCAAGTCCAGGAAGCTGGTCCCCGGGTTCTGAAGAGATGAGTGCGGCAGGACAATCATCCCGCAGCATCGCGGTCGAGCTGGCCCTGCTGTTCCTGCGCGAACTTGAGCCCCTGGTCGCAGAAGATCCGGAGCGCCTGCTCTCGACCGAGGCGGTACTCTCCTTTGCAGCGGTCAGGCGCGGGGATCCTATAACCTGGCAACACTGGCGCAGGATTCTCGAGAAATATGAAAAATGGGATCTGATCGGGCATATGCTCGGCGAGCCGCTGCGCTTGGATCACGGCGACGGCGGGTCCGCTGCGGACAGACTGATCGGCCTTGTGCTCGAGACTGGGATCGAGTTCTTTCACGATCCTGGCAAGCACGGCTGGGCTTGCGTTCGCGTCGATGGCCACTGGCAGAATCACCCGATCCGCTCCCGCCCGTTCCAGCTCTTCCTGCTGCGGACCTATTACCGGGAGACCGGCAACAGCCCGGGCGCCCAGGCAATCCGCGCCACGCTGGAGCTGTTCGAGGCGAAAGCCCTGTTTGACGGTGAGGAATCTCCCATCAATCTGCGGGTCGCAAATCACCGGGGGAAGCTCTATCTCGACCTGTGCGATCGCGCCTGGCGGGCGGTCGAGATCGACACCGAAGGTTGGCGGATAGTAAATCAACCGCCGCCGAGATTCCATCGCACCCGCGGTTCCCAGCCGCTGCCCCCACCCGAGCGCGGCGGCAGTCTCGACGAATTACGCGGCTTCCTGAACGTCGACCAGCAGGGCTGGACTCTGATCAAGGCCTTTCTGGTCGCGGCGCTGCGTCCCAGCGTGCCGTGCCCGATCCTGGTCGCCAAGGGTGAGCAGGGGGCGGGAAAGTCGACCGCCTGCAGAATCATAAGCGCGCTGATCGACCCGCGCACCGGGGCACTGCGGGGCGTACCCCGTGAAGTTAGCGATCTGACTGCGGCGGCAAGGAATTCCTGGATCGTATGCTTCGATAACTTGAGCCACCTGCCAGAGGAACTCGCCGACGCAGCTTGCCGGCTAGCCACCGGCGGTGGTTTCGGTGGCCGGGAACTGTATAGCGATCATGACGAAGCAATCTTCGACGCTACCCGTCCCATGGTGTTCAATGCGATTCCCGACCTGGGCGCCGCGCGGCCCGACTTTCTCGATCGTGCAGTCATAGTCGAGTTCCTCGTCGAGTTCCTCGACCTGAAGCCCGAGATGCGCCGCGACGAGGCGCAGTTCTGGCGCGAATTCGAGGCGGTACGGCCGCGCATCCTGGGTGCACTGCTCGATGCCGCCAGTGTGGGACTTAGGAACCTGCCCAACGTCAGGCTCGATCAGCCGCCGCGGATGGCCGACTTCGCGATCTGGGTGAATGCGTGCGAAGAGAGCCTCGGAATGAAACCAGGCGAGGCCCTGACTACCTACCAGTCCAACCGGGCCGAGACCCACCACCTGGCGCTTGAGTCCTCGCCGCTGTACGAACCTGTTGCCCAACTGGCCCGGGAGGGCTTTAGCGGGACGGTCACAGAACTGCATGCGCGGCTCAACTGCATGATGAGCGAAAGCATGCGCCGTTCGGTACGCTGGCCCAAGGCGCCCAATGCGCTGGGCAACGCGCTGCGCCGCATGGCAAGCAACCTCCGCGCGGTCGGAATCGAGATCCAGTTCAGCCGCGCCGATATCTTGGGCAGACGCGTGGTATCCCTGGTCTGCGCTTCCGAACCCCGGAAAAGATCGTCAGTGATCGTCAGTGACCGTCAGTAACCCTGTCAGCACCACATCAGAAAAGCCTGCTTCTGAGCGGGTTCTGATCAGGTTTTCCCTCGGAAAACATGGGAAAGGTCCAGCGATTCGGTGATTGTTGTTCGTGACTCTTACCACTGACGATGACTGACGATCTTTTCCGGGGTTTCAACACATCGCCGCCGCTGCGTGCTGTACTCGACCGGCAGGCGAAGCGTGCGGTTGGGACAATCGATGCGAGGTCCTCACCTGTGCCGAGGGAACTCGTAAGACTTGCTGACTTGCAGATCGTCGGGGCCGCTGCGGTGTTCGGGCAAGCGCTTCGCGAGGGTCCGCTCGCGGTCTACACCATTCCCGACTGGGCCGAGCGCGCCCAGCTGCTGGACCGAACACGTCGAAGTGTTCCGATCCGTAGCCAGGGTTGGAAAGAGCCACGTCGGGCGAGCAGATTTCGATGACGACGCTAGTGCGTAGGGAAAAGCGTCTGCGGAACCGTTCGGAAAAAGGGCATCTACGGGGGTTGCGTGCCCACCAGATGCGAAACCGGCCCCCTACCGGCGCCACTGGAAAGGCGGTGGACTAAACCCGGGATAAAACCTCGCCAAGGAATGCCGTCCGGGCTATACGAGGAGTTGGAATCGGAGAGTAAAATATGGGAATTCCGGCTTAATAAAGGATTCAAAGTGGAAATTCCGGATAATAACAAGCTGGCCGGCCTCGAAGCCTTGCGTTTCATCGCAGCACTCGCAGTAGTGGTCTGGCATTACCAGCATTTCTCGTTTTCCAACGGCAGCTCACACCTTTTGTTCGAGCGGCAGCCCTTCTTCTCCAGCCTATACTACTTTTACAAGTATGGTTATGCCGGCGTAAAAGTCTTCTGGTGCATTAGCGGATTCATCTTCTTCTGGAAATACGGCGACACGATCAGCAATAAGGCTATCAGCTCCAAGGATTTCGCAATTCTCAGGTTTAGCAGGCTCTGGCCGCTCCATTTTGCGACGCTGATTATGGTCGCCGTACTGCAGTATCTATACTGGTCACCGGCTCGTCATTTTTTTGTATATCAAACAAATGATCTTGAGAACTTTCTCATGCAGGTGCCGATGGCGAGTGCCTGGTTCGGGCAGAATTCGTCCTTCAACGGCCCCATCTGGAGCGTGTCGGTGGAGATCCTGGTTTACATATTTTTCTACGCTCTATGCAGGTTGATTGGTTCTGGTTACGTAGCGACGATCGGAGTCTTAATTCTCGCCGAGCAGTTTCGCTTCTGGCCAATTCTTACCTATCGGTTCCAGTCACTTAAGATGGCGACAGTATACTTTTTCGCAGGTGGACTGACGGCGCTGGTCGCGGCAAGCGTGAATTCACAAATTCAGCAGCTTCGACGGTCAATCAACTATATGGTACTGGCCGCCTATGTGGTACTGGCCGCCACCATATTTGTTCTGCCGGCGACGCATCGTCTTGGATTCGAAGATAGTGGCATAACGATAGTCGCTGCGACGCTTTGTGTATATGTATTACATTTGGTTGATTTCAGGGGACTGCGGGCAAATAGTGTGTTTGCCGCCATCGGCAGTTTGACCTATTCAAGCTATTTGCTCCATTTTCCGTTGCAATTGTTGATAGTTCTATTGTGCCTGAGAGCGGGCTGGGACGTACCGCTATACGCTCCCTGGTTCTTCCTTCTTTATGTCGCGCTGGTGTTCGTGCTGGCCTTTTTCTGCTACCGGCTATTCGAATTGCCGATGCAAAATGGAATCAGGCGCAAGTTCGGTGTGCAAGCCCGCCGCGGCGAAGCCACACAACAAGCGGGGCGGCTCTGCGTCATTTCATTTGAGCGGCCGCCGCCGACAGAACCTTCCAGTTGAAGTGATACTTAAGCACCGGGGTGCGCTCGCACGGCGCCCAGGTGTGCACTCGTAGGCTGAGGGCGTATCCCGGTGGTCAATGATGATCCATTAAACCCGGATTTCCATTTTACTTGTGAACTACTCCTTAGCAGGGTGTTGAAAAATACAAACTGACGGATTTGGCTACGTACTTACTGATCTCCTATGATCTCAAGACGCTCCTATGCTTCGCGATCGGAGACGAATTTTCTAAATTCACCCTTTAATCAACACCCTGTTAGGCGGCAGTTTGAAGGGGTGTAAGAGTGACCTGGTAGCCGAAGCGCTGGAGTTGCGCGAGGCTGCGGCGCGCGAGTCGTTCGGCGCGGTGGCGGTCGAAGTAGTCAATGCCGAGTTCCCGGCAGGCGGTGCGCCGCTGGACGCTTGGGATCGTGGTCAGACGTTTAACCGCCGCTGCAAAAGGGGCCAGCAGCTCCTCGATGCGCCGGCTGAGTTCCGCACTGGCTTCCTCGACGTAGTCGATGTCGGCCAGCAGCCGGCTTACCATGAAGCGATGGTGAGGCCCGAAGCGACCGGTAAGGGCCTGGCGCAGTTGAGGGAGCTTCTTGCGCAGTTGGCCGCTGGCCAGGTCGGCCAGCAACGCCGGATCCGTGGTGCCGGCTACCAGTGCCATCAGCATCGAGCGACCCGATACACCCAGCGAGTCGGTGGCCACGCTGGAGAGCTTGATGCCGGCGTCCTGCAGAACCTTGTGCAACCGATTGGCGGCTCGCGTGCGCTCTTCGGTCAGGCTCTTGCGATAACGGGTGAGGTCGCGCAGTTCACGAATCGGCGCTGGCGGTACAAAGCTGCTGCGCAACAATCCGTGCTCGAGCAACTGTGCCAGCCACGCGCAGTCAGCGACGTCGGTCTTGCGTCCGGGCACTTGCTTGAAGTGGGCGGAGTTGACCAACAGTAGCTCGAAGCCGTTCTCCAGAGGCACACCATGATAGGGCTGACACCCTAACTCATCAGCGACTCCCCGAGCCGCCCGGGCGACCTTTTGTATATCCGTTCGCGTGGACCAGGTTTTGAGGAGCCACAGGCCAGTCCTCGTCTTCAATCAGCACGCCGGTCAGCATCCCGGTGACCGTTGCGGTCGCCGCGGCGGCGCCAACTGGCGCACGCTAGCTTCTATCGCGCCGCGCTGCGTCAGTCAGACGGCGTATGATTGCGATGTTCTGGTGCGGACCGGCCACCGCCGCTAAACGCGCGAGCTTCAGCCGCTATACCCACACCGACGCCGCCCGTCAAGCTTACACTTGCACGCAGGCCGTCACCGTCTCCTTGCCAACGTTTAGCCCGGCGCATCGTTCAAATACCTTGCTCCATGATGACATCCGTAGTTACGCCGCCGGCGCTTACAGCTGCCTGCGAAAGTTCGCTGATTAGTTCCTCGATGTCTGGCTCGACCGGTTCGCCGGATGTTTCATACTCGGCCGTGATCGTCTGCAGGACCTCCTGACGCGTCCGTCCGTCGGCGATGAGTCTCCAGATGCGAGCGCCGACCTGATCCAGTCCGAAGTAGATGCCGGAATCGGGCTTGAGGATCACCACCTCGTCACCGAGCGCGGTCCAGACCACGTCGTCGACAATTCGAAGGACATTCGTCATAGCATCAGACTAGCAGGGTGTTGATTAAAGGGTGAATTTAGAAAATTCGTCTCCGATCGCGAAGCATAGGAGCGTCTTGAGATCATAGGAGATCAGCAAGTACGTAGCCAAATCCGTCAGTTTGTATTTTTCAACACCCTGCTAGGTTGCTCTGAGTTAATTAGAGACTTGAATCATCCGCACTCAGATCGGCCGGGCCGCTCCGATCGGCTTGGCGCCGGGCGCTGCGCCCACGCTGGAAGGTTCAGGTGGCGCAAGCTCCTGCGTCTCGTTCAGCTGCATCGAGAATCTCCGCACGGGTATACCGTGCGTGCGCCCAAAGCGGTGAAGTCTTTCGGTCTGCTCGGGAGCGAGCTCCTCGTCCGCCACGATGATCTCGGTGAACGGCACCCGCGCGTGGATGGACTCGATGTCCTCAGGTGTGCCGAGCACTTCCTCTCCGTGCAGGATTTTGCCCTGCTTGAATGCATCCCCATCGACGAATCCAACAACACGGGCCGAGCGCGTGCGCGCCCTCAAGACGAATTCCGCGGCCACGGTTCCGATTTCTCCGGCTCCCACCACGAGCACCCGGTCGGTGACGGTCGCGAGGCGGCTGATCAGCTTGCGCAGCATCTGGAACGACATCCGCGTCGCGACCAAAAGGTTGACCAGCAGGAGCGCGTACAACAACGCAATTGATCCCGAATGCCTGATGGGCAGGAAATCGGACCCGATCGCCACCACGATCCCCGCGATCATCGCGCCGCTGGCGAACCGGAAGCTGTCCGTGAGACCCGCGTAGCGCCAGATGCCACGATAGACGCCCGCGAGCAGAAAGGCCGGGTACGTCACCAGGATTATCCACGGCAGCCCGCGGATCATCGATGAGAGCACCTCGGGCGTGAGCTTGAAATCAAGCCGCAACGCGCACGCGCCGAAGTAGGCGGCGCTGATCAGCGCGATGTCCATCGCCGCCTCCGCAATTCGGCGTTTGTAGGCGAGAGAAAGAATGTACCGTGCGACCCCCTGAAGATAGCCGTACGCGACGCTCGGAGGTCTCGCGTCGAAGGTCAAATCGATCATGAAGAGCGCGATCACCGCCGCAGCGAGCGCGATGAACGGCAACGCTGTAACAACGTCCGGATGGGGCAACAGGTTTGCCGCAATCGCGCATCCGGCGGCGACCGTCGCCACCGTCCAGATCGACGCGACAGTCCGCCACTCCGTCACTCCGAGCGAGCGCAGCCGATCGTGGACGTGCTCCAATCCATGCCTCGAAATAGCCTTCCCCATCGCCAGTCGCGCCACCGTCACGATCCCCGCGTCGAGCAATGGCACCAGCATCACCAGCACCGGAAAGACCCACAGCGTGAGCCGCGAGTTCGTCGCGAGCGCTCCTCCTTGAAGAGCCAGCACTCCCAGTATGTATCCGAGCGGGAGCGCACCCGCATCGCCCATGATGATCGATGCGGGCGGGAGATTGAAGATAAGAAATCCCCCAAACGCTCCCGCGACGGCGAGGCTCGGCGCGGTTACCGCGGGCACTCCCCGCACGATGCCGATTGTCGCAATCGCGGCTGCGACCGTAATTCCGATCCCCGCCGCCAGACCGTCGAGTCCGTCCACAAGGTTGAACGCGTTGGTCGTCGCGACCAGCCAGAAGATGGTGATCCCGACATCCAGCAATTGCCAGGAGGTGAACGCGTAACGGGGCAACACGAAGATCGCCGCCAACGCGATGATCGCGAGCTGGCTTGAGAACTTCTGCCCCGGGCTCAGCGCCAGCGCATCGTCTACCAGACCGACCACCAGCATGGCGCCAGCGCCTATCGCCATCCATCCGGCCAGGTGGCTGGTTACTACGAGGGCGACGACGATCGAGGCGATAATCGAGATGCCGCCCGTGGCAGGAACTCGCGCCTCGCTGAGCGGCGATGCCACTTTCGCCGTAATGCCCATCCACAGGCCAAAGCGCGTCGCCACGGGCATCGTAACAATCGCCGCCAAGAACGCGATTGCGGCCGTCGTCCACTCATTTTTCAGGAGATCGAGCATTGTTAAGCTTGTCAATCTTAATTTCGCGCGGGAATTGGCAGACTCCCCGGGCGCGGCGGTCAGGCAGAGGAGGACGCGTGTTCATGGCAGAACTTTTCACGCACCTGCCGCTCAATCCAGGCGTAAGTGCGCGCGAGTCCCTCCTCCAGGGAAATCTCTGGCACCCAGTTCAGGACCGCGCGCAGTTTCGTGTTGTCGGAATTGCGTCCGCGCACACCCTGCGGACCGGCTATGTGTTTGCGGCTGATCACGATTCCCGCGATGTCGGCTACAATTTCGGAGAGTTCGTTTATCGTAACCATCCGGTCCTGACCAAGATTGAGCGGCTCGTGGTAGTCCGACCGCATCAACTTGCAGATCCCGGTGAGACAGTCGTCGATATAGCAGAACGAGCGCGTCTGCTCGCCGTCGCCCCAGATCTCGATTTCGTGATTTCCGATCAGGTTTGCGTGCGCCACTTTGCGGCACATTGCAGCCGGTGCCTTCTCGCGCCCGCCCTCCCAGGTGCCGTAGGGGCCGAAGATATTATGGAAGCGGACGATTCGCGTCTCGATTCCATAATCCTCGCGATAGTGGGTGCACAATCGCTCGGTGATCAGCTTCTCCCACCCGTAGGCGTCCTGCGGCTGTGCGGGGTAGGCGTCTTCCTCCTTAAGAGGCACCACGTCGGTTTCGGTCTGCTTGAATTCGGGATAGACGCAGGCTGACGAGCTGTACAGATAGCGGCGTACGCCGTTGCGATGAGCAGCCTCCAGGGTCTGAAAGTTGATCATCGCGTTGTTGTAGAGGATTTGCGAGTGATGGGAGGAGATGTAACCCATCCCCCCCATGTCCGCAGCGAGCGCATAGACCTCGTCGATGCCACGTGTCGCAGCAGCGCAATTCTCCCAGCTGCGAAGATCCAGGAGCAGGAATTCGTCGCAGTCCGACGGACGGAATTCCGGTTCCTTAATGTCCACGCCGCGGACCCAGTATCCGTCGCGTTTGAGACGGCTGGCGAGATGACTCCCGATGAATCCACCCGCTCCGGTAATAAGAACTTTTTTCGTCATAATGTCCCCAGGTTTGACTTTAGGCTCACGTCGCGTGATCTGAGATTCTATCAAGCGGCGCCATCGACGCCGGTCATCGCCCGCTCAACGTTTCGGGCGCTGGGCGGCGACAGCCTGCCTCACGCGAATCTGCAGTGTCTCGGCGAGCGCACAGTAGAGAAAGCGGGGGCCGTCGACCAGATCGCGCCGCCACAACTTAGCCGGCTCCATCGCAAGCCGCCACAGCCACTCGAGACCAGCGTCGCCAACCCACGCGGGTGCGCGTTTCACCTGTCCGCTGACAAGGCGGAACGCTGCTCCCACCCCGACAACCACCGGCACCCGGAGCGCGTCCAGGTTGCGATGAATCCACCACTCCTGTTTGGGCAGGCCGAGGCCGACCCACAGCACGTCCGGACGCGCTTGGTTTATCTGCTTCACCATCGCCCGCTCTTCTTCGAGTTCCAACTTGCGAAAGGGCGGTGACAGGGTTCCGACCACGCGATGGCCGGAATGCCGCCGCTCGAATCGTTGCTTCAGCGCGGCGAGCGTCTCCTCGGTATCGCCATAGAAGAAGCTCCGGTAACCCGTCCGATTGGCGCGCGCGGCGAAGGCCGCCAGCAGATCGGGCCCCGGAACCCGGCCCGGGAGCGGCAAGCCACGCAGCCGCGATATCCAGACCGGGGCGATCCCGTCGGGGCAGAAGAGATCCGCAGAGTTGAGCACGTCACGCAGCCGGGGGTTCCGGTGCGCCTCCCAGATTCCGTGGAACCCCGTGGCGACGACGAAGCGGCACCGCCCCTCGCGCAGCTCGATCCAGTGCTCGATGCGATTCAGTGCCGCATCGATCGTCACCTTGGAAACCGAGCATCCCAGGATTTCAATCGATGCGGGTGGCTCCTGGTACTCGGCTTGGGACGTTTCGTTGTTGGCGATGGAACTCATACGGCGTCAGCTCCGTAATACTAACGGGATTATCTCTGCGTAAGGACTGACAACGGGATCGTACTCAACGCGCTCAGCGCGCGAAGTTTCGCACCCGAATCATCCGCGGTAGGCCCGCGCATCGAATGCAACCGTTGCGGCGCTGCGGATCGTTGCCAAAGCCTCCTCTCTCTCGCCGGCATTTCGAAGATTCGCGGCACGAATCAATACTCCGAGGTAAACCATGGCCGGCAGCTGCAGCATCAGGTCGACGCTGAACAACGCGGCGGTATTCTCGGGAATGGTCCGGAGTGTGAAGAACACCATTAGACCGGCGACCTGCGCGAACACCATCGAATCACCCGCTGGCACGATATCCGGCCACCATGCCGCCCGCGCAAGATATACGAGGGCGATGGCAAACCCCAGCGTCCAGGCACCGCCGCCGAGAAATCCACCGCACAGCAACGAATACAAGACCCCGTTCTGCGCGTTCCAAAAGATAATCCGCCGGTCCGCTTGCGGCCCGTAGCCGATAATCGGCGCGCGCAGGATCGCGAGCCATGCATCGTGGAAAATATTGGTCCGCCCATGCATCTGCAGCAGATGATTGTCGTTGCGCGTTGCGAATCGCCAGATATAGGCTAATGTGTCTTGGGATAGGAAATCGAGACTGACGGCGCCGACAGCCAGTGCCAGCGCCAGAATACCGATCGTGCGTGCGCGTCCTCGAAGCAGCAGCACCACGACGCCCAATGCCGCCACGAATGCCGCCAGCGATCCGCGCGACTGCATCACCCAAACTAACCATGCGCATCCCGCGAACAGCGCAATCCATGCTACCCGGGTCCATCGCTCACCCTTCCACATCGCGGCGCCCGCAACGATTGCAACCGCACTCGCGAAGCGCGAAATCCCGGTCGAACGCACCATCGGCACGCCCGCGACCGTCGGAATCCGCGCAAGCACGCCGAGGCCGCTGAGTCCGTCCTTTGTTTCCTCTAAGAGATGGCCTCGACCAACGTAGACGATAATCGCGAGAATCACGGTGGCCGCGACCCAGCTCAGGCGGTTCAGCGATGCCGCTCCGGCAGTCTCGCCGCCGCATTCTGCCAGGTACATTTCGCCCGCGCCCAGCGTCGCTATAAATGCAAGCCCCCAGTAGCCCCACGCAAACCAGTTCTCCACCCCAATGGTCGCGACGAGACAGATGGCCGCGTAAAGGAACCAGAGCCACTCGGGCAGGGTCGGCTCACGCATCCGGTTATCGCTGCGGCCCAGCAGATGAAAAATCCAAATCGCCAGGACCACGAGCGGAAGCGCTGCGCGGATGCCATTGAACGCGGCGGTCCCTCCGCTCAGGATGCGGTCGAGATCAATATCCGAAGGACCCGAGTCAATCGATATCCAGAGCGCAAGCCAGCACAGCGTAGGAACGACTGGGAGCATGATTCCAGCGACCTTGCGAAGAGGTCGATTGGCTGGTCGGCGTGCGAGCATTGTCATAAGACCGGGCCTGAAATCCTGCGCCGCAACCGCTGGGCCATCCGCTCGGGACGCGCGGCAAGAACTCGCTGGTAGACGCGATCGATCGCTTCGACCTTGGCCTCCCAGGAGAACTCGCGCGCGCTTCGGAGCGCTCCAGCGGCCAGCCGGCATCTCATGGTTTCGTAACGTGCAATTTCAATGATTCCGCGGCTAAGCCCGGCCTCGAACTCCCGTATATTGCGGATCGGAATCCGGATACCACACCTATCACTTACAACATCCGGAAAGCCGCAATGGTCCGGGCATATGACGGGAACGCCGCTAGCCAATGCCTCCAGGATTACGGTGGACGTAAGGTCCTTCAGGCTGGTTGTTACAAACAGATGTGTCGATTTCAGACCGGCAAGCGCCTCCGCACGCGACACTTGACCGTGCCACGTGCAGCGGGACTCGATTCCAAATTCGGCGGCGAGCCGCTGCCATTTAAGTTTGCACGGGCCGTCGCCATAAATGTCCAGCCGCCAATCGGTTGTATCCGGCACATGCGACAGCGCGCGCAGCAGCAGATGCAATGCCTTGCCCGGCAGATGACGCCCGCTCCATGCAATTCGCAACGGCTCTTCATCTCGGCGCATCGCGTAAGTATTGCAGGTCTGAGGAGACAGTCCGACCTCGCAGATGACTTCTGCGTCAACTCCGTACCAGCGCTGGATTTCGCGGCGGATGCCGCCGGTTGCCGCGATCACTCCGGGACCGGCGGCGGCGAAGGCCTTGCGCGGTAGCCGGAGAAACCGGCGATGCATCGAGTTCACGAGGTTGCGCGCGCCGTAATAGGCAGCGCCGCGAACGCCCATCGCCGGAAGTAAACGCCACGGCGTATTTTCGAGACCGCCGATCGGTCCCCATACGAACGGAATGTCAAGCTTCCAGAGATGGCCGGGGAAGCGGAATCCCACGAAAGTGAGCTGATGCACGACGTCAAACTGAACCTTCTCATGTAACTCGCGGGCAAGCTTCAACGCATCGCGCTGCCAGATTTTGTAGGACAAATGCATCAATGGCTTGAGGATGGAACCTTCACACATGCGCCAGAACCGGTTCGCATCACTGTAATGCCACGGTTTCGCAGTCACATACGCGAAATGAATATTCGAGTACATTGTGGGAGCGCACGCGATGAATCGCTCTATGCTTTCCCGCTGCCAATCTGCGGTAATTACCCAGACATGATGATTCCTTGCGATAGCGGTTACCCAAGACCAGCCCACGGCCATTTCAGAACCGCGATAGGGATCGCAGGCGTATGCTGCGACCAACATTTTCAGCCGCCGCATTTTAAAGTTTAGGGAACCGGAGATTGATCAATTTGGATTTACGCGCAAGCCGTTGCAAGCTGTCTGGTACGTTCTTAGGAGCTGTGCGTACGTAGCCTCGGGTGAGAACATCGCGAGGATTTTCTTCCTCGCGGCCTCGCCCATGCTCCGACACAGTTCAGGGCGCTGCCACAGGTATCGGATTTTTTCGCTCAGCTCCTCCTGATCCCCGGGAGTGCACAGAAGTCCCGTAACACCATCCTCCACGAATTCGGGCATCCCGCCGACTCTGGAGCAAATGACGGGCTTTTTCTGCAGCATAGCTTCGACGACGGACAACGGCGACACTTCGTACCATAGGCTGCTGAAAACGGCGAACCTGGCCGCAGCCAGAAACCCATTCACGTCGGCAGCCGGAATCTCGCCGAGGAACTCGCAGTTTGGCGGCGCCTGTCCTGGAAGATTCGGCATGCGTAAGTAATGTCCTGCAAATCGAAACGCTATGTCGTGGCAGTGCCGCGCTGCCCCGACGATCGTGTCCACACCTTTCTCTGGGCTGATCCGGCCTACATAGCCCACATACTCGCCATCCGTCAGCTGCGGTCGAAAAGTTTCAAGGCTCACAACGTATCGAACCACGTCTATTCGCTCGGCTGGATATCCATGCCGCCCAAGCATCGACTTCACGAATTCCGTCGGAGCTATAAACCGGTCAATTCCCTCAGAAAAACTTCCGCGCACTCTCGCCGTCCAGTTGCGGACGGCGTAGCCGGCACTCTTCGGCCACTCACCCGTACAGTTGCGAATCGCGCACCACCATTCCCCTCCGTCAAGGCATCGGTGACATACCTCGCCATGGGAAAACAGGAGGCCGGTCGGACAGAGCAACCGGTAGTTGTTTACGGTCATTACCGTCGGGATGCCGCGGTGCTTCGTTTCGTCCAATATCGACGGCGAAATCAGCGGAAACAGGTTATTGATATGAACGAGGTCAGGTCGCTCCGCGTCGAGCAACCGGGCGAACTCACGTCGCGCCGCAATATTGTAGATACCCGTGAATAAGGCCCCGATCTTCCCAAGCTGCCGTCCTTCGAGTTCAGCACTGCTTCTGAAAAACGGAACAACAGTATGACCATGGCAGGCCAGTGAGCCGCGCAGACCCTCAAGCACAACCTCCTCGCCGCTAAGCTTTCCATACGCATTATGAACGAGACAGATTTTCATGTTCGCCGCAGCGCTGGTTCAGGCGTTCGGCCGACGGGCAATGATCCTGATTCCGCCGTATAGCTGAAATAGCTGTAGGACCCTGTGAAGGGCCTTTCGCGGCTGGGAACCCTGACCGACGGGCGAAAACCTTACGCACTCGATCTCACTGAAGCCTGCTCGTCCCAATGCGATACGGAGGGCCGCATCAGTGAAAAGCACCAAGTGAAACGGGTTTGCCGCTTCCCGCCATCGGGCACCGTACACTCGGGCCGTCAGACCCCACGCGTTCGGGGTCGTTAGAAAAAAATAGCCGCCAAGCTTCAAGACTCTACGCAAATCGCGCAAAACGGTATGGGGGTCGGCAAGATGCTCAATCACTTCGACGCAGACAACAAAGTCGTATGATGCCGTCGGAACGGCTGCGAGTTCTGGATAAAATTCGAAGCCGTATCTCCGCCTGGCTTCCAAGCGCGCCGGTTCGGCTGCCTCTACCCCGTCGACAGCGGCGCCAAGTTGGCGAAGGATAGTTACTAACCTCCCGGTGCCAGCGCCATAATCGAGCACGCGATAGCCGGGCCGCAGGCCGCGTCGCCCAAGAAGCTCGGCGATCCCCAACAGCATGCCTCGGTCGGACTCGAAGCCGGTACGGTCACTGCTCACCGCAGCACCCGAATAGGCCCTGGCGTACATAGTCGTCAACTCGTCGGCTGACGGGATACGAGACCTCACCAAAGCCCCGCATCTCTTGCAACGCTGGAATCGGGCAGCCTTGCCGTCACCGGATCTGAGGGATTGCGACCCACAAGCTGGGCAAGTTGAAGATGCGCCTCCGGTAGAAGGCTCTCTTTCTCGGCTCATCGCGTTCGCGCTCACGAGATTCCAGCAGCGCAGGTCGGAGCCGATTCTTCGCGCGTTGACAACCCCTGGCATCGCCTGTCGTTTCCCTTTCTTTCATTCACTTGGGTTTGACCGCAATGGCGTGCAAGCGTAAGGCGAGGAGGCCGGGCAGCAGCGCTTCTGCGCCCCGATAAAGCAAGGACGTATGAATCGCGCGGAAGATCCGCCTCCCGCCCACGCCGCTATCGCGCCAGACAGTCGAGTGACCGCTCACTCGGACTGCGATGAATCCCACGGAGGTCAGCATGTCTCGCAGAGCAGCGGGGCCAAAAAACCGTATGTGCGGATCGCGCCACGGTCGAGCAATTGATTCGCCGTCCCCCTCAGGATTCCATCGGCCCAGAATAGCCAGTTCGATTCTTCGCCGCCAGTAGGTGATGTTCGGTACGGTTGCAATCAGAATTCCTCCGGGCTTCAAAACCCTCAGGATTTCGGCAGCCGCTACTTCGGGCGCGAAGAGGTGCTCGAAGGTTTCGACGCAAACTGCCGCGTTGAACCTGTCCTCGGGAAAAGGCAAAGTGGCACCTTCCCCGATTTTCACCGCGGCAAGGCCGATCTCGTTTGCATTGCGTACCGCGGTCCCGGAAATGTCGACGCCGACATAACTGCAGCCGCGCGATTTTAGCCACAAGCCAGATGTTCTGCCGTCTCCGCATCCGAAATCGAGCACACTCCATCCGGGTCGGATGTTCTCCTCAAAGAGCGTTGCGAGGCCTGGCCATATTTCACGGGGCCCACCCCAAACGCTTTCGGACCAGCAGGCTTCGTAATACTCACCTGCTTCCATGATATCGTCCTCTCGGCGGAGAATTCCGGATCAGCGAGTTGTTTGCGAACGTAGAGTGATAGTCTGAACGCCACGCTTTGTCGCAATTGCCCGTTTTGGGTGACCGGCGCGATCGCTCTCGAGCGGTGGGATATGATTTTACGTGGAAGCAAGGACTCCAAGCAGCGGCATTACTCATTGGATAAATCGTCGACCTAGAAATTTGGCCGGCATTCTACGGTCTCAATGCAGTAAACGTCAGCCGCCGGCACGACGGTCCGGCGTCTTGAAGATGGGAGTTTGGACGTGTCCCTTGATCTGGTCAGCCTCGTGGAACCAGCCTATCGCGGCAACGATTGACAGGAATGGTATCGCGAGGATTCTGTACCGTGTGTCCCAGGCGCCGTACGCTGGAGCCGCCGGCAGAAGAAGAAGGACACCGGCGCCAAGAAGGAACAAAATGGGAATCGCGCGATCAGACAGCGGGTGAACTCGGAACCCCCACCAAATCGCTTTCACGACCCCCAGCCAAATCACGACCAGAGCTGCCCCTTCGAATGTCACTGTAGACCAAGTGATGGCCTCGAACACCAGCCGTTTAACGGTCAACCCCGACGGCGCAGGTTGAGAGTATGAGAGAATGCCCGACAGGCCAATTCCGGGGAAATGCGGCTGGAGAGCGAGACGTAGAAACCCTTCTGTGGTGATTAAAACTGCCTGAATGGGGTGACTGCGTATGACCGACATTGACCGGCGAAGCATCGGGCGCGCCAGCGCCGGATGAGCCATCAAGCTGCACATTATGAGGTTGTACGATTCGTTGATTGAGGTTTCACCAGGGCAGTCCGACACCGCCTGCTCACCGGATAGTCGTAGATCGGATGCGAACTCGCTGCGAATCGACTCGATACTTTCGCCGCTCGATTCACTGAGCACGCCAGGTGCCGTGTAAAAGTAGAGAACCTGCGTACCTTCGGTGCTCACAGTCCAGGCTCCGGACACGCGATAGTTTCTAAACATCCATGCAAACAAAAGCGCGGTGGGGAGCACAAGACCCAGCGCCACTAATCGGATCCGAGCGGTCCCTGAACACTTGCCTGCAAACAGCAGCACGAGAACTAGGATCGGCAAAGCGGAGATTGCAGCGGGACGAGCAAGGGCGCTGAGGGCTACAAAGAGACCACCGATCGTAACTCGCAAGAAAGGGCTTCTCGTCCGGGGAGTCGGGTAGCAGCCGGAAAGGAACAGAAGCACTCCTATGGTGAGCGTGAACTGGCACAGCGCCTCGGTCGTCACGAGTTTCGTATTGAGGATGGATGGTACGTCCGTCGCCACGACTCCGCCGGCGAAGGCCGCAGAAGCTCCTCCATAGCGATCGTAGACGAATGCCACCACAGCCGCGCAGACCAAGGCGCCAAGAAGCGCCTGACACGCGAGTGCCGAGCGCCACGAATTGCCGAAGAGCGCGAGAAACGCCGGGTACAGCGGCGTTCGAAACACGTCGGGCGTGCCGCATGCGCCACCAGTCCAAAATGCAAATCCACATCGGTGTAAAAATCCGTCGCGTAGCGCGAGGTATTGAAAAGAATCCGGCGTCATAGCCCATGCCGATCCACCCCGGGCCAGCCATACGATGCGAACAGCAAACGCGAAAGTGGGCAGCCCGACCAGGACCGCCAGCCGCAGATGTGCGGGCTCGCGCAGAGAAATGGAAGTGCTATCCATCGATCGGCAAAACGTCACGCAACTTTCTCGCCACTTGGCGAATCGTCGCATTGCGGTAGGTGAACGTCGGTGGCAGCGCGTTTTTCTGCGATTCGTTCGCCGAGATGTGAAACGAACGATGCCACGATAGCCGGCCAGGCGAATTTCTCGCAGACTAACTTGCGGGCGGCGCCGGCTACCCTGCTTGCGTAATCGGGCTCAGCAAGAAAGCGCTCGATTGCGCGAACGAAGTCTGCGGCGGAATCGGCAAGCAGAAGATGAGTGCCGTCTGCGAGCGGCAATCCCTCGGCGGCTTTCTCCGTCGCGACGACCGGGACACCGGCGGCCATCGCTTCGAGAATCTTGAGCCTTGTCCCAGAGCCGGAGAATATCGGCGCGACCGCGACGCCGCATGCTCCAACGAAGCCTGCGAAGTCGTCATAGGGAACCAACCCGGCATTCCTGATCCACGGCTCGCGGTACGGAGCGCCGCCGCCGGTCAGCGCTAGTGTCGCCGACGGGTGCCTCTGCCGCAACGCTGGTACCACAGAAGCGACCAGAAAATCGATGGCCTCGCGATTAGGACCGTAGGCATAAAATCCGGCGAAAACCAGCGTCCGGCTGTCAATCCCGTATTTCGCCCGCAGGCTCGCGATTGTTTGGCGATCGAGCGGGGCAAATCGTTTGGTGTCGACACCGTTGGGCAGCGGTATCGGCTTTACGCCGTAGAGCCGGGCAAAATGCGACTGATCGACTTCCGAAACTGCGGTGACCAGGTCGGCATCGCGTACAACCCGCTTCTCGGCGAGGCGTGTCAGGAGCGCGACGGCCCGGCCGTTGCGCATCGAGCGCAGAAGATACTCGACGTTGTGGGAGTGGTAAACGACTTTGGTTTGCGGAATCACTCGCCGGATTCGCCGCAGCAGCATCCAATGATAAAACGCCCACGAAGCGCCTTCGAGAACCACCACATCGGGTTCTGCCCTGCGGATTTCTGCGACCATACGACTGACGAAGCCCGGAAGCCGACCAAGTCTTTTGGGGCGTGATTCGGAGACGCCTGCGAGCGTCACAACCTCCACGGCATCTGCGGTAACGACGCGCCCGTCGCGGTGGCCGAGCTGTACCAGCACGCTGGAGTCGCTAATGAATTTCGCGAGATTATAGCTGACGCTCGCCGCGCCGCTTGTCGGCGGGTAGGCCTCATAGAAGGATACAATCGCTACACGTCTGTTCAATTGCCCGCTTATCCCCTCATTTGTGAAACGACGGGCCGCACCGCCATAGCGTAATCGCGCACAGCCGCTTCGGGCGAGCTGACTTCATCTGCTCGCCTTCCCAACCACCCGATTGAGGCGAGCATCGCAAGAAATGGAACCGCAGGGACTCGGAAGCGCGCCTGGGCATCCGGTCCAGCCGCGCACGCTAACATCAGGAGCGCCAGCGAAAACGGAATCCACAGCAAGGAAGCTTCTCTTTTAGAATGCACATTGTAGCGCAGAATTGCTCGTCCTACACCTGTCCACACAAACAAGGTCACGACCAGCTGAAGCAGGACAAGCATTGTCAGTAACGGTGAGTGCAGCATGTTTTGAACTCGGATCAAAATATCTGCTGATGGTGGAAGCCCGAAGGGACCAGCGCCATGGGTTCCAATGATCTCGTTCAACTCGTTGCGGTCGGGCACAGTCGCTACCAAAAGGAAACCTCGACCCATAACGACGGCTGTGGCAATTGGATGTTGGAGGAATATCTGAATACTTTTGCGAACCATGCCGCCCGTATTGGCCGTTACAGATGGCGAATTATTGCCTCGGCTGTCGCCACGGCCATGCAATTCATTTTCCACGGTGAAAAACTCGCGATGGGTGGCGTACGACAGAACGCCAGCCGCGTCATAGTAATAGAAAATGTCCGCTGAAACTGTATCGGTCGTTCCCACCCCGGCAACCCGCCGGTTCCTCGCCGTCCAACCCAGCATGGCTGCGATCGGAATTGCGAACGCCAACACCCCGAATACCAACGCGCGCGGCCAGGTAATGCCTTTCATCAACAAGAACGGAAGCGGTGCAAACAGGGGCAAGAAAATACCGGTCGGCCGAATCATGGCCGCAGCGGCGAGCAGACCAGCGGCAGCAAAAACCTTGGCGGCGGTTCGCGCGCTTACTTCATCCGCGATGATAGCCGATAGCTGCAAGAGAATGGCTCCGGTGAGCAGAAATTGGAACAGCGCCTCCGACATTATCATTGCGCCGTAAACGATCGAAGGTATGTCCGTTGCGAGAAGGGCTGCGGCCGTTAGTCCGGCGCCACTGCCCCAACGCGTGCTGACGAACCAGCCGAGCCATATGCAAAGGGCGGCGCCAAGAAAAGCCTGAATCACAAGCACCGTGCGCAGGCCCGGCATCATCGCCACGAAGAAGGGATAGCCCGGAGGTCTCGACGCCTCGGCGCTGGCGCAGTGTCCATTCTCGAATCTCGCGAATCCGCAGCCATGCTGAATACCCTGAGCAAGCGGTATATAGTCTGCCGCGTCCCAACCAGTCTGAAATTTCAGGTCGCCTCGCGCGAGCGGTGCAAGACGGATGCAGAGTGCGGCTATCCCGATCAGCGCCAGCCATACCGTTTGACGCCGAGGTATCATGAGGCAACCTCGACGGCTTCGCGGCTAACCTTTAAGCCGCTCGAATCGGCGATTATAACAATGTCCGGCAGGTGCGAGTGCGCGGCGCGACCTTCCAGAATCCGGTGCAGATCGTCGGGCTGGTCCTTGGTCGCGACGACAAAATTGATTTTTTTCACAGAGGCGCCTGTAGTGAGCGCGCCGGGCCGCATGCGGCGGTTAGGGCGTCAGCCGACAGGCTGGATTTGGCGAGGAACTTATCGACAATCGCCCGGAGGTCGCGCATGAAGTTCTCGGCGGAAAACTTTTTGGCTTGCTGCCTTAGATGTTCCGAAAGGCTCGCCTGCAATGCCCGCCGGCTGAGCACCGCGCAAATCTTCTCCACGGCGTCGTCGTCGCCACGGTAAAGCAAGGCGTCGTGGTCAAGAATCTCCGCCTGTCCGCCCTCCGCCGGAGCAAACGTGATGCATCCGGCCTTGACCATCTCGGCCACCGCTATGCCGAACGCCTCGCCTTCGCGCGCGTGGATTCCATATCGACATTCCGTCAATATCCGTAGCTTATCTTCGGCGGCGCGCGACCCTTCCGGCAACACCCATCCAGGATGCTTTCGAGCCAGCGAAGCTATCCTCTTTGAGTATGGCGAGTTATCGAGCGGACCAATTATTCTGATCCGCACATTGTGGCCCCGGCTGCGAACGGCGCCGACGATTCTGATCATTTGCTCGATTCTCTTTTCCGGCGTGATCCGGCCAATGCATACGAAGTCATCGATGCGACGTTCGCTCGGAACATCCGGAAACTCACCACTGACCGGCGGATAGAGCACCTCCGAGGCGGCGCCGTACCTGTCGCGCAGTCTTTGCGCGGTCCACTGCGAGTTGGCGAGAATCAGATCTTCTCCGGAAAACAGGCTGCGACTCGACGACATGTGAACTCTCCGAACCAGCGCGAGATAACCGCGCCGAACCCAGAGATGGCGATGGAAGATGCCGCGGATCCCGCTCGGAGGAGGATCGTGTTTCGTCCGCAGTTCCTCATCCCATGAGAAGTCGGCAATCGTGTGAATGCCGGGCACTCCGAAATCGCAGAGATTGTAGCCGCTGATCAACACGTCATAATCGGCCGCGATCGAGCGGACGGCGCGCTGGAAAAATGCGCCGCGCAGCGCAGCGGCCGCGCTGAGATGGGCGAGCAACGGAGGTGTCGGCAACCTGCGGACGGTTATCTCTTCTTCCTCGAGCGAGGTCCCATAAAATTTGTTCATCGCTCCAACATCGAGTGGCCTGGCGGTTACAATGCAGGTTTCGAAGTCGCGCTTGAGAGCCTCGGCTCCCCACATAACCGCGGCTTCAGATCCCCCGTGCCCCATGCCAGGATGAACGATCGCACATGATTTCCTATTCGGCAGATTGCTCACCAGCACCACTCTGGTTCTGCTTGGGAAGTAGAAGTCTTATGCGCACTGCAAAGCCAAGGCTTACAGCATGTCTCTGACTGCTGTCCTGAAGCCGTTGGCGAAGCCGTGATAACGGCCCGCAGCAAGTTCCCGTAGTACCGTTGGAAGTCTCCGAAACCTCGATTTGGGTAGCGCGCACCGAGCTCGCCAATGACGCAAAACAGCCTCCCTAATCTGCGAGTTGATGACCTCGCGAGCGCCGTTTTGCTGCTCAATTCTGCGTAGTACAGGTGCTAACATCGCCGACGGGTGCTCCTTATATGCCGTCCGAAGACCTGCCATCTTGACTCTGATCCAATCGCTTCTGTCGACTGGATAGCTTGCTGCGCCGAGATATCGCCGCCAAGCGACTAGCGGCTTGTTTATGAACAGGACCCCTGCGCTTCCCGAGTATACAATCGCCCACGCAAGGAAATAATCATGCCATCCGCGCAGAAGTCGCCCTTCCTGCGGGAAAGGGAGTACGAGTTGCTTGAACTTCGCGCGGAATGCCATACAGTTTCCTTGAGTCAAAACTCCCTGTTTGACGTATTTGGCCCGACCTTGGGCCATATCCCGCAACGCACGCTTTGAAGGCTGGTAGCTTAGGGTCTCCCTAGCGGTCACGCCCAAGGGCCGCAGCTGCTCGTCCACAAGATCCGCATCGCAGATCGCGATACCGGCCGTAGCTTCGCTATAAAACGCTTGCTCCATCGTGGCTATCTTCTGAGGATACCAAACATCATCGCAGTCGCACAGAAAAATGACGTCGCCCGCACATTCCCCGATTGCGCGTTCGAAGTTCTTGCTGATTCCCAAGTTCGTGTTGTTGATGAATAGCCGTACCGGAAACGGTGCGCGAGCAGCGAATTCGCGAACGATCTCAACGGTTCGATCGGTCGAGGCGTTGTCGCTCACGATTAGTTCGTCCGGCAGGCGCTCCTGGCGGGCGAGGCTTTCGAGCTGCTGGGCGATGAAGCGCGCCCCGTTGTAGACCGCCAACGCCACGGAAATCTTCATGTTTCTGGTCTCTAGCTTGCCCAACCCTGACGTCCTCAGAAGCGTTCAGGAACTATAGGGTCACCGGACAAAGAGCAGATCTTTCAAAGCTGTCTTGAGCCCGCCTGAGAATTCATTGTAGCGTCCGCCTAGATACTCTCTGAGTACGATGGGTACTCGACGAACCCTGCTTGCCGGAAGGAACACTCTAGACCCCCAATGCTGCAGTGCGGCGTCCCGCATTTTGCGGTTGGCGCACTGGGCGGCAGCAGCGTCACTCTGAAGCCGTTCGATCAGGGGCGCAAGAAATGTGAGCGGACGCTGCGTTCTCGCCTTCCATCGCGGCCAGCGCGGTAGCTGAATTTGCTTCGTCATCTGCGCCCCATGTTGCCGATACGCCAGAAGTGGGGTGTTCATGAGCGCGATTCCGCCCGCACCAGCTCCAACGATGCACCACGTAATGAATGTATCCTGTCCGGCGATCCTGAAAGCGGGACCGTCTGGCAGCGGCAAGATGAGCGGCTTGAAGCGGGCGCGAAATGCAATGCACGGCCCATAACAAGGGATGGATCTATCGAAAGTTTTTCCCTCGACCAGCCCGGCGATTTCCTCGGAAAACTTGAAGCCGCGCCAAGACCAAAGCCGCTGTCCCAGCGGACGCGATTGTTCGTCAACAAGGTCGGCGTCACAAATGGCTACTCCGGCTTCTGGATGAGAGCGCAGCGTTGCCTCGGTTAGAGCAATTCTCTCCGCATACCAGACGTCGTCGCAGTCGCAAAGTAAAATAATATCTCCAGAACACTCGCGGATCGCTCGTTCGTAGTTCTTTGTACAGCCCACGTTTTGATCGTTGATCAGAAGCCTAATCGGAAATGGCGCTCGCGCGGCGAAACCCTTGACTATCTCGACTGTACGGTCGTTTGATGCGTCGTCGCTTACCACCAACTCATCAGGAACTCGGGTCTGACGCGCGAGGCTGTCGAACTGCTCGGCGATGAAGCGCTCCCCGTTGTACACGGCCATAGCAACCGAAACTTTCACCGGGCTCATTACTGGAGCTTCGCACGGTGTTAGGTTTTCGATTCTAGTTCTCACCGGGAGGTGCAACCTGGGAGTCGATCGCGCTACTTCGCGAACAGGAGGTCTTTGGCTGCCGTGCGAAATCCGCTTGAGAAACGGTGATACCGAAGCGTGACAAGCTCCCTGGTAACTTGCGGTAGGCGCGCGATGCGGCCTTTGGGCAGGAAGCATCGCGCGCGCCAGTGCCAAAGCACCTGCGCGCGAAGCTCAGACGGCGGCAGTCCGGCAGTCTCCGCAAGCTCGAGACGCTCGATGAGACTCGGAAGTGTGGGAATGCCCCTTCTGCGGACGCTCTGCCAGCGCGCCGCAATCGCCAGGAGCGTCGAGTCGGCGCTTCCTGCGCTGATGCTTCGATCATGCCGGCGGTACGCGACGAGCGGGCGGCTTACGAGCACCATCCCTCCCCCGCCGCACAGGATCGTGGTCCAGGTCATGAAGTAGTCGAACCAGCCTCGGCGAAACTGCTCGGTGTCGGGAAATGGCAGAACCAATTCGAGAACACGCCGTCGCAGTGCGAGCGCGTGCCCAAGACAGGGAATCCGAGCGGAGAAAAGCGTCCCCTCGACAAGCCGCCGGCGATCGATTCTTTCCGGATTGAAGCCGAAATGCTCCCACGCAGTGCAGCCGATCGGTCTGAGCTTTTCGTCAACGAAATTGGAGTCGCAAAGAGCAAAAGCGGCGCTGCTTTCTTGTTCAAGCGCAGACTCCATGATCGCGACTTTCTCTGGGTACCAGACATCGTCGCAGTCGCATGGAAAGATGATCTCGCCCGAACATTCGCGCATCGCGCGTTCAAAGTTCCGGCTGACCCCGAGGTTGGTGTCGTTGATCAGCACCCGCACAGGGAACGGCGCACGCGCGCCAAATTCACGGGCGATCTCAACCGTTCGGTCGCTCGAAGCGTTGTCGCTTACGACCAGCTCGTCCGGCGGGCGCTTCTGGTGAGCTAGGCTCTCTAGCTGCTCGGTGAGAAAACGTTCGCCGTTATACACGGCCATCGCAATCGAAATTTTCGTGCGCTCCCTCACTTGCGGGCCTCCAGCAGAAGCTCGCCCGCGATGAGCGGGTCCCAGATGCGCATCAGCATCTCGATGAAGGTATATGCGCGCGCGGCAACCTTTTCCGAGCGCTTGGGAGGACGAATCATGTCTCCGCGGCCGAAGCGGCGAATGAGGCGACTCTGGGCGAAAACAAAGGGCGTCGTGCGCAGCGTACTCGACACACTGATTTTCACAAATGCGGCGCGCTGTGCCAGAACGGTTAAATTATGCTTGTTAAAAATTTGCAGGTGCCGCGGCGGATCGAGGGGAATCCAGCTAGAGCCGAAATGCCGAGATCCCCAGCTAGCGGTGTTTGGAGTCGTCAGCACTAGCGTACCGCTCTTCCGCAGCACCCGGCGGACTTCGCGAAGCGTCGCGAGCGGATCGTGAACGTGCTCGATCACGTGTTGCATCAGAACCAGATCGAATGACTCGTCCGGGTAGCGCTGCTCGGCCAAGCGTCCAAGCCTTACGGAAAGTCCTTTGCGCCGTGCCGTTCCAACCGCTCGCGCGTCGAAGTCCACGCCCTCGGCGTTCCAGCCGAGCTCCTGGGCGAGCTTCAGCACCGAGCCGTCACCGCATCCGACATCGAGCATGCGCCCCTTTTCGGAAACAGCGAGATAGCGAAGCGGAATATCAATCCCATCGCATTCAATGCGTGAGAGCAGGATCGGAAGCGCGAGCAACCAGCGCAGTGGTTTTCCGGCGTCATCTCCGTAAGTGAAGCGCCAGGCACGATAGGCTGACCTGCAAAGCTCGGCCGCGCGCCGGAGCGCTCCGGGCGCAGCCGGTGGCGGCGCATCCTCGAAGGCTGCATGGGTGCAATAGGTCTCGTAGGCCATCACGATATCTTCTTCGAGTGGCATCGGGTCGAGCCATAGAAGACCGCATTCGGGGTTCGGGCATCGCTTGAGGTTCCATTCGCCCGGGGCGTTGAACAGCCGATCTTTGAGCCCCTCGTACAGCGGCTCGCCGCCGGTGCCGCACAGGGAGCAGCTGGGGCACCGGAACAAGCGGATCTCGCGGGGTAAATCCGGTCGGATTTCGGCGGCTTCGGTGTTCATCGGCTCACCGCGACATCAGCGGTATCGCTGCGCGCTGGCACATACGCACGCTTTCGCGTTCCGATGGGGCCAGCGTCGTGCGCCACTCCCGCGCTTCGAATCTGGCAATGACCAGGGCCACGTAGGCCACGCGAAGAGCAGGAGCCGCGACCAACAACGCCAGGCCGATCGCGACCGCTCCCGCGGCGAGACGCAGTGCGATACGCATAACTGCCATCGCGACCGATAGTTTCGTCGCGCTCACTTATGAGCTTCCAGCAGGACCTCCTCTCCCGTGTGACGTAAAACCAAAGCAGTAAGCGCAATTAGCTCGCTCAGAAGATGAACACCGACTAGCCGGAGCGTGGCCACGCGATTCGGGTCAGACAGCCAGCTCTTTCGCCGGCCGGAGGCTAGCTCGGTGCTGGCGCGCAGGAAGATCGCGGTCGCGCGAACCGGCGACGATACTCGCGCATCACCGAATCCAGCCTTTCGCGCGAGCGAGAGAAGTGTCGCCGGCGTAAAGATGAATAGATGGCGCGGCGGTTCCAGACCGAGCCAGTCCGGTCCGAACCATCGATGCAGCAAACTTGCAGCGTTCGGTGTGATAACAGCAAGCGTGCCCCCGGGCCTGAGAGTGCGCCGCATCTCGCGGAGCATATCGAGCGGTTCGTGTACATGTTCGATCACGTGATGCGAAAGAATCAGGTCGAATGAGTCGTCGTCGAACCGCAATTCGGTGAGCGAGCCCAGATGCGCATTGACACCGCGCTGGCGCGACGCTGACACGGCCATAGGGTCAATATCGAGGCCTTGCGCATTCCATCCCATTTGCGACGCCCTGACGACAGTTGCACCATTCCCGCATCCAACATCGAGCATTCGGCCTTTTTTTCCCGCAAGATAGCGGAGGGGATAGTCCGCTTCGGCGCGCAGACCGGCAGAAAGACGAAACGGAATCGCGGCAAACCAAGCAAACGACGACGGGGACGGACCTGCCAGACCGTAGCGCAGAGCCAGATGAGCTGCGTGGCCTTCGCGGTAAATGCGGCTTAGCAGTCCGCGATTGCCCGGCGACGACTGCAAATCGGGACCCACGCAGTGTGTGAAATACGTCTGGTAAGCCTTGGCGATGTCTTCCTCTATCGGCATCGGATCTAGCCACAAAAGACCACAACCGGGATTGGGGCATCGCGTGATATTCCACTCGCCGGGAGCGCCGAACAGCCAATCGCGTAGCCCTATATACAGTCGCTCGCCGGGCGTGCCGCACAGGTAGCAGTTGGGGCACGGGAACGTGCGGATCTCGCGCGGTAAATCCGGTCGGATTTTGGTGGCTTCAGCGTTCATCGGCTCACCGCGACATCAGCGGCATCGCGGCGCGCAGGCGCATACGCACGCTTTCGCGTTCCGATGGGGCCAGCATCGTGCGCCATCCCCACGCCCCGAATCCGGCAACAACTAGAGCCACGTAGGCACAGCGAAGAGCAGGAGCCATGACCACAAATGCCAGGCCGATCGCGGCTGCTCCTCCGGCAAGGCGCAATGCGGTACACCTAACCGCGGCGCCCACGGCGGGTAATATCCGCGCTGCAGCCCAGTAGAGCAGCACGGCATCGAGCGCGACCCGCCCGAGGTAAACGAACGCAGCGCCCTCTACTCCGTAAAGGCGCAACCCGAGCCACAGCCCGGCGAGGTAAACGGGTACCTCGGCCACGTGGAATTTCGCGGTCAGGTCGGGCCGATGCGCGGCCTGCACTAGCGTGTAGGGGAAATAGGCGAGACCGTTTACCATGGCTGCGAGCGCGCCCCATCGCATCACCCAGAAGCTGCGCGCGCTGAAATCGCTCCCAATCCAAAGCGTCATGATCTCCGGAGCGAACACCGCCGCCACCAACGTCGCCGGGAACAGCGCGATGAAGACGTAGGTCACGGCGCGTTCGAACAAGTGCGCGGCGCGCGCCGGATCGGCGGCAAGCTCCGTAGACAGCGCTGGGAACATCACGCTCGCCAGCGCGCCGGGCACCATGGTCAGCTTCGACGCGGCCTGGAACGGCACCGAGTAGTAGGCGACCGCAGCAACCGAAATCATTGCGCTAATGAAGAAGCGGTCGAGGTGTACCATTATCGGCCCGGTAATCCCGGACACCGTGACCCATCCGCCGAACGAGAACAGCGGCGCCAGCATCGCGCGCCGCACCGCGATGCGCCTGCCGAAGGAAGGGAATACACGTATACAAAAAAGAAGGTGCACGCCCCAGGACGCGGCGCGTCCGGCCACCAGAACCGCGACGATCCAGAAGACGCTGTGCGAAAAAGGCAGCACCACCAGCGGGGCGAGGTAGCTGAAGAATGCGAATGGTACGCCGACCGCGTTGAGAAGGTCGAAGCGCTGGAACGCCGCTAGCATCCCTACGAGCGGGCTCGCGCTGATGATGACCGGAAACGCGACCGCGAGCAGCCAGAGGGTGTGAAGCGCCTCGGATTGCAGAGATGGAGGTATATTCAGGACTCGATGCACCAGCAAGGGCGACACCGCCGCCATCGCAACACCGCCAAGCACACCGAACGCCGCCATCATAGTAAGCGCCGTCCATGCTACCGCGGCGATGTTGGCAGGCTCGTCGGCGCCCAGTGCCTCGGCTATGAGCTTGGTCGCGGCGCGACCCAGTCCCATGTCGAAGACGCCGAAATAACCGACCACCAGCCACGCTAGCGTCATGACGCCATAGCGTTCGTAGCCGAGACGATGAATGAGAATCGGGATCGCGACCAGCGCGACCAAGAACGGTGCGGCTCCGCCCAGCAGGTTCAGAATCGTATTGCGCGCAAGTAGGCGGGCGCTTGTGAGGTCTGAGGATTGGCTCATCGCGTTGAACTCGATCCGGCGGCGGAGGAGATTGCCTTGTTGCGAGGGCGCTCGCTCGCGAGAGATTCGCGCGAACGCCACCACTCGACCGTCTGAGCCAGCCCATCTTCCAGCGACCAACGCGGCCGGAAATTGACCTCGGTGCGCAGGCGACGGACATTGGCAACGACTCGTGGCGAGTCGCCGGGCGCAGCGGCTATCGCGCCGAACTCGAGCATCGAGCGCGGCGCGCCAACCGCGTCTGCAATCATCTCGACCAGCGCGCGGACCGTGACTTCCTCACCCGACCCGATATTGACGGGCCCTTCGACTTCTCCATCGAGGATCGCCGCGAACGCAGATGCGACGTCGGCGACGTGCAGGTAGTCGCGAAGCTGGCGTCCATGGGTGCATCGCGCGGGCTGGTCGCGCAGGAGAGATTCGATCACCGACGGCACCAGACGCGACGGATGCTCGTCCGGACCGTACAGGTAGAAGATTCTTCCCCATGCAGTGCTGAGATCGCCCGGCGGGCGCCTCACAACTTCGGACAGGGCAAGCTTGCATGCTCCGTAACGCGTGGTGGGAGCGCATCGCGTGTCTGTTTCCGAGCACAGGCCCGCCGAGTGATCGTATTCGAAGCAGCTGCCGGCGAAAACCGCGCGGCCGCCGCCGGCCGCGGCAAATGCACGCAGCAGATCAATTCCCGCGCGACACCAGACATAGTTCTGTTCCGACATCTGGTACTTGCCGGGCTCCGCGTACCACGCGAGGTGAAGCAGATGCGTCGGCCTGACCCGCTCGAGCATAGGCATCACGTCCGATTCGTCCAGAAGATCCGCCCGATGCCACTCTACGCCGCGCGCGGGAGCTGGCGCGCCGCGATGAGCGACGGCATGCACCTCGTAGCCGCGCTCGACAAGAAACGCAAGCGCATGGCTTCCGATCCATCCTGATGCGCCGGTTACGATCACCCGCTTCATGGCACGAAATCCGGATGAGCGCGATCGCGTTCGGAGATCACCGACGGCTCGGACGGCCATCGGATGCCGAAGGCAGAATCGTTCCATCGCACGCCGCGCTCCGCCTCGGGCGCATAGTAGGCGGATACCTGGTAAAAGACTTCGCTCCCGTCCGCGAGCGTAAGATAACCGTGGGCACATCCCTCCGGCACATAGAGCATCCGGCGGTTGGACGCGGTTAGCTCGACGCTGTACCAGCGGCAGTACGCCGCAGATCCGGGCCGGAGGTCGACGATTACGTCGAAGATCGCGCCCGCGGTGCATCTGACCAGCTTCGCCTCGGCCCGCGGAGCCAGTTGGTAATGCATCCCGCGCAGTGTTCCGCGAATGTGGTTGTATGAGAGGTTGCACTGCACGACCGTGGGGTTGATGCCGTGCGCCTCGAATTCGCGCGCGCAGAAGGCGCGCGCGAAGAAGCCGCGCGAATCGGCGCGTTGCTCCAGATTGGTAACCCAGGCTCCGGGAATTTCGGTTTCGTGAAAAATCACGGCAACACCTGCGTGCCGCGGCGCGCGTCGGGCGTCGCGGCCTCTCCGATTCGGCCGTAGCGCCGGATCTGCTCGACGCTGAGATCGTAAAGGCGCGGTCCGCGTACAGCCAGCGCGGCGCGGTACCACTCGACGGTAAGGTCCACCGCCTCGCGGAGCGAAAGCAGGGGGCGCCAACCGAGCCGCTTGCGTGCCTTCGCGCTGTCGAGCAACAGCATCCGCGCCTCGGCAAGCCCGTCGGCGGCTGGCTGAACGCGCCATCGCGCGCCACCCCACGCATTGCTCAGAAGTTCGACGAGCTGCGCAACTGTAGCAGCAGCGGAATCTTGTGGGCCGAAATTCCACGCGCCGGAGAATTTCCGGCCGCGCTCGATCAGCGCGCGGGCAAGCGCGAGGTACCCCGACAGCGGCTCCAGCACGTGCTGCCACGGCCGAATCGCACCCGGATTGCGGATACATAGAACTTGATCGTGGCTAAAGGCGAGGATCGCGTCGGGGACGATGCGGTCCTCGGCGAAATCACCGCCGCCGATCACGTTGCCCGCGCGCGCAGTGGCAAGCGCAAGTGGAGGGTCGCGTTTTTCCAGGAACGAGCGGCGCCACGCATGTGCAACAATCTCGGCGCAGCCTTTGCTCGCGCTATAGGGATCCGCTCCGCCAAGGCTGTCGCGCTCGTGAAACGCACGCGCCTTCTCAGGATTCTCGTAGCACTTGTCGCTCGTCACCACGACCACCGCGAGCACGGACGGCGTGTGCCGCACCGCTTCGAGCACGTTGGCGGTGCCGATGACATTGGTCTCGAGGGTCGCGAGCGGCTCGCGATAGGAACGGCGCACGAGTGACTGCGCCGCCAGGTGAAAGACGATCTCCGGCTGAGATTCCTCGAATGCGCGACGCAGACACTCGCGGTCGCGGATGTCGCCGATGCGTGAATCGATCACGCCGTCAAGCTTGCACGCGGAGAAGATTCCGCCGGAAAACTCCGGTGCAAGTGCGTAGCCGGACACCATTGCGCCGAGCTCGCGGAGCCACATCGCGAGCCATGCTCCCTTGAAGCCGGTGTGTCCGGTCACGAGGACGCGGCGGTTCCAGAATTGATCGACCACCTAGCTCCAGACCTTCCAGGGCGCGGCGCCCGCGTTCCACATCGCATTAAGTTGCTGGGCTTCGCGATAAGTATCCATGCACTGCCAGAAACCCTCGTGCTGATATACCGAGAGCTGGTTGCGAGCGGCCAGACGCGGGAGCAGCCCCGTCTCGAGCGTGTCGTCTTCACCCTCGATCAGGTCGAACACACCGGGCTCGAAGACGAAGAAACCTCCGTTGATCCAGCCCGAAGTGACCTGCGGCTTTTCCTGGAACAGGGTCACGGCGCCGTCACGAATGGCGAGCTCGCCGTAGCGCGACGACGGGCGCACGGCTGTGACGGTCGCGAGCCGGCGCTGTTGCGAATGAAAGGCCGCCAGCCGCGCGACATCCACGTTGGCGACACCGTCGCCGTAGGTCACCATGAAGGTGGAGTCGCCGACGTAGGGCCGAATTTTGCGGATGCGGCCTCCGGTCATCGCGGATTGCCCCGTTTCCGCCAATGTCACACGCCATCCGGATTCTCCGTGGCCGTGGTGCACCTCCAAATCGCGGGAGCCGAGCGTCACGGTAAAGTCGCGGTTTCGGAGCTCGTAGTTCAGGAAATAGTCGCGAATCACATCGCCCTTGTAGCCCAAGCAAATCACGAAGTCGCTGAATCCACGCGCCGCATAGATCTTCATGATATGCCAGAGGATCGGGCGCCCGCCGATCTCCACCATTGGCTTGGGACGGAACTCGGTCTCCTCGCGAAGCCGCGTGCCCAGTCCCCCGGCCAAAATCACCACTTTCATCGCCCTGTTGCCCTCAACAGTTACAACCTTTCACGGCAATTTGTCGGCGCTGCCCGCCCCAAGCGCCGGCGCAACACTCTCCGCGGCGTCCGAACGCGCGGCAGCCAGCTTCTTCTGGAAGGCTGCGTAGCTGTCTCGCACCTCGATGTCGTTCGGGGCAAGCGCGCGCGCGTGGAGGTAGTCGCGGTCGGCGGCGACGTATTGGTAAGCGCCGTCCTCCGCGGCTGCGAGGTCAACCCACGCCCGCGGGTTCGTTGGATCGACTTCCGTGGCGCGTCGGAAGGTCTGAGATGCTCGCTCATAGTCGCGCTCCTCCAAGTAGAAGGAACCCAGGCGGAGGAGGTTGTCGTAGGTCGGCTCGTACTCGACCATCTTCACCAAGGCCGCGCGTGCCTTGTCGGGTTGGCCCGAGGCCTGCGCCGATTGCGCGAACGCTGCAAACATAGGAACCGGGTCGACGCCGGCATCCAGCCCTTCCTTCAGGAGCATGTCAGCGTCAGAGGCGTCCTTCGATGTGACAAACACCTCGGTTAAGAGCGCAGAATATGGCTCCGGGTCTCCCGGGCGCAAGGCGCGGGCCCCCTCAAAGCAGCGGCGTGCCCGGTCAAGTTGTCCCGTGCTCGCATAGGTCTGCCCCGCGGTCATCAGAAGTTGCTCACGACGATGGGGATCCTGCTCGGAGGCTGCACCGCGCTCGTAGACCTGCGCGGCAACCAGAGTGCGTCCGGTATCCACGTAGAATGCGCCGAGGCTGTCGATCGCTTCGGAGTATCCGCGCGCGATCGCTTCGAGCAGACCCTGTTCGATGGCTTGGCGATCGGGCCCCGCCAAGTAGGGCATTATCCGAGGGCTGAGATAGAAATGGTTACTAGAGCTGGGCGCCCGCATCACCGAGATCGTAATCTGATTCAGTGCCTCGGCGGTGCGCCCATTCTCGGCCAGGCTGCGAGCGTAAAGGTCGCGGGCGAACGGATTGCGCGGATCGATCCATACCGCCCGCGCGACCTCCGCGAGCCCGGCCGGCGAGCTCCCATACCACGACGCCAAGGCGAGGTGCAGGCCGGCGTTGGCCGGGTGCAACAACACCATCGTGCGCGCAGCATCAAACGTCCCTGCCGGCGGATAGTAGGGATAAATCACGCTTCCCTGGACGGTGGAGGCAATTGCGAGAATCCCCGCCGCCGCGGCGGCATAGGGACCGGCACCTCGAACCAAGCCGCGGGCGCGGATTGCGGTCTCAGTTTCCGGGGCGCCGGAGACCGCGATCCTGACCATCAATGCCGCGTAGATCGTGAACAGAAATCCGATGGCCGGGGTGGTGAGGCTGAAATCAAACAACTCGTGGAATGCTTCGACCGACATTCCGGCCGCTAAAGCGGCCAGCGTCAGTTGCGCGCGGGGCGACACGCGGTGCCATCGCTTCCATATGACCCGCGCGATTCGCCATCCGATCATCGCGAATGCGGCAACGCCCAGAATTCCAAGTTCCGCGGCAGTTTCGATATAGTCATTGTGGGCGTTGCGCAAAAGCATAGGAGGCCATGGACCTGTCTGATAGTGAGGGAATACCTCAGCCCACGATCCGAAGCCGACCCCCAGCAACGGATAGTCCCGGAACATTCGCAGCGTGTCGCGCCAGATATGCGCGCGGAACCAAAAATCGAGCCCCCCGGCCGTGCTCTGGTCGATCCGGCTGTCGACCTGCCCCCTGCCCGCGGAACCGATGAGTGCGATCGAGAGCGCGGTGACCGCAAGCGCCGCGAGCCCCAGCCTGGGCATCCAGACGCGCATACCATCAGCGCGCGCGCGGAACACGGTGGGTGTTCTTATTCGACTCGCCATCACCGCAAACAGTACGCAGGACACCACCGTCCCAGCCCAGATTGCGCGCGATTCACTCAGAAGTATCGCGCACACCACTACGACCAGCGCCGCGCTGCACAGAATCGGCACCGTCTCATCTCGTTCGCGCCCACCGTCGGCTGCCAGCGCGTCCCAGGCCCGCGAGACGAACAGCGGCACGGTCATCGCGAGGTAAGCCGCAAAATGGTCGGGATCGACGAAAGGGCCCATCATGCGCGGGCGGTTCAGGTTTGGCGCACGCCAATCGAGCGGGATAAAGAACCACAGCACCTTGCCGTTCCATGTGACCTGCTGCGCCAGTCCGACGGCCGCCACGGCAAATCCGCTGATCAGGATCACCGCCACGAGCAACCGAGTAAGTGGATCCTCGTCGCGCGGGTTCGCCTCGGGCGTGATCGGGTAGAGCGCCACAATCACAAAAAGCCCGAACGCGGCAAAGAGTTGCAGCGCGCTTGCAATCCCGAGCGGGGGCGCGAGCGACAATGACCGCCATACAGTTCCGTACCAGCCCGGGTCCGCAGGAGAACGCCCCACCACCGGTGGCGAAGCCACCTCACCGCCCTCGCGCTTCGAGGTGAATGGAACCGGCGCGCCGTTCCTCACCTCGCGCTCCGTCGGCATTACCACCATTCGGACGTCGGAGGTCGGAGCCTGCGCGGGCCGGGCTTTAGGCCGGGGATAGTCAACCGTTTTCGGCCATCCGTCCAGCGCGTGCTGATAAAGTTCGTATGTTCGCGGCGACAGGACGTGCAAAAGCGACGGCGGCAAGGGCGCCAGCTGGAAACCGATTAGCAGGGCCAGTACAGCAGCGGGCGCCGCGATGCTCAGCACCGCCGCCGCACCCTTGATCGCCGGCTGCGCCGCACGCACCCGCAAGAGCGCCGCGGCAAGCATGGCGAAGACCACGGTCTCAGCGATGTGATAGGCCCAGGGATGAACAGTCCCGAAGCACAGGGGCGTGACAAGGATAAGAAGGACCAGGCCTCCGATCACTGCACGGTCGGTCAAATCAATCGACTGGGTGCGCACGCAGTCGCAAACCTGGGAGGACGGTCATAGCTGGAGGGATCGTAGTCGAGCGAAGCGGCGACGAGCCCGGCTAGTTGCCGTCGCTCGCGCGCTTGGGGTTGTCGGCCGCTGGAGAAGCGTCCTCGAACGATGCTTCATCGGCTTCTACGTTATCGAAACCCTGGTAATATCCTTGGTAGGCCTTAGAGTAATAGTGCGGGAAATCCGCCTTGTACAACCTCACCTTGTTGAGTACGACGCCCAGGACCTTCGCGTTCGTATACTCGAGACGGCCCAGCGCCGCGGCGACCTGATGGCGGGGTGTGTGTCCCCCCGCCGTAACCAACACCACCCCGTCAACTACTTGAGCCAGATCCAGCGGGTCGCTCACCAACATCACCGGCGACGAATCGATGATAATGTAATCATACGCTTCAGAAAGTTCCCGCAGAAATTCCTTCATCCGTGGTGAACCGAGCAGCTCACTTGGGTTAGGAGGAATCCTCCCGCAACTCAGAAAAAAGAGATTTTCGACCGAGGTCGGCTGTACCAGCTCCGTTCCGCCCGCCCCGGTGAGCGCCTCGCTCAGGCCCACGCGGTTCTGCAAACCAAGTAATCGATGGCATCGCGGGCGCCGCATGTCCGCGTCGATTATCAGCACTTTCGAGCCGGTGTGCGCAAACACTGAGGCGGTGTTGACGGCAACCGTGGTCTTTCCTTCGCCGGGAACGGCACTGGTGAACATGGTCGCCTTGGGTGGCGCCCCCGCCCGCGACAGCCGCAGCGCGGTGCGAAGCTGGCGAAAGGACTCGCCCAGTACGGAGTATTTGCCGTACGTCGCGACCAGGTCCCGTCCATGCGCACCATCGGTGGGTAGCTCGGCTACCGCGGGCTTTGTCAGGTATCCCGCGCGGTAGCGCGAGCCGAGCGAGATGGCGCTGTTAAAGTCAGGTATCGTCGCCAGACCCGGAAGCTTCAGATAGCGTTCCAGCTCCTCGGGGGTCTTAAGCGTGTTGTCGAGCCGCTCGATGAACAGCGCGGCGCAAATTCCCAGCAGCAATCCCACCGTGGCTGCGGCTACCAGGTCACGTCTGGTGCGTGGGCTCGACGGGCCAAGCGGCGGTTGCGCCAGGTCTACGACGGAAACGTTGGACGCGTGTGCGTCCGCGACGACGGTCAGGTTCTTCATTCGCTTGAGCACGGCGTTGTAAAGCTCGCGGTTGGTGTCGGCCTCGCGCTCAAGCATGACGTATTTGATCGCGGCGTCATTCAGCCCCAGCGCAAAGCCCTTCTGCTTGTCGAGCTCGGCGGCGATCGCTTCTTCGCTCTTGAGCCCGGCCTGATATTGCTCGTCTACGCTCGCGACCGCGGTCTTGAGCTCGCGATCCAGAACCGCGCGCGTCCCGCCGATCTTTTCGCGGAGCTCTCGCATTTCCGGATAGTCGTCGGTGTACTCGCCGCGCATGCTGGCATAGCGCGATTCGAGCTGGTCAAGGTCGCCTTTCAAGCCCTGGATCACCTTGTTGTCCATCACTTGCGGCAGGGCATCAGTGTGGCCGGCCTTCACGAGGTCGAGCTGGGTGCCCAAGGTGATGGTCTTGAGGTGCGCGTCCTGAAGGTCGTGGTTGAGTTTGTTGAGCTGCTCGACCACCACATCCTGGCTGCCATTGAGCGAGATCAATCCAGGGATGATACCCTTATCGCGACGGTAGTTATTGAGCGCCAACTCCGATTGCTCGATGCGCTGCTTGAGTTCATCGAGCTTACCGGCCAAGAATCGCTGAGCCTCGTCGCTCGCCTGGGCACTGAGCTCGATTCCCTGCCGAATAAATGCGCGCGCGTGAGCATTGGCCATTCGCGCCGACAACTTTGGATCCGAGGTCGTGAACTCGACCTGCACCAATTGTGTGTTTTCGATGGGCTTGACCTGAAGTGCGCCCAAATACCATTGGACCACGGAACGGGGAACGCTGTCCGCCAGTGGATCGTCCAACGTCCGAGCAGCCTGCTTCGCCGCAAGGCTGGGAAACCAACCCGCAAGCGCTGACCGCAAGACGCCCCACCCGGGCAACCACGACCCGGAGGTGTGCGAAGGCCGAGCCTCCAGCTTCATTAGTCCTTGGTCGACAATCACTCGGGTTGCGAGGCTGCTTGACTTGAGCAGCTCGGACTGCGTGTCATCATACGGTTCCTGAGAAGAGTCCTGCGGCTGGGAAATGCTTTCGTCCACGAAGACCCGTGATGGGGTGTATCGTATGAGTAGCGTGGTGCTGGCCGTGTAGGTCGGATCCGCCATCAAATCACGCACCAGCGTGAAAGCCACAGATACCACAGCGATCACAAGCACCAGGCGCAGGTGCTTTTGCACGATGCGACGGTATTCGTGAAACTCAATCCATGGCTCGTGACCCGCATTGCGCGGCGGGCGGCGCACGAGATGCGCTTCCACGAACTGCGGAGGATCGTTGCTCGGTTCCAACATTGTGGTTTGTGGCATCAGAATGCACCCATGAGTGCCGCGGCCGGGGCCATCGCAGCTAGCCCCTGCGCCGCTATGTAGACGGCGTATCCGGGAATTTTCACCGCCGAATATCCAACGTCCACAACGTCGTTCGCCTGCAGGGCGACGTCCGGTGCCTGGCCCCGCTGAACCTCTGCCAGATTTACGCGGATTACTTGGGTTTGGTCACCGGCTTCCCGTCGCATGATCTTTATGGTGGTCGGATCCGCCGCGTACATCATGCCTCCCGCCGCGGAAACGGCGTTCAGTGTTGTCAGACCGTGAGTCACCGAAAGCACGGTGGGGTGATAGACCCAGCCGATCACCGAAATCTGCCCTGCCAGCGGCACGTAAAGAGTATCGCCAGGCCTTACCGGGAAATTGGTATATTTCCGATAGGGTGAGTCACCATCCAAGGCGATAACGTACTTAGAGCTGCCATCGAATTCGCTCTCGGAAGGTGGCCGAAGCCACGGGGTGTAGTCGCTTTTCAGCGCGGTGCTGGTGACCACACCCGAAGGTTGTTCGTTGGAATTGTCGACAGCACGGAACGCAGCGGTCGGGCCGTCAAGCGGCTTGGGCATCGCCGCGTCGTTTGCGCCCTGCTGCGCAAGCATCGAGCCACCGTTCGAGCCTGGCCGTGCGGGGCTGAGCACCACCTCGTGCGCGCCGTTATCGCTGAGCCCTCCAGCGCGTTCGATCAGATCACGAACGGTGTCACTGGGCCCGTTGAGTACATAAAGCCCGGGGGACCGTACAGCTCCCATCACCCCCACCACCCTGCTGGAATAGGTCTTCACCAGTAGATTGATTTCCGGATGGTACACATACTTGTGGAGCGCGTTGGCCAGGTGGTCGATGATCTCGGGTTCCGCGAGTCCCGCAACGTGGAGCGATCCCACCAGCGGAAGCATGATGTCGCCCTTTCCGTCGACGCGCACGGTGCGGTCCTCGAGGTTCTTTACGTTCGGCACCGAAATTTCCAGCACGTCGCCTGATCCGATCGTTAAATCCTTCTGTTCCGTCACGCGTTGCTGCCAGAGCTTGTCAAGCGCCGCATCCGATTGTGTGGTCGGAAGCTGAGCTGCTGAAGGTGAGCCCTCGCTGCCTGGCGCCGGTGTCGCCTGCGATGAGCACCCGGCCAGCGCCGCGGCAAGCACTGCAAGGAGCGCCACCCGGAGCCTGGGGACGCCGCCGCTGCGAGGTGCTCTTACCCTCCGAGTCAAACTGAGCGGACCCGATATCGATCGTGTTTTCTCAGCGCTGCGCATGGATCGACCCTTTTTGTAAATCAAACTGACCCCCCACACTCAAGCACGACACCTGAGGCCCTGTTGCGAATGGGTTACGATACCAACTCTCCCGTTACGACAAGACCGCTGAGCGCGCCGCCCTTCTATGGCCGCGCTGGAATCGAGCCCCCTGCGGCACCGCTGGCCGCCGCGCTCACCGCGGTGCAGGTTCCGGCTCTCGCGCCTGGACGACCGGTCGCGAGAGCGCTGGCGCTTTGCGATACCATCCAGTAAAGGCAAAGCCCTTCCGCCGGCATGCCGGTCTCGATCGTCTGGCCCTGGTACTTGGTCCCGGGCAAGGTCAGGGAGACGCTGTATTCGCCGGTCGCAATCCCTCCGATCGAGTAGTGTCCGTTACTGTCGGCATCCGCCTTGCTAACAATGTTGCCTGCCGCATCCTTGACGCTGAAATGCGCCGAGGTCACTGGGCGGTTCAGAGTGTCGGTCACTGATCCGGCGATTTCGGCCGACCGGGCCTGCACTGCGAGCATAACCAACCCCAGCGGAAGAAGGCCCGCCGGCAAAAGACGCCTCTTTATCATTCTCTTTTTCGTTCACCATCCTGTTCAAGACGGCGCTCGTCAAATTGCTGACATTTTGTGCACCGTGGTGCAGGCCTCGAGATCCTCCGAGGCTAATCATGCCATTCCAAATCGGCCTCACCGGCATAAGAAACGAGAAACGAAACCCAGAAAGATCTATTTGGACGAACTAACCACCGGGGAGGGGCCGGATCCGCTAAAACAGCCCTCAGCGGCACACGCACCGACTGCAGCACCCGAAGCGACCCCCAGCAAGCCTCCAACATAAGCTGCAAAATACGCCGCGCCGCAAGCGCCCGGCGGGTTCGCCGATACCATCCAGAGAGGATTCGAGGCAGCTGCGACCTGGGCGGATGATAATGACCAGTCTTCCGTCTCACCTTCCGCAGGTAGCTTGTCGTTGACCGTTCCTGCTTTGAACGCTGTGCCTGCCGGAGGATTCACCGAGGTCTTGTAATTGCCCGGACGGAGTCCGGTAATGCAGTACCGGCCCAAGGCGTTGGTCGTCGCTTGGCCAGCTACATTTCCGCCCGAGTCCGTGACCGTAATTTCAGCTCCAGCCATTGGACCGTTGGGCCCGAGCACTTCGCCTGTGATGTCAGAACAGAAAGCGACCGGCGCAAGCAGCGCAAGGCAGAGAAAAGCTACGGAAAAACCTGCAACAATCGACTTATTCATCCGATGCTCTCCTCGAGCCGTCTGCTACCACGCGAGCATCGTCGATCATTTTTCCAAATGTCGCTGGCCCGGTCATTCAAAACACGCGTCCGCCATCCCTTTCCGTCCTGAAACGGCGGGCTATTCTTTGATCTCATATGGCGCCCAACCCTGAATAGCTAAAGCGACCTACATTGCGCTTCAACCAACCTCACCGCTTTCATTTCGGCCTACTGAGGCACCAAAGTTACACTAGAGCAAATTCAGTGTCAATGACGCTCTTTTGATAGTCTGTAGCTCATTTTCGTCAATCCGAGAATGTTTACTTACAAAAAGTCGGGTACCCGGAATGCTTGGCGGGGGGGTCCGAAGATGGTGTCGCTACCGAAAACCTCGTCCGAGGTGGTGGGCCGGTCAGTCGTGATACTGAAACGCCGATGTTCGGATTCCGGACCAAGCTCCTGCTCGTCGCGCGATCCCGACTGAAGTCACGGGCGAGCCTCGAGGCTGAAAACCTGGTTCTGCGGCAGCAGGTGATCGTGCTGAGCTGCAAGTTCCCGTCGCAGGCGCGGCTCCGGAGCATCGATCGGCTGCTCTTCGTCTGACGGTTCGTGCGATCTCCTTCAAGCTGCTCCATCGCTGGTTAATTCTTCGGCCCGCCCGAAGGCGACTGGTCGGCATTTGCGTGACGAACAATCCGACTGCCGAGCGGATCGCTGAGCAGGTGACTGACGCGTTTCCCCGGGGACGAAGCGCCGCGTCACCTGATTCGCGGCCGCTCGGCTACTTCCACTTCCAGTTACGGATTTCCGGCAGGTCCTGGCCGTGCTTGTCGATGTAATGCTTGTGCTCGATGAGCTTGTCCTGCATCATCTGCTTCAGATAGGAGCCCTTGCCGCCCAGATGCGGCAGGCGATCCACCACGTCTTGCACTAAGTGAAATCGGTCAAGATCGTTCTGCACCCTTATGTCAAAGGCGGTCGTGATGGTGCCCTCTTCTTTGTAGCCCCGGACGTGCAAGTTGCGGTTGGTGCGGCGGTAGGCCAGCCGGTGAACCAGCCATGGATATCCATGAAATGCAAAGATGATGTGCTTGTCTCTGGTGAAGAGCGAGTCGTAATCCTGATCGCTCAGACCGTGCGGGTGTTCCGTGCTGGGCTGTAGCTTCATTAGATCGACTACATTGATCACGCGGATTTTCAGATCGGGAAGATGTTCGCGGAGGATGGAAACGGCGGCCAGAATCTCCAACGTGGGCGTGTCTCCACAACAGGCCATCACCACGTCGGGCTCGGCGTCCTGGTCGTTGCTGGCCCATTGCCAGATGCCAATTCCTTCCGTGCAATGTACGACGGCGGCGTCCACAGTAAGCCATTGGGGCAGTGCGTGTTTGCCTGCAACCACCACGTTGACGTAATGCCGGCTGCGCAGGCAGTGATCAAAGACCGACAGCAGACAATTGGCGTCGGGCGGCAGGTAGACGCGCACGATATCGGCCTTCTTGTTGATAACGTGGTCGAGAAAGCCTGGATCCTGGTGCGTGAAGCCATTGTGATCCTGCTGCCAGACGTGGGACGCCAGCAGATAGTTCAGCGACGAGATCTTCCGGCGCCAGGGCAGTTCCAACGTCACCTTCAGCCACTTGGCGTGCTGGCTGAACATCGAGTCGACGATGCGAATGAAGGCCTCGTAGCTATTGAAAAGCCCGTGCCGCCCGGTCAGTAGATATCCTTCCAGCCAACCCTCGCACTGATGCTCGCTGAGCATCGAATCGAGCACGCGTCCGGCGGGCGCGAGGAATTCATCATTTTTTGCTTCGCGGGCGTCCCACTGACGGTCGGTGACTTCAAAAACCGCCCCCAACAGATTCGAGAGTGTCTCATCGGGACCGAAGATCCGGAAATTGCGCTGATCCTGATTCAGCTTGGCCACGTCACGCAGGAACTTGCCCAGCACGAGTGTATCCTGGCCGTCGACGGCGCCGGGCGAAGGCACATTCACCGCGTGGACATGGAAGTCCGGCATCCGCAGGTCGCGCAGCAGAATACCGCCGTTGGCGTGGGGATTGGCGCCCATCCGCCGCTCGCCCTCGGGCGCCAGCTCGGCCAATTCCGATCTGAGACGGCCATGCTCATCGAACAGCTCCTCGGCCTTGTAGCTCTTCATCCAGCTTTCAAGCAGCTTGACATGATCGGGATGCTCGGAATCCACCAGGAGCGGCACCTGGTGCGATCGGAAGGTGCCCTCGATTTGCAGGCCGTCGACGACTTTCGGTCCCGTCCAGCCCTTGGGTGATTTCAGGACGATCATTGGCCAGCGCGGCCGAGTGGTGTCGTTCTTGTTCCGTGCATGGCTTTGGATTTGGCGAATGTCTTCGAGGACCTCTTCCAAAGTACCAGCCATGAGTTGATGCATTTTCCCCGGCTCATCACCTTCCACAAAGTGGGGTGTCCAGCCGCAGCCTCGTAAAAATTCCTCCAATTCTTCATGCTCGATGCGGGCGAGCACGGTCGGGTTGCTGATCTTGTAGCCATTGAGGTGCAGGATCGGCAGCACGGCTCCGTCGGTAATTGGGTTGAGAAACTTGTTGGACTGCCATGCGGTCGCCAGCGGGCCTGTTTCCGCTTCACCGTCGCCGATGATGCAGGCGACGATCAGATCGGGATTGTCGAACGCGGCCCCGAAAGCGTGGCTCAGCGAGTAGCCAAGCTCGCCGCCTTCGTGAATCGATCCCGGCGTGGTCGGCGCGACATGGCTGGAAATCCCGCCGGGAAACGAGAATTGCTTGAACAGCTCTTTCATCCCGGCTTCGTCTTCGCTGACGTTCGGATAAATCTCACTGTAGGTGCCTTCGAGGTAGGTGTTGGCCACCAGCGCCGGGCCGCCGTGCCCGGGACCGGCGATGTAGAACATATCCAGGTCATACTTCTTGATGACCCGGTTCAGGTGCACATAGATGAAGTTCTGGCCGGGCGTCGTGCCCCAGTGTCCGACCACCAGCGGCTTCACGTGCGACAGTTTGAGCGGCTCCTTCAGCAGCGGATTGTCGTAGAGATAAATCTGGCCGACCGACAGATAGTTCGCCGCGCGCCAGTAGGCCTCGATCTTGCCGAGCAGTTCCGGGGAAAGAGTTGCTGTCTTCATGGTTCAATTCCGTTTCTTTTCAGCCAAGGCCGAGCACGCGGCAAACCGTCCTGGCGATCATGAGTTCTTCGTCCGTATGAATGACGCGGACCGCGACCCGGCCGGCCGCCGCGGAAATCACGCCCTCATTCGCCGCGTTTCGCTTTTCTTCGAGTTCGATTCCAACGAATCCGAGCCCATCGCAAATCCGGGCGCGGATCGTGGGCGCGCTTTCGCCGATGCCACCGGCGAACACCAGCGTGTCCAGTCCGCCCAAGGCCGCGGCGAATGCGCCGATCCATTTCTTGACCTGGTAGCAAAACATCGCGACCGCTTCAGCCGCCCTCACGTCCTGCGCTTCGCGGCCGAGCAAGTCACGCATGTCGGAACTGGTCTCTGACACGCCGAGCAGCCCGGACTGGAAGTTGACCATCTCGTTGAATTGCTTCGCGCTCATTTTTTCGGTGCGCGCCAGATACCAAACCAGTCCGGGATCGAGATCGCCGGAGCGGGTGCTCATCGGCACTCCGGCGGTCGGGGTGAAGCTCATGCTGGTGTCCACGGATTTGCCGTGACGCACCGCCGCCAGACTCGCGCCGTTGCCGAGGTGTGCGAGGATCACCCGGCCTTGCGCCGTTTCCGATCCGGCCAGGCGGGCCAGTTCTCCCATCAGGAACGCATACGACAACCCGTGAAACCCGTACCGCCGCACGCCCTGCGCTTCGTAGCGGCGCGGGATCGGCAACAAGCGGGCGACGTGAGGCAGGTCATGGTGAAAAGCCGTGTCGAAACACGCGACCTGGGGCAGGTCAGGAAATCGGCGATGAAACGCCTCGGTCAAGAGGATCTCCTCCGGCATATGGTCAGGATCGAATGGACTTAGCCGGTGCAGTTCCGCGACCATTGCCGCAGTGATTCGTTCCGGCTCGAAATACTTCGGCCCGCCATGCACCACCCGATGCCCGACCGCGGTCAACGGATCACGCCCGGCCCGTTCCTCGATCCAATCCATCAACATGTTCACCGCAACCGTGTGATTCGGCACGGCCAACGTTCGGGAAAAGTTCTCCGAACCTTTGACTGCAAAGGTGGCGTCCGGCAGGCCGATCCGTTCAATACTGCCGTCCAACGTGCGGCGCAGCGACTCGCCAACCTCGAACAGCGCGAACTTGATGCTCGACGAGCCGCCATTGATCGTCAGAATGTGCGGCCTAGCTGGTTTCATCGATGAGTCCTGCGTCATTGTGCAATCCTACTGGCTCAATGGGGCACGGTAGTTGATTTTCAAGTCTGAGTTGAGCGGGCGGACCCATCAGATACCTGCCCACAAGCGCGAGCGCGGCGGCGTGTCGGGGCTTGATTCAGTTGAACCGCTCGTCGGTAATGCCAGCCTGTTTGAGGACGACATTCGCCATATCGCGCGAACGGATATTGGAATCGACCGGAAACTTGCGCCCGTTGATGGGGCTGTACCAGATTTGGTGATCGCCTTTGCCGGGCCTGTCGTATCTACAGTCGTGACGCTTGAGAATCGCCTTAACGCGCGGCGTATAGCTAGACATTCATGCCGCGTTCGGTAATTGAATCCGTTCCTTTCGGGGCTGGAAATTGAGCATGACTTCAATGTCTTGATTGGGTGTTAAGCGAACATCGTTTAAAGCGAGCAATTCCGGGATCAACCCTTCCAGTTTTGCCCAGAGCGATTTATCATCAGGGGCTTCGGCAGCCAATCCGGGAATGTCGTCGCTGTCCGCCACCCACATTTCGGCTTCGGCATCCCAAGTCACTTGAACGCTGAAACGATTTTGCATGAGGAACACCCTTCCGGGGTTTAAGGCGTTGGGCCGTCAGGCCCCGCCAGTCTCACTCCAACGCATCCGGGGTTAGTGGACGCGACGAAACTGGCAAGCTCATTGTCGCGCCGTTATCTGGTCAAAGCAAGATACGGGGCTGACAATGAACATTCTGCCTTTCAAGAAACAGGTCCAAGTAATCAGCGCGCTAACTGAGGGCGTCTCTCTGCAAGCCGCTGCGCAGCTCTGTGACGTGAACCGGGAAACCGTGATGACGTTGAGCCTTCGCGTCGCCGATTGGTTGCGCGCCGAGCATGGATTTACCTGGAGGGAGGTTGCGGGGGCGAGGTGGGGGCGGCCAGCGCGGCATCAACGATGGCCTGCGCATCAGCCAGGATGCGGTGCAGGTGATCCGCTCCACGAAAGCTCTCGGCGTATATCTTGTAGATGTCTTCGGTGCCGGACGGACGCGCCGCGAACCATCCACTAGCGGCGATCGCCTTTAAACCGCCGATGGGTGCGCCGTTACCGGGGGCCTTGGTGAGGATGCTCTGGATTTTTTCGCCAGCCAGCTCGGCAGACGATATCTGCTGCGCCGAGAGCTGCTTGAGCATTTGCTTTTGCTTCGGGGTAGCAGGAGCCTCGACCCGATCGTAAACCGGTGCGCCGAACTCGCGGGTGAGTTCGGCGTAGAGTTCGCCGGGATCGCGGCCCATCCGCGCGGTAATCTCCGCCGATAGCAAAGCCGGGACGATGCCGTCCTTATCTGTCGTCCAGACGCCGCCATCAAGACGCAGAAAACTTGCGCCCGCACTCTCTTCCCCGCCAAAGCCCAGCGAGCCGTCGAGCAAGCCGTCCACAAACCACTTGAAGCCTACAGGCACCTCGTAGAGCTTGCGGCCGAGCTTGGCCGCAACGAGATCGATCATCCGGCTGCTAACCAGAGTCTTGCCGACTGCCGCATCCTTGCTCCATTTCGGCCGATGCTGGAACAGGTAGAAAATGGCGACCGCAAGGTAGTGGTTGGGATTCAGCAATCCGGCCTTGCGGGTCACGATGCCGTGCCGATCGGCGTCGGTATCGCAAGCGAAGGAGATATCGAAGCGATCCTTGAGGCCGATCAGGCTCTGCATCGCGTAGGACGAGGACGGATCCATGCGAATCTTACCGTCCCAATCGACCGTCATGAAGCGGAAGGTCGGATCGACGACTTCGTTCACAACCTTAAGATTCAAACGATAGCGCTCGGCAATTTTCTCCCAATAGTGAACTTCGGCGCCGCCAAGCGGATCGACGCCCATTTTCAGATTCGCGCCGCGAACCGCGTCCATGTCGAGCACGTGGCCGAGATCGCTTACGTAAGAGTTGAGAAAGTCATGGCGGTGAGTGGTAGCGGCGCGATTGGCCTTTTCGAAAGGGATTCTTTTCACGCCATCGAGGCCGCCTTCCAGAAACGAATTGGCCCTGGCTTCGATCCATCCTGTGACGTCGTTATCCGCCGGGCCGCCGTTGGGCGGGTTGTACTTGAAGCCGCCGTTGTCGGGCGGATTGTGCGAAGGCGTGATGACGATGCCGTCGGCCAGTCCTTTATCGCGGCCGCGGTTGTAAGCGAGTATGGCGTGAGAAATTACCGGCGTGGGCGTGTATTCATCCTTATCTGCGAGCATGACTTCCACACCATTGGCCGCCAGCACTTCGAGCGCGCTGGCACAGGCCGGAACCGACAGCGCGTGCGTGTCAATGCCGAGGTATAGCGGGCCGCCTATGCCGCGGAGCTTGCGGTAATCACAAATGGCCTGACTGATAGCCAGCACATGCCATTGGTTGAAAGTGATTTCAAACGCGCAGCCGCGATGCCCCGAGGTGCCGAACGCGACACGTTGCGCGGCGATCGACGGATCGGGTTGATCCGCGTAGTACGCAGTCACCAGTCTCGGCACGTTCACCAGTATCGAGAGCGGGGCCGGCTTTCCCGCCAGCGGGCTAAGCTTCGCGCTCATGGCTAGCTCGCGAGCTGAGTGCTCTTATCCGCGATGCCGGCGAGCAGGTCGTCCCAGGACTTGACGAACGACGCCGCTCCCTCGCGCTGCAACTGTTCGGCCAGAGCGTAGAGGTCGATACCCGCCTGCGTGAACTGCTGGAGGATTTGCTCGGCGTTGCCACCGTCGGGCAGCATTGCGGCGCTGATGTCGCCGTGCTCGTTGAACGCCAGCAAGGTCTTCTCCGGCATCGTATTCACGGTGTACGGCGCTGCCAGCGACTTGACGTACAGGATGTCCGATGCTTTCGGATCCTTGGTGCCGGTGCTCGCCCATAACATGCGCTGCGAGCGTGCGCCGGCATTTAGGAGACGCATCCATCGATCGGAAGCGATCAGATCGCGGTAGGCCTTGTAGGTGTGCATCGCCACGGCGATTCCGAGATGGTTTACGAGGCTCGCGGGCACCTTCGCTGCGACGGCCACGTCCCAGCGGCTGATGAACAGCGAGGCGACGGAGGCTACCTGTGGATTCAAGCCGGCGGCGACGCGTCGTTCGATACCACGGATGTAGGCCTCGGCGGCAGCCACGTATTGCTGGCGCGAGAAGAGCAGCGTCACGTTGACCGGCACGCCGGCGAAGATCGACTCCTCGATGGCCGGGAGGCCCTCGCGGGTACCGGGAATCTTAATGAAGAGGTTGGGCCGGGCCGCCCGCGCGTGGAGCGCTTGCGCCTCCGCGATGGTGCTCCTGGTGTCGTAGGCAAGCTTGGGTGAGACCTCGAGCGACACCCAGCCGTCGACCCGGTTTGTCGCCTCGTGGGTCGGACGGAAGAGATCGGCGGCATGCGTCAGGTCTTCGATCGCGAGCTCGAAGAACAGCGCCTCGCCCGACTTGCCTTCCTTCAATTTCTGGCGGATGCCGTCGTCGTAGTCGTGACTGTTCTTCATGGCCTGATCGAAGATTGTGGGGTTCGAGGTAAGCCCACTGACCGAGAGCTCCTGAATGTAGCGTTGGAGCGTGCCGCTGGTCAGCAGGCCGCGGGTGATATTGTCGAGCCAGAGACTCTGGCCCATTTCGTGGAGTTGTTGGGTCGCTTTCATCATTTCTCTCCTGGACAGAACGGTACGGCGTTAATGTGGACGGCCTGGCCGGCGGCCAAAGCCGTTGATCGCGATCATGGCGAACACCTTTGTAAATCCCGCGGAATCGAGAGTGGACCGCAAGCCGATTGAGTTTCCCATCACCCTGAGGTGAAAATGCCGGTGGTGAAAAAAGGAGCGGCTTCGCGACGAGATTTTAGCGCAGATGCGGGGTTAAGGCTCGCCCCGCGATCGGCACGATTTGTTCTTCAGATAACTGGCCGCTCGGTGGTCTTGATGATGTTGCACGCATACTGATTTTCGTATGCTTGAGCACGCGGGCGTTGGACGCATGCAGAACGATGAAATCGCGAAAGTGCTCGACGAGATCGCCGACATGCTCGAGCTGTCGGGCGAGAACACCTTTCGCGTGCGCGCTTATCGCAACGCGGCTCGCTCGATCCATGACCAGCCGGCTGCGGTGGCCGAGCTTACGGTCGAGCAAATCGACGAGATTCCCGGGATCGGCGCGGACCTCGCGGGCAAGATCGCCACGCTCGCCAAAACCGGCGACTTGCCAATCCGCCGCGAGCTGGCGAACAAGTTTCCGCGCGAACTGCTGGAGCTGCGGGAAATTCCGGGCCTGGGTCCCAAGCGCATCAAGCTGCTGATGGACCTGCTGCACATTCACGGCAAGGAAGACCTGGAACGTTACGCGAAGTCCGGCAAGCTCGGCAGCATCAAAGGCTTCGGCCCGAAGATAGCGGCGAAGATCCTCGACGCCATCGCGCGCAAGGGGCCGGATTCGGGCAAACGGATTCTGTACTCGCAGGCTGCGATCGTCGTGGCGGCGCTGGTTGCTCATCTGCGCAAATGCCGCGCGATTGAGGAACTGGAGGTAGCCGGCAGTTTTCGCCGCAGGCGCGAGACGGTCGGCGACCTCGACGTGGTCGCGGCGGCCGCGCATCCCGAATCGGTGATGAAGCAGCTGGTGAGCTTTCCCGCGGTGGCGCGCGTGGTCGGCAGCGGCGAGACCAAGACCACCGTGGTGCTCAAGGAGGGGCTGCAGATCGATCTGCGGGTGGTGGCGCGCGCGAGCTTTGGCGCCGCGCTCACATATTTCACCGGCTCCAAAGCTCACTGCATTCACTTGCGGCGTATCGCGCAAGAGCGGGGGTTGCTGCTCAACGAGTACGGGCTGTTCCGGGGCGAATCGATCGTCGCCGGGAGGACCGAGGAGCAGGTTTATCGCGCGCTCAAGCTGGCATGGATCGCGCCCGAGATGCGGGAAGATCGCGGCGAGATCGAAGCGGCGTCTTCGGGCACGCTGCCTATGCTGATCGACCGAGCCGACCTGCGCGGCGATCTGCATACCCATTCGACATACACCGACGGGCGCAGTTCAATTGAGGAGATGGCGCGCAAGGTGCGCGAGAGCAGCCTCGATTATTTCGCGGTCACCGACCATTCGCGGCATCTCGCGATGGCGCACGGCCTCGATCCGAAAAGACTCCGCGAGCAGGCGCGGGAAATCGAAAATCTCGGCAAGCAGCTAAAAGGCGTCACGATCCTGCGCGGCATCGAGGTCGATATCCTCGACGACGGCAGTCTCGACCTGCCCGATGATGCGCTGGCGGAACTCGACTGGGTGGTCGCATCGGTGCACTACAAGCTCGATCAGAATTCGCGCGACATGACGCGCCGTCTGATCAAGGCGATTCGCAATCGCAACGTCGATGTGATCGGGCATCCGACCACGCGCCTGATCGGGCGGCGCGAGCCGAGCAGCTTCGACTTCGGCGAGATACTGCGCGTCGCGAGCGAAGAAGGGTGCGCGATGGAGATCAACTCGCAGCCCGATCGCCTCGATCTCACGGACACCATGGCCATGGCCGCCAAAAGGGCCGGCGTCAAACTCGTCATCTCGAGCGACGCACACTCGCCGCGCGATATAGACGTGTTGGAGTACGGCGTAAATCAGGCGCGCCGCGGATGGATCGAAGCGGGGGACGTGCTCAACACGCGTCCATGCAAATCTTTCCGGCAGCGCCGCCCGCTGGTTTCCGTGTAGCCGGCGCCGGCTGAAAACAAGGATCGGTACAGAAGAGAATTTTCGAGATCGTTTGTCACGTCGCGGGGATTCAGAAAAAATAGGGTCGTGGCCTAAAGACTCTGCGGCGCGGTTGCAAGTCGGATTGCGGCCACGGCGACGATCAAGCGAGGTCCCATCGATGATCCAATGTCTCATGGTGTATGAGCGAGATCTCAACTACCACAGAGTTGGGGAGGCTGAAGTTGAAGATTGGGAGGAAGTCCTCGACGCGATCGAGGGAGAGCCCCAATTGATCAAAAGAATCGAAGGATGGCCTCCCTACACTCACGTGTATCGCCTGCCCGATGGTTCGCTCTATCTCGTCGCTGCTGGAACTCAAGACTGACGATAGTTTCACAACCGTGTAGATGCTCCTGTCCCGTTTCAGACGTCGAAAATTACGCGTGAACGCCATCCGCCGGGTGAGTCTTCAACCATCAGTTGATGGTAGGTGACAGCTTTGATTTCACCGCGAAACGGGTGGCGGTCCGGGTCGAAAGGCTCGCCTCGAAGCGTCACGCGCAGAGATCGACCGGCCTCCGTGACCGAAGCGTCGCACCAGATGAAGCCATCTACCGTGAAAAGAGCCAGCAGCTCGGTGAGCAGGTCATGCATAAGATCGAGATCGGCTTCGGCCTCGACCGCGATCTGCCGCTGCTCGGTCTTGGCGACGCTTGCGGTCTCGACCATCAGCGCAGCCAGGGCGATGGCGGCGCGGCGGAACAACTCGCCGCGCGTGGGAGCATCCAACTCGATGCCGAGGTCGCCGGTGTGCTCGAACTCGCGAAACAGAGCGGCGTCTTCGGTCTGCGTCGCAGTCGGCTTCGTCGGCATCAGCCTTTGATGACGGCAAACGGCTTGAGTCTGGCGACCCGCCGGGTTACGCGTGCGGCTTCCATGACCTCAACCACCTCGGCGACGTCCTTGTAGGCGTGCGGCATCTCCTCGGCAATGCCGGCGCGGCTGTGGGCTCTGACTGTAACACCCAGCGCCTTTAATTCGGCGGGCAGGTCGCGCCCACCGGCCTCTTTCTTCGCTTTCATTCGGCTCATCAACCGCCCAGCGCCGTGGCACGATGAGCCGAAGGTCTCGCGCATCGCGGTTTCGAGGCCCATCAGCACGAACGAATAGCGGCCCATATCTCCAGGCACCAGCACGGGCTGTCCGAAGGGACGCAGGGCGTCAGGCAACGCGGGATGGCCGGGGCCGAAGGCGCGGGTGGCGCCCTTGCGATGCACGCAGACCAGCCGCATTGCGCCATTGACACTGTGCTCTTCGAATTTGGCGATATTGTGGCAGACGTCGTACACCAGCTCGAAGCCCAGTTCTTTCGGCGCGATCGAGAGCGCTTCAAGGAAAGCCTGCTCGGCGAGGTGCATCATTACCTGCCGATTGCACCAGGCAAAGTTCGCGGCGGCGGCCATCGCGCCGAGATAGGCCTGCCCTTCCGGCGAGCTGATTGGAACGGCGGCGAGCTGGCGATCGGGCAGGCTGATCCCGTAACGGTCCATCGCGCCCACGATAAGTTTCAGATAGTCATCGCAGGTCTGATGGCCCAGCCCGCGCGAGCCCGAATGGATCATAACCGTGACCTTGCCGAGTTCGAGTCCCAACGCATCGGCAAGCTTCGAGTCATAGATCTCGTCGATCCGGCTGACTTCGAGAAAGTGATTGCCCGAACCGAGCGTGCCCAGTTGCTTCGCACCGCGCGTGTAAGCGCGCTCGCTTATGCGGTCGGGGTCGGCGCCCGCGAGCATACCGCCCTCTTCGGTATGTTCGAGGTCGCGCCTGGTAGCGTAGCCGTTGCGCAGCGCCCAATGCGCACCTTGGCTGACGACTTGCTTGAGTTGCTCGATCGACAGTCCAGGTATCGCGCCCCAGGAGCCGACTCCGGCCGGAATTTTGGCGAAGAGCGCGTCGGCGAGCCGGTCTATTCGCGGTTCGACGAAGTTGAAGTCGAGGTGCGTGCGCGCCAGGCGCACACCGCAATTGATGTCGTAGCCGACTCCGCCTGGCGATATGACACCTTCACGGGCATCGACAGCCGCCACGCCGCCGATGGGGAAGCCGTAGCCCCAATGGATGTCGGGCATCGCGAGGGAGTAGCCGAGGATCCCCGGAAGACAGGCAACGTTGGCAACCTGCGTGAGAGCCGGGTCCTCGCGCATTGCGTCGATCATCTTCGCGCTGGCATAGACTCGCCCGGGCACCCGCATTGCGCCGGTTTTCGGAATCTCCCACAGGTAATCGCTGAGTTTGATCAGATTCATGCTTCTGCCCGAGGCAAAAGAATCATCCGTTCATGATTTGTTCGCGATCATCGGTGGCTCAGGAGTTCGGTCATGGACTCGCCAACGTTCAGGCGACTCACTGTCTCGGCGAGCATCGGGGCCAGGCTCACCACCTGCAGCGTTAGCGAACCGTGCTGCGGAGTCGGCAGACTGTCGGTCACCACGATTCGTTTCAGCGGCAATGCCGATAGCCGGCGGATCGCGGGGCCTACGAGCAATGCATGGCTGGCAACTACCGCGATCTCGGGAATGCAACCGGCGGCGATCACGGCTGCCGCGGCAGCCTCTACGGTGCCGGCGGTCGATATCATGTCATCCACAATGATCGGCGCACGTCCGCCGACCTCGCCAACGATGCCACGCACCCTTACTTCTTCGCCGCTCAGGCGAATCTTGTGGGCAATTGCGATGGGCAGGCCCAGCAGTTCGCCGTAGCGTTCGGCGATTTTGACGGCCCCCAGGTCCGGCGCGACGATCACACTCTTGTCAGTGACCAATTCCCCGATCGCATTTGCAAAGAGCGATACCGCGCTCAGGTGTTCAAGCGGGACGCTGAAGAAACCCTCGAGTGAAACGGTGTGAAGATCGACGGCGACAATTCGCTCGAAGCCTGCACCTACCAGCAGGTCCGCGGCAAGCCGTCCGCCGACCGCTTCGCGCCCGTTTGCGCGGCGATCCTGACGCGCATATCCGAAGTACGGAACTATGGCAGTAAGTCGGGATGCACCTGCCCGCCGGCAAGCGTCAGCAAGGAACAGCAATTCCATCAAGTGGCGGTCCACCGGAGGACCGGTCGGCTGAACCAGGTAGACGTCGCAGCCGCGCACGCTTTCTTCAATCTCTGCGTGCAACTCGGTGTCGGGAAAACGGTTCAGAACCGAGCGGCAGACCCGGGTTCCGAGCCTTTCGGCAATAGAGTCGGCCAGCGACGGGTTTCCGGAGCCGGCTACAACAACGAGATTCATGTCAGTTCATCCGCAAAGCTAAATTGTCCATTTGTTATCGGCATCAGCCGCGCCAATCTGGCGAGCAGCGGCGGGAACTTCACGTCGCTGAAGTTTGGCATAGGTGATACCGCCGGATACAGGGGCACGAGTCAAATCGATCGAACTCGGCGAGTGCGCGGTGTGACGGCATGAAGTTTCAACTGCGCTCGACTATTCCTGGCACTTCCCGGCGCGTTGTTTCTGTTCATTGAGCATAGCACTTAGGGCAATCGTGTACCGCGCCGGATAGGCCTCGGGCTGCTCGAGGTCCTTGGAACTCTGGTCAAGCAGCTCAAGCGTATTGAGGAAGCGCTCGCGCGACTCGGTGAGCTTGGGACGCGGCATGAGCCGGCGGCCACCGCTGAATTGCAGAGACAGGAGTGTCGCGACTTCGGACGGAATTGGATTGAATTGGGGCGCGACGAGCGCCACGGTCTCGTCGGCCAGCCCTATCAGGTCGGCATAAAAGCGGCCGTCAGCGTCGATTGCGCGGAACACCTGCTTTTTTCCCGGGATGGTAAGCTTGCCTTCCGAAGTCTTGATTCGAGGAATGCCGTCGTATTCGTTCAGCTTGTAGGCGAGGTCGAGCGATGGAGCGTCGGCGCTCACGACCATCTCGGTGCCGACCCCGAAAGCGTCGATAGGCGCGTTTGCCGCGATCAGATCGTGAATCTTGTATTCGTTGAGATTCCCGCTCGCGAAGATCGAAGTATTCTTCAGACCGTTACGATCAAGGATGGCCCGCGCCTTGAGACTCAAGTCGGCGAGATCGCCGCTGTCGAGCCGTACACCTTGTAGCTCAAAGCCTTGCCGGCGCATCTGATCCGCGACCAGGACGGCATTCTCGACGCCGCGGACGGTGTCGTAGGTATCGACCAGGAGCGTGCTGAGCTTTGGGAAATCCCGCACGAAGTGCTCGAAGGCCTGGCGCTCCCGGTCATGCGCCATGATGTAGCTGTGAGCCATGGTGCCGAAGAGCGGGATACCGTAACGCCGGCCGGCAAGAACATTGGAAGTGCCGTCGAAACCCGCAAGGTAACTCGACCGCGCCGCGATAAGGCCTGCGGCCTCGCCTTGGCTGCGTCTGAGTCCGAAATCAACCAGCCGCTTGCCCCGCGCCGCGATCACGCTGCGCGCCGCCTTGCTCGCGATAAGCGAGGCCATTCCGATCTGGTTGATGACCAGCGTCTCGATCAGTTGCGCCTCGATCAGCGGAGCGCGCACTTCGATGATTGGTTCCCCGGCAAAAAAGACCGTGCCTTCCGCCATGGCATGGACCTCGCCCGTAAATCGCAATTTGCCGAGCATATCGAGGAAGTCCGATTTGAACATCCGCAGCGACGCCAGGTAATCGATTATGGCCGGTTCGAACCGAAACTGTTCAAGCGCTTCCAGCAGGCGCTCCAGTCCTGCCGCCACAAGGAAGCCGCGGCGTGGAGGCAGGTGGCGGACGCTCATGCCGAAGCATGCCGGTCGATTGAATCCCAGCGCAAAATAGCTTGCCGCCATGGTAAGCTCGTAAAGATCGGTGAGCAGAGGAATCTCGTTTGGATCGAAGCTCAGGTCGATTGGCATATCGGTCCTCCATCAGATATCCCAAGAGAGTCAATCTTTAACGATCTACTATGCAACTTCAGCGGACTGTGTCTCAAAACCCGACGCCCAGGAAGGTGAACTCAAATGCAGCGCCCCGTTCAAATTACCTCGCGTGATTTTCAATTGACCCCGGCGATGGAGGCGCAGATCCGCGAACGCGCCGACGATCTTCAGCTCTACTTCCCGCGGCTCACCGGATGCCACGTCGTGGTCGAGGCTCCGGTTCATCACCATCGCAAAGGAGGTCCGTTCAACGTTCGGATCGATCTCCGCACGCCCCGTGCGGAGATCTCCGTCAACCACCAGTCGGCCGATGATCTGGCGATCGCGATCAGAGATGCATTCGATGCCGCCCGGCGCCGCCTCGAGGATCATGTTCGCGAGCTCAGGCGCGACGTCAAGGCTCACGAGCTGCCGTCGGTTGGGCGGGTTGCTCGCATTTTCCCGGAAGAGGGCTACGGCTTCCTCGAAACCTCGGACAACCGCGAGATATATTTCCATCGTCACAGCGTCCTCGACGAGCATTTTGACGCGCTGGCGCCCGGAACCGCGGTGCGCTTTGCCGAAGAGGAGGGTGATAAAGGTCCGCAAGCGAGCACCGTGGCGATCGTCGGAGGCAAGCGACCCCGCTAGCCGGGCGCGACGTAACGGGCCGGGAGGAAGAACAACGGATGGACGCACTTACGGTTCATCGCCTGCACTTCGCGTTCACCGCGATGTTCCACTACCTGTTTCCCCAGCTGACGATGGGCCTGGCGCTGTTGATTGTCATCCTGAAGACTCAGGCGCTCCGGACGGGCAAGGAGTGCTACAACCATGCCGCGCGCTTCTGGGGCCGTATCTTCGGGATCAATTTCGCGATGGGAGTGGTCACCGGGATCCCGATGGAGTTTCAGTTCGGGACCAACTGGGCGCTTTTTTCGCGGGCGAGCGGCGGCGTCATCGGCCAGACGCTCGCGATGGAGGGGGTGTTTTCGTTCTTCCTTGAATCGAGCTTTCTCGGCGCCTTCCTGTTCGGGGAAAAGCGCCTTGGACCCCGCCTGCACTGGCTCAGCGCCTTCCTGGTATTCCTCGGCGCTTGGCTATCCGGCTTCTTCATCATCGCGACCAACGCCTGGATGCAGCATCCCGTAGGCTACCAGCTTTTACCCGACGGCCGCTTCGCGCTGGTGAGCTTCTGGGCGTTGCTCCTGAATCAATGGGCCTGGTGGCAGTATATGCACACCATGACCGCCTCGGTGCTGACGGCCAGCGTCGTGATGGCGGCGCTCGGCGCCTTCTACCTGCTCAGCCGCCAGCATCTCGAGTACGGACGGATGTTCGTCGCGATGGGGGTGACGGCCGGGCTGATAGCCTCCTGCCTGATGATTTTCCCGACCGGAGACAGTCAAGGCAGGAACATCGCCTATGACCAGCCCGTCACGCTGGCAGCGATGGAGGGTCTGTTCACCAATGAACGCGGCGCGCCGCTGATGCTGGTAGGGCAGCCCAACATGAGGATGAAACGGCTCGACAACCCCATCTACCTGCCGCGGCTGCTGAGCTTTCTTACCTTTCGGCGATGGAAGGCCGAGGTGGACGGGCTCGACGCCTTTCCCGAGGACCGCTGGCCCGACAACGTGCCGCTGCTGTACTTCGCCTACCACATCATGGCGGGCCTCGGCACAATCTTCGTCGCGGTGCTGGCGCTGGCGGCCTTCATGCTCTGGCGCGGGCGGCTTTACGATACTGGGCTGATGCTGTGGGCGCTGATGCTGCTCGCGCCGTTTCCCTACATTGCGACGACGGCAGGATGGTTGACCGCGGAGATCGGCCGCCAACCGTGGGTGGTCTATGGGCTGATGCGGACGGCTGTCGGCAGCTCAGTCCAGGTTTCCGCCGGCAACGCGATCTTCACTCTGATCGGCTTTGCCGGGATGTACAGCCTGCTCGCGGTGCTGTTTCTGTTCCTGATCTACCTTGAAGTGCAACGAGGACCCGAGGCGGCGGTGGACGAGCATGGTGCGGCCGGCGACAGCGGATCCGCGCGTGCGGCCGACTGAAGGAGGCGCATACGGAAACGCTGTGGTTCTGTCTGGTGGCGATAATGATCGCCGGGTACGCCGTGCTAGACGGGTTCGATCTCGGCGCCGGGGTCGTCTATCTCTTCGTCGCGCGCTCCGACGCCGAACGCCGCTCGGTGCTGGCCTCGGTGGGCCCCGTATGGGACGGTAACGAGGTCTGGCTGCTCGCGGCAGGCGGCATCCTGTTTTTCGCCTTTCCCCCGGTGTATGCCTCCGGGTTCCAGGGATTTTATCTGCCGCTCATAATCGTGCTCTGGCTCCTCATCCTGCGCGGCATCGCGATCGAGTTTCGCAACAAGGTCGCGAGCCTGGTGTGGTCTCCGCTGTGGGACGTGGTGTTCGCCGGCGCCAGCGCGATGCTCGCGGTCTTCTTCGGCGCCGCGATCGGCAACGTCGTGCGCGGCGTTCCGCTTGACCGCTCGGGCTTCTTCTTCCTGCCGCTGTGGACCAACCTGCGCCTGATGCCCGCGGTCGGCGTCCTCGACTGGTTCACGATAATCGTCGCACTCGGAAGCCTCGCGGCGCTCACCGTGCATGGCGCCCTATGGCTCGCGATGAAGACCGCGGGCGCCGTCGCGGCGCGCGCCCGGATAGCCGCCGGCCTGGCGTGGTGGCCGGTGCTGGTCATCACCGCGCTGCTGGTGATCATCGTTCCCATGGTCCAGCCGCACCTCCGCGACCGCTTCCAGGACGCCCCCTGGGGACTGGTCTTTCCGCTCGCGGCGGCAACTGGGATGTTCGCGATGAAGCTGCTCAACGGCGCCGGGCGCGTGACGGCGGCGTTCCTCGCCTCATGCCTGTACATCGTCGGGATGCTCACCAGCGCGGCGTTCGGCCTCTATCCGTACCTGTTGCCGTCGAGCACCGATGCGTCCGCGGGGCTTGCGGTTTACAACAGCGCCGCCGCGACCTACGGCCTCATCGTAGGCCTTTACTGGTTCATCCCCGGCATGGCGCTGGTCGCGGTCTATTTCGCGTTCGTGTACCGCCGTATGGTCTAACCGCCGAACACAAAATCCCCTTCCCCACGCTGATGGGTGTCTAACGTGGGTGTCACACGCTCGCCAAGCGCCTCTCGCTCCGGGTGTGGTCGCGCCGCGCTCCATCACGAATCGCGCCGATGCCGTCTTCCGTTCCTTTCTCCGGCAGCCTAGTCCAGTCCGTATCGCCGGCGCTTTCGCCACAACGTCGCGACGTTGATTCCCAGCATCTCGGCCGCCTCTTCGAGCGTCATCGCCTGCTCTAGCACCACTTCGATATGCCGCCGTTCCATCTGCTCGAGCGTATGGCTGTGATCGAGTTTGTCGGGTGACGCGAGTATCTTGTCCGGCAGATCGCTTAGATTGATCGTCTCGCCGCGGCTCAGGATTACCGCGCGTTCCATCACGTTGCGAAGCTCGCGGATATTGCCCGGCCACGAGTAAGACACCAGCGCCTCGCGCGCCTCGGCCGCAATCGAATGGGCGGGCTTGTGATGCGTCTGTGCGGCTTGCGCGGCGAAGTGCTCCGCCAGTTTCAGGATTTCTCCCGGCCTTTCGCGCAGCGCGGGCATCTGCAATTCGATCACGTTGAGCCGGTAGTAGAGGTCCTCGCGGAAGCGCTTTTCCTTGACCAGTTGCTCGAGATGCTGATTGGTCGCTGCGATTATGCGCGCATCCACTTTGATCGTCTGTGCGCCGCCGACCCGTTCGAACGTCCGCTCCTGCAGAAAACGCAGCAGCTTGGATTGAACCACCGGCGTCAGGTCGCCGATCTCGTCCAGCAGAACAGTTCCCCCCTCGGCCGCTTCAAGACGTCCGGGCTTGTCCTTGATCGCCCCGGTAAACGAACCGCGCACGTGCCCGAACAGTTCGCTTTCCAGCAGATGCTCGCTGAGTGTCGTACATGCGACCTGCACGAACGGCCCATCTTTGCGGGGACTCAGACGATGTATGTACGCCGCCAGCATACTCTTGCCGGTGCCGCTTTCGCCGGTGATCAAAGCGGTCGCGTCGCTGTCAGACACCTGCGCGGCGGTCTCCGCGAGCTTTCGCGAATGCGGACTGTACGTGAGGAACGGCTCGGGTTCGGTCAGGCTCTCGATCCGATCGCGCAATTCTTTGTTCTCGGCGCGCAGTTCGTGCACCTCCAGCGCGCGCGCGACGACGCGCACGATATGGTCGGCCGTGAACGGCTTGGTGACGTAGTCGTACGCCCCCAGGCGCATTGCCTCGACCGCGTCGGGAATCGAGCCGTACGCCGTCATCATTACGACCGGCATCGCAGGGTTGAGCCGTTTGATCGACTCGAGCAGCTTCAGCCCGCCCATCCCTGCCATGCGTACGTCGGAGACGACCACCGCGGGCGCCGATGGTCCGAGCAGTTCCAGCGCGTGTTCCCCGTTCTCCGCGACGGTCACTTGATGACTTGCGGACTCAAGACTCGCCGCCAAAGTGCGACGGATATTGCGGTCGTCATCGACGACAAGAATGTTAGCCAAGTGCTTCCCCCGGTAGCTGCGCAATTTCCATTCTACTGCTCAATGGGGCGCAGGCTTCAAGCCTCTTCACTGGCTCTTCTATTGCAAATTGCACGGCTTTTAGGCGCTCAGGCCATTGCGATTCGCACGTGAAGCCTTGTGAAGGCCAATTGGATCATGCGCAATCATTGCGGTCTGCATCTTGCAAATTGAAATACGTGCATCGCCGGTGTTTTTGGCGTTTGCTGGGGAGATTTTTTTCACTTGGCAGCCACTCCAAAAGTTTTCAACGCCGAGCGGGCTCAGCCGCAGTCGACCTTCGGCAGACAAACCAAAGCAATCGTCGTCACCACCGGGATGCTCGCCTTCATCTCCTTCTGGCGAGCGTCCGCGATCGTCCTGTGCGACCTTGCTTCGACCGCCTACTACATCGGCGGCATCGTCGAGCAGGCCAGCGGTCGCTCTGCCCCATACTTCATTCTCGCCGTCATGCTGTTCTCGTATGCGGTGCGCGCCGTGTACGTGGAGTCGTGCTCGATGTTTACGCGTGGCGGTGTATATCGCGTCGTCAAAGAAGCGATGGGCTCGACGCTGGCAAAAATCTCGGTGTCGGCCCTGATGTTCGATTACATTCTGACCGGGCCGATCAGTGGCGTCTCGGCTGGCCAATACCTGGTCGGTTTGATCAACGAACTGCTCAAGCTTGCGCACTCCGGAATTATTCTGCCGGCTGATTTCTCGGCCGCCTTCTTCGCCATCGCCGTGACCGCATATTTCTGGCGTCAGAATATTCTTGGCATCGAGGAATCCAGCGGCAAGGCGATGCGAATCATGCAGGTCACGACTGTGATGGCCGTGATCATGATTGCATGGTGCGGCCTGACGATTTTCATGCGTGGTGCGCATCTGCCGCCGTTCGAATTGAAGTTCACCGACGACTCGCTGGGATGGCTCAAGCACTTTCCCGGCGCGCGCACTATCGGCACGCTTGGAATCCTGATCGCGTTCGGCCATTCGATCCTCGCGATGTCGGGCGAGGAATCTCTGGCGCAGATCAATCGCGAGATCGAGGCCCCCAAGCTCAAGAATCTCCTGCGCACTGGCTTGGTCATCTTCATTTACAGCCTGCTGCTGACCTCGTTGGTGTCTTTTTTCGCGGTCATGATCATCCCGGACAGTGTCCGGATGGCCAATTACGGTGGCGATTTGATCGGCGGGCTCGCGATGTTCATGGTCGGCCCGCTGTGGGCGCGGCTAGCGCTGCGCGTGTTCGTTGTATTCGTCGGATTCCTGATTCTCGCCGGCGCCGTTAACACCGCGATCGTCGGTTCGACTGGCGTGCTTACTCGCGTCGCGGAAGACGGCGTACTGCTCGACTGGTTCCGCCATCCGCATAAGAAATACGGCACCAACCATCGCATTGTAAATATGGTCGCGATGCTCCAAATAGCCACCATCGTGCTCTCGCGCGGCGACATGTTCGTGCTCGGCGAGGCCTACGCATTCGGCGTCATCTGGAGCTTCGTCTTCAAAACGCTCTCCGTGCTGATTCTGCGCTACAAGGACCAGTACCATCGCTTGTGGAGGATGCCGCTGAATCTGACCTGGTTCCGCCCCGGCGGTAAGGACTTCCCGCTCGGTCTCACCCTGACGTTTGCGGTTTTGTTAGCCACCGCAGTCATCAACCTGTTTACCAAGCAGGTCGCAACGATCTCAGGCATCAGCTTCACGCTCGCGCTGTTCCTGATTTTCGAGATTTCGGAAAAAGTCAACGGCCAGGCCGAGCACGCCTACGGCGAGGAACCCGAGAAGTTTAATCTGCAACTGGTCGAGGAAGATCAGGTCGATCCGATTCGGCTGGGGCTATCCGCCCCGCACAAAGTGCTGGTTGCGATCCGCGACCCCAACAATCTCGCGCACCTGCATCGCTACTTATCCGAGCCTGACAACGCGGAACTGATTGCAATGACCGTCCGCACCGAGCGGGGTCTCGCCTCGAGCGAGGGCGCGCAGGTCTTCACCGACCACGAGGAAAAGCTCTTCAGCAAGGTGGTCAAGGTGTGCGAGGACCACGGCCGCGCCGTCACGCCGCTGGTCGCGGTCTCCAACGACCAGATTTACGCGATCGCGCGGATGGCCTACCTGTTGCACGTTGATGAAGTCGTTATGGGTGTGTCGGAGCGCTTCCATCCTGACGTGCAGTTGGAGAATTTCGCGATGCACTGGGGATCGCTCGGCGACGCGGAAGAGCATCACGTAAAGGTGCGCGTACTCTCCGACCAGCGAGACATCCGCGCCGAAATCTGATCCGCTGGTCGCGGTCTATTTCGCGTTCGTGTACCGCCGTATGGTCTAACCGCCGAACACAAGATCCCCGTCCGCACGCTGATGGGTGTCTAACGCGGCTGTCAAAAGCTGGACTGCGCCATTTCGCTGGCAAGTCAGTGTGGCAGGAAGAACGATACGCCGAGCACGGCGCCGCCGGGCGAATTCAGCGTATTGTTGAAGTTCGTCGTGCCGGCATTGGAAAAATGGGTGTATTGATAGCCAAGGTACACCGTGTTTTTCCCGGAGACGAAGTATTCCACGCCCGCGCCTGCCTGCATGATGAACATGAACGATCCGGTCAAGCTATAAACCTGAAAGTCGGTTCCACCGGCCCCGCCCATCCAGTTGATCCACGGGACGAATGGACCGAAGCTCAGACCGATCAAGTGGTAGCGCAAATCCAGGCCGAGGCCGCCGTAGTTCTGATTCTGCGACGCGAAACGAACGTAGACCGGCTCCAGACCGGTCTCAATTGAACCGTCGAGGATATGACCCAAAAGCGCAGGCCGAAACGGTGCAAACGGCAGGAGCGAGAGTCGCGCGCCGAAATTCCAGGTCTGAAGATAGCCGTGGGTCTCGAGCCGTGGGCCGAAATGATTGAACCCGCCTTCGGCAGATATGATAACCGTGTCCTGCGCGAACGGATTATCCGCCGCTGCCCGCAGCTTCCCGGGCAATACCAGGACTACGTCTACAACCAGCGCGACAATCACCAACAAATTTCGGCGCACGAATCACCTCGATAGCTAGTACTGTACCTATGACCTGACCGATCTGTCGCGCTGATTCTGCGCAATAAGAGGTCCGCCCCATGCGATAACTGCAGCAATTGAAACGCGCTTCCACTGATAACTTTGCATTTTTGCAGTCCCTCTTGGAAGTGGCAGGCACCTTGCGTATTAAAAGCTCAAAATCATGCTCATCTATTCGATTGAGCGCAACGACGAACCACCCCAACTCGCGCCACCGCCGCGCGGTTGTTTCATCCCCACCATTTGTCGGTCGCGCGGCAGTTTGCTAACTCACGGACATGAATCTCCGCCACCCTGCCGCACTCGCGCTTGTGGGCTGGTATCTCATGTCGCCTCCTGTAATACGCGTCCCCCGTAGAGGATCTATAGTGAACCCTGCGGCGCATTTGGGATATTGGAAAATCAGAGGAAGCTACGGGTCCTCTGGTGATTGCGAGGACGCCAAAGGCGCAATGCTTAAGTTGGCGGCAGACAATCCCGCCAAAATGCCGGATGACTTCAGCGATCTCTCGCCTGAGGTTATGAGCGAAGTGACCGAAAGCTTAATTTGCATCGCGACCGACGATCCGCGCCTCAAGGGAAAGTAGAATGAAGCCTAGCCACGCCGCCGCCTTCGCGCGCCATCGGGCACCGGAATTTTGTAATGTCTAACTCGACGGCTTTCGCTTCTGCGCTTCGCTGATCAGGTCCGCGATGTTCCAGCCGTGGATCGTTAGGCCGCTGATGTTCGCGTCGTCGATGCTGACGTTGACCAGATTCACGTCGGTGAGCTTCGCGCCTCGCAGATTCACGTTTTTGAATTTCGAATCCGCTAAATCCACATCTTCAAACTCAGCCTGCGCTAAACCGCAGTCGCTGAATTTGGCTCCCCGCAATTGTTCGTTTACGAACCGTTTGCCATCGCCCATGACTTCTCCTTTAGGCGGTTGCTTTCTCCAAATGTGGGAGCCCACTGGCGTCCGCCAAGGAGCTCGAAACGACGCTCGCACTGCGCCGCAAAAACTTTCTCTTTTGCTTCAGTTACTTCTTTTCGCTCGCCACTTCAGCGGCGAAAGTCATCGTCGAACTGATCTGTTCGCGGACCATCTCGGGTGTGTTTCCTGCCGCTTTGTCCAGCTCGGCGATCTCGGATGGGACATACCAATGGAGCTGGTCCGAGTGATAAGCCTCCCAAACCACCTTTGCGACTTCGATTGGCGGAATCAGACGAAACATTCCTTCCTTCGGTGCGCGCTCCGCGGTTCCAGGCGGAAGTATCGCCGTATCGATCAGACCCGGCAGCACGTCGGCCGCCCGGACTCCATAGCGGCGGAACTCGATCGAAAGCGCCTCGGTCAAGCCCTTGACTGCATGCTTGGTGGCGGAATAGACGGCGATTCCCGGCATCCCGTAGGTCGCCGACGATGACGACGTAGTGAAGCAGAGCGATCCCGGCGTAGCCTTGAGAAGGCCGATCGCGGAATGAATCCCGTTGAGCACGCCGATGAAGTTCACCCGCACGACGCGAAGGATGTCCTCGAACGGGAGTTCATCGAAGTAGCCGCCCACACCTATCCCGGCATTGTTATAGAGGATGTCCATCTTGCCGCCGGTGCACGCGCCGAATTCCGCGATCGCTCGCTCATAGTCTGCCTTGTCTGTAACGTCGAGACGTCGCACGACGCAGTTGTCAGCGCCCAATTCCGCCTCGAGCGCGCGCAATCCTTCGGCGTTCACGTCGTAAGCGCCGACGAACCATCCTTTCTGCCGGAACAGGCGCGCGCTCTCGCGGCCCATGCCGGATGCCGCACCGGTGATAAAGATCGATTTGCGGTTATTGGCGGTTCCCACAGGATGCTCCAGCTGTTGTTGCTGCGCGTCCAACATAATCGAAATCCCAAGCCGCTGGCGAGCGGTTGCGCCGCGACAGAATTACTTGGGCTAGCTCCTCTTGCCGAAGGCTTTCTCGCGGTAGGCACGCGCCGCCGCAGCCGACTCCTCGTTGCCTGAGGCGCCGAGCAGGACGTCGCCGTCGGCAAAAGGGGTCATCCCTGCGCCCATCGCGCGCACGACCGAGTTGACGTGTTCTTTTGTGATCACCACCGGCACCGAAGGCTTGGCTATTAACTCCCGCGCCAGTTGCTCGACCTCGCTCTCGAGTCGCGCCGCCGGTACGACCCGGTTGAGGAACCCGATCGATTTCGCCTCCGCCGGTGTGAACCGCCGGCATGTCATCACCAGTTCCTTGGTGAGCGCCGGGCCGATCTCGCGCACCAGGCGCGGGATTCCGCCCCACGCAAGCGGGATGCCCAGATCGATCTCCGGGATGAAGAAGACCGCATCGTCGGCGGCCACCCTGAGATCGCACACCGCCATCAAGACCACACCGCCTCCGACAGCGAATCCGTGAACCTGCGCGATGGTCACGGCCCGCATCTGCTCGAGCGCATCTGCCGCGCGCAATCCGTACTGGCCGACCTCGCGCCGGTACAGCCAACTGCTATCCACGGGGGCGGCCAGGGGCGAATCCTTGAGATCGGCGCCCGCGCAAAAAGCCCGGCCTTCGCCGCTTACGATCACGACGCGCAGCTCGCGATGGCTGTCGAACCAGCGTGCCGCTTCGGCTAACTCTTGCAGCATCGTTGCGCCGACGGCATTGAGCCGTTCGGGCCGGTTGAGCGTAAGCCTGCCGAGAGCATCTTCGACCTTGACTCTAATCGTCTGGAATTCGCGCGTGTCCATCATGACGGTTCACCCCGGAGCGCAGGCGGCGCTCGAATATTCTAGCGCAGTTCGGAAGAGTTGTGTGCTCCATCGGTTGGAAACGCGATGTGTCCGATTCGAGAAACATGAGCGGGCGCCCGGCCAGCGGACCTTCTGGCAAGTGATTAAGATGGTATCCGTATCTTACCCGACAAATGCGCTACTAGCGCGGAGGAAGTTATGACGACGGCAATCGTATCTACTGCCTTGCTTGGGTTCCTGCTCTTTGCGCTTGGGCTGAACGTGTCGATGGGTCGTGGAAGCGGCGCGGCGGGGGACTATCCCAACGACCCGGCGGATCCCTTCTTCAAGCGGCTTCGCGCGCATGGCAACACAGCCGAATACGCGCCGATGTTGGCGGTCCTCATGCTGCTGGTGGGCTCGCGAAACCCGTCGGTCTGGATGCTGTGGACGATGGGCCTCGCGGTGGCAAGCCGCTACGCGATCGTGGCGGGAATCCTCATCTCGCCGACGCTCGCAAAGCCACATCCGCTGCGATTCGCCGGCGCCGTCGGCACATACGTTACCGGCGTCGCGCTCTCCATAGCCGCAATCCTTTCGCTGTGAGGCGATTGAAAGATCACCGGATCGGGAGAGAAAAGCATCGTCTTTAGTTCGCGGCGATTTCCGTTATTAGCTCCCAAGCTGATCCGGCAGCGCCTTGGCGTCCTTCAGGTCGGCGGTGTCGAAGCCCTGGGTGAACCAGTTGTAAATGTCGGCGAGCATCGCGCGCGCCGCACTCAACAACCTCAAGGACACTATGGTGTCCGTGCCACTGCCATGTAGCTCTTGGTTCCTCAAATCAGCTTGCCGGAACGATATGGATCGGCGTGCGGCCGTGAAGCTCGACGGATAGCGATGCCGTGCCGTTGTTATCAGCCGTAAAGGCGTGCTCCGAGCCGTAGCGCATCGCGTATTTGGCGCCCGGCCGCAGCCGCTCGATGCGAATCTCCTGCGGACCAGGCTTCGCGCCCGGATAGAGCACAAGGTCGAGGTCGTCGCTGTTGCTGAATGCGCGCGCCACCAGCACATCGGGATACTTCGCATCAGTGAGAATCGGTCCGCGCAATGATGCCTCGGGCGGGCCCTCCGCGATGGTCCTGCGAAAGTCATCGCGGCGATGGATGCGCGCCCGCATCGCCATCGCGTTCGAGAGATTCGAGCCCTTCGAATATCGCAGTATGCCACCGTCATCGGCGCGCCCACAATCCCGGTCAAGCGCGCGCAGGGCTGCATCGGCAATTTCGTAATCACCGAACTCGCGCGCGGTGTCCATCAGCATCGCGTACACGCCCGCATAGCCCGATTTGTAATTGCCAAAGTCGAATCCCTTTCCCGGGATCGAAAGCCGCTTCGCGCCAGTCTCATCGGACTTGATGATGTATTTCAAATCCTGTCGCGCCGTGGCCCACATCCGCTGCGCGCGATCGGGCGCGAAGCAATTCTCGAATCCCGCGAAGCCCGCATCTGCCGCCGGAAATGGAAAACGAATTCCGGTCAGCGAGGAGCGCAGCCCGATGATGCTGCCGCTGTAGTCGGTGAATTCGGTATCGAGATTCTTGAGCCATCGATCGAGCACGCTCGGGACGTATTTTGTGCCGAACACACGATCGTAAATCTTGAGCGACGTCATTCCGTAGTGATTGCAGATCGGATAGACCCAGTTCGGCTCGCAGGGATAGAGGCAGAATTCCGAATCGAGGAAATTCTTAGCCACCGATTGCGCGATTGTGGCCGCGTCGTGATGGAACACGCGATGGATGTCGCGCCGAAACGGCAGGCTGCCGGGCTCGGCGTAGCGGCGGTCTGCGGTGTTCGACATGTACATGCAGAGCTGAATGCCGAACCATCCGGTGAGCATGATGTTGTCCTTGGCCGCGGGATCCGGATCGGTGAGATTCAAATTTCCCCACGCCGACTCCCATAGCCAGTAGCCCCAGATTCGGCGATCGAGATACAGCTCGATCAGGTTGCGTTGCGCCTGCGAGAGATAGCCATGAAAGCTCGGCGTGTACATGCACTGCAGCATGCCCAAGCCGTAGCCCAGGTGATTGATCTGATAGCGCAGCGCCGAAGTCTGGAACTGATCGACCTTGTCGTAGCCGTTCATCTGACCGACCGGCTGGAGCGCGCGATCGAGCGCATAGCGCGACGATGCGAGGTCGTCGGGCGTGAGTTCGCGCTCGGCCGTTGTCGGCACTGGCGCCGCAACTTCGATCGCCTCGGCGATCGCCGTTGCGATGCTGCGCTTGCGCGCCTCGAGCTTCGCAATCTCGGCAGTCTTGCGCGCCTGCTGCCGCCGATATGCATAGATGCCGATTCCCGCGACTATCGCGGCGACGAAATATGGCGCGAGGAACCAGGTTTGCTCGCCTGCCATCTTACCGGCCAGCAACGCCGAGCCGAGCCATACAATGACGGGCGCAATCACCATCCCGGCGCCGAACCATGCGAACACGGCAAGCGCGAACAACGCCAACGTCAGCACAAACAGCAGGATCGACCATCCGCCAACCGCGAGGAATCCGCCGCCGGGAATCCAGAGGCCCAGCCCCGCGGCCTGCAGCGCCGGCGACATGCTGAGGATCGTCGGCAGCAGCCCGAGGATGCACATCGCGGCGTAGATCATCGCAGTTCGGCGATGACGCGCCGAGGTCACTGGCCCAACGGTCGCTTCTCTTCGAATGAATGCCTGAGCGATATCGCCTGGTATAACGGCCACGGCAGTTCTCCTCGATTCCTTATCTCATGCAAACGGGAACCGGCACGCTCGCGACGCTGCCGAGGTCGTGGTGATGAAGATGGTGCGTCGTGTGCAGCTGGTAGCCGTATGCGGCGCCGAGCGCGAGCAGAATCTCTATCGATGCGGCAATCGCGAGTGCGCGCAGTCCCAGGCGGCGACTCGACGGCGGCGCCGCAGGCGCGGGCGTGCCGCCGATCAGATGCCACTCAGTCGCGGGATTACTCGCCGTATCATCGAGCGTATCACCCGATCTCAGCAAGAATCGTTCGATGACGCCGAAGCCGAGCACGACCTGGCTGACGATGAACGCTGCGAATGCGCAACACGGCATGAAAATGGTGCCCTCACAGAGTGCATCGTATAAGGCGGAGTCCAAAGTCAACTAAAGCAGGTTTCATTTTTGTGGCACTCGTTCGAATAGTTATTTCACACCGACGAAATTCGGCTTGCGCTTTTCGACGAACGCCTTCACCGCCTCGTCATGATCCTTGGTGTTGAACGTCATCATCTCATACGCCAGCGACGCGTCCATAATCAGATTGGACTGCTGCTTGAGCCATTTGTTGACGGCGAGCTTGCTCCATCTGATCGCCAGAGTGGGACCATCGGCGAGTTCCTGCGCGAGCTCGCGCGCTTTCGTCATCACCTGCTCAGGCGCCACCGCGTAATTCACCATCCCGATGCGGCCCGCCTCGGCACCGCTGATGAAATTGCCGCGCATCAGGAATTCCTTGGCGCGATGCGGTCCGATCAACAGCGGCCAAATGACTGCGCCGCCATCGCCGGCGACGATTCCAACCTTGACGTGGGTATCGGCAAAGCGCGCCTTCTCGGAAACCACGGTAATGTCGCACAGCAGCGCGAGCGTCGCGCCGAGACCGACCGCGTCACCATTGATGGCACCGATGATCGGTTGCTCGACATCGAGCATGTTATCCACCAGGCGGCGGCCATTAGACGCGGCGATGGGACCGCGCCCGCGGCCTTTTCCCTGCTTACCGGTCGGCCCGACCAGGCTACCGCCCGCCATTCCCTTCACGTCACCACCGGCGCAAAACGCGCGGCCAGCGCCGGTGAGAATGATCGCGTTGACATCCTGATCGGCGCGCACGTCAATCCAGATCTGCTCCAATTCATGATGAACCACGCTGTTGACCGCGTTGAGCGAGTCCGGCCGATTGATCGTTATCGTCGCAACACGCTCGGCCACTTCCACTTTTAGAAATTCGTATTCGCTGTAATCGATGGCCATATGACGGATCCTCCGGTTGCTTTCTGGCGCAGGCCGATTGTTGAGCCAATATATCCCCTGGGGACTGTCCCGAGTCAGGCCACGCGATACACCTTGTACTCGACGTGGCCGGGGCCGAGCCGCCCCTCAGCGACGAAGATGCTCTGGTTTAGCCACGCATAACGCGGGTTGCCGGTCTCGAACCTGGGCGTGGTGCGGAAATACTGGTCGCCGTAATCGGTGCTCTCGCCTTTCGCGATTGCGTCGGCGACCTTCTGGTTCATCTGGAGCAGTCCGGTGTAATGCACATACAAGTAGGCGCCGTCGTCGGTCAGGATCTGGGCGCGCACGTCGAGGCGCCCGTATCCATCCGGTCCGATCAGCAGCCAGTCGCCGCCACCGGTTAGAAATTTACCTTTCAGCCGTTTGCCTTCGACCGTCCCGCCGGTGACTTCAAAAAAGTTCCGAGTTCCGAACGGGCCCGCGCCGATTTGCAGCGGTGGCTTGAGTGTCGCGACGTAAGTGAATTCGTGTTCCAGATTCATCGTTAGTCCTCCGCTATCGCGCAGCAGCGCTGTGTTGACTATTTCGTATAGTCGAAGATCTCGTGCTCTTCGGTGAGGAAAATCGACGAGCGCTCGAAATCGACAAACTTCGATTCATCTTCGAGTAGCGCGCGCGCCGCCTCAGCGCGTTCTTTGGGATCGCCGCCCGAACTAAAGTCCTCGAGGGTGTCCCACCATACTTCGGTGATCCCGTCGTAGGTCTCCGTCATCTTGGGGCGGGTGTCGCGAATTTGTTTGCCCGCGTCTTCGAACACAGTATGGCTCTGGACGTATTTCCTGGCGCGCATCGCCTGCGCGAAGCCGCGCACCAGCGGTCCGTGTTGCTTGAGCCAGTACTCGTGGAAATCCTTTTCGGAGACGTCTTTGCGCTTTCGGACTACATAGACAAGTTTGATCATGTCGGCCTCACCCGGATTTCGATTTTCAAGCCTGAGTCGGATTAGCACCGACACCGGGCTTTTTCAAATGCGAAGTTCGAGCCCGGTTTTGAGTCCTAGGGGTTTCCCACCGCGAGTCAGCGAGCGTCGCGGCTACCCCAATTTGGAAAATATCTGCGTTCCCTGGAAGGTCAGAAACTTCAGAAACGTCTTAGGATCTGTGTATCGGGGGTTTTTCGATCTCGATCAGGGGTGAGCCGCTTGTGGTTCAGATTGCAGCGCGTCTCATTTAAGCGCATCAATTCAATAGCAATTCTCGCAGCCGGTCGAATTCCGGTTCAGATGTAATTCTTGGCAGAGACCAGGTCGCTATCGCATTGGCATTGCTCGCAGAAGCTCCGGAGTTGATGGAACGCAACGATGAACGATACATTGAATCTGAAATTCACAGACGATTGGTTCACTGAAGGATTCGACTGGCCGGAGTTCATAGCCGCCAGGACCAATTTGGCCCATCTCAAATCGACTTCGACGTCTGCGTCGCCCAGCCGTTGGACGCCTTCGCTCGCCGGGTGAAGCCTGCACGCTGATAAGTCGTGGCTCGACGGACAACCATCAAAGCGCTCGTCATCGGCGCATCCGGACACCTCGGCAACGCAATCGTTCGTGTCTTGCTGGATCGGAAATACGAGATCACCGCGTGCGGCCGCCGGACTGTTCCGCCCCCCAATCTATCCGGTCTGCCGGTCCGCTACGCATCGGGAGATTCGGAAACATCCGGTCAGTTCGACAAGTGGATAGCGAACCAGGATTTGGTCGTTGACGCCGCTGCTCCTTATCCGCTCGACGTGTTCTCTCCCGTGAGCGAAGCCGGCAAGGATCCGATCGCCTACGCCGAGCGGCGAACACGGCTGCTGCTTGACGCGGTGTGCAGGCACAAGACCCGCTTTGCTTACGTGGGGTCGTTTGCCACTCTCGTGCGTCCTCGCACGAGAGCTCAGCGATTCCAGCATCAGATGATGCGCCTTGCGCATCCGTACTTCGAGGTGAAGGAACTGATCGAATCGCAAATCCTCGCCGCGAGCCGGCGCGGAGTTCCCGTCGTCATCGCCAATCCGACCTACTGTCTCGGTCCCTGGGATTTGCGCGACCGTCAGCTTTGCACGATCCCATTACTGCTGCGCCGCGAGATCCCTTCTTCCATCAGCCAGCTGCTGAACGTGATCGATGTGCGCGATGTGGCCGCCGCGATCGTTGCCGCCCTCGATGCGGAGCGCTACGGCGAGCCGATACAGATGAGTGGTTATAATATCTCCACCGACGAACTGTATTCGCTGATTTGCGCGATCGGCGGTGTTCCGCCCCCGAGGATTTCCACGGCGGCCGGCTTTGCGCTCGCCGGTGCATACGCGATGGAATTGTTGTTGGGAACGATCGGTGAAAGGACGCGCCTACCGGCCGGGGGTATGATGATGGCCACTTTGTTCGACTACATGGTTCCTGGCCTAGAGCTTCAGGAGCTTGGCATCACGCCGCGGCCCCTTTCTGAAACTGTAATCGACGCCATTAAGTGGTATCGGCAAATTGGTTATTGCTGAAATCCGGCTAATTCATTGCATTCACTATATCTCAGGCTTCCAATCACGACTTGTCGTTCTTTTGCTTTCGAGCAGCCCCTTTACGCCCCGCTGGTCCTTTGTCATTTGAAATGGTTGCATCGAAAGCCGGGTTCCGCTCCCAATCGGGTCCCACACGCCAGCACATCTCGAGTCCCGCATCACTGTCCATCGCGCCCGAGATCCAGAACGGATCGATCGGTTTCAAAGTGTATATCGGGTATGCTCCGGTCCTATCGCACTTTTCTGATATCAATCCCAGCGTTCCGACTATCGGGAAAGTCGGATAGTCGAAGACGTTGATTGAGATTGGCGGGAGCGGGCCCGTCGCCGGGGTTCCCCGAGGACCTTTGAATGTGAACTGACGCCGGAGTCCTACGAGCGCCTGGTAGTCAGCCAGGGCACAGTCTTTCGCGTCCATGACCTGCTTTAGCGCGATGCTATGAAACTGATTCCCGGTCAGGAAGTGACTCAGACCCAGCTGGTCCAGGTAAGTCGCGATTGAACCGCGGGATGCCACCCCTGGATGAGCGGATAAGACTTCGAGCACCGTCATTTCCTGGGCCTCCTGACTCTTGCCAAGTTCGGGAAAGAGCTCGGTCTTGACAGTCAGTAGCGGAGGTTCGGACTTATGCGAGCCTGCTGGATCCACGAGCCACGGATTATCCGGATTGACCAATTGTGACTTGAACATCAATTGGCCAAATACCTCGTACGCCGTGACGGCATTCCAATCGGTCCCCGTGAAACCGTACAGTGGAATCAACGCCGGATGCTTGGAGCGAGGCTTGCTCTTTTCCCACCACAACACCGGCACGGCGAACGCCAGTTCGCGATCTGAATAGTCAGTGTCCGGATTGGTAGCGGCGCTCATCTCCTCGAAGTTGGCGCCGATCAGGCATACGACAGAATGCACTCCTCCCGCTTTGATCTGGCCCGTCACCTCGAATTCGAAGTACTCGTTCTTCAGATAGCTATCGAGCAAGCTCTGTAATTTCTTCTTTTCGGCTCTAAGCGGCAGCACGCGAAGTGTGATGCGCGGGAAATGGTAGGGCCCGCCTACCTCCTCACTCGCACCGCTTCCAACGGTGAGATATGGAATCTCTCTGCGCGGTATATGGGTGGGTTTGTCGCCGACGGTCCAGGTGGTTGTGTCCGTACGCCAGCATTGGGAGTCCGCCAAGCCGTAACCCAGGTCCATCTTCAGCCAGAACGGCATCAATGGCCGCAGCGTTGCTGCAGGCTTGCCGCCGACACTCGAGTATTCAGAAGTTTCGAGTCCCAATGTCTGCACGATTGGCTGAACCTTGCTGTCGAGCAGGTTGATATAAATTCCGCCAGAGGTGTCTCCCGAGAGAGGATCGAAAAGAGAGCCGCCGTCGGTGGTTCTTTCGATTTGCATCTTCGATCCGACGATTGCCTGAAAGCACGCGGCAGATGAGCAACGCACGTCGCGGACCTGTTTCATAGTGACGATGTTGAAGTTGGAAACACCGGAGCTTCGGTCCGAAGCCTGCTGCGCTGGTCCCTTTTCCGGCGGCGCGCGAAACGACTCTGCTCCGAACGTATTCATCATTCCGTAAAAGCGCGACATCTTCTCCTGTAGAGATTGGAGATCGCGATCGGAGTAACCGAGTGGGAACAGGCCAGTCGTTTCGAAAATGCTATATGCCGCTGTTATAGAACTGGCTATGGCCCGTGGAATAATGCTGAACAGATCCGAAGCTGCCGACCTGGCCGACACGAAAGGCCGGCGTTGAAAGACCTGAAGGAACTCTTCGGTACCCGAAGGTTCGCCGTAGTTAGTGCCTGAAGTCACCAGGTTGATACTGGCCAGGCGACGCGCATTACCCGCCTCGAAGATTGCCGGCGCAGCGTCGATTTTGACTCCAGACTTCGACCAGCCATAAATCCTACGGCCCCCCGACATGGAAAGCGGGTTATCCACAAAGATGAATGGAAATACCATTGCCCAATCGACGAATACCCACTTACCATTCTCTTTTGCGTGCCATTGAACCGGCACGGCGAATGCTAGCTCATGTTGGGAAAACCATCCTACGTTCCTGGAGGTTGAGGCCATCTGCCCGTAGTCGCAAACTTCCATCAAAACCCAGGGAGCCGCCGGTTTGAAATAGAACGGCGGGTTCTCGTCCAGGTTGAGATAACTGTCGCAAAATTCCTGGAGCCGGGTCATGCGGGCTTTCAGCGGATATATCTGCGTGACTACGTCCGTGTACTTTTGATCAAGATGCGCCGGCAGCGCCAGAACCTCGCCGGGAGCGGAGTTGAATAGAGGCAGACCGGCACCCGCACCTGCTGTTCTACGACTCGGTTCGCTATTCCTCGGTGCCATTAGATTCCTCTTAATTCCGCTCGATCACCCACGTCGCCATTTGTTCGAGAAAACGTTTGTCGCGAGAGTCAGGTAGTCCGGCGCACAGAAGTGAGTATTCGTGAAGGGCGGCGCCCGCCAACCCATGTGCTATCTTGCGCGCATATTCGGTGCATCCGTACTTGTTCATAAGCTTGCGTATCCAGCTGACTTCAGAAAGCGTTCGTTCTTCTCTCGGCCTGCTCAGGATCGCCGACAATCGCGCGCGCTGATCCGGCGTCGCTTCCCGCATCGTGTTAATCAGCATCAACGTTCGCTTGCCCTCCCAGATATCGCCGTTGATTTCCTTGCCGTAACCCTCGTCGCCCACCAGATTGAGCAGGTCATCCTGGATCTGGAAAGCAGCGCCGAGAAAAAATCCGAAGCGGACGAACGGATCCAGATCCACCGAGTCGCGGCTTCCGATCAACGCGCCGACCCGAATCGGATAGATCGTCGCCAGCCAGCAGGTCTTCTTGAGAACCATCTCCAGGTAGTCTGCGTCGCCGATTTCGGTTGTGTTGTATCGGCGCCATCCGAGTTCCATGGCCTGACCCTCCGCACATTCTCGCGCCATTCGCTCGGTCTCCTCGATGATCCTGAGCGTGAGGCGGTCGCCGATCGGGCTGCGATTTTCGAGCAAGGGTCTGAAGCTCATCAGCATCAACATGTCGCCGGCGTTCAGTGCCAGCGGCACGCCGTGCAGAAGATGCAGAGTCGGACGTCCGCGGCGCTTGTCACTGCCGTCTTCGATATCGTCATGTATGAGCAGCGCGTTATGCAGCAGCTCGATCGCGACCGCCGTGCGCATCGCGTTTTCGAGTGGTGCTCCGAATAGGCGCGCCGCCGCGATGCACATGCTCGGGCGCATCATTTTGCCGCCGCGACTTGGATAGTCAGTGACCAGATCGTACAGGTAGCGGCGCGGTTCTCCGGATGGCAGATACTTTGCAAGAGCCGCGCGGGTCAGGTCCCCGTATTCGCGCAGCATCGTCGGAACCAGAGTTGATGTTGTACTGCTCATAATCCCGTAGTCAGTGCAATTGACTAGTCCGCAATTCGAATACTCAATGTTCCGCGGGTCTCGCCGCTGTCACGGTTCACAATCACTCCTGAATAGGTACCGGCGGGTTGACTCTCTGGTATTCGAATACGCAGTTTGATCGGAGCTTGAACCTCGTCAGATACGAAACTGATATCCGTCAAAGCCGGTTTCCTGGAATCGACCGCATTCAAGGCCAGGGCGACCAGCGACTGCGCCTCGGAATTCGGCCGAAGTTCGACCGACACCTGCACCGGTCGGAGCGAGACTACTTCGATCGATGCCGCCATGGTTTCCGTATTCCGCCCACCGTTGCGACGCGGCCAGGCGTCCGGCGCCGCCCCGTAGCCGGTTCGCGATGGATCGATCTTGACCAGTGTGGCGAGCGTCTCGATCCAGAGCGGAAGTATCTCGGCCTGGAAGCGCAGCATCCGTTCAAGAATGTTTTGCAGGTTGCCGTTCGCCGCAGGATTTGTGTAGGGCTGGTTGCTGAACCCTTCGGCCGTTCGCCGCCCTTCGGTGATGTACTTTTCGATCACGCTGTAGGCGAGTTCGACTCCTTCGGCCAGCGGACCGCCGCCCGCGGCGCTGCGCGGCGCATTGGACGGGATCGGCTTGTCAGGATTAGCGCTCCCGTTCATCGAGTCGGGCCGGCGGTAGAGTTTCGAGAAATCGCGAAGCGGCGCAATCCTGGCCGGATCATCGCGATGAAGACGTTTACGATCGCTCATGTTCCCCCACAGGTCCTAAGGATGGTCGTACGCGACGATATCTTCAAGCGCGGGCGAATATGAAATCGCGTGCGCCGCCAGCATCCCGGAAATCACCGCTGCTTCGACGCATCCTGCATCCAATCCGCAGGTTGTCCAGTCGCCTGCGATGGTCAGATTGTCGTAGGTATTGTCAAGCGGTGAGATGCGGTACTTCTGCGTGCCCGGCAGCGAAAGAACATACCGCTCGCTGGGATTCACGTTCGCCGTCCAATGCTGCGTATCGAAACGAGTTTCATTGCTACCGCGCGCTTTGCGGCTCCGCCCGTTCTCTTTCGGGTCCATCAATATATCCCACCTGAATGCGGCGTGGCGCCTTACCGCCTTGGGCCATAACTGTGCGATATCATCATTAAGATAGCGAATTGCGTTTTCGCGAACTTCCAGCCGTCGCCGCCTGGGGTAACCGGCATCGGAAAGTTCTCGCTGCGATGGCGAGTCCTTTAGCGCGCTGCAAAAGTACGCGATCGCTTTCGGATTAACCTTCCATCGCTCCTCTCCGATCAGATGGCCCATATCGGCCCAGGTTTCGAAAGGCTGAACGAACGCGGACAGAGCCAGCGGAGGATCGTTCCATCCAAGATGTTCCATGTCCTCGCTGAGCCAGATCTGAAACGCCTGGGTGCTCACGGTCTTCAGATGCGCAACCATATCGCGCCAGCGCTGATCGCGTTGGATAAGGTCCTGGCATACGTATGGGATAGCGCCCAAGCCGATACCCAGGACGACGAAGTCGAAGTCGTCGACCACGTTCAAGGTCTCGGTGCCGGCTTTTCTCCGGTCCCAGTGCGATTCGAAGTCCTGCTCTTCGCGCTCGAACCGGCTCCCGTCGATCAACTGCGAGTAGTCCGGCTTCGAAGGCCAGCATGGCAGTCCCCCGATATCGGTCAGCGGCGCATACTCCTTGCCGTTCCTGACCTTCGCCTGCACGTCGAACTCCAGCGCTTTGACATATGCACGCTCTCCCGGTGCAAGGTCGCCTGGGTCCGCCAGTCTTACTCTCTCGAGGCGATGGAAAAATCTGAAAGCTACTCCGCGTTTCTTCAGTACTTCGTACATGGGCGCGAAGACTATATCTCCCATGCCGGCGTTCATTCTCCAGAAGATCGAACCGCGCGAGCTGAACAGCATGCGCAACGCGCCGCGCAGCGCGCCGCGCAGCGCGCCGCGCAGCGCAACACCGGCCCCGTGCCGCGGCCGCCGATAGTCGCCGCCTTCGTATGCGAACACGAGATCGTAAGCGCCGCGGATTATTGGTGACTCGAGCGATCGCTCTGACGCGCCGTTGATCCGCAGCCACTCGCGAAAATCATAATCGTTGATCGCGTCGAAACCCCGCGGATCCGAAACCAGTCCGAAGCGAAGAATTCCCCGCATCGATGCCATCGCCAAATCGATCCCCTGCCATAGCACCGCCAACTCGGGATCGTTCTCAACCATTGCCTCCAGTTGACGGCGAGCGCTCGCCGCGATCGTATCAAGGAGTTGCACAATCCCATCGACCGGGTACAGCGACCGCGGCGCGAACACCAGCTCGAGCGTCTCGACGGCCTCGATCAGGCCGGCCGTCGTAGCAATCAAGCCTAACCTTAAGATGCGTGCGATACGCTGGGAAGGATCGCCGGATGCTTCAGCGCGGTCCGGGCCTGCCTGGCCGGAGCGTCGCCTATCAGAATGTTTGTGTCCTGCGGCCGGCGAAGTTCCGCCACTGCGCCCCGCTTGCACCGCAAGCAGCAGCGTCCGGATAATGCTGGCGGTGCGCGCGAGATAGGAGGTCACTGTGAAAGGATCGTGCTCGCTAAGAGGATCCCCCGGAAGACCATCGCCCGGCGGAAAGTACGACAGGAAGTTCCAATAAGAGCCGTCTTGCGCGCGCTGCGTCAAGCCAATGAAAGGCGCGGGAGTGAATGCGTCCCGCCAGTCTGCGATCCTGCACTTGCGCCGATCGCGATTGAGCTCTCCGTAGCACTCGCGCATCAGCCGAAATGCATTCTCATAGGATCCCATCCAAAGATGGAGGCCGTGTTCTTCGATGCGATCGGCCGGGCCGCGACCCGAAGCGCCTTTTCCGCCGAGGCGCCAGCCGACCTGATAAACTGTTACCTGGTATTTGCCTTTGTGCGCGGGCCGGCTTAGTTCAAACGCCGCCGAAATCGAGGCGCATCCGCCACCTATAACCGCAACCCTGATCGGATTCTGTTCGGACAAGTCACTTCCTCGCGCGACCGGAGTTTCCACACCCGCTCAACCGAAGGCAACATCCACCATCCGCTCGATTACGTCAACTGCGACGGCGCAGATCCGCGCGCGAGGCCATGCACCGCGCGGGGAGTCCTAGCAGGATGCGAGAAAGCAGTGGTCGATTGAGTCCAGCAAGTTCAACGCACGCGGGCAAACCCGGCTACCCGCTGAGTTGATCGAGCAGCGCTTTGGCTTCTTTCAAGTCGGCGGTGTCGAAGCCCTCGGTGAACCAGTTGTAGATTTCGGCGAGCATCCCGCGGGCCTCATCATGATTGCCTTGCCGGCCGAGCAGCCGCGCAAGGCTGGTCGTCGCGCGAAGTTCAAACGCCTTCGCGCTCATCTTTTGGGCGCGCGCTATTGCCTCGCGGAAATCGGCCTCGGCGAGTTCGCTCTGGCCAGTCCTGAGACGCAGTTCGCCGCGGCAGGTCAGAATATGGGGTCGAAAGACGATTTCGTCGGGATTCGCCTGGAGAGCATTCTCGAATGTAACGACGGCCTCTTCGATTTTGCCGTCGAGGACCTGAGCCTCTGCCAGGAGCGACAGAAATTCGCTGATGCCAGCCCTCGAACCGGACGCTACCATGTCGGACAAACCCCGGCGGACGAGCGAGATGCCTTCGCCAGGGCTGCCGAGTTGCGCCCGAGCCCATCCGAGCAAGCTGCGGGCTAAATTGCTGACATACGCAAAGCCAAGCTCTTCGGAAATGGCTAACGCTTGCGTGGCGGCCTCCTCGGCGTGCTGCGGTTCTCCTAGAAACCGGTAAAGCCAAGCTGCCATGTATCGCGCGAACGCGATGTCGTGGAGATTCTTGTCATCTTGCACGAAAGCTATGGCATGGGCGGCATGCTCGCGCGCGCGATCGGCATAGCCGAGGGCCCACTCGCTGACGCTGGCGAAACCTTCTGCATTCGGGGTTCCGGGGCGCCCACTTCGGCGAATCGCATCAAGGTAGCGGCTTACCTGCGAGAAATGCTCCCTGACTCCGACAAGATCGCCGCGATAGTAGCGCACGTGCACTTGAGCGACTTGCGCGGCTCCGAGATTCACCTCGCTGCCTTCGCGCTGCGAGAGGGTGATTAACCGGTCGGCAAGCGCGGCGGCGGCGGGATGGTCACCGGAGACCAAAACGGCGCTCCAATTGAAGATTTCCTGTGCGACGAGCAGAGGCAGGTTGCCGGTCTTCTCGGCGAGCGCGCGAGCCCGCCCAGTTATCTCGACAGTTGCAGGCGCGGTGAAGCCGTTGGTTGTGATGAGGAGGTTGCCAAGTGCGCTTGCAAGCTCGAGCTCGTTCGTATCACGCTCCGGCGATTCGGGCAGCGTGCCAAGCATCGCGAGCGCTTGCCGGTAGTCCTCTTCGGCTTCCATGAACGCCCGGCGCCCATAGGCTGCGTCGGCCGCCTTCTTCCATGCCGTGATGGCCGGCTCCGCCTCGCCTGCCTCCGTCCAGTGGTGCGCGAGGATTTGGGGCTGCGCCCGGGACAACGCAGGAAACTTCTCGGTGATTGTCCGCGCAACGCGACGATGCAGCTCCTTGCGCCTGCTCTTGAGCAGCGCCTCGTATGCAGCGTCCTGGATAAGCGCATGCTTGAACTGGTAGGTCGCGTCGGGCGGAGTGCCGCGCGTGTAGATCAGCTCCGCACCGGCAAGCTTGACGAGGGCAGATTGTAATTCGTCTTCAGGCATCGGCGAAACCGCCTGAAGCAACTCGTAAGAGAACTCGCGTCCGAGCACCGCCGCAAACTGGGCGACCTCTTTGGCTGCTCCGAGGCGGTCAAGGCGCGCGGTCAGCGAGTCGTGCAACGTAGCTGGAATCTCGCGCGCCACGGAGCGCCCGTCACCCTCCATGATAAGGCGCGTCAGCTCCTCGGCAAACAGCGGCACGCCGTCGGTGCGCCTGACGACGTTATCGATCACCTCTTTGGCCAGCGCTACGCGCGCGGCGACGCCCGCAACCATCTCGCGCGTCTGGCGGTCGTTCAGGCGACTCAGATTGATCTGCGCGTGATGAGCCCGCATCGGCCACGGCGCGCGGAACTCCCGGCGCGCCGTATAAAGCAGCATCAGAGACGCGGTGGCCCCCTGCTCGGCCAACGTCTGCTGGAGCTCGAGCGTCGAAGGATCGACCCAGTGCAGATCCTCGATCGCGATTACCACCGGCTGAAGCCGTGCGAGGTTGAATACCCACGTCGCCAGGTTCGCCAGAAGCCGTCTGCGCTTCTGGCCGGGCGCGAACATCAGGGGAGGATACTTCTCCGACACCGGCAGATTCAGCATCTCGGCGATCAGTGGCACCGCCTCGCTGAGCTTCATCCCGGCCAGTTCCAGCGAGCGCTCCAGCAGACTCGCGCGCTCCTGCTGGCTTTCGTCGCCGCGCCAACCGAGACCCCGGTCGAGTATCTGGGTGACGGCGTGAAACGGCGTGCTCTCGAAGAACTGCTCGCCGGCGCTTTCGATCCAGAGGTGGGGGTCATTCTGGATTCGCGCGCGGAATTCCTCGACCAGGCGCGACTTCCCAATTCCCGGCTCGCCAACCACCAGCGCGAGCTGCCCCTCGCCCTGGCGCGCCCGCTCCCATCGGCTGAGCATCAAGTGCATCTCGTCTTCGCGCCCGACGAAGGGTGTCAGCCCGTGGACCGCGGAGCCGCGCCAGCGCTGGCGCACGCCGCTGGCCTGAATGACGCGAAAAAGCCCGACCGGATGTGCGATTCCTTTGAGCTGATGGCCGCCGCGATCCTCCACCGCGAACATCCCGGCGACCAGCCGATGCGTATCGGCGGTGATGACAACGGTGTCGGGCTCGGCGGCGGTTTGCACGCGCGAGGCGATATTGGGCGTGTCGCCGAAAACTTCGCTGTTTTTGCCGCCGCCTTCACCGATCATTACCGAACCGGTATGGATTCCGACCCGAGCGGCAAGCTTGGGGCGTTTCCCAACTGCGAGCCGCGCGTTGAGCGCCGCTATCGCGTCGAGAATCGCCAGGCCGGCGCGGATCGCACGCTCGACATCGTCTTCGTGCGCCTGTGGATAACCGAAATAGACGACTAGACCGTCGCCCAGGTACTTGTCGACGTGCCCGCCGAAGCGTGTAACGGCCTCGGATGCGACACGCTGGTATTGTCGGGCTATGTCGCCCCAATCTTCGGGGTCGAGACCGGCGGCGATTTCAGTCGAGTTGACGAGATCGCAGAACAGCACCGTCAGATGGCGGCGCTCTCCCTCGACGCCCGCGAAAGGTTCAACTGACGAGATCCTGTCCTTGGCCGGCGCGTCTGCTCCCAGAGATGCACCGCACTTTCGACAGAAGTTAGCGTCAGCGGGATTGACGGTGTTACAGGAAGCGCAACGATTCTCGACTTTGGCGCCGCACGTCATGCAGAAAAGTGCGTCTGAGGGGTTGTCGTAGTTGCACTTCGCGCACAGCATCGTCGTCTATCGGCTCAGCTTATCGAGCAGGAGAGCGGCGGCAAATGGGGGCCGGACAATGGTCGCTAAAAGTCCGCGAACCGGTGGCCGTACGCTCCGACAGATGCTGCAGCATCCGCGCGCTGACACCATCGAGATCGCCCGCCGTCACATCGGCCCAGCCCAGCCGGGTTTCGCTTCGAGCGCGACGAGCAACGCTGCCCAACCCGGCCGATAGCACCAGCGCTGCTTCTGCGCTCTTTCTCATATGCTCAAGCTCGCAGACTCGCACCCACACCAAGCGGTTTGCAAATGCGAACTTCGAGCCGGGGTTTGAGGCGAAAAGGGCTTCCACGTCGCCACAACGGATCAGTTCTGCCTCGAATCGACATAAGCTGGAAAGAACGTATCGCGATATCGATCGAATATGACCCCGAGCAACCGGTGGTGAATCCTCGTTTTCAATAGAGAACTGATTTGATTGAGCACCAACTGCTCCAATGGAGAATCCTTGAGTGGAAGTATCTCGGTGTTCCAAACGATGGCGTCGACGTCGCCACTGCTCTCCGGCCATTGTTTGATCGCCAGTTCCACCAGCTGCGTGAACCGCCTCAAGCCGGCCTTCGCCAGTAGGGCGGTGGTTTCCCGGCCGAAGTAGTAGAGGAGCAGCCCTTCGTCTATCCATCCGTTAATCACATTGATGTTTTGAGGCATGCTCAGGTAGATAACCAACGGTTCGGCTTTGACGAGTTCCGCGATCGAATATAGCGACATGTTATGCAATGTCTCGATCGCGTCGCCGTTCTGGATGACATGTTTCAAGTCTCCGGGTATTTCTTCCGGGAGAGTCATTCCCGTAATCTGAGCGGTCTGTCTACGGAGCAAGCCACCAAGAAAGCTCACGTTAGTTGACGTGAGAAAACCGATCGCGAATGCCAAAAAAGTGAGATAATTCTTCGGATAGATCTCGCAGATGAAGGTTGCACCCAGGGTGCCGGAGATGAAGCCCACGATTGCCTGAAGATAAGTGGATGGATAGACGTCGAACGATCGGAATTTCCGCAAGATGAAAATGCACCCACCCGCGAGCGCTCCAGAAAACGCCGCGAACATGTTCAGTTGGTCCGCGCCCCTGGCAACCAGTAACCCCAGGCTCAAGGGATTGTGGACCCAATCTTTGTTCCACTGAAACGCATTCCAAAACACTAGATAGCCGCCGACGAAAGCGATCAGTGCCGCGACAAGCGAGAATACGGCAAGTTCCCATGGCTGACATGCTTCCCGAAATCTCACCCTTAACATTCCCAAAAACTTTCGATGAGCCGCCCTGCTGCCGGGAAAATAGACGGATTCGAGGTTTGACAACTCAGCCGCCTGCTGGATTTGGTTTCGGCGGAGTCGGAGATCGAATACCAGGTACAAGCTGCTCGTCACGGGGAATATCAGGGCCGCGATCCATAGGGCGGTGCCCGGCCATATAGTCGCGACGTTGCCCACATCTTTTATAGGAACATACATCAAGGGGGCGAGGCTTTTGTTGGTTTCCCGCATCGCGTACACGATGGCGGCCCACATGACCGCTGCTACGCCGAAGGTATACATGGTCGAAACGGACCAGTCGTAGACCAGGCTGAATAGGTCACAGATACGCGATAGAAAGCCACGGTCCATATAATTCCCGCTCTCTCCGTCCGCTGGTGCCGCTCTCGCGTCTCATCCAAGTACCGGAGGCTACCGACGAGTTTGGACTCCATCCGCTAGACTGCTCTCTTTCTGACCCCCGATTTAGGCTCGCACCGACGCCAGGCGTTTTGCAAACACAAAGTTTCGCGGGGCTTTGAGTCCAAAGGACTTTCCAGCGCGCCGCAACGGCCCAGTGACGAGCCAGACTCTGGCGGCGGTTATCTGCGAAGCCAAGCGAGCTTTGGTCGATACCGACGGATTGCATTGACGCCGATTAATCGCACCAGACGGAGCTCAAACAGACTCGCGCCCGGCGCCCGCGTCAGCATCTCGGGTAGCCCTGCCGAACTGCCCGCTTTGCCATGCAAGCGTTACTCGCCGCCACGGTCCACGGCTACCCGTGCCCACGGGCGCGCGGCGTCGCCGAACCGCGGACCCCTTCTCGACGACGGGGTCATTTGGTGGGCCGTTGGAGACTCGAACTCCAGACCCGCTGATTAAGAGTGAGTCGCGGGGCGATCACCATCGACCATGATACAACAACATCCGCGAGAAATTGGGGTTTTGTTCGAATCGAGGTCGGTGGTGATCGGTCCTGTTCGGTCGTGATTGGCAGTCGTTTGGCAGCGATCTCGGCGATGCTCGATCTTCCCCGATTGCACCAGATTGCTAAGGTGGTCAGGGGGATCTAACGGTATCGGCTCGCATCGTATCGGATAGGAAAAAGCGAGGTTTTCCCAAATCGGGGAGCCCTCGCATCGTATCGGATTTGCTCGGGTCAGACACAAAAAGACACATTTTTCGGACGAGCGAGGCGACGCTTCAGGCCCGCCATTTGTCGATCCCACGGCACTTAGCTAATTCCTCCAGGGCCTGCTAATGAAGCACATCGTCGCGCAAATCGCGCTCATCCGCGCCACCGTGAGCCGACTGCTCGAGCGGGCCGGAGTGTCCCGGCAAAGCGCGGCCTCACCGCCACCGGTCCACGGTTACGAGTATGCCGCGCCCGGCTACCCGCTCCATATCGACACCAACCGGCTCGGCCGCTTCGTCTGGTCAAGATTCGATCGTATATGTCTTTAATCCTGAGCTAAGTGGGCATGCAGACAATCCGCGCCGGCTCGCTTGATCGGGCGCCCAGGCGAGTCTATTGGATGGGAATGACTCGCCTGCGCGTCGTCGGCCGCACCTCGCTTCTATTCGCTTGGCCGACGGTCATGCTGTCCCTGGTGCCGCTGCTTGCGCATCTTCCTGAGCTGCTGGGCTGGGTGGACACCTATCCGCTGCTGGTCCTTTCCCAGCTCGTCATCCACCCTCATTCGGGCATTCTGCCGGGAGGGCCATTCACAGACCCCGCCGCCGGGACGCAACTGCTGTGTCTGGGTCATCTGGCGGCGGAAGACTGGCTGCACGGCATCCTGCCATGGTGGAACCCCTATGTGGGCGTAGGGCTTCCCCTGGCGTCCGAGATGCAGCCCGCCGCATTTTTCCTGCCGTTCATCCTGCTGCTGCACTTCCACTCTGGCGTGCTGCTGATCAAGCTGGCGATGCAGGTGCTGGCGGGGCTGTTCTGCTTCGGCTTCTTACGCCAGGTGGGGGTTGCAAGAGGGCCAGCCGTGCTCGGATCGGTGCTGTTCCAATGCAATGGCACCTTCTGCTGGCTTGCCCACACGCCGATTCTGCCAATCGCTTTCATCCCGCTGCTGCTGCTGGGACTGGAACGAGCACGCACGCAAGCATCCGCCGATCGTCGCGGCGGTGAGGCTATGATCGCGCTGGCGATCGCTTTCTCGCTGCTGGCAGGCTTCCCCGAAACGGCGTTGATGGATGGTCTGCTGGGCCTCGCCTGGGCCATCCTCCGCATCCGCGGCCTCAGCCGCAGAGCGCGCGTGGCTTTCATTTGGAAAACGGCCGCAGGCGGTCTAGTGGGCCTGGCCTTGGCAGCGCCTGCGCTGATCCCCTTCATCCAGGACCTCCGCGTTTCGACGTTGGGGCCTCATGTCGTATGGGCCTTATTGGTGCAGCAGCCGGAATACCTCGCCACCCTCCTCTTTCCGAACATCTACGGGCCACCATGGGCCAATCTCGATTGGTCCTTCTGGGGCAAGGCCGGCGGTTACATCGGCGCGGCAACCGCCTTCCTCGCGGTGCTCTCCCTGTTCCAGCGCCGTGCTTCAGCGGACCCACTTGGCGGCGCCAGATGGCTGCTCGCGCTCTGGGTTTCCGTCTGGCTGGCAGCGTCCTTCCAGATGCCGGGGCTGAGCGGGGCGCTGCGCCTCGTCCCAGGCTTGAGGCTGGTGTGGATCTCCCGCTACTGCATGCCCTCCGTCGAGTTCGCTTTCTGCGCGCTGGCAGCCTTCGCACTCGACGACGATGCCCGTTCTCCCGGCCGGTTGCTGGTGGGGTGGCCGCTTGCCTTGCTCGGCGCTGCCGGCGGACTGGCGCTGCTGCTCGGCTACCATCAGATTTCAGCCGATTGGCAGTCAACAACGTGGGGTGGCCGGTTCGCCGCGATCTCCCTGCTTTGGGGCGCCGGGGCCGTTGTGAGCTTGGCTCTTGCGCTCCGCATCCCGGACTTTCCCATCCGCCGATATCTCATCGCAGGGATAGTATGCGCCGATGCCATAGGTCTGTTCGTTCCGACCACCCTGACTGGCGCCACAAATTCAGAGATGTCCGACGCGCCGATCGCCTATCTGCGAGCGAACCAGCATCTCCAGCGTTCGGTCTCCGTGGATGGCTCCCTACCGCGGAACGTCGGAGCACTGCTTGGCCTCGGCGCGCTGCAGTACGATTACCTGCCCGTGCCGATGATCTGGGCGACCTTTGTGCAGCAAAAACTCGATCCAGCCGCTCGGTCCGGCGCGTTTCCCGCGTTCGAGACGACCCAGTCAGTCGCCGCCGCCATCTCCGAGCACCGCGCGACGCTGGAGGCGCTCGCTGTTCGCTACGTAGTCGCCCCAAGCTCGATCGATCTGTTCAGCAGACAGACCGACAGTGAGCACCCCGTGCGCGTGCTCCGCGAAGGCGGCGTCGACATCTTCGAACTGCCGGCGGCGGCACCCTATGCCGAGACCCGCGGCGGCCCATGCCAACTAACCGTCATCGACCGCGAACACATGCACGCAGCCTGCCTTGCCCCCGCCCGGCTGATCCGCCGCGAGCTGATGTTCCCCGGCTGGACCGCACTCGTGAACGGACACCTCGCTACCGTCGCCGCCGAAGGCGAAATCTTTCAAGCTGTCACCCTGCCTGCCGGCGTCTCCGATACCGTCTGGCGCTATGTGCCGCTCCATGCAAACGCCATCGCGGCGATCTTCATAGCCGGGATGCTCGCGCTCATCGCGTTCGTCGTGGGCAGCGCCACCGAATCCGACCGC
>Ga0208565_1000061_pt1 | contig 90085 bp, 76 predicted proteins | sample Sb_taG_7_FD_187706 | JGI IMG/M metagenome (GOLD analysis project Ga0208565, IMG submission 187706) | Peat soil microbial communities from Weissenstadt, Germany - Sb_50d_2_FS metaG (SPAdes) (version 2) | ecosystem: Environmental > Terrestrial > Soil > Wetlands > Peat | place: Germany... | reverse complement strand
CGGACCGGGACGGCGGCTTCCGGGTCGGTGCCTGCTGAGCCGGTGCCTGCTGAGCCGGTGCCTGCTGAGCCGGTGCCTGCTGAGTCAGGGCCCGCTGAGTCAGGGCCCGCTGAGCCAGGGCCCGCTGAGCCAGGGCCCGCTGAGTCAGGGCCCGCTGAGCCAGTGCCTGCTGAGTCGGGACCGTCGAGGTGGATCACGGGGGCGATGGCGAGGTCCCCGCCGGCCTCGGCCTGGGTGACATCCAGGCAGAGCCGCGCCTCCCGGTATCGCTCCACCGCGCCGAGCTTGTGCCCGTACACCAGCTGCAGGCCGGCTTGCCCGGCCTCGTCGAGCAGCGGCCAGAGCTGGCCCGACTCGAACGCGGACAGCTCGATAGAACGTTCGTCGCGGGAGTAATAGGGCTGGTTGACGCGGGTCCGGTACAAGGCGAGCAGCTCCCGCAGCAACCGGACCTGGGTGGCCGGATGGCCGCCGAAGTAGCCGTAGCTGTCGAGCTTGCCCCAGCTCAGCGTGCCGCCGATCCAGCCGCCCTGCTTGCCGGGCTGGACCAGCCGGGCCATCAGCCGCACCGGCGCCCGGCCCGGCCCCGGCCCGGCCGCCGGTGCGCGGACTGACGGGGGCCTCGGCTGACGCTGGAGCTGAGGCAGGTCAGTCACCAGGGTCAGCTCGATGGCCAGCATCGTCTCCTCGGGACGTCCGGCTTCGTCCCCGGCGGCCAGCAACGACTCGAGCGACGTGTCCCAGGAGGGCGGACGCCGGGCCTGGCGCGGGACGGCTGGCATCCCCGCCGCCTCAGCCCCGCCCTCGACGGCGGAAACGAGCAGCGCCGCGGCGTGCTCGCAGGCGTAGCGGGCGTCGCAGCTGCACCGGGCGCCCCGGACCTCGAGCATCGGTCCCTGGCCCGAGAAGTAGACCGTCGGCGTGTAGAACTCGCCGTACCTGCCGTGCACCACTCCGAACAGGGCGTTCTGCCCGGGGATCCACATCTGCTGGCCGACTGCCTTACGCCGCACGTACCCGAGCGCCGCCTCGTAGCAGTCGGTCCCGATCATGTCCTCGAGGGAACCGGGATCCATTAGCATGCACGGAGGCTAGCGGCAGGCACCGACATTTTATGGCCGCCATGCCGATCAGGCGCCGCGCAGTGTGGCGGCCACCGGCGCGGCGGCGGCCATCCCGCCGATGCCGCCGCCGACGATTGCCGCCCTCACCCACCTACCACGCAGGGGGAGCTGCCCGGCGCGGATCGCTCGCAGACGTCGGCCGGGTTGCCGAAGATGCCGATCGAGGGGAGCGCCGCGCCCTCGAAGTTGAACAGCGTGAGGTTGACGTTCGGCGAGCCGATGCCCGTCCCCGGTTCCCACGGCACGCCGGGGATCCAGTCGGGAGCCCAGTAGAACAGCCCGGCGCCGAGCCCGTCGGGTACCTGGGCCAGGATGGACAGTTCGTCGGTCACGAAGGAGAGCTGCCCGCCCGGGCTGGCCGGGTAACCCGGTGAGAGCTGGCTGGTCTGCCAGACGAAGTCGCCGGTGCTGTCGCCGAGCGGGGAGTTGCCGTTGGCCAGCGTCCACGGGTACTGGGTCTCCGCGATGACGATCGGCTTGTGGAACTGGGTGGCGAGCTCGTCGACGTTGGCGCGCATGGCCGAGATCGCCCCGTGGAAGAACGGGTAGTAGGACAGCCCGATCACGTCGAACGGCACGCCGAGCGAGGTCAGCTGGGCGTAGAAGGCCGAACTCAGTGCGTTGTTGCCGCCCTGGTCGTAGTGCATCATGACCAGCAGCTTGTGGCCGGCCGGGTTGCCCGCCTGGGCGCCCGCGACGCCGGCCTTGAGCAGCTGCGCCAGATTGGCCCATCCGCCGCAGCTCGTGCAGTTGATCTCGCCGACCGGCCACAGGATGCCGTTCCTGATCTCGTTCCCGATCGACACCATGTCCACCGGCGTCCCCTGCTGGGCGAACGCCGAGATGACCTGCTGGGTGTAGGACTGCACCGTGGCGGTGAGCTGGGTGAGGTCCTGGCCCGCCCAGGCGGCCGGGATGTTCTGCTTGGTCGGATCGGCCCAGAAGTCCGAGTACATGATGTCCAGGTAGATCTTCATCCCGGCCGCGTGCACCTGCCGGGCCAGGGCGAGGTCGCTGGCCAGGTCGCTGTAGCCGGGCGGCGGGTCGACCCACAGCCGCATCCGGACGTAGTTCGCGCCCGCCGCGTGCGTGATCGTCACCGGGCTGCCCGGCCTGCCGTCGTAGCTGAACGTGGCGCCGGCCGCGAGCTCCTGCGGGGTGAACGACAGGTCGGTGCCGAGGTCCAGCCCGGCCGCGGCGGCGTCGGGCCCGTACATCCGGAACTCGCCCACGCAGACGTCGGCCCCGGTGTCGCTGTAGACGGTCAGCTCGGCGTACCTGGCCTGGGTGCCTGACGGCAGCGGGAAGTACATCGGGTTGCCCGGGTCGAGCGCGACGTCGCGTAGGGCAGGCACCTGCTGCCAGGCCCCGGCGGTGCCGGCCAGCTCGATCGTGGCCGAGGCCGACGGGCTGGCCGCGTCCAGCGTGAGGCCCAGGTCGGCCAGCGACCTGACCTGGCCGAGGTCGACGGTCAGCGTCCCGGTCCAGCCCGACGTGCACCAGTCGGTGCCCGCGTCGCCGTCGATCGCGTTCGCCGCGGGCTGGCCGGATTCCGCCGTGGTCGCGGTGGCCGTGCCGGACAGGGCCCAGTTCACGGTGGGCGCCGAACCTCCATCGCCGGCGTCCGCGCGCGCGGCCCCGGCCGAACGGGCGCCGCTGGCCATGCTCCCGCCCGGGCGGGCCTGGGCAGCCGGGCCCGCCACGGCCACGATCGCGAGCGGCACCGCCAGCAGGAGCGCGCAAGCTCCGCCCCAAAATCCCCAGGATCCCCAAAGTCCCGTCCGGGCCGCGCGCCGCGGGCGCCGACCGCCGGAAGCCGCCCGGTCCACGCGCCGGGCCAGCCGCAACGGGCTCGCAGGGAGGCAAGCACGGTGGGCGAGGGCAGCAGCCCAGCCCGTTCGGGCGATTGGATCTTTGGGTTGTTCCATCGGGTTCCCCTTCGAACCGGCGCATGTTTGGACCTAAGTGGACAGCCTCACCCATGTTCGCACAAGCAGAAATCGATTGCCTTATGGATTTCAACAAAAAGATCATTTTCCCGAACGGTCTGTGGTGCGTCCCCCGGCTCACCCGCAGGCCCCGGTCCCGGGCGAGTCCCGATCCGCACTAGCCGGGTGCCCGCAGCCAGCCCGGCTCGGTGGCGCCCCGGGTACCCCCAAGAGCGTGCTCGGTGGCGCCCCGGGTACCCAAGAGCGTGCTCGGTGGCGCCCCGGGTACCTTCGGGTGCGGCGTCGCCAGGGCAATGAGACGGAGATCACATCATCGAGAGGTGCTTGATAACTTTCTGATCCGAATTGGTTACGAAGGGTGTTATGACCTTGTGATCATCGTCAGCCGTTTCGGTAAAGCCGCCGCGTGATTTCTTGCCGAAGTCCTGCGCGTATCGGGGATCTTTCTGGCATTGTTGACCGCCAGCGGTACTTGCGCGAGGCGGGCCAGGCGGCGCACCAGGTCAGGTGCAGCGGGTCGGCAGCGCGCCGTGATTACCGCGCAGGCCCGCGGCCGGAAAGCCGGCCTTTCACGCCAGCCGGTGGCGAGCATCTCGCGGGCATGGCCAGACGAAAGGATTGCCTTGTCGCGACACGGGACGGGGGCTCGCAGTAGTCGGCGCAAGCGGGGCCTGATCCGACGTTTCGGCATTGTCCTTCCTGCTGCCGTTATCGCCACGGTAGCGGTCATCGCGGTGGCGGTCGGCGTCAAGGTTTTCGCGCCGAGCTCGAGCGCTTTCAGCGCCGTTCAGGCCATTGAGATCGTGCCGGGAAGCCACACCATGGCCGCGCTTGAAACCGAGCGCGCGCAGCTGATCGCGATGACCACCGCGGCGCGCACGCTGACCGTGGTGGCCAAGCCGAAGCTGGCCTCGCCCGCCGAGGTCGCCGCGGCCAACCCGGGCACCGGCACCGCTACTGGTGCCGGCGGTACCGGTGGCATCATCTACGTCACGTCCACGCCGCCCGACCCGAATACCGCCCAGTCCATCGCCTACAACCTGATGGCCAGCTTCGGCTTCAGCCCGACGACCTACTTCGGCTGCCTGCAGGACATCTGGAACCGGGAGAGTGGCTGGCGCTACGACGCGGAGAACGCGAGCGGCGCGTACGGCATCCCGCAGGCGCTGCCGGGCAGCAAGATGGCGAGCGCCGGGGCGGACTGGCAGACCAACCCGGCCACTCAGATCAAGTGGGGCCTTGGCTACATCAAGGCCATCTACGGAAATCCGTGCAGCGCCTGGGCGTTCGAGGAAGCCAACGGCTACTACTGACCACGGAGCCCTCTGACGTCTTGTCACGGTACTATTACCGGGCGTCAGATAATGGCGACAGATTCACCGTGCGGTGGCCCGAGGCGATGCCGGATCGGCCGTTCGGCTACGCCCGTTCTCGCCCTTTATGGGAAGTTTCTGAATCAGTGTGAGTTTCCTCATAGATTTTTTTTGGTCGTTCGCTGAGCGGTGAATGCTTAGGTAAACGCGCTCATTCTGGCCGGTTAGCCGGCGATGCCCGGGCTATGGTGATCTAGCTCACGCCCATTTCGGTCACCGGAGGCATTGCCGTCAGGCATGGTAGAAGGCTGACAGCCACCGGCTGGTACTAGCTGGGCACCGTCGCGAAGGTCTCCACCTCTTCGTCGAATATCGGCCGGATCTGGTCGAAGATGTTCGCTGGCGCGGTCATGTACAGCGCGTAGGACTGCGGGCCCGCGGACGTATGCAGCACGAAGAGCAGGTCGATGGCCTGCTGCTCGACCCCCGACTTGACCCAGGTGAACTTCCAGTAGGCGCCTGGCGTGTTCCGGATGGTTATGGCCGCCAAGCCGAGCCGGTGGTAGCCGGGGAAGCCGGATATCGACCGTTCCTCGATGTACTGTGCTTCCCTCAGCATGTCGTTCGGGTAGGTGTGCGGCGTGAGATCGATGAGGATGTTCGTGTTCGGCTCGGCCGGATCCCTCAGGTATGTCTGGTAGCCGCTCGTCGATTCTTGCCAGCTGGTCGGCGCGGCCAGGCTGAATCCCGCCGCCTCGTTGGCCGCGGCCGGCTGGGAGATCGTCGTGAACCCGTTGGGCAGCGGTCCGGTGGCCGGCACGTTGATCGCGTTCACGATCTGCGGGGCATTCTTGGCCGACGGGAGGGTGGCCGTCGATGACCCGGACGCCGACCCCGTAGCCGATGTGCTGCCCTGCGGTGAGCCGGAATGGTTCTGGTGCAAGAGCACGACGGTGGCGGCACCCGCCCCTGCGCCGATTATCGCCAGGGCAGCGATGGCGATCTTCCACCCTGCTCCCGAGCGCTTGCGCTGGGGCGTCTCGTACCCGGTGCCGGACCAGGGCGCCGGGCCGGGAGGCTGATGGGACGCCGAGCTCGACCATGACGATGGGCCATAGCCCGGCTGGGGCGCCTGCGCCGCGCCGGAGCCGGCCTGGGACGCCGGCGCCGCGGACGACGCCGATGCGGACTCGGACCAGGCCGAGCCGGAGCCCGGCTGAGGGGCCGCTCCGGATCGGGGCGCCGGGTCGTACCAGGACGAGAAATCGGCCGGTGGTCCCTCCGGCCGGGCCGCGGACCCGGCCGAGGCCTCCGGTGGGTACCCGGTGCCCGCGCCCTGCCCCCAGCTGCTGCCCGGCGGCGGGTAACGCGGTGGGTCACCCTGAACCGGCTGCGGCGTGGTCGGGGCGGTCTGCGCGGCCGACGCCAGGCCGCCCGCCAGCGGGTCCGTGCCTGCGGCCGGCGGCTCCTTCGCGATCGTCTGCTCGGCCGAGGCGAAGTCCAGCGAGGTCGCGTCCGGCTGAGGCAACCGAGGCGGAACCGATCCGGGCTGGGGCGATCCGGGCTGGGGCGATCCGGATCCGGGCTGGGCCCAGTCAGGCTGAGCCCAGTCAGGTTGGGGCGGCGCCGGCCGGGACGAGGCCGAAAGCGCGGTGGGCTCGTATCCGGCGGGTGCGCCGGGCGGTTGGTCCGCCAGCAGCGGCAGTACGTCGTTGATCATCCGCTCGGCTTCGCTGGCGTCTGGCCGGTCTGCGGGCTCGCGGCGCAGCAGCGCGGCGATCACGGGGCCGAGCGCGCCCGCCGTGGGTGCCTGGGGGGCGTCCTCGTTGATGATGGCGGACATGGTGGTGATCGCCCCGCCGCGCCTTTCGAAGGGGCCGTGCCCCTCCACCGCCGCGAACAAGGTCGCGCCGAGCGACCACAGGTCGGAGGCGGGCGAGGCGTCCTCGCCGCGGATCCGCTCGGGCGCGGTGAACCCCGGCGAGCCCATCACCATGCCGGTCTGGGTGAGCTTGGGGTCGCCCTGGAAGGTGGCGATGCCGAAGTCGGTCAGCACGGCCCGGTCGTCGCTGCCGAGCAGCACGTTGCTCGGCTTGACGTCCCGGTGCATCACCCCGGCGGCGTGCGCCACGCTCAGCGCGGACAGCAGCTGCCGGGCCATCCCGGCGGCCCGCCGCGGCGACAGCGGGCCCGAGGCCGCCAGCACCTGGTCCAGGGACTGCGCGCTGACCAGCTGCATGACGATCCACGGCCGGCCCTCGTCCTCGCACACGTCATAGACGGTGACCACCGCGGGGTGATTGAGCCGGGCGGCGGTCTTGGCCTCGCGCAGCGTCCGCTGGTAGGCATTCGCCCGCTCCGCGTCGGTGAGGGTCTCGGCGATCTGGACTTCCTTGACCGCGACATCGCGGTCGAGAAGCTGATCGCGGGCACGCCAGACTACACCCATCGCACCACGGCCGATGGGAGCTTGCAGACGGTAACGCCCGGCGATCACCCGCCCGGTGTCCGCCAATGGGTGCATAGCCGGACCATACACGGTGATAGCTGAAAGGTCTCTGGGGGACGGCTAAGCATCGATTAAGTGTCACCAGATTGTTGGCCCGTCATGGCGAGCACGTCAAGGGCGGCGTCGAGCTGCTCCTCGGTGATCTCGCCTCGTGAGACGTAGCCGCGCGCTATCACGATCGAGCGGATCGTCTCGCCCGTCGCCAGTGCCTCGTGGGCGACCTGGGCGGCCGCCTCGTAGCCGATGTAGGAGTTCAGTGCGGTGACGATGACGGGCGACGACTCGGCCCGCCGCCGCATGTGATCCGCGTGCGCGGTGATGCCCGCGACGCATCGGTCGGCGAGCAGCGGCAGCACGGCCGTCAGCAGGCGGGCCGACGCGAGCAGGTTGCGCCCGATCACCGGCATCATCACGTTCAGCTCGAAGTTCCCCGCCGCGCCGCCGAACGCCACCGCCGCGTCGTTCCCGATCACCTGCGTGCACACCTGGCAGACGGCCTCGCAGATGACCGGGTTCACCTTGCCCGGCATGATCGAGGAGCCCGGCTGCAGGTCGGGGAGCCCGATCTCGCCCAGCCCGGCCCGCGGTCCTGATCCCATCCAGCGCAGGTCGTTGCAGATCTTGTACAGGCTCACGGCGATCACCCGCAGCACGCCGCTCGCTTCGACCAGCGCGTCCCGGCCGCCCGCGGCCTCGAAGTGGTTCCGCGCCTCGGTCAGGGGAAGCCCCATTGACGACGCGAGCCGCGAGATGGCCCGCCGGGCGAAGTCAGGCGGGGCATTGAGGCCCGTCCCGACCGCAGTCCCCCCCAGGGGCAGCTCACCGAGCCGGGGCAAGATCGCCTCGGCTCGTTCGGCATCATGACGGATCGCCGCCGCGTACCCGCCGAACTCCTGGCCGAGGGTCACCGGCACCGCGTCCATCAGGTGGGTCCGGCCGACCTTGACCACCGAAGCGAATTCCGCGGCCTTGGCCTCGAACGCCGAGGCGAGGTGGTTCAGCGCCGGAATCAGCTCGAGGACGAACAGCCGGGTGGCGGCCAGGTGGATGGCGGAGGGGAACACGTCGTTGGACGACTGGGACGCGTTCACGTGGTCGTTCGGGTGCACGGCGCGGCCGAGCGTGCGCGCGGCCAGGGACGCGATGACCTCGTTGGCGTTCATGTTGCTCGAGGTGCCCGAACCAGTCTGGAACACGTCGACCGGGAACGCCTCGTCGTGTTCTCCCCGCGCCACCGAGGCGGCCGCGGCGTGGATCGCGTCCGCCATATCGGCGTCGAGCACGCCGAGCTCGCCGTTGATCCTGGCGGCAACACCCTTGATGCACCCGAGCGCGCCGATCATGTCCCGGCCGAGCCGCTCGCCGGACACCGGGAAGTTCTCCACCGCCCGCTGGGTCTGCGCTCCCCATAGCGCCGCGGCGGGCACCTCCACGTCGCCCATCGAGTCATGCTCTGTTCTGCTTTGCGCCAAAGGGCCGCGGCCCTTTGGCGCGGGGGAGCTCACGGATGCGCGCCGATGCTGAGGACTGGGCCGGACGGGTCGGCGAAGAAGTCGTTCCCCTTGTCGTCGACCACGATGAAGGCCGGGAAGTCGCGGACCTCGATCTTCCAGACGGCTTCCATGCCGAGTTCGGGGTACTCCAGCACCTCGACCCGGGTGATGCAGTCCTGGGCCAGCCGCGCCGCCGCGCCGCCGATCGAGCCGAGGTAGAACCCGCCGTACTGCTTGCAGGCCGCGGTCACGGCGGCCGAACGGTTTCCCTTGGCCAGCATGACCAGCGAGCCGCCGGCCGCCTGGAAGCGGTCGACGTAGGAGTCCATCCGGCCCGCCGTCGTCGGCCCGAACGACCCGGAGGCATACCCTACCGGCGTCTTGGCGGGCCCCGCGTAGTAGACCGGGTGATCACGCAGGTAGGCGGGCATCGGCTCGCCCGCGTCGAGGCGTTCGGCGATCTTGGCGTGGGCGATGTCGCGTGCCACCACCAAAGGCCCGGTCAGCGACACGCGGGTGCGCACCGGGTACCTGGTCAGCTCGGCGCGGATCTCGGCCATCGGCCGGTTCAGGTCGATGGCGACCGCGTCGCCCTCGTCTTCGCCCGCCTCGATGTCCGGCAGGTACTGCGCCGGGTCGGTCTCGAGCTGCTCGAGGAACACTCCGTCCTTGGTGATCTTGCCGAGCGCCTGCCGGTCGGCCGAGCACGACACCGCGATCGCGACCGGGCACGACGCCCCGTGCCTGGGCAGCCGGACCACCCGCACGTCGTGGCAGAAATACTTGCCCCCGAACTGCGCCCCGATCCCGATCTGCCGGGTGATGCCGAGCACCTGCTGCTCCAGCTCGCGGTCGCGGAAGCCGTGCCCAGCGGCCGATCCGGAAGCGGGCAGCGTGTCCAGGTACTTGGCCGACGCGTACTTGGCGGTCTTCAGCGCGAACTCGGCGCTGGTCCCGCCGACCACGATGGCCAGGTGGTACGGCGGGCACGCGGCGGTGCCCAGCGAGCGGATCTTCTCCTCAAGGAACGCGAGCATCCGGGCCGGGTTCAGCACGGCCTTGGTCTCCTGGTACAGGAACGACTTGTTGGCCGATCCGCCGCCCTTGGCCATGAACAGGAACTTGTACTCACTCCCGCCGGTGGCGTAGATCTCCACCTGGGCCGGCAGGTTGCTGCCGGTGTTCTGCTCTTCCCACATGGTCAGCGGCGCGAGCTGGGAGTACCGCAGGTTCAGCGTGGTGTAGGCGTCGTAGACGCCGCGTGAGATGTGCTCCTCGTCGCGCCCGTCAGTGAGCACGTGCTGGCCGCGCTTGCCCATCACGATGGCGGTCCCGGTGTCCTGGCACATGGGCAGCACGCCCCCGGCCGCGATGCACGCGTTCTTGAGCAGGTCGCGGGCCACGTAGCGGTCGTTCGGGGAGCCTTGAGGGTCGTCCAGGATGGACCGTAGCTGGCTGAGGTGGGCGGGCCGCAGCAGGTGGGCGATGTCGTGCATGGCCGCGGCGGTCAGGTCAGTGAGCAGCCGCGGCTCGATCTCGAGGAAATTACGGCCGAACGAACTATGGTTCGTCACCCCGTCACTGGTCAGCCTTCGGTAACTGGTGCCGTCTGGGCCCAGTGGCAGCAGGTCTGCGTAAGTGAACTCGGGCACGCGTCTCGCCCTCCTTGGTGCTTGCTCGCCTGGAGGCGGTCTGGCCTGGGCTGGCCCGCCCCGGTGTTCAGCTTAGGCCGGTCCAGCTCGAGCCCTGACCGGGTTTGTGCCGTCCGCGCCGGCGCCGGCGCGGGTGCCGACGCCGGCGAGCGCGGACCGTGCGGAACCCGAGCCCCGGCGGACTCCCAGCCACCCACTGATTCCGAAGGTCCCAGGCGAAAACCCAGCCGGATCCGATGGTATTTGGGGTCATGTTCGGCAGAAACGAACATTCTGTCTTGCTAGTGACCACTTGTACATATATGGGTAAAGCTTGTATCGTAACGCTATGCGGCGGCGCCGCGCCGCGCGGTGCCCCCGTCCGCGCGATGTACGCTAAGCACGCGGTGCCCCCGTCCGCGTCCGGCTAAGCTGCGGCGCCGCCGCCGTACGTGTTTGCCCTTCCTGCGCACTCGAGTTCCAGAACGTCACCGGCTCCAGACGGCGGGCCCTGCTAAATCTTGGTGAAGTGGTGGAAGCACTCGTAGTAGGGGTCGGTGGAGTGGGCGAAGTGGGCCGCTTCTGAGCGCTTCACGGCCAGGTAGGCGGTGCTGCGCTGCGGTCCGAGCAGGTCCATCAGCATCTCGTCGGCGGCCAGGGCGTCCAGGGCCGCGTTGAGCGAGGCGGGCAGGCGGTGGGTGCCGCCTGCGGCGCGCTCGCTGTCGGTGAGGGTGGCCGGGTCGACGTTCACGGCCTCTCCCGGGTCGAGCTTGCCGCGGATGCCGTCCAGGCCGGCGTAGATGAACGCGCCGAGCGCCAGGTACGGATTGGCGCTGGAGTCGGATGGCTTCAGCTCCAGGTTGACCGAACTGCCTGGGTCGCCGCGCAGCGGAGAGCAGATCCTGATCGCCGCTTCGCGGTTGTCCATCCCGTAGCAGGTGTACGCGCTGGCCCACATCTGCGGCGCGAGCCGGCGGTAGCTGTTCACGCTGGCGCAGCTGAGCGCGACCAGGGCGGGCAGGTGGGCCAGCAGGCCGCCGATGAAGTGGTAGCCGACCTGGGACAGGCCGTAGCGGTCGGCGGGGTCGGCGAACGCGTTGCGCCCGCCCGGAGTGCCGTCGGACAGCAGGTCGGTGAGCGAGGCGTGCAGGTGGGTGCCGTTGCCGGCCTGGTCGGGGATCGGCTTGGGCGCCAGGGTGGCCCACAAGCCATGCCGGAACGCCACGCCGCGGACCGTCTCCCGGTACAGCACGTGGTTGTCGGCGGCGCGCAGCGCGTCGGTGTGCCGGATGGAGAGCTCATGCTGGCCGTGACCGAGTTCGGGGTAGTAGTGCTCGACCTCGAGGCCCTGTGCCTCCATCGCGGCGACCAGTTCCATGGCGAAGTCGTGACCCTGATGGAAGCCGGTGGCGGAGTAGCACAGGCTGTCGTCAAGCGGGATGAGCCGGTCCGGGATGGAGGGCGCGGCGGGTGAGGTTTCGCGGTGGCCGACGGTGAACTCGGGTTCGAACGCGGCCTGCATCGCATAGCCCTCGCCGGCCAACTCGGCGATGGCCTGCTTGAGGAACGTCCGCGGGCACGCTTCCCACGGCGACCCGTCCGGCTTGACCAGGTCCGCGAGCATCGCGCCGGCCCCCGGCGCGTAGGGGAGCGTGACGAACGTGTCCGGGTCGGGCACGATCCGGACCTCGCCGACCGGGCCCATCCCGGCCACCGGCTGCAGCTGGTCCAGCATGGACATCGCCATCATCGCCACCGTGTGCCCGATGCCGCTGGCCATCCGCTCCTGCAGCCGTGTCGTGCCCGCAGCCTTCCCGCGAATGATCCCGCCATGGTCGGCGTATAGGAAGCGGACCAAACGAATCTCTTCCTGGCTTGTCCGCTCCATCACGGTTTCGATTGCTCCGTCTGTCATGCGTCATGGGTAGCACGTTCAACCCGATCTCGTACAGCCGACTGCCAACATGCCCCTGGCCAGGCCCCCCCGCGAGCCGAAGGGCCGCGGCCCCGCCTGGACTGAGGAGCGACGAAGGAGCGACGCGGGAAGGCGGCGCCTCAAAGGCGGCCCGGAGGCGAGCGGGAAGATAGAGTACTTTCTGGCTATGAGCCCCCGGCCGTCGCCCCGTGACTTGCGTGCCTCCGATGCTGATCGGGATCGCGTGCTGGCCCTGCTCGGCGAGGCGGTGAGCGACGGGCGGCTCACCCTGGACGAGCATGCCGAACGGGTTCAGCGCGCCTTCGCGGCCCGGACGCTCGGTGAGCTCGCCGAGCTTACGGCGGATCTGGCCGTGCCGTCGGCGCAGCCGGTGCGGCTGGACGGCGGCCGGGTGGTCGCCGGGATCTTCGGGCCGGCCCGCAGGGACGGCCGCTGGGTGGTGCCGGAGAACCTGACCGTGACCGCCATGTTCGGCGAGGTGGAAGTCGACTTCACGCAGGCGATACTTCAGGCCAGCCGGGTGCAGCTCTACGCGACGGTGTTCGGCGGCCGGCTGCGGCTGATCGTGCCTGACGGGGTATCGGTGATCGTGAGCGGGCACATGGTCCTCGGCAGGAAGCGCGGGAGCACAGCGCCGCCCGCCGGGCCCGGCACGCCAGTGATCGAGGTCAAGGCGCTGGTCCTGGGCGGCGAGCTGGACGTGCGCACGCCGCGGAAGAGCCGCCGGTTCCGCCTGTTCAGCCGGGACTGACCCAGCCGAAGTTGCCGGGCTCAGCCGAAGTTGACTGAGGAGTAGGCGCGGAGCTTCCACAGCTGGTGCTCGCTCTTGATGCTGCGGATCGTCCCGGAGCGGGAGCGCATGACCAGGGAGTGCGTCGTCGCGTGGCCGCGCAGGTACCGTACGCCGTCGACCAGTTCCCCGTCGGTGATCCCGGTGGCCGCGAAGAACACGTCATCGGAGGTGACCAGGTCATCGGTGGTCAGCACGCGGTCCAGGTCGTGGCCCGCGTCGAGCGCGCGGCGGCGTTCGGCGTCGTCCCTGGGCGCAAGCTTGCCCAGGATGACCCCGCCGAGGCACTTCAGGGCGCACGCGGCGATGATGCCCTCCGGCGTACCCCCGATGCCGAGCATCAGGTCGATCCCGGTGCCCTCGCGGGCCGCCATGATGGCGCCGGCCACGTCTCCGTCGGTGATCAGGTGGATCCGGGCTCCCGAGGCGCGGACTTCGGAGATCAGCTCGGCGTGGCGGGGACGGTCCAGGATGACCACGGTGACGTCCTGTGGCGAGCAGCCCTTGCCCTTGGCTACCGCGGCGACGTTGGCGGCGACCGGAGCGTCGATGTCCACCATCCCGGCCGCCTCGGGGCCGGTGGCCAGCTTGGACATGTAGAACACGGCGGACGGGTCGTACATCGAGCCGCGACCCGCCACCGCCAGGACCGAGATCGCGTTCGGCATGCCGTTGGCGCACAGCCGGGTGCCGTCGATCGGATCGACCGCGACGTCGCAGGCCGCCCCGGTGCCGTCGCCGACCTCCTCGCCGTTGAACAGCATCGGCGCGTTATCCTTCTCGCCCTCGCCGATGACCACCACGCCACGCATCGACACCGAGTTGATCAGCATCCGCATCGCGTTCACGGCGGCCCCGTCGGCCCCGATCTTGTCGCCCCGGCCCACCCACCTGGCGGCGGCCATCGACGCGGCCTCGGTCACCCGGGCCAGCTCGAGGGCCAGGTTGCGGTCGGGGGCGTGGCTGGCTGGCGCATGAGCCTGCTGATCCGCGGTCATAACATGTGTCCTTCCGCTGGCCCCGTGTTGGTGGCGCTGTGTTGATCCTATGCAGCAACGGCGGAGCCCTCCGTGTCTACCCCGCAAGCCGGGCTAGCCTGGACTGTTGTGAACAGGGTGCTGCGCGGCGGGGTGTCCGCGCTGGGCTGCCTGCTGGCCGCCGCGGTCGTGGTCGTGGCGATCCCGGCGCCGCACGCTGCTGAGCCCGTCACCATCAGCTATCGCGGCGATGAGGCCAAGCTGGCCCGGCTGGCGCCCTACCCGGCCGTGGCCCCTTCCGGCCTGCCGGCCTCCTGGCAGCCGGTCAGTTCCGGCCTGGCCGTCGGCGGCGCCAACGGGGCCGGCACGGTCACCTGGCAGCTCGGCTACATGACCCCGGACGGTTCGCTGGCCTCGCTGGAGGAGACCAACGCGAGCGCCGGGGCGTTCGTCAGGCGGATGACCAACGACGGGACGCCGCTCCCGCCGGCCCGCCTGGACGGGCGGACCTGGAGCCTCAGCGCGACCCCCTCCCGGGGGCAGCGGTCGATGTACGTCACCAGCCCGGCGGGGTTCACCGTCGTGGTCACCGGCAACGCGACCTGGGCTCAGCTGCGCGAGCTCGCCGCGTCACTGCGCCCGGTCGCTGGCTGAGCTGGGGTCGACCGCGCCGCGCTGCTCAGGAACCCGAGGATCCCCGGGCGGGGTAACCTCGTCTGGCGTCTGCGGGGTCCTGGCCGGTGCCTCCGCATCGGGCTGGCGGTCGTTGAACGTCACCGTGACGTCCTGCTCGGGGCGCCGCTGGTTCTGCAGGGCCTGCAGCGCCATGCTGGTCCGGTCCGCCTCGGTGAGCGGCGGCTGGACGATGGACCGTGGCCACAGCCGCCGCTCCAGCACCACGTTGACCTCGGCGCTGTACACGGTGATCTCGGTGGCCAGGTAGATCCAGGCCAGCAAGCCGAGCACGGTGGCGAATACACCGTAGACGGAGTCGCTGTGCAGGAAGTGATGGACGAGATAGGTGCCGAGGACCTGAAGTACCGTCCAGGCGATGCCGCCCGTGATGGCTCCGGGCAACAGGTTGCGGGTCGGCACGCCCTTCGGGGTCAGCGCGCGGAAAGCGCCGAGGTACATGCCCGCGCTGAAGGCTGCGGTCAGCACCTCGAGCGGGACCTTGAACGCGAGCCCGTTCGGCAGGTAGGTGGTGAGGCTCGCCAGCCCTGTGGTGACGATCACGCCGCCGCCGAGCAGGCAGAGGAAGAGCGCCGCCCGTCCGAGCCGCTGCACGTAGCCGGGCCGCTTGGGCCCCGGCAGGTTCCACACTTGCTCCATCGTGAACAGGCCGGCCTGCGCCAGGCCGGTCGCGCCCCAGATCAGGAGGACGAGGCCCACGATCAGCCCGGTGAGGCTAGCGCGCTGGAGCTGGTGCACGTTCTCGGTGAGCGTGTGGCCGATCAGCGGGACCTGGCCGGCCACCGCGTTCAGCACATCGGTACGGAACGACGGGTCGACCGACGCGACGTAGCCCAGGATCGTCACCAGCACCAGGAGCAGCGGGAAGAGGGAGACGAATGCGGAATACGCCAGGTTGGCAACCAGGACGCCGCCGTTGTCGTCCCCGTACTTCTTTATCACCCCGAAGACGAACGCCAAGGGCGTGGACCGCTGCTGCGTGGCGTCTACTTTCCTGATCGCCCGCTCGACGGGGTTCATCGCGCCCACCTTGCTGTTGCCTGCTTATGCGCTTGCCCAGCACAAGGGCAGGCAAACTCACCGGCCTCGCCGCTGAGGCCGGTGAGAACGGGCCAGCTTCAGAAAGGCGCAGTGTCCTCCGGGTCGGCCTGACCGGAGTCGTCGCGCGTGGCCATGGCGGCGGCGAGCCTGGCCCGCGCGCCGTCCAGCCACTCGCCGCACACTCCTGCCAGTCTTTCGCCCCGTTCCCACAGCTCGAGCGACTGCTCCAGGGTCAGGCCGCCCGCCTCGAGGCGCTTGACGACCGCGGCCAGCTTGTCCCTGGCCTGCTCATAGGAAAGAGCCTCTTTGGGGCTTTTGGGGGATTTTGGGCTTTCTGGGGCCGCGTCCGCGCCGCCGTCTGTCACGACCTCAACCCTATCCGTCGTCAGTGTCATCACTGGCCCGTACGGTGAGCTGATCCGCCGCGAACCGGACGGTCAGCATCTCGCCCGGTTTTACCTCGGCCGCGCCGCGGACCACGCCGTCGTCCTCGTGCTGCACGATGGCGTAGCCGCGCCGCAGCGTGGACGCGGGTGACAGGGCAAGCAGGCGGGCCCGGGTGTGCGCCACGTCGTCGCTGGCCCGGTCCAGGCTCCCGGCCAGCGACATCCTGGCCCGCTGCAGCAGCGCATCCACACGCTCGCCCTGGCGCTCGATCTCCCGGACCGGGTCGGCCAGCGCGGGCCTGGACCTGATCGCCGTCAGCCACGCCGTCTCCCGGTCGAGCCAGCCGGTCACGCACCGCCGGGCACGGTCCCGCAGCTGGGTGACGAGCGCGAACTGCTCGGCGACGTCGGGTACCACCCGTTTGGCCGCGTCCGTCGGCGTGGACGCGCGCACGTCGGCCACGTAGTCGAGCAGGGGAGTGTCCTGCTCGTGCCCGATCGCGCTCACCACCGGCGTCCGGCACGCCGCCACCGCCCGGATCAGCGCCTCGTCGGAGAACGGGAGCAGGTCCTCCATCGAGCCGCCGCCCCGGGCGATCACGATCACGTCCACGTCGGGGTCCTCGTCGAGGCGCCGCAGCGCATCGATGACCTCCGCGGCCGCGTAGGGTCCCTGCACCGCCGTCTGCTCGACGCGGAACCGGACGGCCGGCCAGCGCCGCCCGGCGTTCTGCTGGACGTCCCGCTGAGCCGCGGAATCGCGTCCGCAGATCAGGCCGATGACACCGGGGAGGAAGGGAATTGCCCGCTTTCGTTCGGGCGAAAAAAGCCCTTCCGAGGCCAGCTGCCGGCGCAGCCTTTCCAGCCGGGCGAGCAGCTCACCCACGCCCACGGCGCGGATCTCCAGTGCGGTCAGGGCGAACGAGCCCCGGTTGGCATTGAAATCCGGCCGGGCCAAAATGACCACCCTGGCCCCGTCGGCGGGCGGCGGCTCGGCGGCGTCGAACACCTGCCGGGAGCAGATGACCCGCACCGACACGGCCGCGATCGGGTCGCGCAGGGTCAGGAACACCGCGCTGCCGCGCACGGCGAGCTCGGCGATCTGCCCCTCTACCCAGACCCGGCCGAGCCGGCCGATCCACCCGCCGACCAGTTGCAGCACCGTGCGGACGGGAACGGGAGCATCGGCCGACGTGTCGAGCGCCACTAAGCTTCGGTCTCCAGCTTGGCGATCCGACGCTCGAACATGGCCAGCACGTCGGCCCGGGCCGCGTGCACCCGCTCGTAGTCCGCGAGTTGCCTGACCTGGGCGACGTCGAGGTTCCGCAGCCGCGCGCGCAGCGACGCCACGGACAGGGCGTCGTAGTTGGGCAGCGGCGCCCCAGAATCCGCAGGCCCGCTCACGGGCTCGGCGGCGCTGACGGGCTCAGCAGCGGCGACCGAGTCGGGAGCGGTGACCGGGTCCGGAACGGTGACGGGGTCCGGAGCGGTGACCGGGTCCGGAGCGGTGACCGGATCGGGAGCGGTGACCGGGTCCGGAGCGGTGACCGGGTCCGGAACAGTGACCGGGTCGGGAGCGGCGACCGGGTCGGTCGTGCTGACCGGCGCGGCCGTGCTGGCGGGCGCCGTGGCGCTGAGGGCGGAGCCGCCATCCTCGTCACCGAGCAGCCGAACGTTGCCGGTCTTGTCGAAGTCCCTGGGGCTCTGCCGCTTGGGCGGCTTCGGCGACTCCGCGCCGGCTGGCCCTGTCGGCGCGGGCTTGGCGGCGGCGCGCCTGGCCGTAGCCGGCTTGACGGTCGCTGGCCTGGCGGCAGGCTTCGCGGTCGTGGGTTTGGCGGGGGCGCGCCCAGCCGTGGCCGCCTTGGCAGCTTCGGTCTTGGCGGGGGGCTCCGCCGCGACTGCCGTATCCGCCGCGACTGCCGTATCCGCCGCGACTGCCGTATCCGCCGCGACTGCCGTATCCGCCGCGACCGCCGTATCCGCCGCGACCGCCGTATCCGCGGCGACCGGCTCAGCCGGAGCCGGCTCGGCTGCGGTCGGCTCGGCTGCGGTCGGCTGAGCAGGGGCACTCGTAGCCTGGCCGCGCTGGCTAGCCGGGCTGGTGGCGGTGGCCTTCTCCGACGCTTCGGGCTTCTGTGCCCGCGGGACGTCCTGGGGGGTCTTGTTCCTGAGCTTGTCGGTTATCAGCAGTAGCTGGCCAATGCCGGCGAACACGCCGCGCAGAGCCTGGGCCGGGGCTTCCTTTATGCGTTCGCTAACCGGCGGAATGCGCATGTCACACTCTCCTCGAGGACGGGATACCACACGTGGCACCCGGGCAGGTGCCCAGCATCTGCCCGGCGCCGGTACGTCGCTGTTAGTTCGCGCGTCGTCCCTGACGGGCTATCTTCGCGCCTCTGACATGCGTGTCGCAATACCCGCACCGTGGCCGGGGTAGGGCTGCCTGGTTCCAGGACACACTCACCTACCATGGAGTTATGTCTTCACGCCAGCGACGGGTCCTGCTCGCTAAGCCTCGCGGCTACTGCGCGGGGGTTGACCGGGCTGTGCAAGCGGTCGAGATGGCACTGGACAGGTTCGGGCCCCCGGTGTATGTACGCAGGCAGATCGTACACAACACGCACGTCGTCGGCACGCTGGAGAAGCGCGGCGCGGTCTTCGTGGCCGAGGTCGACGAGGTGCCGCCCGGCGCGGTCGTGGTCTTCTCCGCGCACGGCATCGCCCCCGAGGTCCGCCTCGACGCCGAACGTCGCGGGCTGCACGCCATCGACGCGACCTGCCCGCTGGTGACCAAGGTGCACAACGAGGCGCGTCGGTTCGCGGCCAAGGATTACGACATCTTGCTGGTCGGCCACACGGGACACGAAGAGGTGGTGGGGACGGCCGGGGAGGCCCCATCCCGGGTCCGCCTGGTGGACGGGGCGGAGGGAGCCGCCGAAGTCGAGGTCAGGGACCCGTCGAAGGTGGTCTGGCTATCGCAGACGACGCTGTCGGTGGACGAGACCGTCGAGACCGTCAGCGCCCTGCGCGAGCGTTTCCCGGCGCTGCTCGATCCGCCGAGCGACGATATCTGCTACGCCACGCAGAACCGGCAGGCCGCGGTCAAGGTCATCGCCACCCAGGCCGACCTGGTGCTCGTGGTCGGCTCGCCGAACTCCTCGAACTCCGTGCGGCTGGTCGAGGTGGCCAAGGACTACGGCGCCCAGGCCGCCTACCTGGTCGACGACGCCGGCGAGATCGACGAGCGCTGGCTGGACGGCGTGACGACGGTCGGTGTGACCAGCGGGGCCTCGGTGCCGGAGGAACTGGTGACGGCGGTGCTGGACAAGCTGGCCGGCCACGGGTTCGGTGCCGTGGAGGAAGTCGAGGCCGTGGAGGAGCACATGACGTTCGCGCTCCCGCGAGAGCTCCGTACCGCCGGAGCCGCCGGACCGCGCCGGGACGGCTAACGCCGCCGGACCCGCTCCGACCGGGACGGCCAGGCGTCCCTCAGCGCTTCGCGCAGGTTGCTGAGCTGCGGTATCGCAGGTCGGCCTGGCCGGTAACCGCGGCCGAGCGCGATCGCGACGACCAGGGCGGTGCCGGTAAACAGCCAGAGCGCCGAGCTGGCCAGCGTGATCAGGATGCCCGTAGCGGCCGAGAAGGTGTCGGGCGCGGTGATCACCTGGGCCAGCACGCTCGCGGCGAAGAAGGCCAGCGGCGGGCACACCACCACCGCGCGTAGTCCGCTGACCCGCGTGTAGCACGTGACCACGCCGCAGCTCATGACGAACATCACGTCGGCGAACGTGTTCCAGCCGGTCCAGGCCGCGACCAGCAGGCTGAGGAAACAAGCCGCGAACAGCACGACGACGGCGCCGCGCCCGGTCAGCGTGATCGATCCCAGGGACTGCAGGCGGGTAGGTCCCTGCGTCCCTGTTTTCCGGCCCGGGGCCTGGGTCTGCGTCATCGAGCGGCACGCACCAGGCTGACCTCAGCCGGGCCGACCTCACCCGGGCCGACCTCGGCCGGGCCGACCTCAGCCGTGCCCAACTCGGTCGGGTTCAGCTCGGCCGGCTCGGCGGCGAGTTCGGGGGCGACGAGTTCGGGGGCGGACAGCGCCCTGGTCGTCTCCTCCACGAGCGCCGGCGCGGTGAGTTCCCCCTCGACGACACCAAGCTCGTTCAGCCGCCGGGCGGTGGGCAGCACCCGGCTCTCCAGCGAGCCGACGGCCTGGTTGTAGGTGGACACCGCCGTGGTCAGCGCGCGGCCCAGCCGGTCCACGTGCCGCCCGAGGCCCGCGATCCGCTCGTAGAGCACGCGGCCAAGGTCGAAGACGGCGCGGGCGTTGTCGGCCAGCGCCGCCTGCTGCCAGGCGTACTGCGCGGTGCGCAGCATCGTGACCAGCGTGGTGGGAGTGGCGATGTGTACCTTGCGGCTGAGCGCGTACTCGAGCAGCCCGGGGTCCCGCTCCAGCGCTGGGGCCAGGAAGGCCTCGCCCGGGATGAACAGGATCGCGAACTCCGGCGACGGGCTCAGCGCCGCCCAGTAGGCCTTGCCCGCCAGCCGGTCCACGTGTTCCCGAACGTGCCGGGCGTGAGCGTCCATCCGCGCCGCGCGCACGTCGTCGGCGTCGGCCTCGGCGGCTTCCAGGTATGCGGCGAGGGAGACCTTGGAGTCGACCACGATGTTCTTGCCGCCGGCCAGCCGCACCACCATGTCGGGGCGCAGCATGCCGTCCGGCGTGGCCACGGCGACCTGCTCGTCGAAGTCGCAGCGGGCGCTCATCCCGGCCAGTTCGACCACCCGGCGCAGCTGCAGCTCGCCCCAGCGGCCCCTGGCCTCCGGCCGGCGCAGCGCGGTGACCAGCGCCTGGGTCTGGGCGCGTAGCTGTTCCGAGCTCTGCCGCGCGATGGCGACCTGCTCGGCCAGCGCGGCGTGCGACCGGGTCCGGGCGGCGTCGGACTCGCGCAGTTGCTCCTCGACCCGGGCCAGGGTTTCCCGCAGCGGCCCGACGAGATGCTCGACCGCCGCGCGGCGGATCTCCAGTTCACTGGACGCGTTGGCGTTGGCTGCCTGCAGCCGGCCCTCGGCGACCTCGAGGAACCGCGAAGTGCTCGCGTCCAGCGCCTGCGCGGACAGCGCCTGGAACCGCTCCGCGAGCTGGCCCTCGACGAGCGCGGCGCGTTCGGCCGCGCTGCGCTCGATCATCCTGGCCCGCTCCTCGGCGGCGCGGGCCCGCTCGTCCGCGGCGCGAGCCCGGCCAGACAGGTCCGCCGCGGCGGAGGCCAGCCGGCCGCGGGCGAACAGGTATCCGATCGCTGCCCCGATGGCCATCCCGAGCAGCAGTCCGAGGAGCAACAAGACCACACCCATATGCACGCGATGATCTCACCGTAGGCGGCAAACCACGCGGCGACACGCCCGCCGCCGGCCAAACAGGGTCAGCAGCGAAGCCGCGGCGGCAGCCTGGCCCGCCGCTGCCCTGTCTTTATGCCGAACGGCCCTGGTACCCGCCCGGGTCACCTGCGTGGACAATGGGGCGATGGCAGAGAGTTCCACGGCGGCCCTGCTGGCCGGCTATCTGCACGCGGCCGGCGTGCGGCACGTCTTCGGCTATCCCGGCGAATCCGTCATCGACTTCATGGAGGCGGCCCGCCACCGGGGCATCGAGGTGGTGTCCGCGGTGCGGGAAGGCACGGCCGCCTTCATGGCCGAGGCGGCGGCGATGGTGACCGGCCTGCCCGGGGCCTGCCTGTCCACGCTGGGCCCGGGGTCGACGGCGGTGCTGAACGGCGTGGCCTCGGCGACCCTGGACCGGGTGCCGGTGCTGGCGGTCTCCGGCCAGATCGAGAGTTCCCGTGAGCAGTTCTTCACCCACCAGGTGGTCGATCACGGTCGGCTGTTCGCCCCGGTTACCAAGCTGGCGCTGCGCCTGGATCCGGCCTCGGCGGACACCGTCATCCGCAAGGCGCTGCGGACGGCCGTCGCCGAGCGGCCCGGCGCCGTCCACCTGACCGTGACCGCTGATGCCTGGCCTGTTCCCTCCGGGTCCGGCGACCAGATCAGCCTGCCCCCACTAGCCCCGGCGGCGGGATCGGTCGACGTGTACGGCGACGGCGACCCGCTGCGGGTCCTGCGCGCCGCGCGTCGCCCGGTGATCCTGGCGGGCATCGCCGCGCTCCGCTGCGCCGCGGGCCCGGACCTGCTCCGCCTCGCGGAGCTGGCCGGCCTCCCGGTGGTGGTCTCGCCGATGGCCAAGGGGGTGTTTCCCGAGGATCACCCGTACTTCGCCGGCGTGCTCGACATGGCGGGTCACCGGGTCGTCTGGGACCTGCTGGCCGGCGCCGACCTGATCCTGGCCGCGGGCTTCGACCCGGTGGAGCTGATCAGCCCCTGGTCGGTCGCCACCCCGGTCATGCACCTGGACACCACCCCGAACACCGATCAGGTCTACGCCAGCGCGCACGAGCTCGTCGGCCACGTCGGGGCCATCCTCGGCTGGATCGCGGCGCAGTGGCCGGGTGAACCGCGGTGGGCTCGCTGGGACGAGGCCAAGGTGGCGGCGCACCGGGCCCGGCTGCGGGCGGCGTGGCTGGCGGGCCGGGCCGGAGGCAGGCTCAACCCCTCCGAGGTGGTGACGATCGCCAGGGAAGCGGCCCCGGCTGACACGATCGTGACCACCGACGTCGGCTCGCACAAGATCATGGCGGGCCAGGCGTGGCAGGCCGCCGGGCCCCGCTCGGTGCTGATGACCAACGGGCTTTCTGCGATGGGGTTCGGCGTGCCCGCGGCGATCGCGGCGAAGCTCACCCGGCCGGACCGGCCGGTGATCGCCCTGGTCGGCGACGGCGGGTTCGCGATGGCCGCGACCGAGATGCGGATCGCCTCGGCCCTGGGCGTGCCGGTCACCGTGGTGGTGTTCGCCGACGGCAGCCTGAACCGGATCGAGCTGCGGCAGACGCTGATGGGCTACCCTCCGACCGCCACCCGGATGGACGGGATGGACCTGGTCGCGCTGGCCGAGGCGATGGACTGCGACGGCGTCCGGGTGGACAGCACGGCGGGCCTGGAGAAGGCGCTGGCCGGCTTCGCCGCCAGGTCCCGCCCCCTGATCGTCGAGGCGCGCATCGACACCGCCCAGTACGAGGCCCAGTTCTAAGCCGCCAGAATCACCGTTCTAGACCTCAGCATCACCGTTCTAGGCCGCCAGCATCACCGTTCTAGGCCGCCAGCATCGACATTCCGGATATTTCAGGCATTTCGCCTCGCCGGCGCCCCGGGCGAAACAGCTACGATGGAACATCGAGGTCGTGATGGCGACAACGATGGAACATCCTGGTCGTTCCCCGCGCGCACTAAACTGCGCGGGTGAGTCTGTCTATCGGCATTGTCGGCCTGCCAAACGTCGGCAAGTCCACTCTGTTCAACGCGCTGACCCGGGCCAGCGCGCTGGCCTCCAACTACCCGTTCGCCACCATCGAGCCGAACGTCGGCGTGGTCGGCGTCCCCGACCCCCGGCTGGCCGAGCTGGCCAAGCTATACGACTCCGCGCGGGTGGTGCCGGCCAGCGTCCGGTTCACCGACATCGCGGGCCTGGTCCGCGGCGCCTCGCAAGGCCAGGGGCTGGGCAACCAGTTCCTCGCCCACATCCGCGAGACCGACGCGATCTGCCAGGTGGTGCGCGTCTTCGCCGACCCGGACGTGACGCACGTGGACGGCGACGTGTCGCCGGAACGCGACATCGAGACGGTCGTCACCGAACTGATCCTGGCCGACCTGCAGACCATGGACAAGGCGCTGCCCCGGCTGGCCAAGGAGACGAAGTTTGCCAAGGACCCCGAGCGGGCGCGGACGGCCGCGGCCGCGGCCGCGGCGCAGAAGCTGCTGGACTCGGGCACCGCGCTGTCGGCCGGCGCGGCGGCCGCCGGCATCGATCTGGCCGCCCTGCGCGAGCTGCAGCTGCTGACGGCCAAGCCGTTCCTGTACGTGTTCAACATGGACGTGTCCGAACTCGGCGACGAGGACCTGCGCAAGCGCCTGTCCGCGCTCGTGGCCCCGGCCGAGGCGATCTTCCTGGACGCCAAGACCGAAGCCGACCTGGCCGAGCTGCCGGCGGACGAGGCCGCGGAGCTGCTCGCCGAGGCCGGCCTGGGCGAGCCGGGCCTGGCCCAGCTGGCGCGGGCCGGGTTCCGTGCGCTCGGCTTGCAGACCTTCCTCACCGCAGGCCCCAAGGAGACCCGGGCCTGGGAGATCCGGGCCGGGGCGACCGCACCGGAGGCGGCCGGCGTCATCCACACCGACTTCCAGCGCGGCTTCATCAAGGCCGAGGTGGTCTCGTACGGCGACCTGATCGCGGCCGGCTCGCTGCCCGCGGCCCGCGCCGCCGGCAAGGCCCGCATCGAGGGCAAGGACTACATCATGCGCGACGGCGACGTCGTCGAATTCCGCTTCAACGTGTAGCGGAGGTCCGTCACAGCGCACGTCACGGTCAAGCTGGACCGGTCACGAAATCGCATCCGGCGGCCTGCGTCATATCAGACGCATGTGGTCAGGGCAGGGTCAGGCTGAAGGCCGGAGCGGGGACGTCGGGCAGGCAACTGGCGTTCAGGTGGGCCGCGCTGGCTTGCTCGATGAAAGTCTGGGTCAGCGGCCCTGCGCAGGCCGCCCAGCTTCCCGAGTCGACGTCGTGTCCCTGGCCGGGCAGGGTGAACGCGCGGCTGTCGGGAAAGACTTTCTGCGCTCCGGCCCAGTTCCGCGGCTGCTCGATCGGGTCGGCGGCGCCGTTGAACGCCAGCAGTGGCACGTGGGACACCGTCAGCTGCTCATCGCCCACCGTGGCGGCGGACTTGGGGATCAGCGGGCAGATGTACTGCATCAGCTGGGCCGACTCCAGGTCGGTCTGGTAGGCGAAGCTGCTGCGCTGGCCCGACAGCGCGGCGGGTTGGACGGTGGCCCAGGGCTCGGCGCATTCGATCTCGAAGAGCATCATCTGGTTGACACCGCCGCCGCTGGGACCTGCCGAGACCTGGCCCGACGCTTGTAGCGCGCTGATCAGCGCGGCCAGGGCAGCAACCTTATTCCTGGCCGCGGCCAGGGTATGGACCACGACCGGTATCAGGCCCTGATCGTAGCCAAACAGCGCCTGGTACACCGCGTTGGCGAGCGCATCCTGGTCGAAGCGCTGGGTGGTCTTGGTAGGCGACTGCGCGGCCGGGATGACCCAGGGGGACTTGCCGACCGAGGCCCACAGGGCGGCCCAGTCGGCGGCCAGGTGCGGGAAGGCCTGGTGGCAGGCCGGCTGGCTCTCGCAGCGGGCGAAGACGTAATCCAGCGCCGTCTGGGAGTTCCCGGGAGCGGGGTCGTACACCCGGATGTTGAGCGGGGATCCGCTTTGCAGCGTCATCGTCCGCACCCGGCTGGGGTGACGCAGCAGGAAGACCTGCTCGACGGCCGTCCCGTAGGAGATGCCCATGAGATTGGCCTTGGCGTAATGCAGGTCACCCAGGAGCTGGTTGACGTCATCGGCATACATCGCCGTGGTGTAGAAACGCAGGTCGCCGTGCAGGTGAGCCAGGCAAGACTGGACGCCGGCCCGCAGCGGGGGCTTGTCGGCCAGGCTGCCGGGGAAGATCGGGCAGTTCAGCGGGTTCGACTCGCCGGTGCCGCGCTGCTCGATGAACACCAGGTCCCGGTGGATGTTCAGGCTCTGGAGGTCTGGCAGCTCGCTTGGGATCTCATCCACGGCCGAGTCGCCGGGGCCTCCGGCGAAATAGACCACCGGGTCCGGCGCCTTATCCGCGCTCGTGGCCGGGATGACCACGAACCTGACCGGGATCGTGCGGCCCTTGCCGGTCAGCCGGTTCTCCGGCACGATCAGCGTCCCGCACCTGGCCGCCAGGCCGCCGACGGTACACGACTTGATGCTCAGCGAGTTCACCGCCGGCGAGCTTGCGGCCGGGGTCGGCTTCCCGCCGCACGACGCCGCCGCCAGGAACAGCGCGGCGGCGATCACGACGAGCCGCGCCACGTAGCAGGCTCGCCCGCTGCGGCTCCTTCTAGTCAGCAAAGTAACGGCGCTCATGTCGCACCACCCCGGCCGTATCGCAGCCAGAATCACGGCTGGCGCCCAGGCAACCGCAGGGCCGAAGGTCACCGGCCCGAGAGGCAACGGTCCTCACCTGGGATCAGCGGTGCGCGGCACGGCGCGACGGCGACGTCGCCGAGTTCCGCTTCCAGGCAACGTCAGGTAACCAGAAGTACCAGGGCAGCGACGAGCGTAAAGCCCGCCCGGCCGCCGTCATGGTTGGCAACCGATTCTCTGGCGCGCTTCCCTGCCGGCCACCGCACGCTTGCGCGCCCCGCATTCCTTGTTCGCAGCATGCCCGCGACCCGCGACCCGCCGTACTTGTCCCGGTCGTGCCCCGGTCATGTCACCCGTGCTCGTAGACGCTGACGTGGCGCCAGCTGCTAGCGGTGTATGGTTCACCGTTCCAGCCTCCCCACCGCTCGCGCAACCGGAGGCCGGCGATGCGAGCCATGAGGTCGAACTCGGGCGCATGGGCAAGGCGCAGGCTGGGCGGCAAGCGATCCGGCCGCCTGCGGCGCGGCCGGCCGTGCCCGCCGCCCTCTTGGAGCCTGGGACCCTCGATCCGGCATGCCGCCGCGAATGGTCGTTCTGCCTACATCCGGCCGCCTTGCAGGTCGAGGCCGGGCCGCATGAAAGCGGTGGCCAGAGCCCTGGTCTGCTTCCGCCGGGCCAGGGCGATGAGCACGAACGCAGCGCACAGCGGGAGGGTCATCGCAACGGCTGCGCTGTGCAGTACTGCGGCATTGATGATGCTGGCGCCGGCCATGTCGGCGGCTAGCCCGGCGGCGGCCAGCCCCGCCAGCGGCGGGACGAGCAGTCCGATCGCTCCGGCTAGTTCAGCGGTGCCGACGAGGTAACGCAGCCACTGGCCAGCTCCGATCTGGCCGAACATCGTCACTGCGGAGTGCGCGCCCGCCAGCTTCGGAACGGCAACCAGCGCGAAGATCGCTGCCAGCATGATCTGGGCGGCCCAGAGCAGGATTTTCTTACGGCTGCCCGGCGTGGCGTTGCGGGGCTCAGTGCGGGTGGTGATCACGGCTGCCTCCTAGCGGCTTGTCCCGGGGGTACGGGTGGGCCGCGTTCGCGGCGGCTGGTATTCCAGCACCGCGAGGCGCGAGTCGAGGACCGTGGCGCTGATCAATTCGAGGCTGGCCTCGGGATAGCCGGCGAAGACGGCCTGATGGCCGGCGTGCCCGAGCACGTGCGGGAAAACTACCAGCCGGAGCCTATCCACGAGCCCTGCCGCCATCATGGACCGCACCAGGGTGATGCTGCCGATGCTGCGCAGCGGGTCACCCGGCTGCTGCTTGAGCGCGCCGATCTCCTCAGCCAGCCCGCGTGTAGCCAGCCGGGCGTTGCTCCAGGAGAGCGGCTCGGCCAGGGTGGTGGAGAACACGAGCTTGGGCAGGCTGTTCATCTGCGCGGCGAGCGGGTCAGGCGACGATGGCCAGACTCCCGCCATGAGCTCGTAGGTAACGCGGCCCATGATCATGACCTGCGGCTGGCCCAGGACATGCTGCGCGTATTCGGCAAACTGCGGGCCAAAGTGCCCGAACGTCCAGCTCTGACCCCCATCAGCGTCGGCAGCGAAGCCATCCAGCGACACGAAGATGTCCGCCGTTAGTTCTCGCATCGCGACCTCCCCGGCATCGCAGCACCTCGGCCTGTATTCCGTTATCAAACTAGACTGTCCAGTACCCTACTTCATTAGAACTAGACTGTCCAGTACTATTGCCTCGTGGTTCAGACACGCACGACTGACTCCGAGGCCTACGAGGGCGAGACCCGGTCAGCCCGCAAACGCCAGGCAATCCTCGCCGCCGCCACGACGCTGTTCCTGCGCGAGGGCTACCTGGCCACGAGCATGGACCAGATCGCTGCTCTGGCGTCGGTGTCGAAGCAGACCGTCTACAAGCAGTTCGCCGACAAGGAGAGCCTGTTCCGCGAGATGGTGACAGGCATCGTGGACGAGGCCAGCGATCCGGTTTCTGCCGAGGTGGCCAGCCTCCGCGATAGCGGCGCCCTGGAGGCGGATCTGCCAGATCTGGCGCGTCGGCTGCTCGCCCGGGTGATCCAGCCCCGTGTTCTGCAACTGCGCCGCCTGGCGATCAGCGAAGCGAACCGCTTCCCCGAACTCGGGCGCCTCTTCTACGAGCGAGGCCCCGGCCGCACGATCGCCGGGCTCGCCGCCACATTCGCCATCCTGGCCGACCGGGGAGCGCTGCGACTGGACGACCCGCAACTGGCAGCGGAGCACTTCAACTGGCTGGTCCTGTCAATCCCGCTGAACCGGGCCATGCTTGGCGGCGACGACCAGCAGCCATCCCCTGCCGACCTCGACCGCTATGCTGAGGCCGGCGCGCGGGCATTCCTCAACGCCTACCGCCCGCGCTGACCGGATCGCCAGCGAGAACAGGCCCGGCTGGGCGTCGGCGGTGACCGCCGGGGTAAGGAATCGCTCTCAGGGGTCGGTATGAGGTGGTAGGTTCCCCCGGCCAGGCCGTGCAGGACCGTGTCAGCTGTGGCTTGCGGACTGAGCCGGGTGGAATCGAGGACGTGTTTTTCGTACCCGCCGATGTCCGTGAACTGGCGGTGCAGTGAGCGGATCGGCTCGGGGTCGGTCAGCGCAGGATCAGTTCGGTTGACCGCCCGGCGGAGGGCGGTGGCCTGGTCTGGACGCAGGATCACATAGTGAAGCGGGATCCCCCGGGCGGTCGCCGCGATGCGGAACACATCGATGAACCAGGGCCCGACGATGCCGTCGCAGATCACCTGGAAGCCGCCCCGGCATGGACCAGGGGGGCAAGGCATGTCGAGCTGGAGGACGAGCCTGGTTCGGTGACCGAACACCGGCGATGTCGTCGAGGTACGTCTTGACGTTCAGGGTGCGCGTTCCGGCTGGCCGTCGTGTTATAACCGCTGGTCAGTCCTTGAACAGGCCGTCATCTCCGGTGCTGCGGTACGACGAGGCGCTGTCCGGCCTCTGGCGGCTGAAGCGTTACCGCCACGCCCTGCGGCTGATAATCCGTGCTGTCCATTGACAAAATCATATCTGAGTTCGATCATTATAAGATCAACCGACAGATCGACGAGCATGAGTGCTAACAGACTTCGGTGGCTGGCGACGGTCAGGTTGATGCAGCGATGGTGGCATTCCGGCTGGCAAGAGCTCACCCAGGCGCGGCGCCTGGTGGTCGAAGGCGGAGCCCGAGCCCATGGCGTGGCCGTAAGCACCTCTTAATGCTCAAGGACGGCTAACGACGACCCATGGTGCGTTTTCCCAGATCAAGTACCCAAAGGGCCGCTCGCCCACGGCGGCGTCCGCCCTGGGCGGGCACAGCGTGCGTTCCGTTCCAACGCGCCGCGCACCGAGTCCATCCTGGTGGGCGGCCACGCCTCAGAAGTGCCATGAGCTGCGGTGACGTCGATGTCCGGCCTCATCGTAGATCTCGGGGCCACCTCGTCGAGGCGAGTGGGTACGGCGCCTTGGCGGTCGCACACGTTCCGAATTCGACTGAACCCTCTACGTGTCTGACACGTATCAGGATTGCTGGCCGGTTTGTCCAGACGAATGATCCGGTGATCGTTTGTATCCGGTTTCGGTTCCGTGTCGAGGCTTCATGGTCCACAATGGACCGCGAGGCGAGCACGAGAAGGACGGCCGCGCCGGACCCTGCTGGTGCGGAAACGTGCGGAGGTGTGATGGTTCGCGTGCCAAAGTCCGGTGACGGAGCGCGTTCGCCTGTGTACTATCTCGACTCGGCGGGGCTGGTCCCGCCACGGCCCCGGGCCCGGGAGCTGTACAGCGAGATGGATCCGCCGGGCGTGAGCATGCTGGCCGATGGCTCGCTGGCGGCTGATCCGGGGATCGGCGGCGGCTGGCGGGGTGCGGGTTCTGGCTCAGGTGGCCGATGGCTGCTCTGGCCGCTGCGGGTGGTGCTGTGGACGGTCCTGCTGGTGATCGCGTTCCGCGGCATCACCGCGATCGTCTTCAACACCGCTTCCGTCCCCGCGGGCGGCGGAACCGGGCCGCGGAGCGCGGCCGGCGGGCAGTTCCCCGCTAGCCTGGCCGAGGCCTACGCGGCCGAGTTCGGCCGGGTGTACCTCAGCTTCAGCCCGCAGAATCAGGGCCCGCGGGAGCAGGCCCTGGCGGCCTTCGTGCCGGCCGGCGTGCTGGCGGCCAACCCGAACCTGGGCTGGAACGGCACCGGTCAGCTCAACCTGCAGGCGGAGCAGGTCGCGGGCATCACCGTGCGGGATCCGCAGCATGCCGTCGTGACGCTGCTCGCCCTGGTCAATGGCCAGCTGATCCAGCTGGGCGTGCCGGTAGCCGCTTCGGCCGGCGGCGTCGTGGTCTCCGGTGAGCCTGCCTGGCTGTCCGCGCCGCCGCAGATTTCGCCGCCGCCGGCTCCTGCCCCGCCGAGTTCGGATCCGGTGGCCCAAAGCCAGCTGATGAATGAACTGCCGGCCTTTTTCCAGGCCTACGCCAGCAGCGACAGTGCCACGCTGAACCGGTTCGCAGTTCGCGGCACATCGCTGACCGGGCTAGGCGGCGCGGTGACCTTTGACTCGATCGGCGCGCTTGTCGTGCCGCGAGGCGGCGCGACCAGGCAGATAACGGTGACCGTGATATGGCAGCTCCCCGATCAGGCCGCGGCTTCTGCAAATCTGGGGATAGCATCGAAACTCGAAGTGACATATGGTATGTCGGTTGTCGACCTGCATAGCGGGAAATGGTATGTAAAAGGGATTGGAGCGTCGACTGAGGCGGTGGGTGCCCGATGACCAGGACAGGGCCTACCGACGTCGTCATGCCCGCTTACCATCGCACCGTGCCCGGCTGGCCGGTCCCCGCCCGCCCTGGCTCGCACGAACCGGGCTCCGGCTGGGCCGACTGCCGTGAGTCGCTCGTCGCCGGGACTGTCCTCCCCGGTTCGGCTTCCCTCAAACCTGCCCATCCCCGGTTCGCCGGCCGGTCTGGTCGGCTCCGGCCGTCCTGCCCGCCGCGGCCTCAGCGCGCCCAGACGGCACGCCCCCCGCACCCGCCGTGTCCGCGTCAGCCCGCGCTGGCACATCCCACTTACTCCAACCTGCTCGAGCGGCATACGACATCAATCTGTGGATGGTCATTTGATCCCGGAAGGGACATTTTATGTATATTCACCTCACCGCCGCGATGGCTCCAGTGGCCTTGAGTACGCAGGGTCTCGTGACGTACCTGCAGGGTCTGTTCGGGCCATTGTTCCTGGGTATCGTCGGGATCGTAGCGATCTTCTTCCTCTTCACTCGTGAGATCACCCGATTCGTGCAGTTCATGGTGCTTGCCGTGGCCATTGCAGTCGTCTTCTACACGCCAAGTATCGTGCAGACGCTCGCCACCGGCATAGCGAACGCGCTCGGAGTCCACTGATCCTGAGTCAGGAAGAAGGGGCGCGCTACTAGTGGATCTTCCCACTTATACGAATATCTGGCGAATCGAAAAGCGGCTATACAAGCTATACGATTTTCGGCTGCCAGCACCTCTGCCGATCACCTGGATCGGCGTCTTTACCGCGATTACTGTTCCTTATGTTGTGTTCCTCATCGCTGTCGGATTGCCGTTTAACCACACCTTGGTATGGCTTTACGTACTTCCTCCCGGAGTGCTCACCTGGCTGTGCACGAGGCCGGTCATTGAAAGCAAGCGGTTGCCTGAGCTGGTGAGTTCGCAGCTCAGGTACGTCGCCGAACCGCGGACCTGGTGCCGGATGGCCCCGTTCGCGGAGAAGGATGAAATCCTGGTGAGCGCCCGGGTGTGGCACCGGCATCCGCCCAAGGCCCGGCCCAAGAAGGCGAAGAGTTCCACGGCCAAAGCCCAGTCGGTTGCGCCTGTCCTGCAGGTGCCCGCGGAGGAGTCGCCCCAGGCCTTGGTGCATCCGGTTGCCGGGCGGCCGGTCGCCCGGCCGCCGGCCTCAGCGCAGCAGCCGGCCTCGCCACCGGTCGTGTCACCGTCAGCTGGGCCGACGGCACCACCAGCGCCGGCGCAGGTGCCCGTACCTGAACGGGCACCGGCTCACCGAACGCCGAAACGGGCCAAGCCGCAACCGGATGCCGAGCCTTCGTGGTCCCCGTGGCCGCGCAGATCTGAGCCGGACACCGCGGCGACTGGCTCCGCCGCCAAACCGGGGCCTGAACCACGCCATCGTCCAGCGTGGATGATCTCGCCGCATCCTTTGGGACCGCCGGGTGTCAGGGCGCTTGAGGTCGCGCACGATTCCGATCCCGGCGTCCGCGGCCTGAGCGAACCGCACGCCCCGGCGTCCTGGCCGTCACCCGACGCTAGCCTGTTGCCGCTGCTCCGCCCGACCCCGGAACCGAGCCCGTTCCCCGAGGCCGGCCCGTTCCCCGAGACTGGCCCGTTCCCAGGAGCCAGCCCCGCACCCGAATCGAGCGCCGGTCACGGACCGGCGCCAGCGACCAGCCCAGAACCGGCGGCAGGCACAGAGCCAGCGACCAGCCCAGAGTACGGTGCTCCGCCCCGCTCGGAACCCGCCACCGGTCCTGCACGCAGGCTTCGCTCCGGGCTGGTGGCCGGCCTAGCCCGGTTGCCCGGTCGTGCCGCTGGCTCCGCCGCTCCTGCTTCGCCAGCGGCGGCCTCGCCGGACGAGGCGGGCCCCCAGGAAACACTCGCGTCGCCTCAGGTGCCCGTGACGACGGCCAAGCCCGAGGCGCGCTGGATGCTCCGCCTTCAGTCCCGCCCGGCCGCCGCACCCGTACTGGACCAGCCCGGGTTGGCCCCGCCGCTATCGGCCCCGCCGGCGCCACCGGCGGCATCCCCGCCGCCGGTGCCGTTCGCGTCCGCTTCGGTACCCGCCGATACCGAAGAGCTTGCCGCGGCCGCTGTCCCCGCGCCGACAGCACCCGCGTCGTCCGCGCCTGCCCCGCCGGCTGCTGTGCCCTGGCCAGCAGAGACCCTGCCGCAGACGCGGGAATCCGCGCCAGAGCCGCCCGCCTCACCCGCAGCGGCCGCCACTGAGCTCGCGGCCCCTGATGCGCTCGCCCCCGAGACTGGCACCCCCGAATCGGTGTCTCCCGCGCCAGAGCCAGCGGACCCCGCGCCAGCACCAGCGGAGCACATGCCCGCGTCCCAGCCGCCAGCACCCGCCCCTGCGGTGTCCGCCCCGGCTGCGCCGACCACCCCTCCGCGGGCCGCGCCTGCCCCGCCGGCCGCGCCTGCGCCGGTGGCGGCCAGGTTCGTCAGCGTGGAGCGGGAGCGGCCGCTGCCGTCCATCGAGCGGGCGCTCAGCGGCCCGGGCAGTCGCGGTGAGGTGAGCTGGCGGCGCCAGGTGAAGGTGGTCGCCGGCGGCCAGGGACCGGGTAAGCGGGACCCGGAGACGCTGGATCGCGACCGGGCCAGGCTGCCGCTGGCCGGTCCGCGCCGGATTGCCGTCCTCGGCTGCACCAGGGGCGCAGGACAGACCGTCACCGCCCTGATGACCGGCCACATCCTGGCTGCGGTGCGCGGTGTAGCCGTGGCGGCGCTCGACCTGAATCCGGGAGCGACTTCGCTGGCCGCCCGCCACACGCCGGCCGCGTCCGTGCAGGCACTGCTGACGGGCCAGGAGCCGAGCTTGCAGGCCGGTCACGGTGCGGGAGCCAGGTTCGACGTGATCGCAGACCTGCCGGAAAACGGCCACGCCCTCGGCGGAAACGACTTCCAGCGGCTGGCCGATCTGCTGGCCGAACGGTACCCGCTGACCCTGGTCGATCCGGCGCCGTCCGGTCTCACCCGGGTGCTCATCGCTGCGGACCAGCTGGTGCTGGTCGCCCCGGCGAGCCCGGACGCGGCGACCTCGCTGGCCAACACCCAGCAATGGCTCGGCGCGCACGGCTACGGCGAGCTGGTCAGCCGCGCCGTGACGGTGGTCAACGGGGTGAGCAGGCGGACGATGCAGGATGTGCTCCGGGCCGAATCCGTGGCCAGGGGCCGCTGCCGGGCCATCGTCCGGGTGCCGTGGGATGATCTTCTGTCCGTACGTCCCGGGTCGTCCTCGCCCCCGCATGTTCAGACGGCCCCGCACGTTCCTACGGCACTGCATCCGCAGACCAGGCTGGCCTACACGGCCCTGGCCGGCGTGCTCGTGGCTGGCATGGCCGCGGACCTGAGCAGCCCCGTTCCCGGAAGGAATCCTGGTGACCACTCGGACTAAAGGGGCTAAGGGATCCCGGGGCCGCACCCGGCTCAGCATCAGGTACTTCGACGACCGGGTCCTGCTCACCGACACCCACGCCTGGGCCTACTACCGGATTCCCTCGGTGTCGTATGAGTTCACCACCCCGGAGGAGCGGGAGGCGCTGGCGACCAACATCACCGTCGCGCTGGCCGCGATCAGGATGGCCGACGCTGAAGTCCACCTGCGCATCGCGCACCGCTCCTACCCGGCGCACGCGTGGGCGACCGGCCTGGACGCGACCTCGGACGGAGGGCCGGGCTGGCGGGAGTACCTGGAGCAGACGTACCAGCACGTCTGGACGAAGGATTTCTGGGCCAAGGAGATCTACCTCGGGGTCCGGCTCGGCCAGCGCGGCGTGCGAGCGCAGTTGTCGGGCGGCGTGATTTCCCAGTTCCGCGGCGTGTATGCCCGCGGCGAGAAAGGGCTCGGCCTGGATGACGAGGCGGTCGGCCCGGCGGAGATCACCAAGTGGACGGATTCAGCCGAACGGCTGGGCCGGGCGCTGAACGCGAGCGCGCTAGCCGCCAGGCACGCGACGTCCGGTGAGATCGCCTGGCTGATCCAGCACACGCTCATGCAGACGGCGGGGGAGCCGTTGCCGTCCGCGACCAAGCGCCGGCGATGGGGCGTCGGGGAGATCGACACCCTCTTCGAGGGGCAGATCCACAACGGGCGGACCCTGCTGTGCCTGGAGCACATGTCGGGTGAGTCGTACGCCGCCTTCATCTCATTCGCCCGTTTTCCCGACGTGATGTCGTTCCCGGACGGGGAGCCCTGGCTGCATTTCGCCGATTCGCTGCCGTTCCCGGTCGAGATCAGCTCCCGGATGAAGCTCATTCCGCCGGCGAAGGCGAGCAAAGACGTCAGCCGCCGGCTGGCGCACGCCCGTGACATGGACGCGCACATCCGGGAGGCGGGCGCGGAGGCGCCAATCGCGCTGGCCGAGCAGATCGCCGCGGCCAGAATGCTCGAGCACGGCATTACGAAGGAACGGCTGCCGTTTGTCTATGGCTGGCACCGCCTGATCGTCTCGGCCCCGACGAGAGATCTGTGCGTCCGCCGGGTGGAGGCGGTCGTCGAGCATTACCGCGATATCGGGATCGACGTGGTGAACTCCACCGGTGATCAGTTCTCGCTGTTGTGCGAGGCGCTGCCTGGCGAGCGGATCAGGCTGAATTCTTATGTGCAGCGGCAGCCGCTTTACACGATCGCCGGCGGAATGCCGACCGCGACGGTGGGACTGGGCGACCGGATAGACACTGGCGGGGTCGGCTGGATCGGGCCGTATATCGGTGAGACGCTGGGCCGGGCCCGCTCCATCGTGCATTTCGACCCGCTGGTCGCGGCCGCCAGGAACCGGCCGACCGCAGTGGCCATCACCGGCGAGCCGGGCGGCGGGAAGACGACGCTGGCCATGCTGCTGATCTACCAGCTGGCTTTGCGCGGCGCGACGGTCGCGGTGATCGACCCGAAGGGCGACGCGGAATCCCTGGTCGAATACCTCACCAGGCAGGGTCGCAGGGCCCGCGTCCTGCCGCTGGGCTCGGCGGCTCCGGGACTGCTCGATCCGTTCTCGTTCGGTGTGGATCTGTCTGAGAAGCGGACGATGGCGACTGAGACGCTGCGGCTGCTGCTGCCGCGGATGAGCGAGGAGCGGGAGTCCGCGATGATCCAGGCGGTCGGCGCGGTGGCCGGGAGCGAGCGGCCCAGCCTGGGCAAGGTCGTCAAGCACCTGGAGGAAGCGGAGGATCCGGCGTGGAAGAACACCGGCGCGGTGATGCGGTCGATCTCGGAGATGCGCCTGGCCCGGCTGTGCTTCGCCCCGTCGGTGGGCCAGCAGATCGACGCGGAGGGCTGGACCACGGTCTTCACGCTGGCCGGCCTGACGCTGCCGGATACCAACACCAGCCGGGATGACTACTCCTATGAGCAGCGGCTGTCGGTGGCGCTGCTGTACCTGGTCTCCCAGTTCGCCCGCAAGCTGCTCAACGGCATCGACCGGGCCGCGCCCAAGGCCATCTTCCTGGACGAGGCGTGGGCGATCACCTCGACTCCCGAGGGCGCCAAGCTGGTGCCCGAGGTGTCACGGATGGGCCGGTCAAGGAACACCGCGCTGATCCTGGTCTCGCAGAACGCCGGTGACCTGCTGAACGAGCAGGTGACCAACTGCCTGTCCGGGGTGTTCGCGTTCCGCTCGACCGAGCGCGGGGAAGTGGCGAACGTCATGTCGCTGCTCGGGGTCGCGCCCTCGGACGAGCACAAGGCCGTGCTCCGCTCGCTCGGCAACGGCGAGTGCATCTACCGGGACCTGGACGACCGGGCCGGGCGGATCGGGATCGACCTGGTCTCCGACGAGCTGAGGGACTGGATCGACACCAACCCAACCCGGGCCAGGCGCAGCGAGCCTGACCCGGCTACCACACGCAGGGAACCCAATGCGGACGCGCCCCCGCCGGGCGAAGGCATCTCGGCGGTCAGCACGTCTGCGGCCAGCACGCGATCGGCGCAAGCGCCGTCGTAACCGCAGAACCAGGAGCTCCCTAAAGATGCCTACCTCGCCAGCCTCGCCCGAACCTGCCAGATTCCCGGGATCTTCGGGATCTTCGGGACGAGACCGCGCTGACTCCTCCTCACCCGGCCGCCGCATCTCGCGCTGGCTTATCCGGGTGCTGCTGCTCGTCGTGGCCGGGCTCGCGATCTCCACCCCCGCGCTGGCGGCAACCACCGCGACCACCGCGACCAGCGCGACCGCTGCGACCAGCGCGACCGCTGCGACCACCGCGACCAGCGCGCCCCATGCCGCCCGCGCCGCCGCCTCCCCGCAGACGCTGACCGCCAACCTCACCCCGGCCGCGTCCCAAGAACCGGGCGGGGTGTGCCAGGTGCCGGGCATCGGGGACATCGGCGGCCTGGTCGGGCTGTGCTCGTCGGGCTCGAGCGGGATCGTCGGCGACCTGAACAACATCTGCGAGCCGTCGCTGCCGCAGCCCGAGCAGGCCACCGGCGGCATCGACGCGATGATCGAGCCGCCGGCCGCGTCGGCCGGCGGGAAGACGCTGTACGACAACTACGGGATCGCCGGCCAGTTCTGGGCCGCCCATGGCCTGCAGTGTTCCGACATGACCTCGCTGATCGGCAACAACGTCGCCGGGATGGTCTTCGACGCGGCCAAATCGGTGGACCGGGTGACGATCACCGTCTACCAGTCGGCGGCGGGGAACAACATCTTGACCTGGCTGCAGAACGCCGTCGACCGGCTGATCAGCGCGCTCGGCAACGCCATCTACTTCCCCTACCTGGCGCCGGTGGTCATCATCGGCGCGATCTGGCTGGCCTGGCAGGGGCTGATCCGCAAGCGGGCCACCCGCACCATCGAGGGCACGCTGTGGATGGTGGTGGCCTGCGTGGCCGCCATCGCGCTGATCGGCAAGCCCGCCGACTTCACCGGCATCGGGACCACCGTCTCCAACGGCACCACGCAGGTCCTCAACACCGCGTTCTCCAAGCTGCCCACCCCGGCCGGGAGCAACTGCCTGCCGGTGCAGGCGGGCGACCCGCAGAGCGTCACCAGCAACTTCGCCTTCACCTCGGGTAACGGGCTGGTGGACGAGAACGCCAACGAGCTGTGGTCGGTCCTGGTGTGCAAGCCGTGGCTGTGGGGAGAGCTCGGCACCACCACCTACACCACGAGCGGCCCGGGCACGGTGGTGAACACCTACGGCAGGCAGCTGCTGTGGTCGCAGGCGATCGCGGCCAACGAGACCCCGACCGCCGCGCTGGTCCAGGCCAAGCAGGACACCTACACCGGCATCGCGACCTCCCTGCAGCAGAACGACCCGGCCGTCTACTCCCTGTTCCAGGGCAACCAGTGGACCACCCGGCTGCAGATCGCGTTCGCCGCGATGTTCGCCGCGCTGGTGGCCGGCCTGCTCATCTTGCTGATCGCGCTGACGCTGATCGTGCTCAAGCTGGGCTTCCTGCTGCTGCTGGTGGCCGGGCCGTTCTTCCTGATCGTCGGGATCCATCCCGGGTTCGGCCGGGTCATCGCCATTCGCTGGTTCGAGATGCTCGTCGGCGTCCTGATGAAACAGGTGGCGATCGCGATCGTGCTGAGCGTGCTGCTGTACTGCTACTCCCTCATCATGGGGACATCGGACCTGGTCCTGCCCTGGGCGCTGAAGATCCTGATGATCACGCTGGTCACGGTGGCGGTGTTCATCTACCGCAAGCCCTTCAGCCACCTGTTCTCCGCCGTCGGCTACGGCACGCTCGGCTCGACCGAGCGGGCCGAGTACAGCCTGCGCGAGGCGGGTTCCACCTTCCGCCGGTCCACGCTGGACGCCGCGACCGCGGCCGTCCCCGCGGTGGCGGGCTACCGGGCCGCCCGGTGGTCGCGCCGGAACCCCGGTCAGGCGGACGTGATCGCGGCGGGCTCGGCGGCCGGCGTGGCCGCGGGCACCGCGGCGCCGGCCGATGCCGCGGCGGGTGCCGCCGCGGCGGCCGGGACCGGCGATTCCTACGCGTCGCGGCTCCGGCCGGACGCGCCGCCGCCCGCCGACGGGGACGGGGACGGGACCGGCGAGGTGAGCTCGGCCTCCCGCCGGGTCGTCACCGGGGTCAGCGGGTCCAGCTCGGCGCGGGCCAGGAACGTGGCCGAGGCCGACAGCGGCGGCACGCGGGTCGCCCCGCCCCTTGACCTGCCCCCGCGGGCAGGCAGCGGGCCGAACGGGTCGAACGGGTCGGCAGCCGCGGCCGGGTCGGCCTCCGGCTGGTCTCGCGGCTCCGGACGCTCGGCGGGCACGGGAACCGGCACAGGAACCGGCACCGGCACGGGCGCCGGCACCGGCGCCGGCCCGCGGCCCCGGGCCGCGTCTCCCGTCTCCCCGGCATCGTCGGGCACGGTCAGGAGCCAGGCGCGTTCGGGTAACCGGGGCTCCGCACCGCCCATCACCGGCGGCGGTTCCGGCCACGGCAGCGGGTCCAACGGATCCGGCCCGGCCTGGCCGGCCAGCGGATGGCCCGCCGCGGGCGGCCGGCCGGTGAGAGCCCGATCAGGCGCCGCGCCGCGGCCGACTCCGCCGCCCGCCGAGCCCGCCGACTCCGGCGGCAAGCCGTCGTCCAACGGTCATGGCCAGGACGAACCGCCGGCCATGCCGTTCTGGCTGCGTCCGATACGGCGGGACAAGTAAGGCCGCGGCACCGTGGATCTCAGTCCCGGCCAGCAGAAGGCCGTCTTCGTCCTGGTCGTCGTGGTGCTGGCCGCGCTCGGCTACTGGCTCATCCTGCCCAAGATCACCCACTCGCACGGGTCCGCCCAGGCGGCGGCCTCCTCGCCCGCGCCGTCGGCGGCCGGCTCGGTCCCGGCGTCCGGAGTTCCCCAGGGAGCCGCGCCGGCTCCGTCGACGGCGTCACCGGCCGCGAGCGGGGCCGTGAACATCTACTCCTGGCTGCCGTTCACCCAGCAGGGCCTGGCCGCTGCCGCCGCGGTGACGGTGAAGTTCGGCGCCGACTACAACACCTACTCCTACACCGAGGACGCGGCCGCTTACGTCGGCACGATGAACGGCCTGATCACCGGGCAGCTGGCCACCACGCTGCAGGGCCTGTACTCCACTCCGGGGGTGGCCAAGGTCAGGAACAGCCAGAAACAGGTGTCCACCGGGACCGCGGTGATCGACTCGCTGCGCTCCTTCGGCCCTTCCAGCCTGACGTTCGTCGTCACCGCGGGGCAGCACCTGGTCACCTCGCAGGGCACCACCAACGGCAGCGCGCAGTATGCCATCACCGTCACCGGCTCGGGCACCAGCTGGCAAGTCAATGACATCGAGCTGTCCACGGTGGGCCAGTCATGACGAACAGGCTGATCATCCGGACCGAGACGCAGACAAAACCGGGGACGGTCAGGGAGCAGCGGGCGCCGCGGATCCTCGTGCTCGGCATTATCGGGCTCGTGGGCGTCGTCGGGCTCGGCCTGCTGGCCGTGCCCATCCTGATCGGGACGAACGCGTTCTTCGCGGCGAGCGCCGGCTGCTCGGGGCAGCAGACCGGCACGGCCGGGCAGCCGGCCGGCAGCACCAAGGCCAAGTCGATCCCGGCCAACTACCTGTACTGGTACAAAAAGGTCGGGCAGCAGTATGGCGTGCCGTGGACGATCCTGGCCGGCATCGGGACGGTGGAAAGCGACAACGGCCAGACCACCCTGCCCGGCGTGCACAGCGGGCAGAACGGCTTCGGCGCGGCCGGGCCGATGCAGATCGGAATCGGCGGCGCGGCCGGCGATGCCTGGGGCGGCGCGGCGATCCACCCGGCCAGCCAGGTGGTCACCGGCGTTGCCGCCGACGAGGACGGCGACGGGGTCGCGAACGTCTACGACCCCGCCGACGCGATCGCGGGTACGGCTAAGTACCTGCTCGAGTTCCAAGTGCAGACCGACCCGTCGGCGGCGATCTTCGCCTACAACCACCTGCAGTCCTACGTGCAGAGCGTGCTGTACTACGCGGCCCAGTACGCGGGCGGCAACTTCTCCCTGGTGTCCGCGGTGATGCCGTCGGGCAGTTCGGTGGCCGGCTGCGCCCAGACGACCGGGGGCGTGCCCGCCGTCCAGGCGCCGACCCAGGCCGTGGCCACCGCCATCTCGTTTGCGGAGCAGCAACTCGGCAAGCCCTACCAGTGGGGCGGCACCGGGCCAGACGCCTTCGACTGCTCCGGCCTGGTGATGATGGCCTACCGGGCGGCCGGGATCGACATCGAACGGACCTCGCAGGCGCAGTGGGCATCCGAACAGCGAGTGCCTGCCTCCCAGGTCCAGCCGGGTGACCTGGTGTTCTTCGCCGGCTCGGACGGCACCACCACGGATCCGGGGCACGTCGGCCTGGTGATCGGGAACGGGAAGATGATCGAGGCGTACGCCACGGGCTTCCCGATCCGGGTGGCCAGCTACCTCAACCGCGGGGCGATCGGCTTCACCCAACCCTGGGCCCAGGCCGGAACCAGTCCCGCCGCGTCGACCGCACCGTCGACGGCCGGCATGCCAACCCCGGGCACCGCGATCTCTCCCTCTTCACGAGCCTCTGGCTGACCCGCGGACCGTAAGACCCGCTCTACCGCACGGACAGGAAGATGAAGCAGCCGGCGCCGGCCACCAGGCAGTAGATGGCGAACGGCGTCAGCGTGCGCGCGGGGTTGCTGAAGTAGCGGACCAGGAACCTGAGCGCGAGGTAGGCGCCGACGAAGGACAGCGCGCTGCCGAACAGCACCTGTCCCCGGATCCCGGCCCCCAGCGGCCCGGTCAGGTCGGGGATCTTCAGCACGCCGGCCGCCAGGATGACCGGAGCCGACAGCAGGAACGAGAAACGCGCGGCATCCTGCCGGGACAGGCCGCGGAACATGCCGCTGACCATGACGATGCCGTCCCGGCTGATGCCCGGCATCAGCGCCAGGATCTGCACCGCGCCGAGCCAGAAGGCGTTCATGAAGCCGACGCCGACCAGCCTGCGGTCAGCCTGCACCGCTAGGCTCGCCTGCTCCTGCTTGAACGCCCGCTGCCCGGAGGAGTGTCGGCCGCCGCCGCCGATCGGGCCGTGCCCGCCCGCGCCGACGGTGGCCCGCTGCCGCTCGGACGTCATCTGCACGTCAAAGGCCACCTGCTCCGACTCGGCGGCGGCACCGCGCCGCCGCGCCCGCTCGCCGGCCAGCAGAATCAGCCCGTTCACGAACAGGAACGACGAGGTGAGGAGCGGCCTGCTGAAGATGGTGCGGAACGTGTGCTCGAGCGCGAGCCCGGCGAGGCCGACCGGGATCGTGGCCAGGATGATCATCCAGGCGAGCGTCTGGTCGGTGCCCTGCGGCTCGAACCGCCTGGTGCCCGGCTCGGGCGCGATGACGTGCCGGAGCGAGGCGAAGAAGGCCCCGATGATCCGCAGCCAGTCCCGCCAGAAGAAGATGATCATGGCGAGGGCCGTCGCGACGTGCAGTCCGACGATGTACGCCAGGTACGGCGACTCGGCCTTGGAGACGTCTAGGTCCTGCGCCCACTGCCCGCCGATGACGGCCGGGACGAGCACGGCATGGCCCAGGCTGGATATCGGGAAAAGTTCGGTGATGCCCTGAAGAAGCCCGATGACCCCGGCTTCTGCGTACGTCAGATGCGACATGCCAGCCCTTCGCTCCCCGCTCCACAACCCAGCTCAAAAGATCATTAATTAATACCGAACGGACCGTGGTGCGAACTCCACGGGCACGCTCGTGCCAGCCCAGGCGAGCGCAGCGGGTAAACACCCGCCCGGCCACCAGTTAGCGTAGCCGGGCATCCGGCTCGCTCCACGCGGTTTCATGCTGTCTTCATCCACCGGACGCCGCTTCCCGGCATCCGTCATGATCATGTGCCAGAAGCTGCCGGAAGTGACGCCTTCTTACACATGATCAGGGAAACCTGACGTTGATACAGGATCGGCGGAAGCTGGCGTCAGGCCTTGCCGGGGACCTTGGGGGTGTCCTTGGCGGTCCGGCGGCTGATCTTGGAGCCGAGCCAGACCAGCGGGTCGTACTTGCGGCCGGCCACCCGTTCCTTCATCGGGATCAGCGCGTTGTCGGTGATCTTGATGTGTTCCGGGCACACCTCGGTGCAGCACTTGGTGATGTTGCAGTAGCCGAGCCCGAAGTCGTCCTGGGCGATCTCACGCCGGTCGGCGGTGTCGGCCGGGTGCATCTCGAGCTCGGCGACCCGCATCAGGAACCGGGGCCCGGCGAAGGCGTGCTCGTTTTCCGTGTGGTCACGGATCACATGGCAGGTGTTCTGGCACAGGAAGCACTCAATGCACTTGCGGAACTCCTGCGACCGGTTCACGTCGACCTGCTGCATCCGGAACTCGCCCGGCTTCACTGACGGCGGCGGGGTGAACGACGGGATCTCCCGGGCCTTCGCGTAGTTGAACGAGACGTCGGTGACCAGGTCCCTGATCACCGGGAAGGTCCGCAGCGGCGTGATGGTCAGCGTCTCGTCCGGCGTGAAGACCGACATCCGGGTCATGCAGGCCAGCCGCGGCCGGCCGTTGATCTCCATCGAGCACGACCCGCACTTGCCCGCCTTGCAGTTCCACCGGATGGCCAGGTCGCCGGCCTGGGTCGCCTGCAGCCGGTGCAGCACGTCCAGGACGACTTCACCCTCGTTGACCTCGACCGAGAAGTCTTCGAGCGCGCCGGCGCCCGCGTCCCCGCGCCACACCCGCAGCGCAGCCTTGTAGCCCATCAGTGGTTCCCCTCTGCGGAGCTGTCAGCCGGACCAGGCAGGCCGGCCAGCTCGTCCTCGGTCATGTACTTCTTCAACTCGCCCACGTCGAACAGCTCGAGCAGGTCCGTCCGCATGGGCACCATCGGCTGCCGCCGCAGCGCCACGGTGCCGTCGGCGTCCAGCGAGCAGATCAGGTTCACCTTGCGCCATTCCGGCGACATGCCCGGGTAGTCGTCCCTGGTGTGACCGCCGCGCGACTCCTGCCGTTCCAGCGCGGCCTGCGCCACGCACTCCGCAATCAGCAAGATGTTGCGCAGGTCGAGAGCCAGGTGCCACCCCGGGTTGTAGGCACTGCCGCCCGGCGCGCTGACCTTTGCGGCGCGTTCGTGCAGTTTCTCCAGTTCCTTGAGGGCGGTCTTGATCTCGTCCTCGCGGCGGATGATGCCGACCAGGTCGCTCATCGTCTGCTGGACCTCGGCGTGGACCGTGTACGGGTTCTCGCCGCCGACTCGCTGCAGCGGGGCGAGCGCCTCGGCCTGCGCCTCGGCCAGCGCCGCCGCCGAGATCGCCGGCCGCGCCTGGAGGGCGTCGAGGTAATCCGCAGCGCCTTCGCCCGCCCGCCGGCCGAACACGAGCAGGTCCGACAGCGAGTTGCCGCCTAGCCGGTTGGAGCCGTGCATGCCGCCGGAGACTTCGCCGGCCGCGAACAGCCCCGGCACGAGCGCCTCGCCGGAATCCGGGTCCACCTCGACTCCGCCCATCACGTAGTGCTGGGCCGGGCCGACCTCCATCGGCTCCTTGGTGATGTCGACATCGGCCAGTTCCTTGAACTGGTGGTACATGGACGGCAGCTTGCGCAGGATCTCCTCGGCCGGCCGCCGGGACGCGATGTCGAGGAACACGCCGCCGTGCGGTGACCCGCGACCCGCCTTGACCTCGGCCCTGATCGACCGGGCCACCTCGTCCCGGGGCAGCAGTTCGGGCGGGCGCCGGTTATTGGCCTGGTCGTTGTACCAGCGGTCGGCCTCCTCCTCGGTCTCCGCGTACATCGGCCGGAACACGTCAGGCACGTAGTTGAACATGAACCGCTTGCCCTCGGAGTTCCGCAGCACCCCGCCGTCGCCGCGCACCGACTCGGTGACCAGCAGGCCGGCCACCGACAGCGGCCAGACCATATGCGTCGGGTGGAACTGCACGAACTCCATGTTCAGCAGGGTCGCCCCGGCCAGCAGCGCGAGCGCGTGGCCGTCCCCGGTGTACTCCCAGGAGTTGGAGGAGACCTTGAACGTCTTCCCGATGCCGCCGGTCGCGAGCACGACCGCCGGCGCCTCGAACAGGACAAATCGTCCCGTATCACGGAAATATCCGAAGGCCCCGGCGATACGCCCCCCGTCGCCAGCACCGCCGTCCTTCATCAGGCGGATGATCGTGGTCTCGGCGTAGACCTTGATCATCGCCTCCGGGTCGCCCAGGTTGACCGCGTCTTCCTGCTGCAAGGCGACGATCTTCTGCTGCAGAGTGCGGATCATCTCCAGGCCGGTCCGGTCGCCGACGTGCGCCAGCCGCGGGTACTCGTGCCCGCCGAAGTTCCGCTGGCTGATCTTCCCGTCGGGGGTCCGGTCGAACAGCGCGCCCCACGCCTCGAGTTCCCAGACCCGGTCCGGGGCCTCCTTGGCGTGCAGTTCGGCCATCCGCCAGTTGTTCAGGAACTTGCCGCCGCGCATGGTGTCGCGGAAGTGCACCTGCCAGTTGTCGTTCGGGTTCACGTTGCCCATGGCGGCCGCGCAGCCGCCTTCGGCCATGACCGTGTGCGCCTTGCCGAACAGGGACTTGGAGATGATCGCGGTCTTCTTGCCGTGCAGCCGTGCCTCGATGGCCGCACGCAATCCCGAGCCGCCGGCGCCGACGACCACCACGTCATAAGAGAAGCGGTCGATCTGGTCGGCCGAGGGTGCCTCGCTCGCCGCCGGGGCGGCCGACACTGCCTCGCTCGCCGCCGGGGCGGCCGACCCCGCGTCGCTGGTAGATACTGCGTCGCTCATAACCACTGCCCGTTCGGTTAATTAAAGATTCTTGGATCTGAGAAGGCCCCGCTGGCCACAAGCATGATGTACAGGTCGGTCAGCATCAGCGTGCCGAGCGTGATCCAGGCGAACAGCATGTGCCGCGCGTTCAGCCAGGAGATCTTCGTCCAGGCCCAGTACCGGACCGGGTGGGAGGAGAAGTTCTTCAGCCGCCCGCCGGTGATGTGCCGGCACGAGTGGCAGCCCAGCGCGTATCCCCAGAGCAGGATCACGTTGGCCAGCATGATCAGCGATCCCAGGCCGATCCCGAAGTTCCCGTTCAGCCCGCGGAACGCCTGCGTCACGTCGTAGGTGAGCAGGATCCCAACGATCACGGCCATGTAGAAGAAGTAGCGGTGCAGGTTCTGCGCGATCAGCGGCACCCTGGTCTCGCCGGTGTACCTCGCGTGCGGCTCGCGCACTGCGCACGCCGATGGCGCGCGCCAGAACGCCCGGTAGTACGCCCCCCGGTAGTAGTAGCACGTGAACCGGAAGCCCAGCACGAACACCAGCGACACGATCGCGTACGGGATGATCGGCGGGATGGCCGGCCACCAGTGGCCCAGGGCGCTCGAGCCGGGCACGCATTCACCGCTGACGCACGGCGAGTAGAACGGCGTCAGGTAGTGGTACTGCTGCACGTAATACCAGTGGCCGGTGAAAACGCGCACGGTGGCATAGGCCACCCAGATCGTGAGCCCAGTCGCTACGATGCGCGGCGACTTCAACCAGTTGTCCGTACGGAACGTACGTGCGGAAATCTGCGCCCGGGTTCTGGCCGGCGCTTCCGGTGCCTGTGTTACCGGCGACTGTGTCATCCTCAGCGTCCTCGCTGCTTCTGCATTTAAGCGTAGCGCCACGCGCGCGCCGGCCGTCCAGGCCGGCTTTTCCGCATGATGACTGAAAACCTATTCCAGTCGACGGCCATGGGAAGTGACGGAAGTCCCATCTTGAGTGTGACCCTGGCTACACTCTGGTCGGCTGGCGTTCACGCGTTATCGAGGCCGCGCCGCCGAGATGGCCGAAGCGGGCGCCGCAGCCAGCCTGTGGTGCGCCCGCGGGATACTCGTCGGGTGACGTTCGTTTACCACATCGCGGCTGCGGCCGACTGGGAGCGCGCGGTGCGCGACGGGCAGTACACGATGTCGACGCGCGGCCTGACCCTGGCCGAACAGGGCTTCATCCATGCCTCGACCGCCGCCCAGGTCGCCCTCGTGGCTAATGCGTTCTACCAGGGGGAACCCGACCTGCTGCTGCTGGTCATTGATACCGAACGGGTGGGTCCGGAGATCCGGTACGAGCACGTGCCCGGGCAGGTGAGCCCCTATCCCCACATCTACGGCCCGCTCAACGTAAGCGCTGTGGTGGCGGCGCGGCCGTTCGGCCCCGGGCCCGACGGCCAATTCTCCTTCGACGACGGGAAGTGACCGGGTTCGTGACCGCGAGCATGATGAGCGCCTGCACGTCGCTGCCCGAATTGCCGGGATTGCCAGCCGTGCCCTAAGCGAGCGCGCCGCGGAGGAAGTCGAGCTGAAGCAGGAGCAGGTTCTCGGCCACCGTTTCCTGGGACGCCATGTGGGTGATGCCGGACAGCGGCAGCACCGTGTGCGGGTAGCCGGCCGCCAGCAGCGCCCCGGACAGGCGCAGCGTGTGGGCCACCACCACGTTGTCGTCCGCCAGCCCGTGGATCAGCATGAGCGGGCGGGGCGGGATCGCGTCCGCCTCCCCGCGCGATACAGCGTGGCCCGGGGCTGTCACCTTGGCCCGTTCGGGCAAAAAAATCACTGAGGACCGCTCGTAGTTTTCCTCGTCCCGGTCCGGGAAACCCAGGTAGCGCTCGGTGTAGTGGGTGTCGTACAGCCGCCAGTCGGTGACCGGCGCGCCCGCTATCGCCGCGTGGAACACGTCCGGGCGGCGCAGCACCGCCAGCGCGGCCAGGTGGCCGCCGAACGACCAGCCGCGGATCGCGACCCGGCCGGTGTCCAGGTCGGCGAAGCGGGCCGCGGCGTCCCGCAGCGCGTCGACCTGGTCCTCGAGAACCGGTCCGGCCAGGTCACCGGCTACCGCGCGCTCCCACTCGGGGCCCCGGCCGGGGGTGCCGCGGCCGTCCGCGATGACGACGGCGAAGCCTTGCTCGGCGAACCACTGCGAGGTCAGGTAGGCAGCGCGGACCTTCAGCACCCGCTGGGCCTGCGGGCCGCCGTAAGGGTCGAGCAGCACCGGCAGCTTCCGCTGCCCGGGCTGGTGCCAGGACGGGAACAGCACGGCGGTGCGGATCTCCCGCGGCCCGGCGCCGAACAGGACCGGCCGCGGGGCGGGCAGCGCCGGACGTTCGGCCAGCGAGGCGATCGTGCGGGCCGGCTGGCCCTCCCGGTACAGCCGGACGGTCACGCCGTCGTCATCGAGCCCGCGGCTGGAGACCACCGTGGTCCCGCCCGCGCGGACGCCCGTCTCGACAGCGGCACCCGTCTCGATGTCGGCGCCCGCTTCGACAGCGGCGCCCGTCTCGACAGCGGCGCCCGCTTCGACAGCGGCGCCCGCTTCGATGTCGGCGTCCGCGCCGACCCGGCTCAGGCCGCCGGGTCCGTAGGTCCACAGTTCGATCTGGGTCGGTTCGGCGGACGCCTGGAACAGCACGGTGTCGCCGTCGACGCCGAGGACGCCGCGCACCTGCAGGCCGGGCGGGGTGACCGGGACGGTCTTCTCCGGCGCGCCGACCAGCAGGCGGCGGGTGTCGTCGGCGTCAGCCGTCCACACCAGCCGGCCGTCCGCGGTCCAGGCGGGGACGCCGGGTACGATCTCCAGCCAGCGCGGGTCGGTGTCCTCGCGCAGCACCTCGGCCTGGCCGGTGCCGGCGTCGACGGCCAGCAGCCGCATCGTCCGCTGGTCCCGGCTCTGCACCACGACCAGCGGGTCGTGCCCGCCCTCCCAGCAGGCGGTCACCAGGTAAGGGAACGCGGCGTGGTCGATCTCGACGTCCACGGTGGTGCCGTCCAGCCGGGCCAGCAGGAGGGACACCTCGGCGTTCGGGGTGCCGGCGGCCGGATAAGCCACCTCGGCGGGCGGCCGCTCCGGGTTGGCGGGGTCGGCGATGTGCCACCGCGTGACGGGCGCCTCGTCCACCCGCGCGACCAGCAGCGCCGAACCGTCCGGGGACCACCAGTAGCCGCGGTGGCGGTTCATCTCCTCGGCCGCGACGAACTCCGCCAGCCCGAACGTCACGTGCGGGGCGCCCCGCGGGTCCGCCAGGACCTGGTCTTCGGCCGGGTCGGCCAGGCTGGCCACCCGCAGCGCCCCGGCACAGACGTAGGCCAGCCGCTTCCCCCCCGGGTCGGGGCGCGGATCCAGCGCCGGGGCAGGCACCGCCACCTCGCGCGGGGTGGACGGGGTGGACGGGGATGGGGTGGATGGGATGGCGTCCGGGCGGGTCAGGTCCACCGCGTAGACCCGGCCCGACCAGGAGAAGACCGCGACCGCCAGGTCCGCGTCGGTGGCGTAGGCCACGATGCCGCCGGCCTGTTCCCTGACCCGTTCCCGGCGGGCGCGCTCCTGCGGCGGCAGCTCCTCCTCGTCGCCGCCCAGCGTCCGCGGGTCCGCGACCAGCCGTTCCGTCCCGCTGCCGACGTCCAGCACCCACAGGCACGTCACCGAGTCGCTGCCGCCCTGAGTTCGCAGGTAGGCAACCCGGGTACCGTCGGGCGAGATGCGGAACGCCCGCGGCACGCCGAGCGTGAACCGCCTGGTCCTGGCCTCCTGGCGCGGGAAACTCTCGGTCATGCCTCAGCATCTTGCCAGTTCCGGCGGATCCGGGGACGGCCGGTAGGCTCACAGGCATGGATCCGGGTGGCGCGCCCGAGGATGGGCGGCGGTTGCTGCTGGTGCACGCGCACCCGGATGACGAGTCGATCGGCACCGGGGCGACGATGGCCAAGTACGCCGCCGAGGGCGCCCGGGTCACGCTCGTCACCTGCACGCTCGGCGAGCTCGGGGAGATCATCCCGCCGTCGCTGGCGCACCTGGCCGCGGCGTCCGAAGACCGGCTGGGGGAGTACCGCATCGGCGAGCTGGCCGCCGCCTGCGCCGAGCTCGGCGTGACCGACCACAGGTTCCTCGGCGGCCCCGGCCGGTGGCGTGACTCCGGCATGATGGGCACCGAGGACAACGACGATCCGCGCTGCTTCTGGCGGGCCGACGTGAACGCCGCCGCCCGCGCCCTCCTCGACGTCATCCGTGACGTCAGGCCACAGGTGCTGGTGACCTACGACGCCAACGGCTTCTACGGGCACCCCGATCACATCCAGGCCCACCGGGTGGCCTGCCGCGCTTTCCAGCAGGCCGCCGACCTCGGGCTGGCCAAGTTCTACGCCACCGCCGTGCCCGGATCCGACGGGGTCACCACGGATATCGACGCCGCCGCCTACCTCGATGCGAAGCTGGCGGCGATGCGCGCGCACGCCACGCAGATCACCGTGGACGCCCCGTTCTTCGCGCTGTCCAACCAGGTCAGGCACCAGGCGCTCGGCGTGGAGTACTACACCCTGCTGGCCGGGCCGCTCGGTCCGACGTCCGGCCCTGGCGGCCGTGAGGCAGACCTGTTCGCGCAGTAGCCTGCTGTCATGAACGTCACGACCGGCAAGCGCGGGACGCGGTCGCTCGTCTCCGCCGGCGTTTACGGCGCGCTGTTCCTGCTCGGCCTGGTCGAGGGGATCATCGGCAGCTTCCAGTACAGCTGGACGGCCGGGCCGGTGCCGGCCGCCGCGCTCGTATGCTGCGCCGTCATCCTGGCCACCTGCGTGCTGGCGGCCTGGGCCATGCGCTCGGTCAGCGGTGCGATCCTGCCCGGAATGGGCTGGATCATCGCGTCGTTCGTACTGTCCATGCCGGTCTCGAATGGCAGCGTCATCATCACCGATACCACGCCAGGCAAGTGGTACTTGTACGGCGGCACGCTCAGCGTGGCCGCCGGGGTGGTCGCGTCGTTCGCGGCCATGGCCCGCTGGGCCGGCCGGCCTGGGCTATCGGGCCAGGCAGGAGTGACCGGGCGGCCCGGGACCACCGGGACCACCGGGACCCCCGGGACCCCCGGGACTACCGGGACCACCGGCGCTACGGGCGCCGCCGGGACGCCGGGGTGAGCGGGAGACAGGTGAGCGACGTCGACCAGGCCGATTTCCGGCGGGCCGCGGGCCAGTTTCCCGGCGGCATCGTGGTCGTGACGACTGGCGCAGGCCACGCGATGACCGTCAGCGCGTTCGCGTCGGTATCGCTCGAGCCGCCGCTCGTGCTGTTCTGCGCCGAGAAGATCGCCCGGTTCCACGACGCCGTCCTCGCGGCCGGGTCCTGGGGGACGTCGATCCTGGCCGAGGACGGGGAGAAGACGGCGCGCTGGCTGGCCACCCGGGGCCGCCCGTTCGACGGGCAGCTGGACGGGGTGGCCCACCACACGGGTCCCGTCACCGGCGCGCCGCTGCTCGACGGGGCCCTGGCCACGCTGGAATGCCGGACCACCGCGGTGTACGACGGCGGCGATCACAGCATCATCGTCGGCGAGGTGGTCGCCGTGGACAGCCCGGCCGACCCTCCGGCCCGCGGCCCGCTGGTCCACTACGCAGGCCGCTACCGTCGCCTGCGTCCGGCGGAGGACTGACCGGCCTGCGCAGCGACTGACTGGACGTGCGGCCCCCCGGAACCCTCTTCCTAACTTCGCAATTCCGGCAATTGCCGCATAATTGCCGCGCTCTCGCCGGACCGGAAACGCATGAATGTGACATTCTGCCCATTCTTTTGGGTACGCTGCCACATTCATGCCATTCGGAAGCCTCCGGTGACCGTGCCATTCGGAAGCCTCCGGTGACCATGCCATTCGGAGGACTGAAGCGATCCCAGCGGGGCGACTAGGACCGGATCACCTCTTCGATGCGGTCGAGGCCCCAGTCGAGGTCTTCCTCGCTGATGATCAGGGGCGGCGCGAGCCTGATCACGTTCCCGTGGGTCTCCTTGGCCAGCACGCCGCGAGCCGCGAGCCGCTCGCAGACCTCGCGCCCCGGCAGCGACGCGAACTCCAGCCCGGCCCAGAGCCCGCGGCCGCGCACCTCGCTCACCGCCGTGCGCGGCAGCGCGGACAGCCGCGCGTGCATCCGCTCTCCGAGGACCCTCGCCCGCGCCTGGTATTCGCCGGTGCGCAGCATCGCGATGACCTCCCGGGCAACGGCGCAGGCCAGCGGGTTGCCGCCGAACGTCGACCCGTGCTGCCCCGGGTGCAGCACGCCCAGCACCGGCCACGTCGACACCATCGCGGAGACCGGCACGATGCCGCCGCCGAGGGCCTTGCCGAGCAGGTAAGCGTCGGGCACCACGCCCTCCGCCGTGCAGGCGAACGTGAACCCGGTGCGGCCGAGGCCGGACTGGATCTCGTCCGCGATCATCAAGATGCCCTGGGCGGTGCACAGTTCCCGGATCCCGGCGAGGAAGCCAGGCGGCGGCACGACCACCCCGGCCTCGCCCTGGATCGGCTCGACGAGCACGGCGACCACGCGCTCACCGAGCTCGCCGACGGCGGCGGTCAGCGCGTCCAGGTCGCCGTAGGGCACGACGCGGAAACCGGGCGTGTACGGCCCGAAGTCGTCCCGCGCGTCGTGGTCGGTGGAGAAGCTGATGATCGTGGTCGTGCGGCCGTGGAAGTTCCCGGCGAACGCGATGATCACCGCCTGGTCGGCGGGGACTCCCTTGACCGTGTACCCCCACTTGCGCGCGACCTTGATCGCGGTCTCGACCGCCTCGGCGCCGGTGTTCATCGGCAGCACCACGTCCAGGCCGGCCAGGTCGGCCAGCTCGGCGCAGAACGGCCCGAACTGGTCGTGCTCGAACGCGCGGCTGACCAGCGTGAGGTGCTCGAGCTGGCGCTGCGCCGCCGCGATCAGCCGCGGGTGCCGGTGGCCGAAGTTCAGCGCCGAGTAGGCGGCGAGCAAGTCGAGGTAGCGCCGGCCTTCCACGTCGCTCACCCAGGCGCCCTCGGCCTCGGCGGCGACGACGGGCAGCGGGCGGTAGTTGTGCGCGCCGTACTCGCTGCTGAGCTTGAGCAGGCTGGTCATGGTCTCGGTCATCGTGTTCCCCTCTCGGCGGGCCAGGCAGGCCTCGTCAACGCAGCTCGAGCGTGCAGCACTTGGGTCCGCCGCCGCTCTTGAGCAGTTCGGACATGTCGACTCCCACCGGTTCGAACCCGCGCTGGCGGAGCTGGGCGGCCAGGCCGCTCGCCTGGACCGGCAGGACGACGTGCAGGCCGTCGCTGACCGCGTTCAGGCCGAGCACCTCGGCGTCCTCGTCTTTCGCCTCGATCAGTTCGGTGAACTGCTCGGCGATCGCCGCCCGTCCGGCGTCGTCGAACGCGGCCGGGTAGTACATCGCGGTGTCGGCGTCGAGCACGCACAACGCGGTGTCCAGGTGGTAGTAGCGCGGGTCGACCAGGCGGAGGCTGACCACAGGCAGCCCGAACAGGTCCGCCAGTTCGGCGGCGACAGTCTGGTCGCTGCGGAAACCGTACCCGGCGAGCAGCGCGCTCCCGGCGAACAGGATGTCGCCCTCGCCCTCGTTGACATGATCAGGCGTCCGCACCTCGGTGTAGCCGCTGGCGCAGAACCAGTCCATGTACACGTCGGCTTCCCTGGCCCGCTGCGGGTGGCGGAACCGCGCGCCGAGCACCTTCCCATCGACCACGGTGGCGCCGTTGGCGGCGAACACCATGTCGGGCAGCCCGGCCACCGGATCGATCGTCCGCACGTCGTGACCGAGGTCAAGGTAAACCTGGTGGAGCCTCGCCCACTGCCGCATGGCGTGGGCGGTGTCGGTGGGCCTCTCCGGTTCCATCCACGGGTTGATGGCGTACGTGACGGCGAAATGCTCCGGTGCGCACATCAGGTATCCGCGCGCTGAAGCCTGCCGCCGGCGCGTGCCGTCGGCGCGGTTCCCCCTGGTGATCATGAGGGTTCGCTTGTGATCATGAGGTAAGGGTAGGGGCTAGCCGTGCCGGAAAACATGCGCTGGCCATGCGTGTCAGCGAAGAATCATTGCGTAATTGCGGGCCAAAACGGCGATTTATTGTCCGCCGGTCTATCCGGGGGCTTACCGGGCTCACGGCTTCCTGGCTACGCCGCAGTAGGCGGCCTCCTCATCCTCCTGGACGCCGCCAGCCCCGTGTCCGCCAACCCCGTGTCCGCCAGCCCCGTGCCTGGCTGCCCGGTGCCCGTCGGCGCCGTATCCGTCCGGCCGCCAGTGCGGGCATGGCACCACGCCCGGTTCGACTAGGTCGAGCCCGTCGAAGAAGCTGGCCAGCTCGTCCGGTCTGCGCAGCAGGTACGGCGCGGGCGCGCTCGCGCCGTACCGCGGCCGGGCGCTTTCGTCGTACCGCCGCTGCGCGCTGGCGATGACCGGGTTCGCGGCTACCCCGTCGGCGATGACGAGGTAGCTGCCCGCGGGGAGCGCGTCCACCAGCTGGCTCGTGATCGAGCGGGCCGCGCCGTAATCCTCGAGGTGACCGAGAATACCCAGCATGATCAGCCCAGCCGGCCGGGACATATCGAGGGTGCTGGCCGCCCCGGCGAGCACCGCGGCCACGTCGCGCAGGTCGGCGTCGGTATAGCAGACGGCCCCGGCTGGCGTGCTCGCCAGCATCGGGCTGCCGAGGAGGGCCTTGGCGTGCATGATGACCACCGGGTCGTTGTCGGCGTAGACGATCCCGGTGTCCGGCGCGATGCGCTGCGCGATCTCGTGGGTGTTCCCTCCGGCGGGCAAGCCGGCGCCTACGTCGAGGAACTGCCGGATCCGGGCCGGCCCGACCAGGAAGCGCACCGCGCGGACCAGGAAGGCCCGCTCGGCCCGAGCGGTCTGTGCGAGGTGCGGGAACTCCTGGCCGATCTCCTCGCCCGCGGCCTTGTCGGCGGCGAAGAAGTCCCGGCCGCCGAGCCAGTAGTTCCACACCCGGGCCGGGTGCGGCATGCTCACGTCGAGCCCGGCCGGAGGCGGGCCCCACGGCTCGGCGGAGTCACGGTCGGGGTTACCGGCGTCCGGCTCGGCCGGCCGTCTCTCGGCGTCCGGTTCGGCCTGCCGCGGACCCCGGCTCTCCCGGGTGTCGTGGTCGGCCTGCTCACCGCCGTCAGGGACAGCGGACTCGGTCTTGCCTTCGGAAGCGCGCCTGCGGAACATCTATCAAATCTTGCCCGAAGGCCGCGAGTGCGTGATGCCGTTTCCGCGGAGCGCCCCGGCCAAAGCCCAGGCCGGCCGTTGCCAGGCCCAGGCCGGCCGTTACCAAGCCCAGAGGCTTAGGGACGCAGCGTGGCGATCCGCTTCGCGGCGGCGGCGATCCGCTCGTCGGTGGCGGTCAGCGCCACCCGGACGTGCCGAACCCCCGCGGGCCCGTAGAGCTCGCCGGGGGCGACCAGGATGCCTGCCTCGGCGGCCAGCCAGTCGGCCGCCGACCAGCAGTCGTGCGCCGGGTGCGCGGCCCACAGGTACAGCCCGGCCTCGGAGTGGTCGATGGTCCAGCCGGCCTCGGCGAATGCCGCCCGCAGCACGGTTCGCCGGCCTGCATAACGTTCCCGCTGCTCAAGGGCGTGCGCGTCGTCGTCGAGCGCGGCCGTCATCGCGGCCTGCACCGGGCCTGGCATGATCATCCCGGCCTGTTTCCTGATCGCGAGCAGGTCCGCGACCAGCGCGGGGTCGCCGGTCACGAACCCGGCCCGGTAGCCGGCCAGGTTAGACCGCTTGGACAGCGAGTGAACGGCCAGCACGCCCTCGGGCGACGGGCCGCACACGTCCGGGTGCAGCACGGAGACGGGCGAGACGTCCCAGCCCAGCGAGATGTAGCACTCGTCGGAGGCCACCACCGCCCCGCGCTCCCTGGCCCATTCCACCACCTTGCGCAGGTGCCCGGTCGGCAGCACCCGCCCGGTGGGGTTGGACGGCGAGTTCACCCACACGAGCTTCACCCGCGCGGGCCCAGCCCCCAGCAGGCTGTCCGAGGCGACAGCCGAAGCTCCGGCGAGCCGCACGCCTATGTCGTAGGTGGGGTACGCCAGTTCGGGGTGGAGGACCACGTCGCCTGGCCCGAGCCCGAGCATGACCGGAAGCCACGCGATGAATTCCTTGGTGCCGACGACGGGCAGCACGTCATCCGGCCGCACGCGGACACCGTGCGCGCGCGCCAGCCAGCCGGCGGCCGCGGCACGCAACTGCGGCGTTCCCCACGTCGCCGGATACCCGGGCGCGTTGGAGGCCTCGGCCAGGGCGCTGCGGATCAGGTCGGGCACTGGATCGACGGGTGTCCCCATGGACAGGTCCACGGGGCCGTCCGGATGGAGCCCGGCCTTCTCGCCCAGCGGCGCGATCCGGTCCCAGGTGAAGGCGGGAAGCCGGCTCGCGAGCGTCATTCCTCCGTGGCTTGCGGCGGCAGTGCCGCTACCACCGGGTGGTCCTTGCCGATCTTGCCGGCCTTGGAGGCGCCGCCCGGGGAGCCGAGGTCTTCGAAGAAGTCCACGTTGACCTTGTAGTACTCCTTCCACTGGTCGGGGACGTCGTCTTCGTAGTAGATCGCCTCAACCGGGCAGACGGGCTCGCAAGCGCCGCAGTCCACGCACTCGTCGGGGTGGATATACAGCATGCGGTCGCCCTCGTAGATGCAGTCAACGGGGCATTCCTCGATGCATGCTCTGTCAAGCACATCAACGCAGGGCTGCGCGATGATGTAGGTCACGGGTGAACTCCTGTCGTCTTCTTGGTCCCTGCTGCTATCACAGTATGGCCGCTCTCGGCCGGCGTCTCCTCAGCCTGCGACAATACTGCCGCGCGGGGAAGCGTTCGGCCCGGGATCAGGCTGCCAGCCCATAGTGCCATTCGCAGGTTTCCACTCATAACCGGCATACCGTACTTCGCTGAGGCCGTAGGCCTGCGCGTGCGCCACCAGCCAGTTGGCCACCGTCCAGGCCGCGTCCCGCTGGACGTGCACTACCGCGGCGCTTCCGGAGTTCTTTCGGGCCGAACGATCCGTAGTGATACGGATCACCACGGCTTTACGCCCCGGTGGCCCGAACGTCTGCGCCATCTGCCGCACCGCGCCCGCCAGGTCACCCGACCCCGCCGGGGTGTACCAGCAGGACACGCCATGCGGCGGCTGGCCGGTGAAGTAGCCGGCTAGCTGCCCGGCTACCCAGGCCCACTGCTCGTAGGCGGAGCCGTCCGCGCTGCGCTGGACGTCCTGGGCGGCCTGGTAGACGGGCAGCTTGGCGTAGCCAGGTATCTGGGTGAGGGCGGCGAAGAACTTGGTCGTGGCGTAGACGGGGTCCTCGAGGTCGGCGGCGGGGCCCCAGCCTTGCGAGGGGCGCTGCTGGAAGATCCCCACCGAGTCACGGTCGCCGTAGTCCAGGTTGTGCAGCTTGGATTCCTGGAGCGCGGCGGCGAGGGCGATGGTGACCGCCTGTCTCGGCAGCCGCTGCCGCGCCGCGACGCCGGCGATGGTGGCCGCGATGGCCGCCTGGTCGGTGTCGAGCGTAAGGGCCTGCTGACCGCTGCCCGCCTGGCAGCCGGGCGGCGGGAGAGCGGGGGTGACGCTGCGGAAGCTGTGGTAGATGGCGTAGCCGGCGACGGCGAGCACCAGCACCAGCATGGTCCCGATGACGGCTCTGGCTCGCCGCCGGGCCTGCCGTGGCCGGGCCTGCCGTGGCCGGTATTGCCCTGGCCGGTACTGCCCTGGCCGGTACTGCCCTGGCCGGTACTGGCGAGCGGGATGGGACGCCACACCATCAGACCGTACCGCTAAGCTCGCGCATCATGAGCGAGTCAGCATCCGCCACCCCGCACCGGTCTGTGCTAGCCGGGGGGACGACCCCCCAAGACCCTCTGCCAGCCGGGGGGGCGACCCCCCAAGACCCCCCCGATCCTGGGGGGAACCATCCCCCCAGACCCCCCTTGGGGGGGACGAGCCCCCCGGACCTCGGCCCGCGCCGGTCCGTGCTGGCGGATGTGATCGACGAGTTGTGGGAGCAGCGGGCCGAGCTTTCGCCCGCCGACACCCAGGCGCGCGCGGCGGTCGTCGCCGCCGTGGACGCGGTCGACGCCGGGCAGGCCAGGGTGGCGTACGTCGATCCGGTGACCGACCAGGTGGTGGTGGACGAGCGGGCCAAGCGGGCTATCCTGCTGGCCTTCCGGGTGCTGCCCATGGCCAGGTCCCAGGTCGGTGACTTCAGGTACGACGACCGGATCCCGCTGAAGACCCGCCTGGACGGCGTGCGCGTGCTCCCGGGCGCGATCGCCCGGTGGGGCTCCTACGTGGCACCGGGGACGGTGCTGATGCCCTCGTTCGTCAACATCGGGGCCTACGTGGACGAGGGCACGATGGTGGACACCTGGGCCACGGTCGGGTCGGCCGCCCAGATCGGGAAGAACGTCCACCTCTCCGGCGGGGTGGGCATCGGCGGCGTGCTCGAGCCGCCCAACGCGGTGCCGGTCGTGGTCGAGGACGAGGCGATGATCGGGTCCCGCTGCATGGTCGTCGGCGGAGCCCGGGTGCGCCGCGGCGCCACCCTCGGGGCGGGGGCCATCCTCACCCCGACGACGCACGTCATCGACGTCGAGACCGGCGCCGAACTTCCCCGGGGTGAGGCGCCGGCCTGGTCGGTCTGCGTGGGCGGCACCCGGCCGCGGACCTTCCCGGGCGGCGAGTTCGGCATGCCGTGCCTGCTGGTGCTCAAGCGCTTGCCCGAAGGCTCCCGGCACGACAAGTCGGCCCTTAACGCCATCCTTCGCGACCACGGCGTCGACGCCTGACCCGGCACGGCCTCCGGCCGCGTGTCAGATTACCCAGCACTCGCTGGCGGTGACTACCGTTAGTGCACGATGAGCGTTAATTCAGAACCGCACCGCCGGGTCCGTCGCCAGGGACCCGCCACGCTGCGCGGCAGACAGATACCGGCGACCACGACCGACCAGCGGCTGCTCGACCGCCGCGGACCGTCGGACTGGGTGCACACCGACCCGTGGCGGGTGATGCGGATCCAGGCTGAGTTCGTCGAGGGGTTCGGGCTGCTGGCTGAGCTCGGACCCGCAGTCTCGATCTTCGGCTCGGCGCGGACCGCGCGGGACAGCTTGGAGTACGCCACCGCCGAGGCCATCGCGTCCGGCCTGGTCAGGGCGGGTTACGCCGTGATCACCGGGGGCGGGCCGGGGATCATGGAGGCGGCCAACAAGGGTGCCGTCAAGGCCGGCGGCCTCTCCGTGGGCCTGGGCATTGAGCTGCCCAAGGAAATGGGGCTGAACGACTACGTCGAGGTCGGGATGGAGTTCCGGTACTTCTTCGTCAGGAAGACGTGCTTCATCAAGTACTCACAGGCGTTCGTGGTGCTGCCCGGCGGGTACGGCTCGATGGACGAGCTGTTCGAGGCGCTGACCCTGGTCGCCACCGGCAAGATCACCAAGTTCCCGATCGTCCTGGTCGACCGGGCCTACTGGTCCGGGCTGCTCAGCTGGCTGGAGGACACGATGCTCGCCAGGGGCAACATCGGCCCGGCCGAGTTCTCGCTGATCCACGTGGCCGACGACCCCGATGAGGTGGTCGCCATCATCCGCGACGCGCACGAAGGGCACGGTCTGAGCGTTTAGTCTCGCCGTGGAAGCGACATCGCGGGGCGAGCGTGGCACCATTCGTATGTGCCTGTTGTATTCCTGATCACTATCGCCGCCGTGCTGGTCGGCATCTACTTCGCCGCGACCGGCCGGGGCGGCGAGTTGGCCTATGAGCACGCGGACCACGCGCCGCTCGACCTCGGCCCGGTATCCGCCGCCGACATCGCGCTGCTCCGCCCGCCGACTGCCATGTGGGGCTACAACATGCAGGTAACCGACGAGGCCCTGGAGCGCATCGCCCGCGCGATGCGCGAACGCGACGTCACGATCGCCTACCTGCAAGAGCAGCTCGCCACCCTGGCGCGCAACGGCGTCTGGGCCGAGCCGAGAGCCGCGTACGCCGGCCAGGTCCCAGAGACCCCAGAAGCCCCAGAAGCCCCGCTGGCACCGGAATTCCCGGCGTTCCCCGCAGCCAGCGAGATCTCCGAGGCTGCCGTCACTCCGGAGTTCGCCCAGGATCCCGAGGCCCTGGAGCTTCCCTGGGATCCCGAGCCCGCCGACCTCGCGGATGCTCCGGATACCGTGGAGTTCCCTCCGGCTCCCGAGCCCGCCGCCGAGGTCGCGGATGCTCCGGATACGGTGGAGTTCCCTCCGGCTCCCGAGCCCGCCGCCGAGGTCGCGGATGCTCCGGATACGGTGGAGTTCCCCCCGGCGCACGAGCCCGCCGCCGACGCTCTCCCGGTTTCCGAGGCGGCCGACGCCGCGGATGCTGCCGAGGTCGCCGGGTCGGCCGAAGCTCCCACGGCTCCCGAGCCCGCCGTCATCCCGGAGGCTCCCCAGTATCCTCGGACTCCGCTGGTCCTCAAGGCCTCTCCGGCTAAGGCTCCTCCGGCTCCCGAGCCGCACGAGGCGACGCAGCCTTCCGAGGTCCTCCATGATCCGGATGCGACCCAGCCCTCCGAGGTCCTCCACGACCCGGATGCGACTCAGCCCACCCAGACCCAGGGCCCGTACGAAACGCCAGGTCCGCAGGGCGCCTTCAACACCCACGACTGGTGGGCCGAGCAGGAGAAAGCCGCGCGCGAAGAGGCGGCCTGGGGCCAGGCCGCCAACCCGTCCGGCACACCCGAAGACGACTCCGTGGCCGCGGCCGAGGAGCAGGGCTGGTGAGTGATCAGCCACCGCCAGGCAGCGTCCCGGAACCCGCATCGGAGCAGGGCCCGGAGAAGGGCCCCGCCGAGGGTCCTGACGGCAAGCTGCGGTGCCCCTGGGGTCTGAGCGCTCCGGAGTATCTCGCCTATCACGACGAGGAGTGGGGCCGCCCGGTGCGCGGCGACACGGCGATCTTCGAGCGGCTCTGTCTCGAGGGTTTCCAGTCCGGCCTGTCCTGGCTGACCATCTTGCGCAAACGGGAGAACTTCCGGGCCGCCTTCGCCGGATTCGACGCCACGGCGGTCGCGGCCTTCGGGGCGGAGGACGTGGCCCGGCTGATGGCCGACCCGGGCATCGTCAGGAACCGGGCGAAGATCAACGCGGTGATCACCAACGCGCGCGCCGCGCTCGACCTGCCCGACGGCCTGACCGCGCTGGTGTGGAAGTACGCGGGCGAGCCGGGCCGGGCGCCGCGGACGCTGGCCGAGGTGCCGGGGTCGACGCCAGCCAGCAAGGCGCTCAGCGCGGAACTGCGGCGGCATGGCTTCACGTTCACCGGCCCGGTGACTGCCTACGCCACCATGCAGGCCTGCGGCATCGTCAACGACCACCTGGCCGCCTGCTTCTGCCGCGATCGCTAGGGGTCAGCCGACGGCGGCGGCCATCCGGTCCACGATCTCGGCCAGCAGGGCGCTGCTGGTGCCGATCGTCACCCGGACGAAGCCGTCGCCCGGCGGGCCGAAGTTGAGCCCCCGGCCGAGGGCCACCCGGCCGCGGTCCAGGAACACCTCGGCTGGCTCCGGGCCCAGGCCCAGCCGGGAGCAGTCGACCCAGGCCAGGTAGCTCGCCTCGGGCTGGACATAACCGGCCTCAGGCAGCCGCTGCCTGAGCAGCCTGCCGAACTCCGTCCGGGCGTGGTCGAGCTGAGCCAGCAGCGCGTCCAGCCATTCGCCGCCCGAGCTCCACGCGGCCAGCGAGGCGAGCACGCCGAACAGCCCGGCGCCGTACTGGCACGAGGACGGCAGCCGGGCGAGCAGGTGCTGCCTGGACGCCGACCCGGCCACCGCGACCGCGCCCTTGAGGCCGGCGATGTTGAACGCCTTGGACGCCGAGGCCAGCGTCACTCCCTGCTCAGCCGCTGCGCCGCCCAGTGAAACGAACGGTGTGTGACGTGCGCCGGGCAGGGTGAGCGAGGCGTGGATCTCGTCCGACAGCACCAGTACGCCGTACTGTTCGGCCAGCGACGCGATGCGGTCGAGGTCCGCCGCGCTGAACACCCGCCCGGTCGGGTTGTGCGGGTTGCAGAGCAGGTAGCTGCGGGCGCCGGCGGCGAACGCCGCCTCGAGTCCGGCGAAGTCGAGTTCGTGCCGCCCGTCCACCCGCAGCAGCGGGACTTCCACCACCCGCCGGTGCCCGCCGGTGATGTGCTCGAAGAACGGCGGGTACACCGGCGTGTTGATCACCACGCCATCGCCGGGCTCGGTGGCGAGCCGGAGGATCACGTCGACGCCGGCCATCACGTCGGGCACGAGGTGGACCCGGCCGGGATCGACCGTCCAGCCGTGCCTGGCCGCGGCGAACCTGGCGAACGTCTCGCCGACCTCGACCGGCGTGGCGTACCCGCAGTCGCTGAGGTCGATGGCGCTGCGCAGCGCCGCGAGCAACGGTTCTGCGAGGTCATAGTCCATCTCCGCGATGAACGCGGGCAGCACGTCAGGCGGGTGAGCCCGCCATTTCTCGCTGCGCCTGCGGCGTAGCCGGTCCAGGTCGAGGTCTTCGAATCCGTTGCGCATGGGCAAAGCCTACGTAGGCCGGCTTGGGCTGCTGCGGACCGCACCGGGCCGCTGAGCCCGCATAATAGGCCGAACGGGCCCAACAGGGACGTCACCGGGAAGGCAGGCAGCCATGAGCGGCGACGTGATCGTCACGGTCACGCTCAACGTCGCGCTGCACGTGGACTATACGACGGGCGGCCTGGCCGCCGAGGGCGTCAGCACGGTCTCCCGGCCCAGCTACCGGGCGGGCGGTCGCGGTGTGACCGTGGCCAGGGTGCTGCGGGCCTTCGGCCACGACGTGCTCGCCGCCGGGCTGGCCGGCGGCGCGTCCGGCGAGCTGATCAGGGAGGATCTGGCTAAGTCGGGGGTGCCGACGGCGTTCACGCTGATCCGCGGCGACTCGCGGCGCTTCTTCCGCTTCGCGGGCCGGGACCAGACCGGGCCGGTCACGCGGTTCGCGGAGCCGGGACCGTACATCACCACCGAGGAACTCGGCCGGTTCGCGGCGGACTACCGGCGGCTGATGGCGGGTGCCGCGGCCGTCGTGCTCTGCGGCAGCCTGCCCGACGGCCTGCCCGCCGATACCTACGGCTCGCTCGTGACCTACGCCGCCGAAGCGGGCGTGCCGGTGATTCTCGACGCGGGCGGCGAGGAGCTGAAGCACGCCATCAGCCACGGTCCCGACCTGGTGGTCGCGGAAACGAACTCGGCCGAGCCCGGAACCGAAGCCCTCGCCGCCGATCTGATCCGGCTGGGGGCCGGCGCGGCGGCCGTTGCCGTCGGTGGCCTGGTCCACGCGGCTACCCCCAGTGGCGACTGGACGGCGCGCGTCGAGGCCACGGAGGTCACCGGGACAGACCCGGCCTACCCGCCGGCCCGGGGCGCGCTGGTGGCGGGACTGGTGCCTGGCCAGCTGCTCGGCTGGTCCTGGCCGGACCGGCTGAGGCACGCCCTGGCCCTGGCCGCGGGAGGCACCGGGGCCTGGACCCTGGCGCCCGGCGGCCCGGAAAACCGGGATCACGTGGACCTGGCCGCCTACGAGCGGCTGCTCGACGCGGTGCGGGTCGAGCCGTCAGTGCGCTGACCGCCGGGCCCTAGGGGCACCTAGCGGCCAAGGACCCCGTCCCCGGACGGGGTCCTTGGCTTATCCTGCACGGCATGGAAGCCGATGATCCCAGGGAGCCCGACGTCGCCAGCCTCTTCGCGCCTGTCGCCGTCGAGGAAACCTTCGCGGGGGTGCTGACCGAGGCCCGGCAGATCCTGGGCCAGCTGGACGACCCGGTGGACGCCGAGCTCTGGGGATCCGACCTGATCGGCGCGCTGGCCTCATCGGCCGCGGGTCAGTCCTCGCTGCTGGACACCCTCACCGGGTCGCTGGTGCCCGCCGCCGAGGCGGCGTCCACCCCGGAAGCCCTCGCCCTGCTGCGCGTCTTCGCCGCGGTCGGCCCGCCCGCCCTGCGCGCGGCCGCCGGCCAGGCCGCCGCCCGGATCCGCGCGCACGATGTGGCTGACCCCCCGTGGGCCGGCACGGTCGGCGCGCCGCAGGTCGGTGACTGCTGGCACTACGCCGACGTGGGCGGCCGCCAGGAGTCGCTGACCATGACCTTCGCCTACGGCGACAAGCAGCATGCCGTCTGCGTGCTGATCGACCATGGCCGCGGCGGCAAGATCAGGGACACCTGGGTCGCCAAGGGGGCCGAGCTGCGCGCCGACACCGAGCGGGCGGCCGGCCGTGACCCGCTGGTGGTGTTCGAGATGATCGGTGCCGCTGACGCCCGGCGACGCCTCGAGCAAGCGATCAGCGCGGGCGAGTGTCCCGAGCAGCCCGACCAGGTCGACGACGTGGTAGCGCACCGGGCGCTGCTCCGGGCCCGCCTCGACCTGCTGGCCGCGCACTGCTGACGGCTGACTCAGCCGAGGAAGTCGCGGACCAGCGGCACGATGAGGTCGGTCCGCCGGATGACGCCCATATGCGTGGCGCCCGGCAGGACCGCGAGCTGCGCGCCCGGGATCAGCCCGTGCATCTCGACCGCGTGCTCCAGGCGGATGAAGTCATGGTCGCCGAAGATGAGCAAGGTGGGCGCGCTGATGCGGGCGAGCTCCGCGGCGGTCCAGCCCTTGAGGCTCCCGGCGGCCTGCGAGGCCTTGGCCGCGAACGCCTCGAAGTGACCGGGATCGGGCGCCAGGCGGGCGTAGGCCGCACGCATCTCCTGGAAGTCCTCGGCGGTGGGCATCCGGGTGGAGGTGGCGTGCTGGGCCGGGTCCGAGATCTCGGCGTGATACCCGTCGCTGGCGTAGCTGACAGAGGCGAGAATGAGCCGGCCGACCCTATCCGGGTGATCCAGTGCCAGCTGCAGGGCCACCCCGCCGCCGAGGCTGAAGCCGAGCACGTCGGCCTGACCGACGCCGAGGTGGTCGAGCAGGGCGGCCACGTCACCGGCCAGGTAGCGCAGGTCGATATCCCGGTCGATGTCGGCGGTGCGCCCGTGTCCCTGCAGCTCGGTGGCGATCACCTGGCGGTCGGCGGCCAGGTCGGGCCAGATCTCGCCGAACGACAGGTCGATGGTCAGCAGCCCGCCGTGCAGCAGCACGAGCGGCCGGCCCGTGCCGTGTACCTCGTAGTACATCCGCAGTCCGTTGACCGGCGCGTATCCCTGGGTCATAACGACATCCTCCTCGGTTGGCTTCCAGTTAAGACGACCGGAGCGCCGAAGGTTCATCGGCCAGCGGATCGTGTGGCGTCCCCGCTAGCCTGCCATCAGGCCGTGAGCGCGAGCGTCGCCCCGCCGGCGTCGATCAGGCGGTGCGGGCCCGCCCGGCCGGAGAGCCTGGCCAGGTCGCCCCGGACCCGGGCCCATGGTCCCTGCGGTCCGGCCAGCGTCAGGCCATCGGCGTCGATCGCGAGGAGATCGCCCTCGTGGCGGAGTAGCACCGGCCCATCTCGTTCGGCCGAAATGGCCACCCGGCCCGCCCGCAGGCCGTCCAGCACGTCGCCCGGCTCGTCCCCGGCGCACTCGACCCAGGTGGTCGGGTGCCCGGGCAGGGCGTCGGATCCCGGCTGGTGCCAATCGCTGCCGCCCACCGGGATGGCCGCGGCGTCCCAGGCCAGCCACCAGGACAGCGGAGTGGTCCAGCGCAGGTCGAGCCAGCTCGGATGCCAGACCTCGATCAGCGGCGGGCGGCGGCACATCGGGCGGACCCAGCTGAGCGGCCCGGCGAACGGGTGATTGACCGATAGCAGGCCGCCCGCTGCTTCGGTGGCGTCCAGCCAGTCGTCCGGCTCCCGGCGGAAGTCGATCCAGCCGATGTCGCCGAGCGCTCCGGCGTGCCCGCTATCGGTCGTCACCTCTTGGCCAGGCAGCAGCGTGATCCCGTACCGCCGGGCCGCCGCGGCGAGTTCGGCGTGGTGGCTGACCGTGTTGTGGTCGGTGACCGCGATGAAGTCCAGGCCGCGTCCGACGGCCAGGACGGCCAGTTCGGCGACGGTCAGCTTGCCGTCCGAGTGCACGGTGTGCGTGTGCAGGTCGCCAGCCAGCCAGCGCCTGCCCTCCCGGGCCGGCAGGGCCCGGCGTGGCGGCCGGTGCCGGGGCGCCGGCGGCTCGGCCGGGGCCGGGGGCAGCCGCAGGCCCGCGCTCCGCGGCGTGGTCTCGGCCGTCAGCCGGTAGCCCACGCCGTCCGGCGGGACGCGGTGCACGCCGATCATCACCTGCCACGTCCCGGCCTCGATCTCCCCGGGCAGGTACCCAGGCGTGGCCGCCTCGCGGGTGATGACGAACGACTCGCGGGCCCCGCCCGACCAGCCGCGGAACCCGTGCGGGTCAAGGCAGCCGAGGTCGAGCACCGTTCCGTCGGCGCGCTCGTAGTCGAGTTCGACCCGCACCCCGGCCGTCCCGGCCGGCACCTCCACCGGCAGGTAATGCCAGGGGGACGTGAAGCGGTCCTCGAGCGTCCACCGCCCGGTGTGCCGTGAGGTGTTCGCCATGCCAGCCATCTGACCAGATCAGGCCGCCCTGGCCAACTAAATTAACCAAGCGTATAATTTTACTCGGCGCCGGCCGGAGGAGGATCGCATGCGGGCGATGATCGTCAAGGAGTTCCGCCAGCTCAGGCGGGATCGCCGGACCCTGGCCATGATGATCGTGATGCCGATCCTGCTGCTAGTGATCCTGGGCTACGCGGCCAGCTTCGACGTGTCTGACATCCCGACCGTGGTGGCAGGACCAGGCGCGGACGTGGTCGCGACGGCACTGCCGAAGTCCTTCCAGGTGGCAGGGACGTATACCGCGACGGCCGGGCAAGCTGCCACGTGGGCCCGCGATGAACTGCGGGACGGGCACGCGGCGGTCGCGATCGTCACCGCTAGCGCTGGCGGCGGGCCGCTGATTCTCGTCGACGGCAGCCAGCTGTTCACCGCGCAGGCTGCCTTGCGTCAGTTCGCCGCTCAGCGTAGTGGGGCGACCGCCACCGCGAGCAGCGCGGATCCCGGTCGCGGGGCCGCGGCGGTGGCCAATGCCACTATCCAGGTTCTGTACAACCCGCAGCTGAAGACCTCGTACATCATGATCCCCGGCCTGGCGGGCGTCATCCTGGTGTTCGTCGGGACCGTGATCACCAGCCTCGGCGTGGTGCGGGAGCGGCAGGCCGGGACGCTGGAGCAGCTCGCGGTGATGCCGCTGCGGCCCGCGGACGTCTTTCTCGGCAAGATCGTCCCGTATTTCGTCGTCGCCGTCGTCGACCTAGTAGTGGTGCTCGCCGTCGGGGTGGCCGTGTTCGGCGTGCCGTTCCGCGGCTCGCTCGCGGTGTTCGGGCTCGGCGCGTTGCTCTTCGTCTTCGTCACCCTCGGCCTGGGCGTGCTGATCTCCAGCGTGTCGCAGACACAGGGGCAGGCCATCCAGCTCGCGGTCATGACCCTGCTGCCGCAGGTGCTGCTGTCCGGCCTGATCTTCCCGCTGACCTCGATCGTGATCGGCGTGCGGTGGATCGCCTACCTGCTGCCGCTCACCTACTTCACCCAGATCTCGCGCGGGGTGATGCTCCGGGCCGAGCCGATCAGCTCGCTCTGGCCCCCGTTCGTCTACCTGGCTCTGCTCGGCGCGGTCGTGACCGGGCTGGCGATATGGCGCTTCCGCGCCTTCCTGGCGCCGGGGGCAGCCCGGTGACCGGGCCCGCCGCCGGGGACTGGCCGGCCATCCCGTGGGGCGCCGAGGCGGTCTCGGTCAGCTTCGGCGGCCTGCGGGCTCTGGACCAGGTCAGCGTCGGCGTGCGGTCCGGCCAGGTTACCGCCGTGGTGGGCGGCGATGGCGCGGGCAAGACCACGCTGCTGCGCTGCGTCGCGGGTGCGCTGGCGCCCACAGGGGGCGCGGTACGCAGGCCGGAAGCCCAGCGGATCGGGTACCTGCCCCCAAGCGCCGGGGTCTACGACGACCTCTCGGTGGCGGAGAACCTTCAGTTCCGTTCGGCCGTCTTCGGAATAACGGGTGCGGCGGCCGGCCGTCAGGTCGGTGAGTACCTGGAACGGACCGGGCTCGCCGCGGCGCGGGACCGGCTCGCCGGGCAGCTGTCCGGCGGGATGCGGCGCAAGCTGGGCGTGATCGCGGCGATGCTGCCCGAGCCGGAGCTGCTCGTCCTCGACGAGCCGACCACGGGCGTGGACCCGGTGAGCCGGGCCGACCTGTGGTGGCTCATCGCGCGGGCGGCCGCGGGCGGGGCGGCCGTGCTGATGTCCACCACCTACCTGGACGAGGCGGCGCGGGCGGCGCATGTGCTCGTCCTCGACGCGGGACGGACCCTCGCCGCGGGCACCCCGGCCGAGATCGTCGCGTCCGTACCGGGGACCATCGCGGTCGTGCCCGGCCGTCCCGATGACACCGAAGAGCGGCGCCGGGCCTGGCGGCGGGCCGGCACCTGGCGGGTCTGGCATCCCCCCGGCGTCCCCGCATCGGAGCCGGTGCGGCCTGACCTGCAGGACGCGGTGTGCGTGGCGGCGCTGCGCGCAGAGCTGGCGGGTGCCGATGCCTGAGATAGTCGACCCTGAGATAGCCGACGCTGAGATAGCCGGCCCTGAGATAGCAGACGCTGAGATACTCGCCGAATGCGCCTCGGTGAGCAGGGTCTTCGGCCGGTTCACCGCGGTCGACGGGGTAGACCTCGCGGTCGGCCCCGGTGAGGTGGTCGGGCTCCTGGGCGCCAACGGCGCGGGCAAGACCACCCTGATCCGCATGCTGCTCGGCCTGCTGCCGGTCTCCGGCGGGTCGGTGCGGCTGTTCGGACAGCTCCCGTCGAGGGCCTCCCGGCGGCGGGTCGGGTACCTGCCGCAGGGCCTCGGCCTCTACGACGACCTGACGATCGCGGAGAACCTGGCGTTTTCCCGCGCGGTGTTCACGGGAACAGCGTCGGCCAGCACGGACGTGCCGGATTCGCTGCGGCGGTACGCGGCGATCGCCGTCCGGGACCTGCCGCTCGGGGTGGCCAGGCGCGCGGCGTTCGCGCAGGTGCTGGCGCACGCACCCGAACTCCTGCTGCTCGACGAGCCGACGTCGGGCGTCGACCCGCTGGCCCGGGCCCGGCTGTGGGAGACGATCTCGCAGACGGCCGCCGACGGCGCGGGGGTCATCGTGACCACGCACAGCATGGAGGAAGCAGAGGAGTGCACGCGCCTGGTGGTGCTGGCCGGCGGGCGCGTGGTGGCGGCAGGGACGGCCGCGCAGATCGTCGGCCCGGCGCGGACGACGGTGGTGCGCGCCGCGAACTGGGCCGCGGCACTCCGGCGGCTCGAGGCGGCCGGACTGCGCGCGGTGCTGGCAGGCACCGAGCTGGCAGGCACCGGGCTGGCAGGCACCGAGCTGGCAGGCGCGGAGCCGGCCGGGACGCCGCTGGCAGGCACGGAGCCGGCCGGTACGGCGCTGCGCGTGCCAGGCCGCCCGGCCGCCGAGGTCGCCGCGGCGCTCGGGGACTTGCCCGCCAGCGTCACCACGGAGCCCGCCACGCTGGAGGAGTGTTTCTTCAAGCTTGTAGCGGGTGGATAACGTCTATCGGGTGGCAGCCGACGAACCCAGGCGCGGACCGGGCCGGCGGGCCGGGGAGAGCCGCACCCGCGAGGCCATCCTCGGCGCCGCGCGGCGTCGCTTCGGCGAGCAGGGGTACGACGGGGCGACGATCCGGGGCATCGCGGCCGACGCCGGCGTCAACCCGGCACTGGTCCATCACTTCTACGGGACTAAGGAACGGCTGTTCGCCGCCGCGATGCGGCTGCCAGTGGTGCCGAGCGACATCATCACGTTCGTCCTGGGCGCGGAACGGGACCGGCTCGGCGATGAGTTCCTGCCGCGGATCGGCGAGGTCCTGACCGGCACGCTGCTGCGGGCCTGGGACGTAGCCGACATCAGGACGGCGTTCATCGGGCTGCTGCGGTCCGCCGCGACCAGCGAGCAGGGCGTCACCATGCTGCGCGAGTTCGTGACCAGCACGATCCTGGCCAGCTTGATCCAGGTGGCCGGGCTCAGCGACGACGAGGAGGGCCGTTACCGGGCCACGCTGGTCGCCAGCCAGGTCGTCGGCCTCGGTTTCGCCAGGTATGTGCTCGGCCTGGAACCCCTGGCCTTGGCGACCACAGAGGACCTGGTGGCGGCGATCGGCCCCACCATGCAGCGCTACCTGACCGGCGACATCGGCCCAGCCGGCCTCGGCTCGTAGCCGGGCCAGCCCTCCAAGCCGGGCCAGCCCTCGTAGCCAGCCCGCGGTGCGGCGGCGTCAGGCGGCGGCGGTAGTGGGCTGGTCCGTGCCGCAGTACTTGCATTTGGAGGCGGCGGCCGGGGGTCAGCGGGGCAGTACGGGCGCGGGTGACGGCGGATCGGCGGCCGAGGCGAGCAGCCAGTCGGCGCCCGCGAGACGGATGGAACGGGCATAATCCCCGTGCTTGCCCGGCCGCGGCACCAGCCGGGCGCTGACGAACTCGCCGGGACCCGGACGGGGCAGGCCCAGGGCCGATGCGAGCACCTGGTCCCCGGCGTAGTCGCCGAAGATCACGATGCCCTCGGCGCGCAACTGGTCGCGCGCCCCGCCTCCGCCGCGGACCCGTTTCATGTAGTCGTCCTGCATCGCGACCGTGGCCACCACGGTGCGACTGACCCGCATCCGCTGCGCGCGCCGGAACAGCTCGTTCACCCGCTGCTGACCGGATGCGCTGGCGAAGATCGCCGCCACATCCGTTTGCGGCAGCCTGATCAGCGCGTTCTCCTGCAGCGGGGCGCGGGCGTGCAGCCAGCGCACGGACGCGCGGCCGCGGTCGTTAAGCGCGCTTGCCGTCCCGGTTGCCGGCCAGACGCAGGTTCTCCCCGGTGGCGCGGAGCAGCCCGGCCGACCAGGGCGATCTCCACCAGGGTCCCGGCGTGTGTCTTCTCGGTCGTCCGATACCAGCGATCCCACGCGCTGGTATCATGTCACCATGGACGAGATCAGGCCGCTCAGGGCAATCGTCGCACGACGGCTGAGTAATCTGACCGACGCGACGACTCATCTGGTCACCGAGACGGAATCAACTCAGGAGTTTTGCAAGCGCAAGAAGTACGTCATAGTCGCTGAGACTGAAGACCTGGACGTATCCGGTGGTAAGCCGATCAGGGAACGTCCCGGCGTCGGGCCTTGGCTTACGGTCGATCACCTCGATGACTGGGATGTTCTGGTTCTGTATAAGCTTGATCGCGGATTCCGCAACCATCTGGATTTCGTCAACTTCTACCATGAGTTCTGCGAATTCCACGGGAAGCAGATAGTCAGTGTCAATGAAGAGATTGACATGTCCACGCGAATGGGCAGGTTCATAGCGGGAATCCTCGTCCAGTTCGCTGAGTGGGAGATCGAAAACATGAGCCAGCGCCGTGCTGCTGCCGCGAAGGTAATCCGGCGCAAGGCGCGATGGGGAGGTGGATCCTTCACGTTCGGGTACCTTCCGAAGAAAGAAGGTAATTACTGGTACCTTGAGCCTCATCCGGTCTATGCGGAAGAAACCCGCAGGATGGCCGAGGCGGCTGTGGCGGGGATGCCCGCGGGCAGGATTGCCGTCGACCTGAATGAGCGAGACGTGCCGACAGCCCGTGATGTCCAGAACGAATTCTCAGGAAAGCCGCATAAAAGATATCAGTGGACCACGCATGCAGTCGTACAGCATCTGCGGTCTGACGCGACACGCGGCTATGTCCTGCATTATCCTCCTGCGTCCAAAAAGGGTGAGCCTAAGCCTCCGCCTGTACGGGTCGTGGATGAGACCGGAGAATTCGTGCGCCGTGAGCCGCTGATCGATGACGAGCTGTGGTTCAAGCTGCAGGAGGCTCTTGACGCGAGCACAAAGAAGCTATCCGGGAAACGCGCGGGCGGTGCGGCACTGCTGCAAATCGCATTCTGCGGCTACTGTGGCGCCGCGCTACACAAGGGCGGCTCCGCGAAGTCGGACGGGCGGACCAACGATTACTACCAGTGCCGCTATATGCGTAAAGCTCCCGGCCGCCCGCACTGTCAGCCGTCCAGGTCAATTCCCAAGGAGAGGCTAGAGCAGACTGTATTCGATGGCCTTCTCGATGCCGTAGGGCACTGCGAGGTGACCACCAAAACCGTCATTGCTGGCGATGATCACTCCCAGACGCTACGGAGACTCGGAGCCCAGATCGCGGATCTGACAACTCAGCATTACATGCACGGCGGAGTGCCTGACTTTCATGCCAGGATGGCGGCACTAGAGGCTGAGCACACGCGGATCTCTGACTTGCCTAGGGAAAAGCCTAAAATCCGCAGGGTGTCCACAGGCAAAACCTTCGCGCAGCTATGGGAAGAGATGGATAGCGAGCAGCGGCAATCCTACCTAAAGTCAGCAGGTGTTACGGCCCTCGTGGTGCGCTCCGAAGATTTCACTCAAAGCCTCGTGTTCCACCAGACCACAGATGTAGCCGATAACGCGGTGTTGGATATCCCGGTGAACGTCATCCGGCAGTGCGGAGACTTCGTGGTCAATATCAGCCTGGGTACCCTGGCGGAACAGCTTCAACGTGCTTCTTCCGCCACCGTCTCCTCGTAGCGGTCTCGCCAAGACCCGGGCCAGCGCCTGAGCTGCGGCCGGTAGGCGGCATCGGTGTCACTGGCCTATTTATCTGGGCACGGACCGATGATCAACGGCAACGCTCTTTCGTGACGGGCTACCCGGGCCAGCCGCCCGGCTTTCAGGATCACGAAGACATCCGAGGCCGTAGGCGTGCCGGAAGCCTTCAGCGAGTGGCCGTCGGCGGCCAGACTCCACTTCTATGGCGGCTATCACGGAGCGTGATTGACTCCGTCGGCCGGTGGGCGCCGAGTTTGCCCTTCCGAATTAGCGCGGCGCAGGGCTGACTGGGCTGCATGGATGGCCGCTTACAGAACGACCAGCTCTGCACCCGCTCTCGTCGCCGGCCCGAGCGACACCGGACCGTGGCGTCCGATTCCTGCCAGCTTTGCCGTGACCGGTTTGCCATGCTGGATTGCATGTTCACCGATTCGATCACCAGCACGCTCGACTTCGAGCCGATCCCGCCCGGCGAACTGCAGGAGATCAGGATGGCCGGACTGGATGAGGCGGGCAACCGGCTGACTCCACAGGCCGTCACCGAAGGCGGCGACCCGCTGCGCTGCTGCCTCCGCGAAACCCGTCCTGGCGACCGCGTCCTGCTGATCGCCTACACGCCGCCCGGCACGAGTGGCGCCTACGCCGAACGCGGGCCAGTCTTCATCCACGCTGATCCATGCGAGGGCTATCGCACCCCGCACCTCTATCCGCCTGAACTGAGCTACCGCCAGCAGGTGGTGCGTGCCTATGACCGGTCCGGCCGGATCGCTGACGGTGTGCTCGTCAGCAATGGCGATCACGCCCTGGAAGTCATCAGCGAGATGCTGGCACGGCCGGGCGTGGCACTCGTGCATCTGCGCAATGTCGGCTGGGGTTGCTACAACTTCGCGGTCCAGCGTCGCTGACCAGCACAGGCACGGCAGTCATGCCAGCCCCGCCATCGGGCTCGCAAGGAGTGAACCGAGCCACAGGAACGTTGCCAGTGACCATCACAGCCAGATCCGGCTCCCAGGCGCCACCGGCCAGATGATGGCAGTCGGCTGCGGGCACGCTCAGATCGGCCAGTTCTGCCCGGACTTAAGGCCGCTCTACCACGCACCAACTACCGTACATAGCGGCGGATATCGTACGTCGGTATCTTCCCGTCCGTCACAATGCGTGACCGTGACAGCCATCACTGGGCATTCCGTGATGCCGCGACTGCACAAGTTGTGGTGACCGCCGACCAGGACTCAGTCCGGATGGCGAAAGTAGCAGCAGTGCCCATCAAGCGTTGCCGAACAGTGTTCACGGAGCACTGCCGCTACATCACCAATAACGAGGTCGCTAACACTCTGGCCGTTTGCGCTAGCCAGTGAGGCCAATGTTAGACCCCGGGACGGCCAGGCGGTGGGGATACCTGTCCCGTCATGTTTTCGTATCGGGAAGCAGCGGTGCGTCTTCCGGGGGGTCGGTCGGCAGCGCCGCAACCCAGCGCTCGCCTTCAAGCGAGACGCTCGGGTGTCCCTCGTGATGCGACCGCTGGCGGGTAAGGCGGACGCTGACCGACTCACCCGACTCCGGTGTCGGCGCCGTGAGGCCCAGCTGTCGTGCAGCATGCCGGTGGCTCCGGTAGTCGCCAAAGATCACGATCCCCTCGCGCCGCAGACTACCGCGCGATCCGCCGTTGCCGCGCACCCGCCGCATATAGTCGTCCTGCTGCGCCACCGTGGCGACGACCGTCCGGCTGATGATGCGCCGCTGAGCTAGCCGGAACAGCATGTCCACCCGCCTGGCCCCGTGCTTGGAGCAGCCGAAGATCTGGTCTACGTCGCGGGGTGGGATGCGCAGCAGCGCATTCTCCGGCAGAGGCTTGTTGCGATACAGCCACGTAATCGCGGCTTTTCCAACAGGAGACAGCCACCGTTTCCGGTCCCGGTTGCCGGTGGCCGTGGTCAGCACCTGGTCGGCGGCGCGGATCAGGCCGAGCGACCACAGACCCTGATCATCGCTCGCCCACAAGCCGAGGATGACATGGTCCACCGCCTCTGGCGGGATCATCCAGTCGCCGGGATCCTGGGAGAACTTGCAGTCCACGTCGATGCCGCGGATCGCGAAGTCCATCGCCTTGCCGTCGGCGAACGCGAAGGCCCGCTGCATGTTGATCTCGGCGAGCGTGCCGAAGTGGGTCTTCTCGGTCTTGCTGAGCTGCTCCCAGCGGTACCGACCGGTGTGCTGTCCGTCGAGCAGCATGTCGTATGTCCGACGCAGCACACGCCCAATCTTGCGGCCATCCGGGTCAGCTGCTACCAGTTCCTCGGCGACGGCCTCGAGCTCGGCATCGTCGGTCGCGATCTGCGGACCGAACAGGTTGAGCTGAGCCGCCATGAAGGCAGGTTATAGCGGCATCAGGCACCAGGGCAGCTTCAGCGTGCTTCAACCGATACCGTCTCCTTGTAGCGGTCCCATAGGTGCCTCTCGACTATCGCCACGTTCACCTGCCCGTGGAAACGCCGGTCATCGACCCGGTGTGGGCCGATGCATTCCGCTAGGGCCTCAGCGCATTCGGGGTGCCCGCAGCTCGGGCTCTGGCCGCACCAGGGCACCACCTCGGCGGTTGAGCAAAAGTTGCAGACGAATATCCGCAGCCTCGCCTCGCTTGTTCCCTTGCCCAGCGGTTCTACAGGACCTTGGCTGCGGCGTGTTATGTGATCGCTTGCGGGCTTGCCGTTCATCGCCGGGGTGGTGCGATGAGCGCGGCGTGCGGGACTGGCCGTCTTACCTTCCCCTCCTTCCTGATGCTCGTGGCGGATGGTTCAGCGAGAGCCTGATGGCCGGTAAGGGCGCAGTGGGTGAACCGGCCACGACTGATCAGCCGCCGTAGCAGCGCCAGCGGGTTCAGCCCCTTGACAGAGGGCGCGGCAGCGGAGGTCCCGGCTTATCCCATGAGCCGGGTCCGCCGCACAGCGGGTGTACCGATCTGAAGACGGCTGGCTGGTTGCCCGGCAGCAGTGCCCCGGCCGGGCCGGTCGCAGCCGTCACGACCAATAGCCAAGCTCCTCCTCTCCGGTCGGGGTGCCTGGCAGGGCAAGCTCGTCGTCCTCGTCGGCGCAGTGCAGCGCCTGCTCGCGCTCGACGGCCTCGCGGCGCTCGCGTGCTCGCTGTTTGCGGTAGTCCTGCCATGGGTCGGGCAGCGCCAGGTCCAGGTCGATCAGCCGCATCTGGCCGCTGGTGTGGCCAGGCAGCTGCAGCTAGATCGGGCCGGCCGGGCTGTTGGCGCGCGGGTCGAGCGCGGTGGTGGCGATCCGCAGCGCGGCGGCGTCGCGGGAGGCGGCCAGTGCGCGGCGGGCGGCCTGCTCTCGGCGCGGGGAGCCAAAGCAGAACAGCAGGACCGGGCAGACCTGCTCGTGCCAGGCCAGTCCCGCGGCCAGGACGTGGTAGCCGTCGAGCTTGCCGGCCAGCACGGCCAGGTGCTCGGTGCCGGTGTCGTATTCCAGCAGGAACGAGATCACGCGGCCGTCCTAGGCCCAGGTGCCCGCCGCGTCCGGCCGGGGCAGCCGTGCCCGGTCGTCGCGGCTGATCGCCGTGTGCTCGTAGCGGGCGGCCGCGTCGGCCTCGTTGAGCCACTCGCGCAGTTCGCCGCCGTGCTGGCGGGCGTGCCGGGCCAGGGCGGCGAAGAACCAGTTCCGGCCGGTCATGTGGGCCAGCCGCCCGGAGCGTTCCAGGGCGAGCTGCCGGTCGGCCCGGACGTGCGGTGCCCATCGCTTCTCGTCGCGGTCCTCGACGCCGAGCATGGCGGCGCCAGTCGGGCCGAGCACGTAATGCCACGGCGCGGACCCGATCGGCGGGTGTGGCCGGAACCGGCGCAGTAGGCCCAGCCGGACTAGCGCCGAGAGCCGGTGCCGGGCGGTGGTGAGGTTGCCGAAGCCGAGCGCGGTGAGCTGGCCGGTGGTCAGCACCCGGTGCACGGCCACCAGGCGGACCAGGTCGCGGTCCCGGTCGGTCAGGTGCGCGGATGCGGCCAGCACCGCGGCCTCGTCCTTGGTGGCTGCCCCCGTCCCGGCCCCGCGCGGGTGAGAATGTGATGACGTTGTCATCAGTCCCGGATCACCTCCAGAGGTATATTCCGCCGCTGACCTGCGCACCTGGCCCGGTCAAGGTCGGCAGGTGCCCCTGGCAGGTCTGGACTGCCGGGGCACCTGCCGGGCATCCGTCCGGCTGATCTACCGGGGCAGACGCCGGCCGGCGCGGCCGGGCGCAGCCCTGTCTGCCGGGCGAGCGGCCGTGACAGCCTCCCGCAGTGGACTGCCAGCAGGAGATGGTGGCAACGCAACGGTGTCATCAAGCTCGGTAGCTCCTTCCTGGCCGGGTGTCCGACCCTTGCGCCCGCGAGCGGGTGAGCCTTGCCTTGGCATCTGCCGGGAGCGCTCGCCCGGGACCCTGGATGTGGGGCGTCATCGCGCGGTCCAGGCGTGCGAGCGTGCGCCCCCTCATCTACAGAAATCCGGCAAACCGGCCGTATTTTCACGCGCAGCGCTCCGATCGTTACCTGACAATGCCGTCTCCGGCGCCTGATCCGTCCCCACCTACGTGAGCCCCGGGGCCAGGTCATCAGCACCCGGACGTGGCCGTCCTCATCTACCTAAATCCTGAGAAACTGGTCTGGATTGGCACCCATCGGCTCCTCTATCGCAGAGCGCTATGGCTAGTCGCCGTATGTAGCCTGCTGGTACTACCGGTCTGGCTGCGTGGCTGACATGGAGGCTGGCAAGCAGGCGGGCAAGGGCGCGAGGCAGCGCGATGGTGCCCCTGTGGCAGGTGACGGGTGGCCCGGTGGCGCGGCGGGCAGGCCGGCGGGAGTTCTCGTGATGAAGGCGCGCGGATACATCGGCACACCAGCGCAATGCCACCTCGGCGAGCACGTCGTCGCCTTCGAGGTCAGCGGGACACTGCATGACCGGGGACGGCATCAACGACGGCGACTTCGTCATCGTGGACCCAGACCAGCCAGTCGCACACGGGGACATCGCGGTCTTCTCGTCAGGACGGAAAAAGGGACCGCGATGATGATCAAGCGGCTGGACCGCAGCCAGGGCATCCGGCTGGTCCCGTCCAACCCCGCCTACCAGGCCATCACCATCAACCACGAGGACAACCTGCTCACCCTGGGCAAGGTAATCCTGACCTACCGGCCGCACGAATAACGCGTGGACTCCGCAGGCCCGGATGACGCCAGGCGTGATACCCGCAGGGAGGCTGGGTGATGCATGACATTATCGGCGAAATCAACGCCCCAATGCAGGCTAATCGGCCTGGACGACATCGTGCCCGACCCGGCGGGGCTGCTAGGTGGCATGTATCCCGGACCCTAAAATACCCGGCATGACGGTAATGAGCCTGCTGGCAGAACTTGATCAGACCCAGGCTGAGCTTCAAAACGAGTTCCCCGGCTGGCGCATCTGGTACGTGTACCATCCTGGCGGGATCACCTGGGCGGCTCAGCGTGAGCCCGTGCTTAACACGCGGTCGGTCGACGATCTCCGAGCGGCCATCCGGAAAATCCAGGAAGCTTGAGCGTGCAATTGTATTACGGCTTCGGCTCCCCACGGCGGGACCAGGCCGCCCTGAGTGCCGTCAGGCTTCCAGGTGCCGGGCAAGCCCAGCCCGCGTCGGCGCCTTCTCGCAACGTGTCTGCTTGTCGTTGGTGCGCGCTGCGCGCCATGGTGTGTCCCATCCCCGAAGGCCCGTGCCCTGCCTGCAGGTTCACGGTTGTGAACCAGATTCTCGGTCTTGTGCAGCTGGTCCCAGCGGTAGCGCCCGGTGTGCTGGCCGTCGAGCAGCATGTCCAGCGCGCCCCGGATGGCGGCGGCCATCCGTGACCCGTCGCCGTCGAGCGCGCGCAGCTCGGCGGCCACCGCGGCCAGGTGCCCGTCCTCGGCGGCCAGTCCGGCGGGCGCGGGGAGGTCCAGGCCGGGTAGCGTGGCCTGCCCGCCGGCGGCCTCGGCGGGCGACGGCATGCCCGGCAGGGTGAGCTGACCGGGGATGGGCTCGACCTCACCGCGAACCTGCGGGCGGTCGGCCTCGGCGGACGGCGGCTGGCCCGGGTTCACGCAGGCGACTGTAGCTGAACGGTGCTGTCGGCGGCGGGCGGCAACGGCACGGCGGCCGTGCGGAGCACATCCAGGAGCAGGCTCACCGCGGGCGGGTCGGGCGGGTCGCCGTACCGCACCGCGAACACGTACCTGCGGGTGCCCGGGAGCGGCACGGTCCTGATCCCGGGATGCCGCGCGGCGCGCAGGGCGAGCGCAGGCAGGATCGAAACCCCCAGGTCGGCAGCCACTAGTGCCTGGACGGCGACGTAATCGTCGGTGGTAAACGCGATCTTGGGGGTGAACCCGGCGAGCGCGCACTGCCTGACGAGGTTGGCCCGGCAGCGGTCGCAGCCCGCGATCCAGCGGCAGCGGGCGTATCCGGTCAGGTCGGCCGATGGTTCCTCGATGGCCTGGGCGGAGGTCACGAGGTGCACCTGCTCGTCGAGGAGCAGCCGTTCGCGCAGCCCTTCGGTGATGTCGATGCCGCCGTCCTCGTCGGGCAGGCTCACGCCATGTCCGGCCGCGGGATTCTCCGCCGCTACCGAGGCCTCCTGCCCCGGGGCGTCCTGGCCGTCCGTGCCGGGCGCGTCCGGGGAGTACCGGAACACCAGCGCCACATCGACGTACCCGGCACGCAGCATGCGCAGCGCCTCGGGGGGTTCGGCCTCGGTCAGCCGCAGGTCAACGCCGGGCTGGTACTCGCGCAGCATCGCCGCCGCGGCCGGGACGATGGTGCCGAGCGCGGACGGGAACGCCGCCAGCCGGAGCCGCCCGGCGCGCAGCCCGGTGTAGGCGGCCAGTTCGTTCTCGGCGGCGTCCAGCCTGCCGATCACCTCGGCGGCGCGTTCGGCGAGGAGCCGGCCGGCGTCGGTGAGCCTGATGCCCCGGCCCGCCCGCTGGATCAGCTTGGTCCCGGTCTCGGCTTCCAGCCGGGCCAGGTGGTGGCTCACCGAGGGCTGCGCGTAGTTGAGCGCCCGCGCCGCGGCCGTGACCGAACCGCATCGGGCCACGGCGACCAGCACGCGCAGCCTGGTTACGTCGAGCATGCACCGACTATAGATCCTGCCGATCGGTTCGCCCATAGTGCTAGGCCAGGACTATTACGTCGAATAGGCCCAGGCCAGGGCCATGGGAGCGGTCGCCGCTGCGCCGCGGCGGGCTAACGGCCTTCGAGCAGCGGCGCGTCCGGCTTCCGGGGCCGCTCGCCCGCCAGCTCCCGGCGCCGCCAGGCGATGCCGGACAGCGCCTCGAGCACCACCCGGTTGCCGACGAACGCGGTCACCTCGGCGTGGTCGTACGGCGGCGAGACCTCTACCACGTCGATCCCGGCCAGCGGCACCGACATGGCGATCCGCCGCACCGCGTCGAGCAGCTGCCTGGTGGTGAGCCCGCCGGGTTCCGGCGTGCCGGTGCCCGGGGCCATGCCCGGGTCGACCACGTCGACGTCCACGGACAAGAAGACGCCGTCGCACTCGTCGACGGCGATGGTGAGCGCCTCGGCCAGGCATTCGTCGAGCCCGCGGGTGACGATCTCGCTCATCTCGAACGAGCGCATCCGCTGCTCGGCCATCCAGGCCAGCACCGGCGGCTCCGGCCAGTACCCGCGCAGCCCGATCTGCAGGAACCTGTCGCCGCGCACCGCGCCCGACTCGATCAGCCGCCGCATCGGCGTGCCGTGCCCGTACAGCGAGCCGAACTGGCTGTCCCCGGTGTCCGCGTGCGCGTCGAAGTGGATCAGCGACACCCGGCCCCAGCCCACGTGCCTGGCCACTCCGGTGGCGTCGGGCAGGGTGACGGTGTGGTCGCCGCCCAGGATCACCGGTATCGCGCCGGCCGACGCCACGGCGCGCACGGCGTCTTCCAGCCGCTGCAGCGATTTCTCCGTCTCGCCCGGCGGCATGAGCACGTCGCCGGCGTCGGCGATGCGCAGCTCGGCCAGCGGGTCCACGCCGAGCGCGAGATGCGGCCTGGACGCGTCGTGCGGCAGGTAGTCGGTGGCCCGGATCGCCTGCGGGCCGAACCTGGCCCCGGACCGGTACGACGTGCCGCTGTCGAAGGGTGCCCCGAGGAAGACGACGTCGAGGCCGTCGAGCGCGTCGAGTTCGGCCCGCGGTACCCCGAGGAAGGTGACATCCGGCCCGTACATCCCGCGGATCATGGTCTGGTCGTCCTCAGCATCGCCCGCCATTGCCGTTCCCTCCTGTTCAGACCGCGAACCGGCCGCTGCCTCGCACCATACCGGGCTAGGAAGCGGCCGGTTCTTCCGTCAGCGGACTTCGGCCGGATAAGCCGCGGGCTCGGTCTCGCTGACGGAGCCCGCCCGCCCGGCCGGCAGCAGCCGCGCCAGCCAGGACGGGAGCCACCAGTTGGCCCGCCCGAGCAGTTCCATCACCGCCGGGACCAGCACCAGCCGGACGACGGTCGCGTCCACCAGGACGGCGGCGGCGAGCCCGAGGCCGATCTGCTTGACCGAGACATCCGGGGTGAGCACGAAGGACAGGAACACCACCACCATGATCGCGGCGGCGGCCGAGATCACCCGCGCGGTGGCGGCCAGCCCGCGCCCGACGGCGAGCCCGTTGTCGCCGAGCCGGTCGTACTCCTCGCGGATCTTCGACAGCAGGAACACCTCGTAGTCCATCGACAGGCCGAACAGGATCACGAACAAGAAGATCGGCACCCAGGTGGTGACGGGCATCTTCTCCGGGAAGCCGAGCGCGTGCCCGAGCCATCCCCACTGCGTCACCGCGGTCAGCACGCCGTAGGCGGCGCAGACGGACAGCAGGTTCATCAGCGCGGCCTTGACCGCGATGACCACCGAACGGAACACCACGAGCAGCAGCACCATCGACAGCGCGACGACCACGCCGATGAGCCACGGCAGCCGGTTGCCGACCAGGTTGGTGAAGCTGACGTTGGCGGCGTTCGGCCCGGTCACGTAGGCGGTCCGCCCGGACCCTGCCTGCTCAAACCGGGGCAGTACTGTCTCGTTCAGCCGGTTGACCAGCGCGTTGGTCGCGGCGTCCTGCTCGCCGGTGGTGGGGTAGGCGATCAGCATGGCCGCCTGCCCGTCGCGGCTGACGACCGGCGCCGTCACGTCCGCGATCCCCGGCGTAGCCGCGATCGCTTTCTGCAGCGAGGTCAGCGCGGTGCGGGCCCGGGGGGACACAGTGCCCCCTGGGGCTCCGCTGACCTGGGGGATACCCCCGGACCCCCGTGGCCCAGACCCCGATGGCCCCAGACCCTCCCGCGAGGACACGTCAGAGGGCGTCACCCTGGCCGCCACGATGAGCGGCGCGTCGAATCCCGGCCCGAATCCCCTCGCCATCGTCGCGTAGCTGGCGTACCCCATGGTGCCCCGCGCCTGCGCGGACTCATCGGGCATGGACAGCTTCATGACCAGCGCGGGCGCGGCCAGGATCAGGATGAACGCCGCGGCCGCGATGGTCGCGAGCACCGGGTGCTTCTGGACCACGCCCGCCCACCGCTCGGCCGCGTGCTTCTCTTCTCCCGAACGGACCGGGTTCCCCGCCCCGGCGCCCGCTGTCAGCCTCCCGGCGTGGCGTGCGCGGCCGAACACCTTGCCCCCGAGGAAGGTGTTCAGCCGCGACGGCCGGGCCAGGCGGTTGCCGGTGAACCCGAGCAGCGCGGGCAGCAGCGTGAGCGAGGTGATCACGGTCATGGCCACGGTGGCCGCCGCCGCGATCGCGACCCCGTTCATCAGCGCCTGGCGCAGCACGAGCAGCCCCAGCATGCCGATGACCACGGTGGTGCCGGCGGTGAGCACGGCACGGCCCGCCGTGCGCATCGCGATGACCACCGCGTCCTGGGCCCTTTGCCCCTCGCTCAGCTCGGCCCGCTGTGCTGGCCCGGGGGGACACTCTGCTCCCCCGGGACCCTGCTGACCCGGGGGACACCCCCGGACCCCCATGGCCCGGACCCTATGGCCCGGAACCCCCCGCAGTTCCTCACGGAACCTGGTCACGATGAACAGCGCGTAGTCCACCCCGACGCCCAGGCCGATCATGGCGGCGACGATGGGGGAGAACGAGGGTGCCGGGAAGACGTGGCCGAGCAGCGCGATCAGCGAGAGCCCGGACCCGATGCCCATCAGCGCGGTGGCGATCGGCAGCCCCATCGCCAGCAGCGACCCGAACGCGATCAGCAGCACGATCGCGGCCGCGCCGACGCCGATCCCGTTGGACGCGCCGCCGTACGGCGTCTCGGCCAGGTCCACCACATCGCCGCCCAGGCTGAACGTCACGCCGTGCCCGCTCGCCGCGGTGGCGTCGTGCATCAGCGCGGTGGCCTCGCTGTTCGCGATGCTGGCGCCCTGGACGTTGAACTGGATGGTGGCGTAGGCGATGTGCCCGTCCGCGGAGACGTGCCCCGGCGTGGTGTACGGGTCGGTCACGCCGGTGACGTGCGGCGCCTGCCGGAACGGCGCCAGCGCCCCGGTGACCCTGGCCTGCACCGCCGGGGAGGTGACCGTCGCGTCCGAACGGATCGCCAGCGTGAGCGTGTCGCCCGACTGCCGGGCGAAATGCTGGTTGAGCAGCGTCTGGCCGGGGTCGCTGCCGGTGAAGTCGTTCTGCGCCGCGGCGCCGAACCGCGTCCACAGCGTGATCAGCGACGCTACCCCGGCGATCCACACCAGCACCGTGATCCAGCGATGCCGATAGCATGCGCTGCCCACCCGGCCAAGCAGCCCAGGATTCGTTGACATAGCGATCTCTCCTACGAGCCAGCGGAGTTTTACTAGCACCCCCAGGCTCTCCGGATGCGCCCCCGAGCGCGTCGTACGAGCGAAGACACTTGCCCGGCTCACGTACTCCCGCCGAGTACTCCCCCCGTAGTACGCGCCCCATAATCCCAGCGCGGACTCCCCCCGACGGCGGGTGCCCGGCACTCCCGGGAACGAATTGCGGTGTTTAGGCCGATCGCGTCAACCAGGACGATAGGCTCCGCGTCTCATTCAATGAGGCTCGACGAAAGCGGGACGTCGAGCCTCGTTTTACTGCCCGGCTCCTGCCGCCGGTCCCTCAGCCGACCAGGTGGGTGTACACGACGATGTTGTCGAGGTACTGGCGGGCCGCGGTATCGAACGGGCCGCCGCAGGTGATCAGCCGGAGCCCGGGATAACGCGTGTCGCCGTAGATCATCCCCGACGGGAACGTCGCCTTGGCGACTTCCTGCACCCCGTCCACCGAGAAGGTGGCGGTCCGGCCGTCCGCGCGAACCACCTCGACTAGCTCGCCGCGGGTCAGGTCCTTGATGTTGTAGAACACCGACGGCCCGGTGAACGAATCGACATGGCCCAGGATGATCGACGTGCCGTCCTGGCCTGGAGTGACGCTCCGGTCATACCAGCCCGCCAGGTTGTGGTTGGCCAGCGGCGGCACCTGGATCGAGCCGTCGGCGGCGCGGCCGAGCCGCATGACGGCCGCGTCCACGCGCAGTGACGGGATGATGATCCGTACCGGTGCCGACGCCCTCAGCGCCGCCGCGGTGTCAGCCGCCGTCCGGGGCGGCGTCGTCTGTACCGTGGCCGGGACCGTGGTGGCGCCTCCCGTCAGGGTGTGGGCGGATCCGGATAGCGCCCGGAAGACGGCGTACGTCCCGCCGATAACCAGCACCAGGCCGGCCAGTGCCGTCGCCGCGCGAGCGCCCGGCCGCCTCGGGCGGCGGACCGGGCGCCCGCGCGGACCCGGGTGCCCGCGCAGGTCGCGAGGCGGCCCGCGCAGGTCGCGAGGCGGCCCGCGCAGGTCCGTGACCTGGCGCGGGCCCGGGGCCTGGCGCGGGCCCGGGGCCTGGCGCGGCTCCGGGGCCTGGCGATCTGGAGGCCAGCCGTCGTGGCGTGGCCCTCCGAGGAGGAGGCTCTCGCCGTGCTGGGTGCGCTTCCCGCGTCGCGGGGCTGCCATATCCGGTTCCTCAGCTGGTCAAGCCGCGCCTGCGCCTGAGCGTATAGAGGGTGATGGCCAGGCCGGCCAGCACCGCGCCGGCGCCGGCTGCGGCGAGCGGCAGGTCGCTGCCTGGATGCAGGCTGCCGCCACCGCCGGTGTTCGGTGCTCCGGGAGCGGCCGCTGGCGCGGAGGCGGTCGCGGTGCCGGCGGTACTCGCGGCCGCCTGCACCATGACCTGCGTGGTGGTCGTGGTGGTCGTGGCCGCCGTACAGGTGACGGCCACCGTGACGGCCGTCTGCTCACGCAATCGCGCCGCGAACGTGTGCGGCGCGAAGATGCTGGCCAGCCCCGCCTTCGTCGGCATCCACGGCCCGGTCAGCCGGAACATCCCGTTCCCTGTGTCGGTCAGCCCGGTCATCGGGACGCTGCCCGCATACGTGCCGCCCAGGCTAGCCACGCCCGACACGGACATCGGCGAGGCGGTGACGGGAAACGCGGAGCCGAGCGTGCTCGCGGGCGCGGAGAGCGTCACCATGTCCTGCATGCCGACGGTGGCCGGTCCCGTCGCGGTCAAGCTCATCGGAACCTGGCTGGCGGTCGTGGTGGACGAGCCGACCGTTACCTTGCACGCGTACGTCTGTCCTGGTGCGCCGGTCGCGGTACCCGCCGCCGCGGTGACCTGGACCGTGGTCGCTGACGAGGTGGTGCAGGTGAGCGGGGCCTGCTGGGCAGGCGAGGCCGAGCCTGCCGAAGCCGAGCCCGCCGGGGTCAGCGTGAGGGTCGGCGGGACCTCCACGGCGGCCGGGCCCGGGCCCGTCTGGGTGGCGGAACCGCTCGCGGTCATCGCGGGCAACTGTGTCATGCCGCCTGCGGTCGTGCCCAGGTAACCGCTTTGGCCGGACAGGTTCACCGCGGTGCCGGACATCCCGTTGGCGCTGGCGGCGCCGGCGATGTCGAGGTAACTGAGCTGGGGCAGCGCCGACGCCGTGGCGGCCGGTACCTGGACCGGCTGAGTGACGAGTTTCACCGTCACGGTGGTACCGGTGCTTTCGGCGGACAGCGCCGCGGGGATGTTCAGCGGCGCCAGGCTCTGGCCGTAGGCGGCCAGGCTGCATGAGTAGCCGACGGGCACGCCGCCGGTCGTTGGGCCGGCTGCGCCGGCCGTCGCGGCGAGGCCGAACAGTCCTGCTCCCGCGAGCGCAAGCAAGCTTGCCGCGCGCACTGCCGAACCTCGCACGGTCCCTTGGTGGTACACGTTTCCGATCCTCCTGGTGTGCGATGACCCGCTCTAAGGACCCGCTCCAGGTGCCTTTACGTGTGACTGCAGTTGCCGTGACCAATCCGGTCAGGATCGGCCGAAGGTTGTGCGTGTGCCGCTGGGGGCACGAGACACGAGCCTACGGACGGGCCGGCGGTTACGGGCCGCTGTTCGCGAACCGTCATAACTGCGCGGTCGCCCGTGGTGCCATGATGGGGTTCCGTGGATGTCGTTACGGTGAAGCGCAGGCGTCGTGCCGTCGGCGTCGCTCTGGCGCTCGCCGTGGCGCTGCCGGCCGCGGCGTGCAGCGGAGGGTCCGCGGCGCCCCCGCACCGTTCGGTCACATTGTCGCCTTCTGCGGTCGCGGCGGCGCAGCCGTTCCCGGTAGCGGAGAACAAGCGGCCGGGCACGTCGGCCTGGCGGATCACTGACCTCGGGCCGGCCGACGCGATCGACGGGTACGCCGATCAGCAGAGCGTGCTGCCCGGCCAGAGCTTCCGCCTGTACGTGTCGACCACGGCGAAGTCGTTCCGGGTGGACGCGTTCCGCTTCGGCTGGTACTCCGGCCACCAGGCGCGCCTGGTGTGGACGTCGCCAACCACGCGCGGGCAGCTCCAGACCGCGGTGGACATCGCACCGGGCACGCACATGGTGACCGCCCCGTGGCGGCCGTCGATGACGATCACCACCACGAACTGGCCGGCAGGCTCCTACCTGCTGCGCCTGGACGCGTCCAGCGGGGCCGAGCGGTACGTGCCGATCACGGTCCGGTCGGCGAGCACGGCCGGGGCGGTGGTGATCCTGGACGACAACACCACCTGGCAGGCGTACAACACCTGGGGTGGCTACAGCCTGTACCAGGGCCCGGACGGGCTGCCGTCCGACCGTGGTTACGCGGTGAGCTTCGACCGCCCCTACGACGGCGACGGCGCGGTGCGGTTCCTGGCCTTCGACGAGGCCGCCACCGCGCTGGCCGAACACACCGGGGTCCCGCTGGCCTACGAGACCGACGTCGACATCGACCAGCACCCGGGGATCCTGGCCGGCGCCCGCGCGGTCATCTCCCTCGGCCACGACGAGTACTACTCCCAGGCGATGCGGAACGCCCTGCTGACCGCCAGGAACGCCGGCACGAACCTGGCCTTCCTCGGCGCGAACGCCATCTACCGGCACATCAGGCTCGCTGACGGGGACCGGGTCGTCATCTGCTACAAGGTCGCCACCCTCGACCCGCTGTACGGCAAGGACGACGCGGAGACGACGCAGCAGTGGCGGGACCCGCCCGACCCGCGGCCGGAAAGCGTCATCACCGGGGTGTTCTACGAGTGCAACCCGGTGAGCGCCCCCTGGGTCGTCTACGATCCGTCGAACTGGATCTTCGCCGGCACCGGCGCGTATGCGGGAGAGAGCTTCCCCGGCATGGTGGGACCCGAGTATGACCGGCTTGACCCGGCCGTCCCGTTCCCCCGGCCGATGCAGGTGCTGGCGCACTCGCCGCTGACCTGCGACGGCTACTCCACTTACTCCGATTCGGTGTACTACACGGTCGCCAGCGGGGCCGGGGTGTTCGCCTCGGGCACGATGCGCTGGGTGTGCGCGATGCGCGGGCCGTCCTGCGGGCACGGCCTGAACCGGGCCGCCGAGCGGTTCGTCGACCGGGCCACGCAGAACCTGCTCCGGGCCTTCGCGGCGGGTCCCGCCGGGAAGGCGCACCCGGCGCAGGATAATGTCGCCCAGGTGAAACCGCCGAACATCCCGGCCTTGTACGACGGCGTCGACTGACTCTGAGGGGGCGGCGGGGATCGTGGACGATATCGACGCGCGCATCGTGGCCGCCCTGATCAAGGACGCCCGCGCCAGCTACGCCGTGATCGGCAGCGAGGTGGGGCTGTCCGCCCCCGCGGTCAAGCGGCGGGTGGACCGGCTCCGGGCCGCGGGCGCGATCACCGGCTTCTCGGCCCGGGTGGACCCGGCGGCCATGGGCTGGACGACCGAGGCGTACGTGGAGCTGTTCTGCGGCGGGCGTACCTCGCCCGAGGAGATCGCCACGGCGGTCCGGCGGTACCCCGAGGTGGTGGACGCGTGCACGGTCACCGGGGAGGCGGATGCCCTGGTCCACATCAGGGCGGCCGACGTCAGGCACTTCGAGGGCGTGATGGAGCGTATCCGGGCCGAGTCGTTCGTGGTCCGGACCAAGAGCGTGATCGTGCTTTCCCGGCTGGTCGACCGGGCCGATGCGCTGGCGCCGTTGCGCTGAATCGGATATATAGGTGGCGGTTGACCAGCTAAAGTCGTGCCCATGTCGGAGTTTGAGCAAGATCCGAGTGCTAATACCGGGCGGTTCCGGGCTTTTGTCGAACGCGGCGACGACGACACGTCGCGGTCGCGGCGCTCGCCGGCCTCGCCCGCCGTGCTGATTGTCGCGGGCGTGGTGATCCTGGCGATCATCATCGTCATCGTCGCCCTAGCCTAGTGAAATGACCGTCACGTCGACGTCGCGCGTCGCGACGGAGCGCGGCGAGCGCTACCGCAAGCAGCTCGCCAGCCATTTCGGGAACAAGGTCGAGGTCGTCGAGGAGCCGTCCGGCACGGTGCTCAGGTGGGGGTTCGGCGGCACCACGACGCTCACCGTCGAGGCCGATGCCCTGGTCATGCGGGCCGATGCCGACGACGCCGAGACGCTTGACCGGGTGAAGGACGTGACCGGCAGGCACCTGGAGCGTTTCGGCGAAAAGGACGGCCTGGTCGTCACCTGGCAGTAGCCTGGCGTCTCACGTCTGGTCAGGCGCCCGTGACATCCTGTGGGTATGGCGACTGTGCCCGCCAAGAGCGGCGTCGAGGAAAATGACGAGCACCATCGGCTGACCGCCCTCCAGGGGCTAGCCGCGCTCTCCCTCGACGCGCTGTCCTCTGTCGCCTACGGCCCAGAGGCCATCCTGGTCGTGCTGGTCGCGGCCGGCGCCACCGCCCTGCACTACTCGGTGCCGATCACCGGCGCGATCGTCGTCCTGCTCGCCGTGCTCGTGGTGTCCTACCGCCAGGTGATCGCGGCGTTTCCCAACGGCGGCGGCGCGTACGCCGTGTCCAAGGCGCACCTGGGCACCCAGGCCAGCCTGGTCGCCGCGGCGTCGCTGATCGTCGACTACGTGCTGAACGCGGCCGTCGGCGTGTCGGCCGGCATCGAGGCCCTCTACTCCACGTTCCCGGTGCTCTATGGCGCCAGGGTCTGGCTGTGCCTGGCCGTGCTCGCCCTCATCACCGGGCTGAACCTGTGGGGCGTTTCTGAGTCTGCGAAGGTCTTCACGGTCCCGACGCTGCTGTTCATCCTGTCGATGGCGGCGGTGATCGTCGGCGGCCTGATCCGTACCAACCCCGCGGTGGCGCTCAACCATCAAATCGGCCCGTCCACCGAGGCGATCGGCATCCTGCTGCTGCTGAAGGCGTTTGCCTCCGGCTGCTCGGCATTGACCGGGGTGGAGGCGATCGCGAACGCCGTGCCGGAGTTCCGCAAGCCGCGGGCGCGCCGCGCGCAGCACACGGAGATGTGGCTCGGCATCCTGCTGGGCACCATGCTGATCGGCCTGGGGATCCTGATCCGCAAGTTCCACGTGGTGCCGCACTCCAACATCACCGTGCTCGCCCAGCTCACCGAGGCGTCGCTCGGTCACAACTTCGTCTACACCGCGATCGGGCTCATCACCACGGTGCTGCTGGCGCTGGCCGCCAACACCTCGTTCGGCGGCCTTCCGGTGCTGACGGCCCTGCTGGCCAAGGACAATTTCCTGCCCCACATGTTCGGGCTGCGCGCGGACCGGCAGGTGCACCGCTACGGCGTCGTGGTGCTGGCCGTCCTGGCCGCCGCCCTGCTGGTGGCGTCCAAAGGCGATACGCAGGCGCTGATTCCGCTGTTCGCCATCGGGGTGTTCGTCGGGTTCACTCTGTCCCAGTTCGGCATGGTCAAGCACTGGAGGATCGAACGGTCCCGCGGCTGGATGACCCGGGCGGCCATCAACGGCTTCGGAGCCGTCCTGACCACGGTGACCACGATTATCGAGCTGGGCACCAAGTTCACCGAGGGCGCGTGGCTGATCGTGGTCGTCATCCCGAGTCTGGTGCTGCTGTTCAGCCGGGTGCACCGCACCTACGACAAGATCGGCCGGGCGCTCGGGCTGGGCGAGCAGCCCGTGCGCCCGGCCAAGAAGAAGTCGCTTGTTGTCGTCCCTGTGGGGGGCTTGTCCCGGCTGACCGCCGAGGGCGTCTCCGCCGCGCTGTCGCTCGGCGACGACGTGGTCGCGGTGAAAGTCTGCTTCGCCGATCCCGAGGAGACCGCCGCCGACGTGTCGTTCCGCGAGCACTGGGAGGCCTGGCAGCCGAACGTCCCGCTGATCACGCTCCCCAGCTCCCGTCGCTCGCTCGCCCGCCCGATCGTGAAATACCTGTGCCAGATCGAGGAAGAAGACCACTACCACCGGCTGGTCGTGCTGATCCCCGAGGTGCAGCCGCCAAGGTCCTGGGATTACCTGCTGTTCAACCAGCGCGGCGTGCTCCTTGACCGGGCGATAAGGCGGGGCACGGTCAACGTGGTGGTCTGCCGGCTCCGGTACCGCCTGGAGCAGTTCGCGCCCCGCGACAGCGCCTCTGCGGCTGACGCTGCCGCGACCCCGCGCAGCGACGCTTCTGGTTAGCCTTGGTCGACCGGGTGGCTCGTGGCCAGCGCGGCGCCGACCTGGTCGGCGAACGCGACCGCCAGCAGCCGCTGTTCCAGCGAGGGCCGGGTGCCGGGGACCGGGGTCATCAGGAACCGGCCCTGGAACA